>Ga0208766_1000041_pt1 | contig 64246 bp, 62 predicted proteins | sample ETN01SmetaG_3_FD_185792 | JGI IMG/M metagenome (GOLD analysis project Ga0208766, IMG submission 185792) | Marine microbial and viral communities from oxygen minimum zone, Eastern Pacific Ocean - ETNP2014F12-01SV263 (SPAdes) (version 2) | ecosystem: Environmental > Aquatic > Marine > Oceanic ... | reverse complement strand
TGACAGTGATGACAGTGATGACAGTGATGACAGTGATGACAGTGATGACAGTGATGACAGTGATGACAGTGATGACAGTGATGACAGTGATGACAGTGAACTTGATACAGAAGATTGATCATTATTATCAAATAAATAATATTTTTTGTAAAAGCATTTAATTATTGGATCAGTATTGGTTAGGATTATTCAATCCAGTAAATTTCCCAATTCTAAATGATAATAAAATTGTCGGATATTAGATTCGGGTTTCAGAAAAGGTTCTTTGACATTCTAGTAGATAACATTCCTGATAGGGGTACGGTTTTTAAGGGTAATAACATTCGATGTTTGATATCAGCCAATGTCTTGAAAAAAAACAGTTTTGAATTGAACGGTGAACTGGATACAACCATTGAGAATAAATGCGTTCGGTGCTTAGACTTATTTCATTCGAACATTTCCTTGCCCATCAATATATCACTCACAGATAGATTGGAAAAGATCAAAGAAGTTGACAATAGCGACATGGTGGAATTATCTACATCTGTGGATGAGTTAGATTTGGGTATCATAGTAGCAGATCTCATTGAATTGGACAAGCCAATGAAACCTCTTTGCACTGATGAATGTATGGGCTTGTGTCCTATTTGTGGCATTAATAAGAATGACCGATCCTGTGATTGCAAGACTGAACAAGGCTATGACGTTTGGGAAAAATTAAAAAAATTAGAAAATAAATAAAATTAAGGAGAATTCATGGCACTGCCAAAAAGACGTCAATCAAAATCTCGTGGGAAAAAGCGTAGAACTCACTATAAGTCGGGTCTTGTCGCTACTACATCTTGCCCTCAATGCAGTCAATCAAAGATGCCTCATCGAGCATGTCCCAATTGTGGCTACTATAGAGGAAGGCCCGTTGTGTCAGCCTCATAGGACCCGATCAATCCCATTACCGCATACTCGTTCTATAAATTCTCCAACCCAATCCAGAGAACTTCTAATCTCATAAATAGAGATGAATGCTAAGATAACAGCAACTGCTCATAGTACTCCAAAAAATGTGATGACAAATCTTGATCTGGAGAAGCTAGTGGATACCACAGATGATTGGATACGGTCAAGAACTGGAATTGTTCAACGACATATAGTATCCGAAGATGAAGCAAGCTCAGATATTTCAACGCGTATTGCCACTTCCCTTCTTGAAAAAGGTGGTATATCAGCAAATGATATTGATCTTATCATTATTGGCACGGTAACGCCAGACCATTTTACTCCTTCCACTGCTGCACTAGTTCAAAAAAATATTGGTGCAAAAAATGCCTGGGGATTTGATCTAAGCGCAGCATGTTCTGGTTTTTTATATGGATTAGAAACTGGAGCAAATTTTATTGCTTCAGGGAGACATAAAAAAGTGATGGTCATTGGCGTGGATACAATGACATCAATTCTAGACTTTCAAGACAGAGATACTTGCGTGATCTTTGGAGATGGTGGCGGTGGAGTGATCTTGGAACCAACCCTAGGTAAAACAGGTATAGTTGATTCTATTTTACATATGGATGGATCAGGAGGTGATTATCTTATTATGCCCGGAGGCGGAAGTAGAATTCCAGCAACATTAAAATCTGTTGATGATAGACAACATTATATAAAACAAGATGGTAAGACTGTATTTAAATATGCGGTCAAGGGAATGGCAGATGTCTCTGAGAGGATTCTATCTAGAAATGATTTAACTGGTGATGATATTGCGCTATTCATACCCCATCAAGCTAATAAGAGAATAATTGACTCTGCCGCACAGCGTTGTGGCATATCTGAAGAAAAAGTATTGATCAATATTGATCAATACGGTAATACGACTGCAGGGACAATTCCAATTGCTTTGAATGAGGCCTTTAGCGATAATCGAATAAAAGATGGTGATTATGTTTTACTGGCTTCTTTTGGTGCAGGTTTCACATGGGGAAGTATTTTAATAAAATGGGAGTCTAAATAACGATGGTAGGTTGGCTATTCCCGGGCCAAGCATCCCAAAAGGTTGGAATGGGTTTGGACCTAAAGGAGAGATCCGAAAAGGCAAAAGAATATTTTGAGCAATCAGAAGAAATAATGAATTGTAATATCCAATCCATTATTTTTAACGGTCCTGATGAGAAACTGAAAAGAACTGAATATACTCAACCAGCCATATATATTGTTTCTGCCATTACTGGTTATCTGCTAATGGATAAAGGGCAAAGACCAGATGCACTCGCAGGACATAGCCTTGGAGAGTATTCTGCTTTGGCGATTGGTGGTGCATTTGACTTTGCAACTGGCCTTAAACTAGTAAAGATCAGATCTGAGAGTATGGCAAATGCAGGTATGATAAAAAAGGGCACTATGGCAGCCATCGTAGGATTGGATGATGACTCTGTAGAAGAGCTTTGTTCTTCATATGATGGTAGGGGCACTCTTGTTACTGCCAATTTCAACTCACCAGGTCAGGTTGTGATATCAGGATCTCCCGATGCAATTCAATGGGCCATGAATTCATCCAAAGATGCTGGTGCTCGTATGGCAGTTGAGTTAAAGGTAAGTGGTGCATTTCACTCACCATTAATGTCTCCTGCTAGAGAAAATCTTGCCGAAATGATTAATTCTCTCGAAATTTCAGACTCATCTTATCCTGTTTATACAAATGTTGATGCAAAACCAGTGATAGATAGTAATGCAATAAAGGACTCGCTCATACGGCAATTGGAGAACCCTGTTCATTGGACCAGGTCAATATTGGCAATGAGGGATAGTGGAATTAATTCTTTTCTGGAGGTTGGACCTGGAAAGGTACTGCAAGGACTGAATAAACGCATTGATAGATCACTAAAATGCGAGGGTATTGAGACGATGGATCAATTGGAGAAAATAAATGTTTGATCTAACAAATAAGATTACCATAATTACAGGCGCCTCACAGGGAATAGGACGAACGATAGCTCATATTTTTGCAGAATCAGGTGCCAATGTCATATGCGTTGCCAGATCAGAATCAAAGATCAATGAACTTAGTTTAAAAATCAATGACAAAGGAGGTCATGCAACTCCAATGCCTTGTGATGTTGGTGATGGTGAGGCTTTTTCTAAAACCATTAATACAGTTGTCGATAAGTTTGGAAAACTGGATGTTCTTGTCAACAATGCTGGCATTACGAGAGATTCATTACTTATGAGGATGAAGGATCAACAATGGGACGAAGTTCTTCAGACAAACCTCAAGGGTGCATTCTATGGAATGAAATCTGCAATAAGACCAATGATGAAAAATAAATTTGGTAGGATAATTAATATTACATCCATTGTAGGCCTTACAGGTAATCCTGGTCAGGCTAATTATGCAGCCTCCAAGGCTGGTCTAATTGGAATGACACAGTCTATTGCAAAAGAAGTTGGAACACGTGGAATTACAGCAAACTGTATTGCACCTGGATGGATAGATACTGAGATGACCGTTGACCTACAAGAAGATTTGAAGAAAGATTTATTAGATAGGATACCAGTTGGGAAAATTGGTAGACCAGAGGACATTGCACATGCTGCAGTTTTTCTGGCATCTGATGAGGCAAGTTACATTACTGGCCAAACCATTACGGTTGATGGTGGCCGAGTCATAAATTAAATAAGGAGACATTATGTCCACATTCAATAAAGTAAAGGAAGTGATAATCGATAAACTAGGTGTAGAAGATGATATGATCAAGTCTGAGGCGCATTTTGTAAATGACCTTGGTGCGGATTCACTAGATACAGTAGAATTGATCATGGAATTTGAAGAAGAGTTTGGGATTGAGATTCCAGATGAGGATGCAGAGAATATAACGACTGTGGGATCCGCTGTTGATTATATAGAAAAGGTTCAGGAATAAACTACAAAAAATGTCTAGAGAAAAAATTGTAATTACTGGCCTTGGTGCTGTAGCACCAAATGGTAATAATGTAGAAGAATATTGGTCGAATCTTATCTCAGGTGTGAGCGGAATTGGTCCAATAACATATTTTGATGCGTCAGGTCACAGAGTAAAGATCGCTGGAGAATTAAGTAATTTCCAACCTGAGTCAGTGCTAGACCCTAAAGATATAAGAAAACTAGACCCGTTTTCTGTTTATGCATTGGCTGCAACCCATGAGGCAATATCAATGTCAGGTCTGGATTCAGATTCTTTCAATCCTGATAGAATTGGTGTTACCATAGGAACTGGTGTTGGTGGAATTCAAACATTAGAAGATCAGCAAAGAGTTATTGATCAAAAAGGTGCTAGAAGAGTATCTCCTCATTTTGTACCAAAAATGATCGCAAATATTGCTGGTGGCCATCTATCAATGCGTTGGAATCTCAAAGGCCCTAATCAGACCATTACATCTGCCTGTGCCTCAGCCACCGATGCAATTGGAATGGCAATGCGATTGATTCTTTCTGGTGACGCAGATGCTATGGTAACTGGAGGAACAGAAGCCAGTATTACTGGGCTGACAATTGCTGGTTTTGCAAATATGAGAGCTCTATCACAATTAAATGATGATCCTGTTGCAGCAAGCAGACCATTTGATAGAGATAGAGATGGTTTTGTTCTGGGAGAAGGTTCAGGAATGCTTGTCATAGAGACTGAATCACATGCAAAAGCACGTGGTGCTACAATACTTGCAGAACTTGCAGGTTACGGATCAACAGATGATGCTTTTCACATAACTCAACCTTCTGAGGGTGGAATAGGTGCTCTAAAAGCGATGGAAAGAGCGGTAACAGATTCGAAACTTAACCTTGATGAGATCGATTACATCAATGCCCATGGAACTTCGACTCCATTTAATGATAAAAACGAATCAGCCGCTATTTCAAATTTATTCCAGGATCATTGTAATATGCTCAAGGTCAGTTCAACAAAATCGATGACAGGTCATTTACTTGGAGCTGCTGGTGGAATAGAAGCCATTGCATCAGTAAAGACCATTATAGATCAGACACTGCCCCCTACAATTAATTATGATACACCAGATCCAGAATGTGAACTTGATTACGTACCGAATAATGCACAAGATTGCCAAGTTAATGCATTATTATCCAATACATTTGGTTTTGGTGGCCATAATGCCGTTATCTGTATTAAAAAATACAATTGAACCTCTTTGTCAAACTCAGACAGTATTTCTTAGATCAAGCTGAATCTGTCTCAAATTTGGAGAAAAAGATAAATTATATCTTTCACAATAAAGAATATCTAAATCAAGCTTTCACGCATAAATCACTTGATACAGAACCAAGAAATAATTATGAGAGACTAGAATTCTTAGGAGACGCTGTACTAGATATTATAGTCAGTCGTGAATTGATGCGCGATTTTCCTGAAGGAGATGAAGGACTTTTGACCCAAAAGCGCGCTGCATTAGTACAGAAACCATATTTAGCTAGTATAGGGCAACTCTTAGATCTAATGGACTATCTTAAGATTGAACAAAGCGTTGATCTAAGTATTGAAAAAATTGCAGAAAAACAACAAGCAAATCTATTTGAAGCATTGATTGGTGCTATATATTTAGATGGTGGAATTAAACCGTGTAGAAAACTTATTCTTGATACAGTTTGGACATATAGACAAGAGGCTTGGAAATCGACAAATTATAAAGGAAAACTAATTGAATATTGTCACTCTCAGAGTATAGACAATCCGCTATTTCTGGTAAAGGATATATCTGGGCCTGATCACCAAAGAACCTTTGAAATTCAAGTGAAGATAGGTACTAAAAAATACTCATCCGGGTTGGGAACTAATAAGAAAACAGCAGAACAACTAGCTGCAAAAGTGGCATTAGAAGAATTAGGTGCTTCCTTCTAAGGTTCTAGTCTACTGATCTTATCCCTTAATTTAGCTGCAACCTCATAATCTTCCTCATCGATTGCATTTTGCATTCTATTTTTCAAGGTTTTTAACGACAGTCCATTTTTCTTTTTAGATGGTTTTGCTTGGTCAATTGCTTCTTCTAATATTCCTGCCTCATCCAGAACTTTATTTGCAACTAAAATGGGTGTATCCATCCTAAGAGCTATTGCAATAGCATCACTAGGTCTTGCATCAATGTTTCTTTTACCTAGTTTAGTAGATTCTATCTCCAATTGAGCAAAAAAAACTCCATCTTCCAGATTATTGATGCGAACCGTATTTAGAATGCTATCAATACCAGTGATCACATCACATATCAAATCGTGAGTTAGCGGACGTGGCGTATCGACTGTCTCAATTGCCAATGCAATGGACTGTGCTTCAAATGAACCAACAATCAGAGGAAGACACTTGTCACCCGTAATCTCTTTTAGAATGACAGTGTAACTTTTACTTTCGGAATGATAGGATATCTTAGTTACTTTTACAGGAATCATAAAATCTCATTCAGCTCTTTTTTCAATCTGGCAATATTCTTTACCGGACTTGGGTCGGTGTTATGTGCGATTGCACACCAGTAACTTAGCCAATCCCCATAGTTAATCATATTAAGAAATCTTTCTTGAAATGTACTTTCAGTCATTTCAATTACAAATTGATCTACCTTCTTTTCATTTAATATTGTTTGAGTAATCTCTTGCCTAAATTTTACTCTTTGATTATCTGAATTGTCACAAAGCCATAGTATAAATAAATGGTCGAATAAATTGGAGTTATTCTCCCATCCTACTATTTCATTATGATTTAATTCAGGTAGCTCATTATAATAGCAGAGCATTTTTGAATTCTCACATATCTGGCCTTTTAAACGTAGGGCAGCTACACCCATCGTAGAACTATCAGAATAAATTATAGGTATCTTATGACAAAGTTGGTTAGATAGCTCAAATATTGGATTCTCAGTTGAATCAAGACTATGAAGTTTTCTATTATTAGAGAGAGATTCTATGGCCATAGGTATCCATGTATCGATCTGTGTGTTCAATAGGCCTATTTGTTCCAATAATTTTATCATTGGGACAAATGAAAATGCTAAGGCTGCCCTCGGCTGTAACCCTCCAGGAATAATTATAACATCCTTTCTTATTGATCTAAGTCTATCAGCCAATCCACCTCCAGTGGTCACTCCACAAACAATTGCATTCTTTTCCAATGAATCATCCAAGGCCGCTAGAGTTTCTTCAGTATTCCCTGAATATGATGAACAGATCACCAATATATTCTCATTGACCCAATTTGGAACAGAATATCCACGACAAACCGAAATTGGAACAGTGATATTGTTTTTTTCTAATACTGGTATAACATCACCTCCTATAGCTGAACCACCCATACCCGCGATTACTACTCCCTGTATATTGTCATATTTTTGATTGAGTTTAATGGAATTACCAAGTTCTAGTGCATCTGATAGATTCTCAGGAAAATCCCAAATTGCACTAAACATATTTTCCTTGTCTAATCTCTGATACATCAGTAGGTCCTCTCTTCTATAAGTTTAACAAGTTCAACAAGTTCATCAACAATAATTCCATCAAGTTTATTTAATTGATCTAAACTAGAATTAAAGAAAGACTTGGATATCAATCTAGTTTCTTCAATTATTCCCTTCTTCTCAAAGAAAGATGAGATATTATCAATTAATGTACGTTGGTCAGAATTGGAGATTATATCTTCCCATTCATTCGGGAAATTATCTCTTGCCATGATAACCATAATGGTTTGCTTTCCTTCAAAAATATCACTACCAAGACTTTTTCCCATAGTGTGACTATCTGTAATAATCTCTAATAGGTCATCATGTATTTGAAATCCTCTCCCAAGACATCTACCAAACTGTTCATATATATTCACCAATTCTTTTGTTCCATCATTGTATATGATAGGTAATGCCGCTGAGGCACCTAGCAAACTTCCTGTCTTCTTATCAATCATATTTAAATACATCTCTTTTGTGATGGTACTATCATTTTCAAATTCTTTGTCTAAGGCTTGTCCTTCACAAATTTCTAATGTTGTACTATTAAAATATTTTGATACAGAACTGAAATTGTATGAGAGCTCATTCAGAACGATCTGAGCAATTGTATATATACCATCACCAGATAAAATTGCGGTTGAAGAGTCCCATTTCTCATGGATTGTTTCTTTCCCATGACGCATCGAGTCATTGTCCATTATATCATCGTGAACTAGAGTAAAATTATGTAATAATTCTACTGCCAATGACATATTCATCAATGCATCTGGATCAATGTTATTAGCTCTACCGGATAGATGCGTTAGGATAGGTCTAAAACGTTTGCCTCTACTTCTAATGGAATAACGTATAGGGTCATAAAGATATTTAGGAGTTTCTGGTATTGGAATATTCTTTAGGCCAATATTTACTTCTGAGCGTATAAACTCGATCAGTTCTTTGAATTCCAACACTAATGTCCACCAAATTTCAAGTCACCAAATTCTTTTAATTTGCTCAAGACCAAATCCATTATCTCATCTTTTCTTTGGACTGAACTCGCTTCAAATCGGCATACAATGACTGGCTGAGTGTTAGATGAACGAACCAACCCCCATCCATCACCAAACTTTATCCGAACACCATCTACAGTTATACAGTCGTAGTGCTCAGTAAAATAATCTATGGCCTTTTCTGTGATAATAAACTTTTCTTCATCGTTTTTTGCTTCCAATCGCATTTCTGGGGTGGAATGATAGACTGGAATTTCAGATCTTAATTGTGATAAACTTTTTTCTGTTCGTGATAATAATTCAAGTAATCTTGCTGCAACATAGAGCGCATCATCATAGCCATAATAATCATCAGCAAAAAATATGTGCCCACTCATTTCGCCGCCAAACTTACATCCTAGTTCTGCCATTTTCTGTTTTATCAGTGAATGTCCTGTCTTCCACATAACTGGATTACCTCCATATCGATGAATCATATCTTCCAAAGCCTGTGAACATTTCACATCGAATAATACATCTTCACCTTCTTTAAGTATATCGGGTAAGAAAAGAGACATAAGTTGATCTGCCCAAAGAATATCACCTTTCTCATCCACAACTCCAACTCGATCTGCATCTCCATCAAATGCTATGCCTAGATCATATTCTCCTGTTTTAATTTGATCAATAAGATCAATAAGATTTTCCTCAACTGTGGGATCTGGATGATGGTTTGGAAACGTACCATCAGGTTCACAATAAAGTTCTTTTAATTCTACACCCAGTGATTTAAATAATTCTGGAGCATTGATTGCTGCTGCTGCATTTCCACAGTCCATAACCACTTTCAGTGGTTTCTCTATATTGATCTTCTCCATGATCATTTTATTATATACTTCAAGTATCTTGAACCGTGCCTCCGTTCCCTCACCTTCGTCAAAATCCATATCATCTATCAAATGATATAGTGTCTGTATGTCATCTCCATAGACTGGTTTTTTATTCATTGAGAGTTTGAATCCATTGAATTCTGGAGGATTGTGACTTCCAGTGATCTGAACTGCCGAAGAGACTCCAAGATGAAACATGGAAAAGTAATTGACAGGTGTTGGTAGTATTCCAAGATTGATCACATCAATCCCAGTAGAAAGAACACCAATTTTAAATTGGTCAATGAGCATTGGTGTAGTAAGTCTTATATCACCACTGATGGCCACCTCCCGACCACCTGCACGGCTTACAAAAGTACCAAATGCCTTTCCTAATTTGGTTACAACATGCTCAGGAAAATCTTCGGCAACATTACCTCGAATATCATATTCACGAAAAATATAGGGATTTAATACAGCCATCTTAGAATCCATCTCCATTGCTAAAGGTTAAATGAGTCGTAATTATTAAAATATTAATTCTAAAATTTATCTAATTTTTCTCTATTTTTTATCACTCAAAAAAGATTTGACTCTTTTTAAGGCACTTTCAACATAATCAGTTGGTGTTCCATAGCCAAATCGCACATACCCTTCTAGGCCATGCCATTTTCCGGCAGTAAGCAATACACTATGGTGATCTCTTAGATCAAAAACAAATTCTTCAGAGCTCATTTCAAGATTTATTTTAGCAAAAGTTATTGCAGCTGCCTCTGGTCTAGATAAGGTGATCGAAGGCAGGTCTGCTGCCCAATCACAGAGTAGATCTAGGTTATGGTTCAAGTGATCCTTGGTCCGGTCTAATATTTTTCTTCTTCTTTCCTCTGTGAGGATCCTTGATGCTATCCAATCACTTAGGTAGGATACATTAATGACCGTAAAGTCATGAAATGACCATGCTTTATCAATATATGCCTTAGAACCAACGGTCCAACCAATGCGAAGTCCAGGCAGGCTATATGCTTTTGAAAGACCGGCATTTACTATGGTCTTATTTGTTGCACCTGCAAAAGATCGACACTCAACCCCATTAAGTTCAGCACCTCTATAGACCTCATCGGAAAGAATCCAACAGTCTAGATCTTCAGCGATCTCAATGACCCTATCCATAACCTCATTCTTCATTATTGCACCCGTTGGATTATTTGGATTACAGACCACTATCATTTTTGTATTGGAAGATACAATGGTTTTTAACTCATCTGGGTCCCATTGCCAGCCTATTTCCTGCCTGATAGGAAGTGTTTTAACATCAATGCCAAAACTACGTGCCAAGTGATAGATCTGTAGATAATTGGGAACCATATATATTATCTCATCACCTCTTTCCAATTGTGTCATTATTGATAGAAAATTTGCTTCTGCAGATCCTGATGTGATCAATACATTATCCAAAGATAGATTCTGATCATACATATCAATAACTCTCTTTCTTAATTGAGGTGTTCCATTCGTATATCCATAAAAGAGTTCTGTATCCAATACCTGTTCCTGTTCTTCACTGGTAAGTATCTCAGAGATCTTCAATGGATGAACGCCACTCTCAGATAGATTATAATCTACTTCATTCTCAAATAATGATTGATTTCGTTCAAGTTGAAATTCTTCAAATCTCATTTTTTGTCTCCATATATTGTTTGTAGACAGCAGAGGCAATCTGAATGTCTTGTACGGCCACACCAGTTAGGTCAGCCACTGTAATTTGTGAATGGTGCTCTCTTCCTGGATGCTGGCCTGAGAGGATATGTCCCAGCTCGACGATATGGTCAACGCAAGTTAGACCATCTTTTATCGCACATGCTATCTCGCCTCTTTCCTGACATTGCTCAATACTGTCTGCCACCACTAGATCAGCTTTTTCAATTATTCCTGGACCTAATTCTCTTTTATCAGGAGTATCAGAACCCATTGCAGTAATATGAGTCCCTTGCAATATGTCATCATCAGAAACCAAGTGTTCTTTGCTCGCTGTAGTTGTAATGATCAGATTGCATTTTGATGCTACCTCTTTAGCTGAGTTACCTAATACGACTTCAAATCCCACTTTATTCATATCATTTTTGTAGATGTTCATTTTATTTTCATTACGACCCCAGACCATTACCTGTCTACAGTCTGTAATATTAGCTAAATATTCAACCTGAAGTCTAGCCTGGAGACCAGTTCCGAATACTCCTATCCTTTCTATCTGATTGGAAAATCTTTGTGCACAAATTTGACCAGCAATAGCTGTACGAATATCAGTTAGCAACGCATCATCCAATAAGATTGCTTCTGGCTTTCCTGTCCTTTGATCAAATAATAGCATCATTCCCTGTCCATTGGGTATACCGTATTTTTCATTTTCCCAAAATCCTGAAGCGATCTTAATGACATAATAGGAATCACCAATGATATATCCATATTTAATATGTACATCTCCTGGTGGATCATCAAAGGTCAATTCCCCTACGGGTGGAATAATACTACCACCCTTGGAATATGAAATAAATCCCTCTTCGATGATCGGAACCAGGTCCAGCCCATTTAGAATATTGATTATTCTTTTCTTATCTAATATATGCATCTGCCTTAATGAATCTATCGTGATCTAGAGGATCATTCTAAAAATAAATCAAGCGTTTGCTTGCTAGGGCATGTCATTATAGATGGAATGATCTCCATAAAAAGTGAATATGACCTTGGTAATTTTGATTGTAATTCATCTCCATCAACTATAGACCATTCACTTTGTTCTGGTCCATAGTACTTCCTCAGATTCCAGGCTGTATATATAACCCAATATGCATACTCTTGTATAATAACCCTATTCCTAATACCAATATTCGAGATATTAGAATAAGATGAAATATCATAATACCCAAGCGATATTGCCTCTTGGGTCAGGTCATATAGTTTAGATGAAGAAGTAAGACCCCAATCCGATGGGAATGTATAGTGTGCACCTATATCTGTCAAATGGTGAAGGATGTGCTCTACCACCTCCATAACAGGATCTGACACACCCTCCATTATAATGTCACACACGCTGTTCTCATCCATGAGCCCATCTAAACTGGTCTCACTCCAATCCTCACCATAGAATAAAGGAATAACTGTATTATATAGGTAAAGATTTTTTAATAATGTTTGTTGTAAAAGAGTGTCAGTACTTTCATTCACAATAAATATTTCACTGATGGTCTGAGCCACATTTTCCATGAATGAAGTAGAGACCTCATCCCCAGCTATCAAAGTAATCCCGCAAACATTTACTTTTTTTGTAAAAGATGGGTGTGTGTCTGTAGGCACGACCGATCCTACCTGATAGAGATCTTCCGATATCATTCCAATTGGATCACGCTGAACACAATCCAAAGTCACCGTATTTCCTAATTCCATTTTATCCGATGCACAAGAATAAAAAAGAACAACAAATTGAATAATAAATATTTTCATATTACCTAATTATGTTAATTATTATTGCCTATAAAAACTATTTGCTAAATCACACCCTGTTCAATTATATCAGTTACCTATTAAAAAGTACAATCTATGAAGATGTTAATTATTTAATTTATTATTTCATATTTCCATTAAATTTATCAAACAAAGTTGAAATATAATTAATACCTAAAATTATCCGACCTTATGGATCAATCAGTTATAATATTAAATATGGGCTATGCGTTAACATTCATAGCTTTGGCAATAAGAGAAGTTCTATGGCTTAGAACGACACTTACAGCAGCACAGATCTCACTATTTTCTTATCATTACTTTTATGCTGACAATACATCTGCAGCCTTTTGGACTGCTATATTTGTAATCGTAAATACTTACAATATCATAAAGATATTATTAGATAGACGCCCCAAGATGATTCCGGATGAGATACGAGATCTCTATTATAGCATATTCAAAAACTTAACCTCAAATGAATTCCTTTATTTTTGGAATATGGGTACAATAAAATCTGTTAAAGATCATTATTTGATCAAATCTGGTGACCATCAGGATAATCTATTACTTGTCTTATCTGGCACAGCAAATGTCGAGGTTAATGAAATGCCAATCGCTAGCTTAGATAGAGGTGCATTTATAGCTGAGATCAGTTTTTTATCAGGCGAACCAGCATCTGCTGATGTTCATGCCACAGGTGAACTGATATTCGTATCTTGGAATAGTGAGAGATTGAAAAATTTGAAGCATGATAATCCTGCGTTTTGGATGAAATTACAACATGCTTTATCAGAAGATCTTATAAAGAAAATCAAACCACAAGCAAAGAAAGATTCTCAAATCGCAGAATAATAATGTATGGATTCCAAAATCTTCCAAATAAATATTAAACCAAATACCAAGAATGAAAGAGGTTTGCCAAAGATGGCTGTAAACGATGCTTTCATTACAAAACTAGGACTTAAAGGCGACCATAATAATTTCAGGTCTACAAAAAAAGCTGATGATCCTGATATGGCTGTACTTATAATAACGCAGGATATCATTGATGAGTTGAACAATGAGGGATGGCCCATCAAGCCTGGAGATCTTGGGGAGAATCTCACTATTACAGGTCTAGACTATAAATCAATTAAACCAGGTCAGATCTTAGATGTTGGGTCTGCTAAAATTGAGATATCATTCATCTGTGAACCATGCACTAATCTTAGGGTATTGTCTTATGTTGGAAACGAAAAAGTAAATACATTCATTAAAACAATGATGAATAGACGTGGATGGTACTCAAAAGTATTGAGATCTGGGAAAGTGTCAAAAAATGATAAGGTTTCTTTATCTAAGTAAATGAAATTATTTGTCCATTAAAGAAAAACCCGCCAAAATGACGGGTTTTTTTGTAGCGGGGGAAGGATTCGAACCTCCGACCTCAGGGTTATGAGCCCTGCGAGCTACCAGACTGCTCCACCCCGCGATCATATTTAATTCTTATAGGGTTTGAGGACGGGCATATTAGATAATTATTGGTTCTTTCACAAGAAGACTTTACCTAAATATTCACTTATAAAAACAAGATATAAATATAAATGCTTTAAGAAAGATAAACTTTAGGATAAATTTGTTCGTTATGATAAAATTCGGCCCAAATTTTAATGGCAAATAATGGAAACTGGTAAAGAATTCAATGCACTCCTTCAGGTTTTATCTGGAGAGCAGCAGGTAATACAACGAACCGATCAAAAAGCCTTCACCCTTCTATCTATCTTGGGGGTGTTTATGGTCTTTTTTATCGTTCACTTCCCAAAGATCCAGATGAATTTCTTCATCTTCACTATGATGATGATATACTTCACCTCAGCAATGGCAACGATCTATTACCTTGTGAGAGTGATCATACCAAGAATTAGCAAACATAGGAATCAATCCGAAAATGAAGAGGCAACTACCTTTTTTAATAGGATTATTCGATGGATTAGAAGATACAAGATTCAACCTGATTATGTGGAGATTGGAGAGAATGAAGTGATAAACCCTACCTTTTTTGCCGGAATCAGTCGATTTAGAAATTCTGATGAATACGCTGTCTATTTAAAATCCATAGCAAAGAATGAGGATGGCCTCTATGAGATGTTTGCTTCCCAAGTTTTTGCTTTAGGAACCATCAATCAAGTAAAAAATGAGAATGTACGTCTAGCACTCTATTTCTTTATATCTGCTTTGGTATCAGAATTATTGATCATAATGTCAATGGCATATTCAATAGCACTTCCCTATTTATTCTCTAATTAATGAATAAATCTATTTTTCAAATTATTATCCTATCAATTATCATTGTGGGTTGCATCCCACCTGGTCCTACTGGTCCTACTGGTCCTACTGGTCCATCAGGGCCAAAAGGAGATCCAGGGAAACCAGGGCCCGCTGGAAAGTCTGGTAAAGGATTCTCCAATCAACAACTAAAGAACATAGATCTTTTACTTAACGATAAATCGGAATATTTAGTAGGGTCTACATCCTATAATTTTGGTTTTGCTCCAACCATAACAGGATTCGCATATTTAACAAACCATGGAAAATTATTCAAACTACAGAATAAAAATCCACAGACCATAGGCAAAGACATTGAACTGGTTGGACAAATATCTGATAGAAAAGACTTTATATCCATAAATAGAATTGCATATGGCGAAGATATAAAACAATTTTTTACTGCTACTACCAGAGAAGGCATAATATATACATCTCTCGACCTTAAGGAATGGACCCCGGTTCAAGATAGAGTAGATTTGAATAGTGACCTTTAATATTCAATAATTATTATTTTCAGTCACCTACCTATGGTTCTTCTATCTTTGCTTCTCTTTTTATTTTATCGAGATTGCCTTCACCCATAGTTGAAGACCTAACCGTCTTGATTAATTTGTTGGTCATGCTCCTATCTATCTGAATCACCCATTGTAATTCTTCACCACTCTCATCTTTTATAATCTTCCCATTTATATTCATAATATTTTTTGATAATATACCATAATAGCTCATTGGACACATAACCCGGTAAAATTGAGGGTCACTCCATGGAATCAATTCTGATCGATCGACCACATTCTTAGCAGATTCAAAATACGCATCAATGAGACCACGTTTACCTAATTTAGTTCCGCCGAAATAGCGTACTATCACTATACCAGTCTGAATTATGTCATACTGCTCCAAAACTTTCAAAATAGGTTGTCCTGCAGTTCCAGAAGGTTCTCCAGCATCTGATGAATGTTTTATTAATTGATCATCCTCATACATTCTGTAAGCCCAACATGCATGGGAGGAGTCATAGTGATCCTTTTTTATTTGAGAGAGCCATGATCTAAAATCAGAAATAGATTCAATTTTTCTTATATATGAAATAAACTGAGATTGCCTGACCTTTGAAACAAATTTTTGTGCCTTTACTACAGTTATCCGATTCATTTTCGCCTAAAGGAGAGATTAATTGGAATTCCTGTCAGATCAAAATTTTGACGGAAATTATTCTCTAGATAACGCCTATAGGAAGTTTTTATTTTTTTTGGAAAATTTGCATAAAGGGCAATGACTGCTGGCTCGCGGCTTACTTGTGTTGCATATTTTATCTTAATAGCCTTACCATGCTCATTTGGTGGTGGATTCTTTGCCAAAACTTTAAGTAGTACATCATTGAGTTTCTTTGTGGGTAATAGGTCCCTTCCACGTTGGTGTACCTCCCATGCCATTTCCAAGACACGATGAATACGCTGTTTTGTCAGGGCAGATATAAATATTATTGGATAATGATCCAATGCCTTGAATCCATGTCTGATCTCGTCTTCAAAACTTTTCATTGTATACGCATCCTTTTTAACCAGATCCCATTTATTAACAACAAGAGCCATGCCCTTACCCTTTGATATCACATGATCAATGATGTTCTTGTCCTGTTTACCAAAACCTTTTTCTGCATCAATCAATACCATTACAATATTTGAATTCTCTATTGCATTATTAGTCCTTACTGTTGAATAGTATTCTATCTTATCCTTTATCTTAGCCAATTTTCTTAAACCTGCAGTATCTACGAGTGTGATTCTATTCCCATGCCATATCACCTCTGCATCAATCGAGTCTCTGGTCGTACCTGCAATTGGAGTGACTATTGATCTGTCTTTTTGTAATAAGGAGTTAGTGAGAGATGATTTACCAACATTAGGCATCCCAACAATAGATAATCTAAGTCCAGGGTCATCAGGTTCAATAAAAACATCATTTGATAGATCAAGTTTATCCAGTATTGAGTCTAGTAGATCACCAGTAAATCTTCCGCTAAGTGCAGATATCGGAATGGGTTCCTCTAGACCAAATTCGTGAAATTGATAGGCCAAATGATCAGTCTTAAACCCATCACATTTATTGACCACAAACAAATATGGTTTATTACTTTTACGTATGAATTGTGCAAGCGCTTGGTCGCTGGAAGTTGGCCCTTGCTTTCCATCCACCATAAAGATTACTAAATCTGATTCTGACATAGCCACCTGAGCCTGTTCTCTGACTGCTGAATTAAATTGGTCTACATCCTCAGGGATATATCCACCAGTATCAATAAGCTGGAGTGTTTGACCGTTCCAATCCACATCACCATATATGCGGTCTCTCGTAATACCTTCTTGGGCATCAACAATGGCCTGGCGTTGACTGATTAATCGATTAAAGAATGTTGACTTACCAACGTTAGGTCTACCAACAATGGCTATAAGTGGTTTTTTCATACGTCTTATTATATACTAGACAGTAGTATTAACAAATTTAAAATAAAAACAATTAGAACGTGGAACTCAATAGCATCTATTAATTGTTTCATGATTGATTCCTTTTTAATTATATAATCATGACTGAGTGTTGAGGATCAAACTAATGTCTCTATCTTGGAAAACTGGATTGATTGCAATCATACAACACCCGCTTTAATATATATTACTGTCGATAAATTACCAATTTGTCTAAATACTCAAAAGGAACAACTATCTTGAATCTTCCTTTATTTTTTTAAAATAGTAAAATAAAAATAGACTCTTAGAAGAATTATTTTTATTACAATTGAAGTATTGATCTTACAGGGTTATTTCGCAATACAATTCTATTCGCACATTTGGAACATCGAAAAAGAAAACTAATATATACTGTCAGTTTAGTCCTCTTTCAACTATGATTCTAGGATAGATACTTCTTCTTTATTTTGCCTTATGAGTTTACACTAATATTGATATGATGTTTTATCAAAGATAATATTGGCCATCTCCAGATTGTTTTTTTTCAATTTATCCAGTTTAGTGCTTGTGTCAATTATATTCATTTTTCTATATTCGTTTTAGCCAACCTTGTGTTTTAATAAGCTTTCATTTTTCATCCTTTTTTATTTGTAACTAAACGAGAGTTCATGTATTTGAGTACGTACTCTCGAATAATAGGAATATAGAATGGCAGAAGCAATGGAACTCGACCTCTCAGTTAATCAACCAGGAAAAAAACCTCTTGAAAATCCCATTGCACCGCCTGTAGCAGCATTAGAAAATCAAGCAAGTGAAAACATACCGCAAGAATATACTATTCAAGACTATTATAAGGATGACAATCTTGGTTCTGATGTACTCAAACAAAAATATTTAGCACCTTGGGAGAAGCATCCCTACCAACTTTGGACCAGGCAGGCTACTGCATTGTCATCAGTTGAAAAAACAAAAACCCTAAGAACAAAATGGGAAAAGAAATTTTTCTCTATCCTCGAAGATTTTAAATTTGTACCAGGTGGGCGCATTATGCATGGTGCAGGTAGAGAAGACATCACAACAACATTGAACAACTGTTATGTTGTTGCAGTAAGAGATGACTCCATTAAATCTATTTATGATACAATTATTGATGAAGCTTTAACATATAAATATGGTGGTGGCTGCGGTCATGACCTTTCAGTACTAAGGCCATCTGGAAAAGCTATTAATGGAACTGGAGGAGAGTCTTGCGGTCCAACAGGATTCATGAATCTATTTAGTGAAAATACAAATACCATAGCGCAACATGGTCGTAGAGGCGCAAATATGCAAACCCTACGGATAGACCACCCTGACATCAATAAGTTCATCAGCATTAAGACTGGTGACGTAGATATGGTAAAATATTCTAATATATCAGTTTTATTGACACATGATTTTATGGAAGCTGTGAAAGAAGATAAGAATTTTGATCTGACCTATGAAGGTGAGGTTTATGAAACAGTTAAAGCAAAGGAATTATGGAATAAAATCATAGAACATGCGCATTCAAGTGCAGAACCAGGTCTCCTATTCTGGGATACTATGAAAGACTACCATAATGCAGAATATTGCTCACCATTGGTATCAACAAATCCTTGTGCAGAACAACCATTACCCGATGGTGGATGTTGTAATCTTGGTGCAGTTAACCTAGAAAGATTTGTTGATGAAAATGGAAATTTTATGATATCCCAATTTAAAGAGACGGTAGCAATTGGTACTCGATTCCTAGATAACGTAGTAGACTACAACATGGATCGCCATGCCTTAGAAGACCAAAAACAAAATGCCACAAATGATAGAAGAGTAGGCCTTGGCATATTGGGTCTGGGTGATATGCTCGTTCGTTTAGGTATAAAATATGATAGCGAAGATGCACTGCAGACCATCGAACAAATCATGCAGATTTTCAGAGATACTGCATACGAGACCAGTGCTCAATTAGCTGTTGAAAAAGGACAGTATCCTAATTTTGATTGGGCAGGATATTCCAAAAGTAAATTTGTCAAAAACTTACCTAAATCTCTACAGGAGAAGATAAAAAAGAATGGCATAAGAAATTGCACACTCACAACTGTTGCTCCTACTGGCAGTGGAGCGATCGTAGCACGCGTGACATCAGGTGTAGAACCAATTTTTGCAACATCATATAAAAGGCGTGTTAAGGAAAATGATGGTTATGGAAAATCCTTTCGAGAGTATACCGTCTATCATCCCATCATTGAAACTCTATTTGGAACAGATGAAAGTTTACCAGACCATGTAGTTACAGCTCATCACATTGATCCTTATTTTAGAGTTAGAATGCAAGGTGAAATTCAAAAGTATATCGATTCATCAATCTCCTCTACCGTTAACCTAGCTGAGGATATAACAGTTGAAACAATAGCAGATATATATTTGACCGCTTATGAGGCTGGTCTCAAAGGAATCACTGTATATCGTGAAGGTAGTAGAGAAGGCATCCTAATCACTGAAAAAAAGGAAGAAAATAGCGCTATAGAACAAGCTGAGAATAGTAAGATGGCCTTAGAAACTAAGATTGACAAAAGTCCTCGTACAAGGCCAACCCAGACCTCAGGTGTTACAAGACGAATACGTACAGGTGAAGGCACATTGTATATCACTATAAATGAAGATGAAAATGGGTTATGTGAGGTATTCACAACAATTGGTAAAGCAGGTGGTAATGCTGCTGCTCAATCAGAGGCAATTAGTAGATTGATTTCACTATCACTACGGTCAGGACTTGATCCCCATGCAATTGTCAGGCAGTTGAAAGGTATATCAGGACCAAATCCTACTTGGGAAGATGGTAGACTTATCTTATCAACTCCAGATGCCATTGGAAAGGCACTTGATGACTATTTATCCGAAAGAAAAGATAAACCATTAAATGATGGCATCGAATCAAATGTAGATAAGCCTCGAATTACTCTAGCGCAAGAGCAAACTGAAGACCAAGGTATGATGATTTGCACTGAATGTCACAATCATAGTGTTCTAAATGAAAGTGGTTGTCTGACATGTCGAGAATGTGGTTGGTCTAAATGTGATTAATTTGTTTAAATATTATAATGAATAAAAAAGGCCCATTATAAATGGGCCTTTTTTATTCATATTCTTTTGATTTGAATTATACTTCCAAGATTTCTTTCTCTTTATCATTTTGAAGACAATTTAATTTATCAATATTCTCATCAGTTATCTTTTGAATCTCTGCTTCGTTATCTTTAATTATATCTTCAGATACATGGCCATCCTTTTCGAGATCATGAAGTCTATGAATACCATCTCTTCTGACATTCCTAACGGCGACTCTACCATCTTCAACAAGTTGATGTACAAATTTATTTAATTCTTGTCTCCTCTCTTCACTTAATGGAGGAATTGGTATTAAAACAGCCGTTCCATTATTACCAGGAGTAAAACCCATATTTGCATCCATAATCGCTTTTTCTATGATTGGAATTAAGGTTTTTTCATAAGGGGTCAAAGTAATGAGTCTAGGTTCAGGTACTGATATAGAAGAAACCTGATTCAATGGAGTCATCGACCCATAGTAGTCAACCACCAAAGAATTGAACATATCTGGATTTGCTCTGCCGGTTCGAACCTTATTTAACTCCATATTGGCATGGGAGACTGCTTGTTCCATTCTATGTTTAACGTCATTGATAATATCATCAATCATCACTTATACCTCTTTTACTAATGTACCTATTTTAGCACCCAATACAAGTTCTTTCAAGTCTCCAGGATTATTGATGTTAAATACCTGAATTGGAAGATTATTTTCTTTGCATAAAGTAATCGCAGTGAGGTCCATAACCCTAAGATTGTTACTTAAAACTTTGGAAAAAGATATTGAATCAAATTTATTAGCATTCGGATTATCCATAGGATCTGAATCATATACACCATTGACCTTTGTTCCTTTTATGACAATTTCAGCGCCAAGTTCTTTTGCGCGAAGAGCAGCTGCTGAATCTGTAGTAAAAAAGGGATTACCCGTTCCTCCAGAGATAATAACAATTCTACCTTTTTCAAGATGTCTTATGGCTCGCCTTCTTATATATGGTTCGGCCACTTGAGGAATATTTATCGCAGATAATGTACGTGTATCACAATTGGCTTTTTCTAAGGCATCTTGTACAGTAATAGCATTCATAATTGTAGCTAGCATGCCTAAATAATCACCAGTTACTCTATCCATACCATTCCCAGCCGCTTGAATACCACGGAAAATATTTCCAGCTCCAATTATGAGGCCAATTTCTATGCCTAGTTCATATACAGACCTAACTTCATTTGCTAAATAAGATGCTTTTTCGGAATCAATACCAAAACCTTTATCTCCAGCCAATACTTCACCTGATAGTTTCAGGAGTATTCGGCTATACTTGGGCTCGGCCATCTAGAAGATTTATACTTGGCCGTTACTTGGTACGGAGGGTGATTCGCCAATTGCGAATCGAACAAAGCGATTAATACAAATATTTTCGCCTAATGTTGCAATGGTCGCTGTTAGGAGATCGTTAATCTTTTTATCTGGGTCTTTGATATAGGTCTGTTCCATCAGGCATGATTCTTGAAAGAATTTAGTGAGTCTTCCTTCTACCATTTTTTCAATGATATTTTTCGGTTTCCCCTCGGATTTTGCCTGTTCAGTGAAAATCTCTTTTTCTCTGCTTATTAATGAGTCACTTATAGATTCTCTATCTAATGCAACGGGGTTGGTTGCAGCTATTTGCATAGAAAGGTTATGAGCAAGTTCTGTAAATCCATCCGTTTTAGCTACAAAATCAGTTTCACAATTTAATTCTAATAATACACCTAGTCTACCACCAGCATGAATATAGGAATATACAAGACCTTCCCTTGTGTCACGAGTACCTTTCTTTTCTGCTTTTGTAATACCAGATTTTCTTAGATTGTCTACAGCCTTGTTTAAATCTCCTTCTGACTGAACCAGTGCTTTTTTACAATCCATCATACCCGCACCGGTTTTCTCACGAAGAGTTTTTACCAGTTTTGCATCTATGCCCATCTTATTCTTCTTCCTGTTTTACATCATCCAGTTCTTCATTTGATGACTGTTGATCCTTTTCAGAAAGATTTCGAACGGTTGTTTTTTGAACAGAATCTTTGGTTTCGGTTTCATCTGTTCTTGTTTCTTCTTCTGAAGATTTTCCACTAGCATTCAGAACTGAATCTGCCAATGCAGATATGATGAGTTGTATAGTTCTCATTGAATCATCATTGGCTGGTATAGGGTAATCTACCTTTTTGGGATTTGTATTTGAATCTACAATTGCAACTACGGGTATTTCTAATCTTTTGGCCTCTCTTATAGCTGTATCCTCATATTGTGCATCAACAACGATCAGCGCATCTGGTAAACGCCTCATATCTTTTATTCCTCTATGTTGATCAGCTAATTTCACTTTTTCACGATTAAGCATTTGGGTCTCTTTCTTTGTCATATTCTCATAGAGATTGGACCCTTCCTTTTCGAGCATTTTTAAGCGCTTGATACTTTTTTTAATTGTAGAAAAATTAGTAAGTGTTCCTCCCAGCCAGCGTTCGACAATATAGAACATTGAACATCTATCTGCCTCTTGTTGAACAATATCTTGTGCTTGTTTCTTTGTTCCAACAAATAGTATTTCACCATTTTTACCAACTATATCTTTTACAAAGCCACAGGCTTTATTTATTGATTCAATTGTTGATTCAAGATTTATGATGTGTACACCATTCTTTTCGAGAAGGATATACGGTTTAAAATTTGGATCCCATTTTCTGGTAACATGTCCAAAATGAGCTCCTGTACCTAATAGATCTTCAAATTTTACTTCAGCCATATTTTTATCGTTTTGAGAATTGAAAGTTTTTTCTTGCTCCTGGTTGTCCAGGTTTTTTTCGTTCAACCTTCCTAGCATCACGTGTTAAAAAACCCTTTTCTTTAAGAATGGTTCTATAATCACTATTTACGCCAAGAAGCGCCCTTGAAATACCTAAGCGAATTGCACCTGCTTGTCCAGTAAGTCCACCACCATTAACATTGACTTCTATATTGTAGGACTTTTCTCCTTCAACTGCAACTAGCGGTTGCAATACGATTGTGGCCAAGGTATCTCTACAGAGATAGTCCTTGAAGGACTGGCCATTAACCTTTATATTACCTTTCCCAGGGGTTAAATACACTCGCGCTATTGATCTTTTTCGCCTACCTGTTCCATAGAATGTTGTATCTGACATAACTTTATAACTCTAGCAATTTAGGTTGTTGGGCAGAATGTGGATGCTCTGTCCCAGAATACACTTTTAGATTAGTATTAATACTGCGACCCAATCTGTTATGAGGCAACATTCCTTTAACAGCATTTTCTAGAATCCTCTCAGGTTTTGATCGTCTAAGTTCTGCCAAACTTGTTTCACTACCTCCCCCGGGATATCCTGTATGCTTGAAATAGGTCTTGTCAGTCTCTTTATCACCAGTGACCTTAATCTTTTCGGCATTGATTACTATAACAAAATCACCCATATCCATATGAGGTGTAAAGTTTACTTTATGCTTACCTCTCAAGATTTGTGCAACTTTAGATGCAAACCTGCCAAGGACCTGACCTTCAGCGTCAGCTATCCACCAGTCTTTGTTAATCTCTGATTTTTTTATTGATATAGTCTTCATTTCATTTCGAATAAAGCCCGCGAACTTAGACTTTTGCTCTTCCCCTAGTCAATGAATTTTCTTAAAAAAGATATTAGCTATTTTTGTATATATGGGACTTAGAAATTGTATACTTGATCTTACCAATTAATTTTTTCCCAATATAGGGTGAATTAATCGATTTAGATTTAATATGTTCTTTAGAAAAAATCCAATCTTCCTCAGCATCAATGATGGTTATTTCCGCTGAGCTTCCCTTACAGAACAAATCGCTATCAAATCCCATTAAATTTCTTGGTTGCATTGTTAAAAGACATATGAGGTCAATAAGATTCATATTTGATTCTTTACAAAGAACTTTATTTACTACACCAAAGCAAGATTCTAGCCCTATCATTCCAAATGATGCTAGATCAAATGTTGTTTCCTTATCCTCAACAGTATGAGGTGCATGGTCAGTTGCTATACAATCGATGGTACCATCTTTAGCAGCACTTATTAATGCCATTCTATCAATCTCTGACCTAATTGGAGGAGCAACCTTTAGATTTGTGTCATATGTGATCAAATCCTCTTCATTGAAAAATATATGATGTGGAGTAACCTCTGCTGTAACATTATCGTTTTGTTGTTTCATTTTTCGTATTAAATCAACAGCCTTAGCTGAACTAACATGCGGAACATGAATCTTCGCACCAGTGAAATCTGCAAGTTCAAGATCACGATGCACCATAGAAGATTCAGCAAGGTCTGGATTACCTGGTAAACCAAGTCGAGTTGATATTTTGCCCTCATTCATGACCCCTTCTGCGCGTAAGCATTCATCTTCAGCATGATTAATTACAGGAACGTCTATGAGTTTTGAATACTCCAGTGCTATTCTCATCATAGCGCCATCTTGTATGGGAATTCCATCATCACTGAAGGCAACAGCACCTTCTTGGTACATCAAACCCATTTCAGTAAGGTTCCTACCATCTTGACCTTTTGTGACTGCACCAATAGGATGAATATGAATTGGACATTCTTGTGCTTTCTTCATTATAAAATTAACTGACTCAGGTGAATCAAGTGGAGGATTGGTGTTTGGCATGACGCAAACTCTTGTAAACCCACCAGCCATTCCTGCAATTGAACCAGTTTTTATAGTCTCTTTATCTTCTCTACCAGGCTCTCGAAAATGAACATGCAGATCACAAAACCCATGTGTTACAACTTTACCAGTACAATCAATAATATCAGATGAACTAGGTATATCAAAATTACCAATGTCAAATATATCACCATTTTTTAGCCATATATCTGCTTTATAAGTTTTATTATGGTATGGATCTACAATGGTGCCACCTTTTAGTAATACATTTTTTGATATTTTTTCTAGACCCATTATCTATACTCCTTCGACTGTTTTACCACCACATAGTAAATATAGGATTGACATTCTTGAAGCGACGCCATTAAGTACCTGATCCAAAATAATGGTCTGATCGCCATCTGCAACTGAACCATCAATCTCGACACCACGATTCATTGGTCCGGGATGCATGATAACTATTTCCTTTTTATGATTTTTTATCCTATCGCTAGTTATGCCAAAAAATGATCTGTACTCACGCGTAGAAGGGACTAATCCTCTCCCCATCCTTTCCTTCTGAATACGAAGAACATTCAAAGCATCTGCCCATTCAATAACCTCATCTAGATTATTGGAATAACTAACACCTAGATCATTAATATGTTCTGGAATGAGATTGGGTGGTCCACATAAAGTTACTTTAGCACCCATTGTCTTTAAACCATGAATATTGCTCAAAGCAACTCTGCTATGCATTATGTCTCCAACAATCCCTATCCTTAGACCTTTTAATTTTCCAAATTTTTCATATAGGCTCATCATATCCAATATGGCTTGGGTAGGATGCTCATGAGTACCATCACCAGCATTAATAATTACAGAATCAATGAAATTTGTAAGATGCTTTGGAGACCCTGGAGCTGGGTGACGCATGACCACAGCATCAATCTTCATTGCTTCAATATTTTGAGAGGTATCTTTAAAACTCTCACCTTTTTTTAGGCTACTAGAAGACGCTGAGAAGTTCACAGTATCTGCACTAAGTCGCTTTTGTGCTAATTCAAAGCTGATCCTAGTTCTAGTAGAATTCTCAAAAAATAGATTAACAATTGTGACACCTTGTAAAGATGGGACTTTCTTTATCGGACGATCCAATACTTCTCTAAAATTAAATGCCGTATCAATAATGGTTTGTATGTCTTTACCTGGATAGCCTTCTAGCCCTAATAGATGTTTTTGCTCAAGCATGATTATTCTTTCTCTCTAATTAATAATACACTATCTATATCATCAGTTTCTTCTAGAGTCACATTAACATGCTCTCCCTCATGGGTTGGAATATTTTTCCCAATATAATCTGCTTTTATTGGAAGCTCACGATGACCTCTATCTACTAGAACAGCCAACTGAACCATTGATGCACGACCAAAACTATTTAATTCGTCTAATGCTGCTCTTACAGTTCTTCCTGAGTACAATACATCATCTACTAGAATAACTACTTTATCATTTAATGTGAATGAAATATCAGTACCTTTGACCTCTGGTACAACTAGGCGTTCTCTGAAGTCATCTCTATGAAAAGTAATATCTAGTGAACCACGTTCTAGTTGTACTCCAATCATTTCATTGACCTTACTTTGGATTCGTTGAGCAAGCGGCACACCACGATTGTGTATCCCAATAAGAACAATATCCTTGGAATTAACATTCTTTTCAAGAATTTCATGGCACAAACGTGTGATTGATCGTGCGACTGCTTCTTTGTTCATTAGAACTATTTTTTTCACATATGCTCCTAAATAAAAAAACCTCCGACAGAACACCTAATTCATCACGGAGGTATATCTTCTGCCTTTCCAGCCTCACTGGACTGATTTAAAGGATTTTAAAGCTCGTTAAATTATATAATTACTCTAAATAATCCAGAGAGTATTTGAACAATTTCATTTATTTCTAGGGTATCCATCCTAAGCAAAAGCTCAGTATTCTCTTTTTTAAACCATTGTCTTTGCCGTCTTGCAAATTGACGAGTTTTTATAAGAATCTCTTCTTTCATTTTATCATAATTTTTCTCACCATTTAAATATGATTGAATTTGACTATATCCTATAGAATTCAAGGCAGGATAGTATGATGGTCCTTTATTTTGCTTTTCCAAAAGACCATTGACCTCTTCGACCCATCCCAAGGATAGCATTTGTTCTAGCCTTATTTCTATTCTCTTAATCAGATTTTCACGCTCCCAATCAAGCACTACAGTGAACAAGTCAAGACACTGAGAGGGGTTGAAACTTTGTTCATTAAAATGATCACTAGGTGACCTACCAGTTGCTCCAAAAATCTCCAATGCCCTAACAAGTCGCTTTTTATTATTTATGTGAACTATGTCTGCATAATCAGGATCGATAATCTTCAATTTTTCCATCAGAGCAATAGAATCCTCATCATAAGATCTTTCTAGTTTTTCCCGTAGACCTTTGTCTGATATACTATCTTTAAATATGCCTCGTTTTATTGCTCTATAGTAGAGTCCTGCTCCTCCACAAATGATAGGTACTTTTCCATTATCTTGAATGAAACGAACTTTATCTATTACAAGTTTAGCATAACTTCCTGCAGACACTGGTTCTTTTGGATCGCTAAAACCTATCAAATGATGCGGAATTCCTTCCATCTCTTTATCTGTCGGTTGAGCTGTCCCAATTGGCATACCGTTATAAAGTTGCCTTGAGTCTAGACTAATGACTTCAGCATTTAATTTTTTAGAAAGTTTAACAGCCAATGATGTCTTGCCACTAGCAGTGGGTCCAACAATTGTAATTATTTTCTTCATTAGTATTAATTATTGTGAAACTATATAGTTTAAAAAGGTTACCAAGGCAAATTATTTAGATCAACATTTCCTCCAGACAATATCAGTCCAACTCTCTTTCCTTTAAATGTATTTTTGTTTTTTATAACTGCTGCAAGAGTTATTGCAGATGATGGTTCAACTATGATCTTCATAGTTTCCCAGATTAACCTCATTGAATGAATGATTTCATTCTCTTTTATCGTAAGAATACCTTCGACCTTATCTTTTATTATTGGAAATGTGATCGTACCAATCTGTGCCCTTAAGCCATCACAGATAGTGTTTGTGGTCTTATTTATTTGAATATCACCATTGCTCAATGAACGATGTGCATCATCTGCCTCCAAAGGTTCTGCACCATATACCATTATATTTTCATTTAGTCCCTTTGCTGCAAGAATAGTACCACTCAGTAGACCTCCACCACTAACTGGTGATACTATGGCATCTAGATCTGGGTTTTCTTCTAAAAGTTCCAGAACTGTAGTCCCTTGCCCTGCAATTATTCGAATATCATTATATGGATGTACTAAAATAGATGCTGTCTGTTGCAAGATATCATTTAAAACCTTATCTCTTGAAGCTTGATCAGGCTCACACCAAATTATTTTCCCACCATTTCTTTTTACATTATTGACCTTTATCAAAGGTGTATTACTTGGCATTACCACTTTTGGTTTGACACCTAATCTTGAAACTGCCATTGATAGCGCTGCCCCATGGTTACCAGATGAGGCAGTTACAACTCCTCTATCTAATTCTTCGCTCGTTAGCTGTAATACTGTATTTGTTGCACCTCGAATCTTAAAAGATCCCGATTTTTGAAAATTTTCACATTTAAAGTAAAGTTCGGACTCTACGATGTTATTCAAAGTTGAGTTTGTTAACACTGGTGTAAAATGGACATAAGGGTCTATTCTTCTTCGTGCTTCTTTTATTTGTGATAAATCAAGCATATTAAAATATACGGTTATTATCATAAATCAATTAAATCTGGATTATTAAATTATATAAATGAAAAAAACTATATTACTCATCTTTATAATCATCTGTTCTTGTAATAGGAATGATATAGTTGGAGTAACGTTCAACACAGAACTTGGAATCATCACCATAGATCTATATTCGCAAAAAGCTCCAATTACTGTAAAAAATTTTTTAAGGTATGTAGATGAGAATCGTTATAATGATTTTCATTTTTATCGTGTTGTCAATTTAGATAATCAGACTAATAGCAGTATTAAAATAGAAGTCATACAAGGAGGACTAGGGTTTGAAAGACATCCAAATGAATTGCCCTCAATATTCCATGAAACAACTAAAGTAACTCAGATTAAACATCTTGATGGAACGATATCAATGGCAAGGAATAAACCAGGAACTGCTAGTTCTGAGATATTTATTTGCATCAATGATCAACCTGAGCTTGACTATAATGGCAAGCGGAATCCTGATGGTCAGGGATTTGCAGCTTTTGGGCGTGTAAAATCTGGTATGGAAGTAGTGAAGATGATTCAACGTCAATCATCAATAGAACAAATATTAATTAAAACGATAAAGGTTAATTCAATTAAAAGAATATGAATTTTGAAACAAATCAGTATCATAGCATAATGATGGTAAATAAATGATGTCAGTCATTCTTTTCCGGCATGGTAAATCTGACTGGGATGCAAAATACAGTCAAGACCATGACCGTCCACTAGCAGAGAGAGGTATTAAGGCTGCTAAGAAAATGGGGCAATTATTATCCAAGAAAAATGAGACTCCAGATCTTCTAATCTCATCTACTGCATTGAGAGCACGAAAAACTGCTGAGATAGCAGCAAAAGTTGGAAGATGGAGAGCGCATACAAAATACGAAAAAATAATTTATGGAGGCTCAGTTAACACCTTATTATCCATTCTTAAGAAGCAAAATGATAGGCATAAGACTATATGCTTGGTTGGTCATGAGCCTATATTCTCTTCATTTGTTGAAAAGATCACAAATACAAAATGGATCAAATTCCCAACTGCGGCAATGGTCAAAATTATTTTCAAAATAGAGAAATGGGACGAAATCGAACTCAAGCCTGAAAAATGTGATATAAATTGGTTTATTAAACCAAAGGACTTAGATCAATGACGCTCAAATCGTCCATCCAATTCATCTAAGGACATCTGAACAATAATAGGTCTTCCATGCGGGCAATAATAAGGATGCTCTGTCGAGAATAATCTATTCACCAATTCCTGCATCTCCTCACGCATGAGTGAATCTCCAGCCTTTATTGCAGCTTTACAGGCGAACATTGCTGCAAGGCCTTCTTGGAAAGAACTATATTCTTTACGCTCTTTCAGATAATTATCCAGGATCTCTCTTATTACCTCACGTTCATTACCAAGTGCCATCTCAGAAGGTATTGCATCTATCTTGATGGATAGTTCATTATTCTTTTTTATTTTAAATCCAATTTTTTCAAGATAGGGTAAAACATCAAATAAAGCATCAAAATCATCAGGAGAAAATTCCAATATCTCAGGAAAGAGTAGTGTTTGAGATGCCATCGAGGTCGACTCGAATGCCTTTAATGCATCCTCGTATAAAACTCTCTCATGAGCAACATGCTGGTCAATGATCACCAGTCCACTATTTACTTCAGAAACAATATATTTTTTATGAATTTGCCAAATATTCTCAGTAGCAATAGATGCTTGATCCTCAATGGGTGTTTCAGCCAATCGTGATACATAATCTCTCGCACGACGGATATCACTCTTTGAAGGGCTCAAGGTCTCAGGGTCATTGAATTCTATTGCATTCTGATTAGGGTCAGTTTGTATTGTTTCACTTGTCTTGTGCTGGTAAATGCCAAAACCAATGTTTTGATTTTCTTGATCTGAGGAACTTTGTTGAAAAGAATTATCAAAGCCTGGTATCGTCTCTAGAACTGAACTCAAAGCTTCACCAACTTCAGATTTCAGTAGGTGAAAAAGCCTCCACTCATCTTTAAATCGAACCTCTGTCTTCATTGGATGAACATTGACATCCACTTGATCACTAGGCAAAATAAGATTTATAACAAAAAATGGATATTCTCCACGCTTTATCAATGACTCATAAGCATTGTAAACCGCACGATTCATTAAACGATCCTTTATAAAACGACGATTTAGGAACAAATATTGTTCACCAGGGCGTGAGCGAACCAAATTTAGATTTCCAACAAATCCTGAGAATACATAGTCACCTTTAGTAATATTTAATGGAAGCAAATTTCTAGAATAGGTTGGATCTAACAGATTATCAATACGGTCTTCAAGAGATTCAGGTTGCACGTGAAAAACATCTCTATTATCAGCCACTAATTTGAACCCTATGTCTGGGAAGGCTAGACCATAGCATCGGACTACATCTACAATTTTTCGCAATTCGGTTCGTGGAGTTTTTAAGAATTTTTTTCTGGCAGGTGTATTATAGAATAAATTACGAATTGTGATCTCTGTACCTCCAATATCAGCAGCAGGCTGAACCTCACCCGGATATCCATTAACAATAGGTAATTCAGCTCCTTCTCCAGTTCCATTACTTGACAAAATGGACATCTCCGATACTGAAGCAATACTAGCAAGTGCCTCACCACGAAATCCTAAGGTATCAATCGAAAAAAGGTCATCAACAGTCTCTATCTTACTTGTATGAAATCTTTTTATGGATGCAGGTAGTTCGTCCGGAGCAATTCCAGAACCATCATCACGAACCTGGATAGTATGATGTCCTCCTTTTTCAATAATGATCATAACTTGAGTAGCAGCAGCATCTAAACTATTTTCAATTAATTCTTTTACAACTGATGCAGGACGTTCTACGACTTCTCCTGCAGATATCTTATTCTGTAAATCTTCTGAAAGTGCTTTTATCATTTACAAAAAAATTAACTTTTAATAATTGAGACTGTATTCTTGAAAACTATTTTGTGTAACGATTCAGCATCCTTAATTAATACATCTATCTCTTCCTGAATTGATTCACAATAAGATTTATCATCTAAACCAGATAGATTAATCATTACATTCATACAAGCACCTCTAAGTCCAGCCAATGCAACTTCTGCTGCCACACCTGCATCTGAGACCGAGTTTGGATTTCCATTTTCAACAAGTAATTGTGAAAGTTGTAAGATTCTGAGACACTTTTTGGCTGTCTCTAAAGGCACTTCAATAGCATACTTATTTGCAACATTAATAGAATCAATTTTGAGTTGTCTCTCTTCTTCTGTATTCTCAGATAGTCTATTAGCTTCCATGACACTATTGAATGCTTTTGTATCTTCCTCAACTAACACAGTGAGGCGGTCTTTTAATTTCTGAGCCTCAACGCCTATTTCATCCATCATAGGTTTACTTTCTAACATTTCCTTTTTCTCATGGGTCAAAGCAGAGACCATAGATGACAAAGATGCACCCAAAGCGCCTGCAAGTGCGGCAACACTTCCACCTCCAGGAGCGGGACTATTGGTGGATAATTCTTCCAAGAATTTAATGTCAATCAATGAATCCTCTCTTTTGCTATCTTTAATCACTGCATAATCTATGATCTTTTCATTGGCATCAAAGAGTGTAACATCATTCAAACCAAGGGATTGTATAGCACATTCTATGATATCTTTGATTGGCACACCTATGGATCTATTTTGTTTTTTTAAATAATGGGTCCCTGCCATAAGAATTGCATCCAAAGGAATCAATCCCACCAATTCACTACCAGTGACTCTAACCCCACGCATAGCAGCTAACTTACAGGCCTCATCAAATACATCATGTATTGTTGATAACTTATAATTATTGAAATTTATTGATATCTGTGCTCTATTAAAATCTTCAACATACCAGCCTATTCCTTTGACATCCTTGAACATGCCTGGGACCTTTACTGGTCTACCATCATCATGCCTGACGATCTCTCCATCTAATAGATTCTTTGATATAGGATTAGGTATTCGCTTACTCCTTCCGGCCTCCCTTAATTCAAAGGCAATATCTGTAGCAATACGAGTATCTCTTGTATTCAAATTGATATTATAGGCAATAAGAAAGTCCCTACAACCCATGACAGTGGCGCCTGCTTTTATGTGAACCTTGTCTGGTCCGTAGTCTGGTTTCCATTCAGTATGAGTTAATTTTTCTGCAAGTCCCTCATACTCACCTTTTCGTATATCAGGAAGTTTTTCACGCTTTGAGTTAGTTGCAGATTTCTCATAAAGGTAAACAGGTATATCTAATTCTTTACCTACTCGCTCGCCAACCTGCTTAGATATCTCTATGCATTCATCATCAGTAACACCACTGATTGGAATAAATGGACAAACATCTGTGGCTCCCATCCTTGGATGAGTTCCGGTATGATGGCTCATGTCTAATATCTCTGATGCACATTTTATCCCCTTAAATATTGCATCAGCAATTGCATTTGGTGACCCTACCATTGTCACTACCGTACGATTTGTATCTGCTCCTGGATCAACATCAAGAATGGTAACTTGGCCTATGCTACTCATTTTATTTACAATGTTATTTATCTTATTGAGATCTTTTCCTTCGGAAAAGTTAGGAACGCATTCTATCAATTTTTCCATTTTTTTTAGCTTTGAGATATTGTATATAAATAAATGATAAAGAACATCACAATGACCAACATTGTTATTGTCCACCAAAAGGATCTTACTAGATATTTTCGTTCTGGAAGAATTTTTTTAAAATAACTCATCGTAATATCTACATACCAATGAATAACAACATAAAAAAGTTTACAAAGGGTTTCATAACCAACCATAAAATAGAAAAACCAGTTATATACCCAAAAAGAATTAGCCCAAATAAGACTTGAGGACCATATGATTGTATCTTCCATGCTAGTTGAGGATTTATTTTCTCCAAGTATCCAGAGAAGATCTTAGAACCATCTAATGGCTCAACGGGAATAAAATTAAAGACAGCTAAGGCAATATTGATCTGAGTAAAATAGAGAATTAATACGGAAAATACTGGATTTGAAAAAAGCCCTGTTCCACCTAATAACCTCCACACCATCCCTGCTACCATTGCCAATAAAAGGTTAGATATGGGCCCTGCAGCTGCAATCTTCATCATATCTTTTCTTGAATCTTTTAAGTTTCTGGGATCAACTGGTACTGGTTTGGCCCATCCAAAACCTACAAAAAGTATCATCATTGAGCCCATAATATCCAAATGGGCCATAGGATTAAGTGTTAATCTCCCCATCCTAGCTGCAGTATTATCGCCACATTTTGATGCCATCCAGGCATGTGCAAATTCATGGAATGATAATGCAAACATCAAGGTAGGTATGAGTAAGATTAGCGTTTCTGGTGAAAGTCTAAAAAGAATCACTAACTCCTTGGATGATGGGATTTATATATTTCTTTCAGATAGTGTTTGTCAAGGTGAGTATATATTTGGGTAGTAGATATATCACTGTGCCCCAACAAGGCCTGAACAAAACGTAGATCTGCTCCTCCTTCCAATAGATGAGTTGCAAAAGAATGCCTAAGAATATGGGGCGATACAGATCTATTGACCCCTGATATCTGGGTCCATTTATTTAATATATTATTCACCATTGCTCTAGTAAGTGCTTTACCATTTCTACTCAAAAATATATGGCTTGAACCTGTTTGTTTTATTAACCGGATTCTAGTATGTATTAAATAATCATTAAGGTATTCTTTTGCTCGACCCCCTATGGGAAGTAAACGTTCTTTATTTCCCTTACCTAGAACTCTAATAAGTTCATCTTCCAAGAACAAATTAGACATCTCCAAACCGCAAAGTTCAGAGACTCTAATACCACATGAATATAGCATCTCTATCATAGCTTTGTCTCTTTGATAGAACTGTGATGATTCTTTTATAGATCCAATAATTGATGAAATCTCCTTCTCACTTAATACATCAGGAAGTTTTTTTGGTATCTTAGGATTCTTTATTACTAGAGCGGGGTTCTCAGAAATAATTGTCTCACCTGATAAATATTTATGGTAAGACCTAATTGAGGAAATGATACGTGAGATACTAGCTGGAGCCATTCCCCTATCATTCAATATTCTTATATAGTCACGAATATGGGTTGGTGTAATTTGAGATAGTTCTTTTATTTTTTGATCATCTATATAGCCTAGATATTGCTTGAGATCTCTTTTATAAGCATCTATAGTTTGAGAAGATACATTACGTTCCACTCGAAGCATGCTCAAGTAGTCTTGATAATGAGTATCCATTCTATTTATTTAGTAGATCATCTTCTATAAGACCACAGAGTATTTGTCCAATCATTATATGGGATTCTTGTATTCGTTGAGTATCCTCACTGGGAACATTAATGGAGATATCAGATAAGCCTTGTAATTTTCCTCCTGATCTTCCAGTAAAAACTATAGTTGACAGATTCTTAAACTTAGCCTGTTTGATAGCTGCTATAATATTTGCTGAATTGCCACTAGTTGAAATCCCAATTAATACATCTCCTGCCTTACCTAATCCCTGCAACTGTCTAGAGAAAACTGATTCAAAATCAGTATCGTTTGCCCAGGCAGTTAAAAATGAACTATCAGTAGTAAGAGCAATTGATGGAATGGGTTTTCGCTCATGGCTTGTCATTCCCCCCATTAATTCTGTAGCTAGATGCTGTGCATCTGCGGCACTACCGCCATTTCCACACCAAAGGATCTTTCCACCATTCTGTAACGATCGTATCATTATTGATGCAGCTGATGACATATCTTCAACACATAAATTAAGTACAGCCTCTTTAACTAAGATACTTTCTGAAATTTGGGATTTGATTTTTTCTATCATTATTATCTTATGTGTATTGCATCTGCAAATTCTTTCATATAATCGGGGTTGTCCTCTATAATAGTACCCGTTACAATGATAGATGCACCTGCCTCTACTGCTGACCTTGCCAGCTCTGGATTATTAATTCCACCCCCAACAATTATTGGTACATCTATTGCACTACTTACAGCCTCAATAACAGATGTTGATACTGGTTCCTTGGCGCCACTGCCTGCTTCAAGATAGATTAATCTCATACCTAAAAATTGACCTGCAAGAGCATGTGCAACAACAATATCTATTCTATCCATCGGTATTGGCCTAGTACCACTGATAAACTCTACTGTACTACCAGCGCCACCATCCATCAGAATATAACCTGTGGGTATTGTTTCGATATCCATATCCTTTACAAGAGGTGCTGCCAAAACTTGTTCTCCTATCAGATAATGAGGATTCCTTCCGGAAATAACAGACATGAATAGCATTGCATCATAATGTGAATTTAATTGACCTATCCCACCTGGAAATAATATTACAGGTATATTAGATATCGATTTGATCTTTTTTACTCTTTCAGTACAATTAAGATCCATGATCAAACTTCCACCAACGAAAAGAGCATCTACCCCTGAAAGATTTGCATTCTCTACTCTTTTTTTGATAGAGTCCTCATATTTCCGGTCAGGATCAAGAAGAACCACATGAGCAGCCCCTTTATCTTCTATGGTCGAGAATAGCGTATCTAAAATCAAATTATTATCCTATAAATTCCTCATAAGCAATATAATTCATTAGCCCATCTCTTTCATCTGGATTATTTGGAGCAACCTTGATAAGCCAACCATCACCATAAGGGTCATTATTAACAAGGTCTGGGCTATCTTCCAATTTGTCATTCACTTCTGAAATGGTACCTGATATTGGTGCATATAGCTCTGACACTGTTTTAACAGCTTCTACTTCGCCAAACACATCACCTATATTCATTTCTAGGCCTACTTCAGGAAATTCAATAAAAATGACATCCCCTAATTGACCTTGGGCGTAATCAGTAATACCAATCACTATCTCATTATCTTTAATATCTGCCCACTCATGTTCTTTTGTATAAAATAAATGGTTTGGGTTATTCATTATAATTCCTTGTCTTTTTCATCTTCAGATTCATATTCAAATGTCTCTAAAAAACTGGTGTCAAACACACCTTTTTTAAAAACATCATCTTTCATGATCGCCATCTGATAAGGAATGGTTGTCTTAGGCCCATCAATAATAGTCTCCTCAAGAGCTCTTTGCATCCTAATTATGGCACGCTTTCTATTTTTTGCATGTACGATTATCTTGCCAATCATAGAATCATATTGTGTTGGAATCACATAGCCCGCATATGCATGTGAATCCACTCTGACTCCTTTTCCTCCGGGCATATGAAAACTTGTGATCTCGCCTGGGAATGGCATAAAATTTTTCCCTGGATCTTCGGCATTGATTCTACATTCTATGGAATGACCCCTGAGCTGAAAATTATTCAAAGTAGGACAAACCTCGCCAGCATGCATCTTTATCTGTTGTTTAATCAAATCTATACCAGTAACCATTTCTGTGACAGGGTGTTCTACTTGAATGCGAGTATTCATTTCCATAAAATAAAAATTCTTTTCATTATCCATTAAGAACTCTATCGTACCAACACCTACATAATTCACAGCTTCAGCACCAGCAACTGCTGCTGCACCTATCCTTTGTCTAGTCTCTTCATCCACTAGCGGTGATGGTGACTCTTCAATTAATTTTTGATGACGACGCTGAATGGAGCACTCTCTTTCTCCTAAATGGATTGCTTTTCCAAATGAATCTGCTAGTATTTGTACCTCTATATGTCTAGGGTTTGCAATAAATTTTTCTATGTAGATGTCACCATTTCCAAACGCTGTAATAGATTCCTGGTTTGCTGATTTAAATGCAGAAATAACATCTTCAGATTTTTTTACTAATCTCATCCCGCGTCCTCCACCTCCAGCAGATGCTTTAAGCATAACAGGATATCCCATTTCATTGGCTTTCTCAAGTGCATCCTCAGGACCATCCAAAATACCATCACCACCAGGTACAACAGGTACGCCAGCTGCCTTCATTGTCTGTTTTGCTTTTGACTTATTGCCCATTGAATCAATGATTTCAGGACTAGGACCTAGAAATGAAAAACCATTATCATCGCAGATTTGTGAGAATTGAGCAGACTCTGAGAGGAAACCATATCCAGGGTGAATTGCATCAGCACCAGTTATTTCACCTGCAGCAATAATCCGTGGAATATTTAGATAACTATCATTACTGGGAGGAGGTCCAATGCATACTGCTTCATCAGCAAATTTTACATGAAGAGAATATTCGTCTACTGTCGAGTATATCGCTACTGTTTTTATATTCAACTCATGACATGCCCTGATAACTCTTAACGCAATTTCACCTCGATTGGCAATTAAAACCTTTTTGAACATAAGGCTCTATTAAGAGGGTTTAATTAAAAACAACGGCTGATTATATTCAACAGGCTGTCCATTATCGACCTTAATGTCAATAATAGTACCATCAAATTCAGACTCAATTTCATTCATCATCTTCATTGCCTCAATAATACATAGCGTTTGTCCCTTTTTTACTGAATCACCTTTGGAAACGAAGGGGTCATCATCTGGGGTCGGAGTTATGTAAAAAGTTCCTGGCATTGGCGAAAGAAGACCTTCACCATCATTGGAATCCAATTCACCTGACTCTTCAGCATCTATTGGTTCAATATTATCTGATTTTTCGTGTTGAAGATTTTGAATAGTTGTGGTTGGTGTACCTGCTCCTAAATTTTCCTGAACTACCACATTTGCCTGCTTGGATACACGATATTTCCTACCCCAAAAACTTATCTCAATCTCATTGACATTAGAATTCTCTAAAATATAAATGATCTCTTTCAACTTATCTTGCCACATAAAATTATCCCTATAGAATTATTCTTTAGAACGCTCCACATAATCACCATTGCGAGTATCAATCCTTAGCTTCTCTCCCTCATTAATAAAAAGAGGTACATTAAGTGTGTATCCTGTCTCAACGGTTGCTGGTTTTGTGGCACCTGTAGCTGTATTACCTTTAAACCCTGGTTCAGTCTGAGTGACCTCCAAGATTACGTGAGATGGTAATCGAACATCCAATATTTCAGGACCATCAAACAAAAGGTCAACATTGATTCCAGAGGTTAAAAAAAATTTTCCATCTCCAACAGATTTAGAGGACACATTTAATTGGTCAAATGTTTCATTATCCATAAATACATATGAATCATTATCAACATATAAAAATTGCATTTCCTTAGCCTCAACTCTTATAAACTCTAGTTTATGACCAGAATTGAAGGTTTCATCGATGACCTTTCCTGATTGAATATCCTTTAATTTTGTTCTAACAAATGCACCGCCCTTTCCAGGCTTGACGTGTTGAAACTCAACTACTTTCATTCTTTTTGTTTTGTGCAATATCACTGCACCATTACGTATGTCTGCCGTTGTTGCCATAAAACATCCTAATTATTAGAAAGTAAGTCATCAGAAATTACGATATAGCCATATCTGTTCAAATGAGTTACCAGTGAAAATTCAAAACTCTATATATGATTGATTATTGTTTCAATTTTCTTTTTATCTTCAATCATTTTTTCAGATTTTGGAACCTCTCGTGCATATTTTACCTTATCTGAATCATATAAAATATTAATTATTTTTGTTACATACTTCTCTTCGATATTAAGAATGTCACTTGTACTCTCTATTTCTTCAGTTGTCATTTCAAGTGTCCGTATGAAATACTTTGTTTCAATATATTCTCTTATAATATGGGAAAGTGTTGAATAGTATTCTTTGGTTAACATAGATGTATTTAATTCTGACAACCTCCTTGAAGCTCTTTCCATAGGAGACTCAAACACTGAATAGTCTAGTTTCCAATAGTGAGGTTTAATTCTTTGCCCCCAAGTCCATATTATACCCAACAATAAAGATGCAAGGGACAAACAATATAATATTTCTTTTAAAGGAATTAATCCTTTAACAGGAACGGGTCCCTTCATTTCTTTAAAATCAACTTGATCTATAGATGTCAATATTGAAATTATCTTAAACTCAATTGGATCTACAACAAACTCATATTCAACTTTATCATTGTTCATAATTTTTATTGCATAAATAGGTGTCATAAAATTACCAGTGTCCAAAACAGTCAATTCAAATTCAATTCCATTAAGTTCTCCAGTGGTCTCATCATATAATAATTGGTGATTATTTATATTCATCGGTTCATTTATTTCATTCAATAAAGGGAATTTTAGTTCTCTTTTATCATTACCTTCGACCTTTATGGTCCATTTAATTATATCTCCAATGTATCCAGTTGTAGTATCAAGCTCAGAGTTGACTAAAAGTGGCTTGCAAATAGCCAAAATAGGGAATAAGAATATGAGAATCTTCATCTTTTTTCCCGTTTTCTAAACAATGCAATTAGTGGTTCTACAAAATCGCCATTTGTAGGTATAGAAATCAGATCAAAACCAATTTTTTTGGCTTCGTTTTTAAATTTATTATTCTTGGATTCAATTTGATTTTTTAATTTCCCCATCTCTTTTTTTGAGGATGTATCAATCCAAAATGAAGAAGTCGTTTCAGAATCTCTCACTTTGACAAGTCCAAAATCAGGAAAAATCATCTCTGCAGAATCATATAATTGGATTCCAATGAGATCATGCTTTCTATTAACCACCTTCAATGACGTCCAATAATCTTCATCTATGAAATCTGAAATTAAAAATACGACACTTTTTCTTTTTGCAACTTTTAACAAATAGTCTAAAGCAATTTTAAGGGATGTACCATTATTTTTAGGCGAAGTGTATAATAATTCTCTAATTACACGTAAAACATGGGATTTACCTTTTTTTGGAATCACATATTTTTCAATATCATCAGAAAACATGATCAAGCCCACTTTGTCATTGTTCTTGATAGCTGAGAAACCCAAAACTGAAGCAATTTCAGCACCAAGTTCTTGTTTGAGTTGTCCATGTGATCCGAACTCACCTGATCTCGAAATATCTACCAATAGATAGACAGTAAGTTCACGTTCTTCTTCAAATACTTTTATGAAGGGTGAGCCGGTTCGAGCTGTAACATTCCAATCAATCAGCCGAATATCATCCCCAGGTTGATATTCTCTTACTTCTGAGAATGTCATACCTCTGCCCTTAAAAACAGAATGATACTCACCACCAAAAAGGTCATTGACCAATCCACGTGTGCGAATTTCTACCTGCTTCACCTTCTTGAGGATCTGCTTTGGAATCATTACAACTAGGGTACTTCTACAATTTCAAATAGACGCTGTATGACATCATCTGCTGATAATTCTTCAGCTTCAGCTTCATATGTGAGGATAACTCTATGTCGAAGCACATCAGCACCAATATACCTTATATCCTCGGGCGTTATATAACCACGGTGTTCAGTAAATGCACGAGCTTTAGCAGCCCTAACTAGATTAATAGTTGCCCTAGGTGATGCTCCATAATCAATTATTCCTTCTAGGTCATTTAGACCATAATTTTGAGGATCTCTTGTCGCAAAAATAAGGTTAAGTACATAATCTTCTACCTTTTCATCAACATAAATATCTTGAATCACGGCTTGTGCGTTCATGATCTCTTCAGGTGTGACAATCTCTACCAAGGATGACATATCCAATGGTTTTGTATTCTGACGAAGAACTAATCTTTCTGAGTCTTTATCAGGATAATTTACGATTAGTTTAAACATGAAGCGGTCCACTTGAGCCTCAGGAAGCGGATAGGTGCCTTCTTGCTCAATTGGGTTTTGTGTAGCCATAACAAGGAATGGTTCTTTTAATGGAAATGTATTCTCACCTATAGTTACTTGCCTCTCTTGCATAGCCTCTAATAATGCACTTTGCACCTTGGCCGGCGATCGATTGATCTCATCAGCAAGTATAATGTTTGAGAAAATGGGGCCTTTTCGAGTATCAAAACTTCCTGTTTTTTGATTAAATATAAGCGTTCCCAATAAATCTGCTGGTAACATATCAGGAGTAAATTGAATCCTTTGAAAATCTGTTTTTATCAACCTGGATAGAGTTTTGACCATCAAGGTCTTAGCTAATCCTGGAACACCCTCTAGAAGTATATGACCATTTGACAACATTGATATCAAGATCTTATTGATCAAATCATCTTGACCAAGGATAAAACCATTCATCCCTTTTTTTAAATCATCTACAAAACTGGAAGATTTTGATATACGTGCATTTATCTCTGTTAAACTGAAATCATTCATTTGATATTGTCTATGATGTAATATGCTTTAAAGCAGGTATTTCTTCTATACTTTTCCCCAAATATTCAATCTCAAATTGCACTGATGGTGCTAACTCATGATTGGGGAATCTTTTTAAGAAATCTTCATACTCTATCTTGGCACTTTTTTCGTCATTGATAACATTTGCATAAATATAGCCAATCATAAATAATGCATGAGGCTCTTGACCAGAACCACTATGATTTTCTAGGACCTTTCTATACTCTTGAACAGCAGTAGTAAAATCACGAAAATCATTCATATATACATCTCCTAACATATACTGCGCTTTGGAAGCAAGTTTATGTTGCTCATATTTATTGGTCATATACATTAGGTGGTTCACAGTCTCTTTTAATAATTTTTGTTTTCGTAAGGATTCAGCCTTATTTATTATATATTCAGGAAATTCAACTATCTGGTTCCTAGCTTGCTCTCCATGCACAGACTCAGCATATTTATTAACAGTCTTTTGCAATGCATCATAACCCATTTCAGGATCGTTCTTCCAATTAAGGTAGATTGATGCAAGTTTGTATTGAGCCCTAGATGCCAAACTATCAGCAGGATATTTTTTGAGAAGATTTTGTAAGTCTTTGATTGCTAGGTCAATCTTATTATTCTGAACATTATTTTCGGATAGTTCTAATAGTTCCTCTGCTGATTTGGTACAACTAACCAATAAAAATAAAACTAATAGGGCCAAGATTTTTTGAGTTTTCATTATATTCCTTTAATTAAAAGCTGCGAAAATTAACGCTTGTCATGCGATACAAAAAGTATTTGCTCTAAAACTTAAATGAAATTCAAATATTCGAGTTCCATATAAATTTAAAATAAATTCTGCACTCCTAATTGTAGTTTATGTCTAGACATATCATCAAGTTGTGTGGCATAATCCAATCGGGCAGGACCTAGAGGAGTATCAATTGTAATTCCAATGCCAGCATCCCATTTTAATTCAGAAAAAATATCTTTTGGGAAAACTTCAGCAAGCATACCTCCATCAGAGAAAATAGTAATTCCAAATGATTTGTAAATTTTCTGTCTTAGTTCAATATTGGTCATTAATCGAATTGTTTCACCATTAGGTTCCTTTTGTTCAGTCTCAGTAAATCTTAATACTTCCCAACCTCTCATTGATGTACTACCACCCAGATAGAATTTTTCAAAGGAATAATCATCATTATCATTATCCCAACCCCATAATTTCCCAATTTGCATTCGTATTGCGAAAACAGAGCTTTTGGACAGAGGTAAATATGAATTAAGTGTCATATCTAATTTTGTATAGGCTCTATTACCACCAAAACCTGCTGATTTTATCAATCCATTGATTAAATATCCCTTTCTAGTAAATAAGGGATCATCTTTGCCATCAATATTCAATTTAAGTGATATCGAACGCTCTTGAATATTCTCTTCTGATGCATCAGCAAAGTATTCCCACAGTGATTTTGTTTCAATATATGATCGGTCTCTAAGTCGAAAACGTTGTGTAAAATTTGTTCCAAAACGGTCTATTGATTCTTGATATTTTTGTTCTTCATATATTATAAATCTCTCATAATACGCTGTCATTTTTGATGGAAATCGAACTCCAAGAAACCAATTAGAAAACAGACTTAAATCATAGCGAAGTCTTGGTGCTATGAAATCCACTTCTACAGGAATACCCACCATAATTTTTGTTGAAAATTGTTTTGGAGAATTAAAGAAGGCTCTATTTCGCCATTCTATTATTGCACTAAAAGCCGATAACTCTGGAGCACCTTCAGCAAAACTAATTGGATCATAACCTCCAGATGAGTTCCATTCTCTTTGTTTATATCTTCTCAAATCAATGATAATATTTACTAAGGTATCAGAGTCTGGTATTTTTTCAGGAAATATATTTGCTGTGGAAAAAATGCCTATTTCACGAAGATGTTTAGATGTCCTATCAATTTTTAATTTTGAATATAGATCGCCAGTTCTATACTTTAGTTCTCTTAGTATTATTAAACTATCAATATTACCTCTTCTTTCTATCCTAGTATCATTTATATATATATACTTCCCCTCGTCAATCTTGATATTAACCGTTACTGAATCACTGATTTCATCTTGTATGTTAATAGAGGCAAATAGCTTGCCGAGCTCTTGGTATTCATTTTCCAATAAATATAAATTATCATTTAATCCCACTGGGTTATATGGCGTATTTACCTTTAGATCTAGTAATTTATTTATCTTTTTTGGCGAGATTAAATCATTCCCAATTATATCAATTTTTGAAATATGATATTGATTCCCTTCATTAATTTCATACAAGATATCCGTATACTTATTTTCATTATCAGCATCTTCAATAGTATAAGATTCTTTTATTATCACATCTAAGAAACCTTTCGAATAATAATAGTTCTTTAATGTAAGAGCATCTAATCTTAGTAACCTTGGATCAAATTTTGGTCTACGAAAAAAGAAGTTTGGAGGACGCTGACGAACAATGAAAAGTATTTCATTCTTAGATACATTCTCATTTCCCTCTAGGGTTAGAGCCCTAATAAATATTTGATCATCTTGTGCAAGAATGATACCTATGAATGGCATTAGGTAAATAAATACCTTTAATTTTCGAATCATATATTAATATGCGTATCTATAACGATATTTCAGGTTTAATTTACCTTCCTCATCGACATTCCCAACCACAGAAAAATGTCTATTTAATTTATATTCAACTCCAACTTGAGACTGGTCTTGATTAAGAGAGAAGGACCGTTTATAAGATAAATTCAAAAAGGTTTTTTCACTGATTTTAGTTTTTGTCGTCACCTCAAAATCTTCATTGGCTCCTTGGAAAAGGCCTGCTGCCCCAGTGATATCAATATCATCCACTAAATTCATCATTCCAATATTTGAGTCTCTAAGATTTTTTTCTAATTGATTTTCCAAAAGAGTACCTAGAATGGATACTGTTTGGTTTCCAAAACCAGTTGATGTCAACTCTTGGTCCTCAAAACGTTTACCCCAAGTCAATAATTCAAGAATATCACTTTCTGAAAAACCACTACCCGATTCCAAAATAATATCAAGATCTTCAATACCACCTCTAATACTAAGATCAATTCTCTCATCATCAATCATAGTGTAGGCACTGACATCGATATTTGGATTAAAACCTTTATTATCGAAGCTCACTATACCTTGGAGTTTTTCAAAGTAATCCTTATACGAGAATACACTTCCATCCTCAACAATAATCTGTCCACCAAAATCAACTTCTTGATTCCCAATTTGAGAGAGATTCAATTCACCTATAACCTCTGCATCTATTTGAGAATTTTTAAAATATGATTTCCCCCTTATTGGAATATTAAGATTATATGCTAGAACATTGTCTTGTTCACTTTGCAATACTGTTCCAACATCCTCAGTAGTGAACTCATAAAAGACATTGGCTTCAGTTGCTTCCACCATACCATTTATGAAGATCGTATCTCTTCCAGCTATGGTAAGATCAAGGTTACTATTTCCTGATATATCAAAAAATAGCAATTGAAATGATGCGTCTTTAGCTTTGATTCTCAAATCATAACCTGGATTAAAAAATTCTGAAAAATCCATTGCCCCTGATATATATGTATTCTGTTTTAAAGGATTTCCTCCCTTATTTTTATTATCAAACAATAATGCTTGCAAATTATGAATTGATAATTCATTATTTTGCATAGTTGCATAACCATCTATTAGATCAACAGGGTCACTCAATAATAAAGTGTAAAGGCGACCATCTGTAATCCTGATCTCACCATTGCGCTGTACATCATTTGAAATCCCATTCAATGATAATTCAATCTCAAACTTCCCCACTGCAGAGTCTAGATCTGAGATATAAGAAGATAAAAAAGGTAAGGTTCTAATATTTGCATTTGCAATGAAATCAATTTTTTCATTATCAAATAATTTTCCAAAAGCTGAAGAACCTAAATTAAGATCAAAAGGAATTTTACCAGAACCAGTGATTAGTCCATCTTTTGTTATTGATCTTGCCTGCTTTACATTAAAAATTTTTCCATCATATTCACCATTACTAATAAAATTACCTAGTTCAATAAGGTCAAATGATGCATCAACGATATTGATATCATATTTAAAGGTCGTTGATTCTGTTGTACCACTAAGATTCAGATTACCTGTACCATTTCCAGATATTTTGAAAAACTTAGGGATAAATCTGTGAATAAATTGCAATGATAAATTGGAAAAATTAGAAGTCAGAGATATTAATGGCTGCCTTATTATTTTTTTTGTTATTGGAATTATTCCTGTAGCCTGTAGACCCATAGATCCTTTTCGGGTCATAGAGATATCATCAATATGTAGTATACCATTTTTGTAAAGACAAGAAAGCATCATTTCATCAAATGCCTCTTTCATATAAACCCCTTTTTTCAATGAGAGGTCTGCATCTATATTAATTTCATCTCCATCAAGGCCCAACCAAATCTCACCAAAAATCAAACCAGAAAACTTCAATTTATCTTCATTTAGGAATTGAGTAAGAATCTGTGCATCAAAATTTGACATTTTGAACCTTCCTTCGGTTTTAGTACCACTGGATATTACTCCTTCCAGCTTTCCATCATTTATATGGAATTCAAATGGATGCACATTGAGTACTGAATCTTTGTATAGAAAATTTATTGGTTGTGAATTGATAAGGTAATTATCTTGATAAGCTAGTTGAAATCTATCAATCTCATATTTTCCATAACCATCAAACATCCCTGATAATTGTAAAAAATCCTTTCCTGATTTGAAGTGACAATTTTCTACCACAATTGACCTGTTATCAAGTATCGCACTTACTGTACCGCTATCAAAACTACGATTTTCCCATATCCCTCTACCTGCTTTGATATCGATAAATCCTGATGGTATACTATCTCTGACCTCTATATGCGAATTGAGTTCGATTGACTCAAGATCAAAATTGCTTACATTAACATTTTCACATACAAGTGCAGCACCAACTGATGGTGATGAAAAATCACCATATATCTTCAAATTACCCGTGGCTTTACCTGAAACAAAATTTCCAGGTAAAAAATTATTTATCAAATCAATGCCAGCCTTTTCCATATCAGCGTATAAATCAATTTCCTTTGAAGAAAAATCACCCTTGCCATCAATAGTTATATAACTATCATCGACAAGGAGCATTACTGGGTCAATGGTTGAAAGAACACTGTCATAGTATGCCAATTGCCCATGTATGGATATTTCTCCCTGATCAAATAATTTAGACTCTATTATTTCCATTGTCATATCAATTAGATCTAACGCTCCATCATCTGCCAACCCTGCATCCATAATGAATAGACCAGACATTTGAGTGGGTATTTGATTATTTATCCATCCAGATAGGTCAAGATTCTCTAGATTCATATAACAACTTAATCTTTTTGATTCTTCCCATAGACCATTGACCATAAGTTTTGAATTCTCGCCCTCTAACTCTAGTGTATTTAATATCCAGAGGTTTTTCTTTTTACTAAAATTGAAGTCACCCTGCATATCAAGACCAATTTCATTTTCGAGTGATAAATTTCCTATAAAAGATTCAAAATCAGATTCAAAATTAAATTGAGCAGTAAAAGTTGAGAATTTTGTCTTTAAAGGAGTTCTACTGAAAAGGTCTTCAGGAAAACTAAACTGCGATACATCAATAGTACCTTTTAAATTGGTATTTATTTTATCAATGGAGATATCACCAGTAACTGGCAAGCCAAATAGATTACCATCAAGCTCTTTCAAAAAATAATAATTATCATCATATCCTATTTTTAAACGATTGAACTGACAGGCAAGGTTAGCATTATTATCCATTGAGACTTTAACTAGATCACAATCTAATGATGGATTTCCAATTCCATTGAATTCACCACCGATCATTATGTCCAAGGAATGATCTTCACTATTTAAGATTGTTTCCACTCTTGCATCAATAAAGAATGATTTCACCTGAAAAGGTAAATTTATTGAAATGTTTTTTTCTTTGGACTGCTCAATTGAATCTTTTTCACTTTTATAAATAAAGTCCAAACCTTCTATGGCAAGTAGATCTAATACATTATTTCCTAAAAATGAGGATATAATTCCAAGATTAGCTGAAATCTTTTCAACTTTTATGAGTGAACCATTATTATGTTCGATTATAATATTATCAAGGATGATGGTACTCATTAGATTGCCCGTGAATTTTTCCACATTAAGACTCCATCCATAGGGCTCTAATTTATTACCTAAAATAGATTGGATATGATTTGACCATAATGATATACGTGAAAAAATTGTTATTATGCAAATAATAAGCACAGTTATCAGGAGATATTTTTTTTGTTTTTGCATCATAGCAACATTACAATATGAACTTGAATATAGAAAGTGAGTTCCATATAAAAAAAAAGCGCTCTAATGAGCGCTTTTTTTGAGAAGTATAAAATTAATCAACTACTTCAAAATCAGCGTCTTCTATCTCTCCTTCTTTTTTCTGTTCTTTATTAGGAGGCTCTTCATTTGAAGAGGCGTCAGAAGATGATGAATCGGCTCCTTGATCAGAAGAGTCATGCATTTTTGATGCTAACCCACTCCAAACAGTATTTAATGCATTCATGGCAGAGTTAATATCCTCAAGATTACCACTATCTTTTGCTTTTTTAAGCATATCAAGTTTTTCATTTAAATCAGTCTTTTCGTTTTCATCGAGTTTATCACTATGTTCAGTTACATTTTTCTCTGTCTCATATATTAAATGTTCTGCTTGATTAACTAGATCAATCTTTTCCCTTTTCTCTTTATCCTCTGTCTCATGCTTCTTCGCATCATTGACCATTTTATCAACTTCGGATTCAGAAAGTCCACTCGAAGCTTCTATTCTAATACTTTGTTCTTTGCCTGTAGCTTTATCCTTTGCATTTACATTTAGTATTCCATTTGCATCTATATCAAATGTTACTTCTATTTGTGGAATACCACGAGGAGATGGAGGAATATCAGCAAGATGGAATCTACCAATGGTCTTATTATCTGATGCCATCTCTCTCTCTCCTTGTAAAACATGAATCTCTACTGTGGTCTGATTATCAGCTGCGGTACTAAATACTTGAGATTTCTTTGTCGGTATAGTTGTATTCCTCTCTATTAAATTTGTAGATACTCCACCTAGAGTCTCTATACCCAATGATAATGGGGTGACATCAAGCAATAAAATATCATCAACATCTCCAGAAAGCACACCTCCTTGGATTGCTGCTCCTAACGCAACGACCTCATCAGGGTTTACACTTTTATTAGGGTCTTTACCAAAAATTTCTTTTACCTTCTCTTGTATTTTTGGAATTCTAGTTGATCCGCCTACAAGTATTACTTCATCAATTTCAGACTTTGATAAACCTGCATCTTCGATTGCCTGGACACATGGCTCAATTGTTCTTTCAACCAGATCATTGACCAATTCCTCAAATTTTGCTTGCGATAATGTCAAATTTAAATGTTTAGGCCCTGATGCATCCGCTGTAACAAATGGTAGATTTATATCTGTCTGTTTAGATGAAGATAATTCTTTTTTTGCAGTTTCAGCAGCTTCCTTCAATCTCTGTAAGGCCATCGGGTCCTTCCTAAGATCAATACCGTCTGATTTATTGAATTCTTCAGCAATCCAATCAATAACTTTTTGGTCAAAATCATCACCACCAAGATGGCCATCTCCATTTGATGATTTCACTTCAAACACACCATCACCCAGCTCAAGTATTGAAATATCAAATGTACCTCCACCTAGGTCGAATACAGCTATTTTTTCATCTTTCTTCTTATCAAGGCCATAGGCTAAGGATGCTGCGGTAGGTTCATTAATGATACGTCTTACATTTAATCCAGAAATCTTCCCAGCATCTTTTGTTGCTTGCCTTTGCGAATCATTAAAATATGCTGGAACAGTTATCACTGCATCTGTGACCTTTGTACCAAGATATTCTTCTGCTTGTTGTTTAAGTTTTTGCAAAACCATTGCAGAAATCTCAGGAGGAGTATATTCTTTATCGCCAGCTTGAACTACGCAGGCTCCATTTGAATTTTTATCAACTTTATATGGGACTTCAGATATTTCCGTACCAACTTCATCAAACATTCTTCCCATAAACCGTTTAATTGAAAAAACAGTATTTTCAGGATTGGTGACGGCTTGACGCTTTGCAGTTTGACCAACCAATCGATCGCCATCCTTTGCAAAACCAACGACAGATGGTGTAGTTCTTCCTCCTTCAGGATTCGTAATCACTGTAGGCTCACCACCCTCCAATACAGCAACACATGAATTGGTCGTCCCTAGGTCAATTCCTATTATTTTACTCATTATTTATCTCCAATATTTTCCGTAGTGTATATCAAAATAATTATTTTATAAGAAATTGCAAGGAATATACCAATTGTTATAATAAATAATAATGGCATACTTATGTGATTACATATGCCATTTTGGCATAGTTTTATTTTATTATATTAAATATTTATGAAATCTTTTTACTAGCTTTAGGTGCATTATAGTTAAAAACAATTTGGCCTTTTTCTACTTTTACTGTAATGACTGTTCCTTCTGAATATAATTTTTTCAACAACATCTCAGATATAGGATCTTCAAGAGATTTTTGGATTTCCCGACGTAAAAGTCTTACTCCATATTTTGGATTATATCCTTTACTTGCAATATATTTCTTAGCAGATTTATTCAATTTCAACTTAAGACCAAGTTTTGAAAGGTTTTTTATTAAATCTGATACCTGAAGATCAATAATATCGTAAACATTAGATTCACTTAGTTGATGGAATACAATTGAATCATCTATCCGATTGACTAATTCTGGTGAAAACAAATCCTTGACATGGCCTAATACTCTTTCTTTCATTTTAAGGTACTCTTCATCATCAATCTTACTTCCAAAACCAAAACCATTATTTTTTAAATCCCTCGTACCCATATTAGATGTCATAATTACAATTGAATTTCTGAAATCAACTTTCCTACCCAATCCATCAGTTAGAACCCCTTCATCAAAAACCTGTAACAATACATTAAAAAGATCAGGGTGCCCTTTTTCAATCTCATCAAATAATACCACCGAATAGGGATTGCGTCTCACTTTCTCCGTAAGCTCTCCACCTTCCTCATATCCTACATATCCAGGAGGGGCCCCTATCAAACGCGTTAGTGAAAAACGTTCCGTGTACTCAGACATATCGACTTTTATAAGCGAATGCGTGTGTGGGAAAAGATATCTAGCAAGACACTTTGCTAATTCGGTCTTACCAACCCCTGTAGGACCAAGAAATAAAAACACTCCTATTGGCCTATTGGGGTTCTTTAAACCAGTTCTGGAACGTCTGATTGCATTGACAAGGCTCTCTATAGCTTCATTTTGTCCTACAATATAATTGCTTAGTTCTTTATTTAAATATAATAATCTTTGACTCTCTGACTCTGCAACTTTTGATAGAGGTATACCAGTCATCAATGAAACCACATCTGCTATAGTCTCAGAATCAATCATAACTTGATTCTTACCTTCTTTTTCTTGCCATTTTTTTTGTGCTTTTGACAATTTAATTAAAAGTTTTCTTTCCTTATCCCTTAGTTCAGCAGCATCTTCAAATAATTGCGCAGAAACCTTATTCTCTTTTTGTTCTCTAATACTTTGAACGTCAAGCTCAATTTTCAAAATACTTTTAGGTACCTCCAAATTATACATATGAGCTCTGGCACCAGCTTCATCCATTATATCAATTGCCTTATCTGGAAGAAATTTATCTGATATATATCTTTCTGATAGGTCAACACATTCTATTATTGCATTATTGGTGTATTTTACTTTGTGATGTTCTTCATATTTTTCTTTTAGGCCATTAAGTATGTCTATTGATTCTTCGATAGATGGTGGATTGACTATTATTTTTTGGAATCGACGGTCCAAGGCCCCATCTTTTTCGATAAATTTTCTATATTCATCCATAGTTGTAGCTCCAATACAATGAATATCACCTCTAGCCAAGGAGGGCTTGAACATATTTGAAGCATCTAAGGAGCCTGATGCACCACCCGCTCCAACAAGCATATGTAGTTCATCAATAAATATGATAATATCATCGCTCATCTCTAGTTCTACCATAACACTTTTTAAACGTTCTTCGAACTGGCCTCTATATTTTGTACCTGCAACAATTGAAGCAAGATCCAATGATAGTATCCTCTGATTATGTAGAATTCGTGGGACTGTTTTGCGTATGATTCTTTGGGCAAGACCTTCAATAATTGCAGTCTTCCCAACTCCAGGCTCACCAATCAAAACTGGATTATTCTTTTTTCTCCTTGTTAGTATTTGAGCAACTCTTTCAATCTCACTTTCTCGTCCAATTACAGGGTCTAATTTGCCTTTTTTTGCCAACTGTGTTATATCTCTGGAAAAATGGTCCAATGTAGGTGTCTTACTTTTGCCAGATATATCTACAGATGATTCCATATTGGTTAAAGAATCATTATCTTCATCAGATTCAATTAAATCATTTACTGTATCATAATCTAGAGAGAATGCTTTTAATATATCATTTGCCATACCTTCCGTCTCAAGAAGCAATGCAAGTAATAGATGTTCATCATCCGCAATTGAGTCACCACGCGCTGATGCCTCACTAAAAGCATTTCGAAGTATTCTTTCTGCTCTGCGAGTAAGAGGTAAATGGCCCAAGGTCATTGTACCACCCGATGATTTGATCAAATCTTCTAACATAGTTATCATTTCATTTGAATCTATATCGAAAATATCTATGATCTTTTTTGCTAATCCAGAATCTTCTTTCAAAACACCAAGTAATAAATGCTCCGACCCAACATAACTATGTCCAAGTCTAATGGCCTCTTCTTTCGAACGTTTTATTATTAATTGTACTCTTTTTGAAAAATTCTCTTTCATTTAAACTTTAATATTGATGTAATAATCCATTTTCAAGAATGAATTGTCTATGGCCTATAGCAGCGACGTTAGGATTATGTGTGGTTAATATAATTGTCTGATTGAAATCTCTATTTATTTGGTGTAAAAGGTCAACGAGTTTTATCGAATTTTTTTCATCCAAATTACCCGTTGGTTCATCAGCAAATAATATAGTAGGTTTATTAATTATTGCACGAATAAGGGCGACTCGAGATCTCTCTCCACCTGATAATTCACTTGGATAATGATTCATTCTATCTACAACTCCTAGAGTTTCAAATAAATTAAGTATATAATTTTCCATTATTGGTTCTTTTTTAATCCACATCGGCATACTCGCGTTTTCAAGTGCCGTAAACTCAGGAAGTAAATGATGAAATTGAAAAACAAATCCTATCTTAGTATTTCGAAACGATGATAATTCTTTTTCATCAAATTTATTTATATCCTTTCCAAAAAAATGGATGGTCCCTGAATCTGGCTTATCTAGGGTTCCTAGAATATTTAGCGCCGTAGATTTTCCACACCCTGATTGACCAGAAATAGTAATTATCTCTTTTTTACTTACTTTTAGCGAAAAATCTTTTAATACATTGAGGTTATTTTGACCATTCTGATATGATTTGCAAATATTATTTACAGTAAGAATCATTTTACCCATTGAATTGCATCTTTAATATTTAATTGAGATAATTTTCTTCCAGATAGAAATGATGCTATGAATATGAAGCAAAATGATATGAGAAGAGTAATGATTACATCTTTGAGATAAATTAACATTGGTAGTGAATCAATGAAATATACTTCAGCCGGTAATGAAATAACTGAGAATTGTTGTTGAATTATAATTACTGAAATTCCTAGAAAGAATCCAAATACAGCACCCACACCTGCCCTTTTAAAACCCAATTTCATTATTATTTTATGAATTGAACTTTCTGAGGCTCCCATAACTTTTAGGATTCCAATCTCCCGTATTTTTTGAACAGATATCAATGTCAGGTTTGCTGCTAGATTAAAAGTTGAAATTAGAAATATTAAACATAGAACAATAATCGTTCCATAGCGTTCCATTTTCATGGCATTTACCAAAGATCTATTCTGATCATCCCACGATTCTACCGATATGTTTGAAGTGATTAATTCTTTTATATTTTCCTTTACTTCATCGATTGAATATTGATCCTTTATCCTAATATCATATCCATCAATCGTTTCCTTTCTACTAAACAAGATTTTACCATCATTCAAGGTGATAAAAACAAGTCGATCATCATAATCAAGAATCTTTGTTGAAAAAATACCACTTATTCTAAATCGTTTTTTAAATGGGATAGATAGACCAACAATTTGATCAATTGGGCTGGAGGCCAATATCTCTTCACCTATTTCTGTACCTAGTCTATATGCTAGATCCTGCCCTATGACTATTTCACCAGGACCAGGTATTGATCCACGAAGAAAAAAGTCATAAAAAGACGACATTCTCTCTTCTTCAATAGCCTTGATAGATACAACCCTAATATTATCATTGTTTTCGAGGACTGCTTTCCTTTCCATAAAGGGCATAATAGATTCTATACCGTTATATTTTTTCCATTTTCCATCATTTTTATCATCATATATACGAATATCACCTTCGAAACCTTTCAATTTTTTATGGACAAAAGTTTCAAAACCATTCATTACAGAGATAGAAATAATAATTGCAAAACAACCTACACCCATTCCTATCATAGAAAAAAAACCCAAGTATTTTCCATGATCCTTTGATTGTCCATAAAATCTATTTGTAATAATCTTTTCCCAGTTCATTCGTACCTCAGGGCATCAGAAGGTTTTAAATCTGATAAATTTCTAACTGGAAACCATGATGCCAACAATGATAAAATAAATGATAACATAAGTATTACCGAAAATATTATATAATCAAACGAAACAGGTATCTGATCCATAAAATAAATATCAGAGGGTATTTCTAAAATTCTATATTTAAGTTGAATCATTATTATAAATATTGATAGTACCCCACCAATCAATCCACCAATAAGACCGATAAAGCCACCCTGTATAATGAAAATATCTCTTAGAAATGATTTAGACGTACCCTGAGCTAATAGAATACCTATTTGTTTTGTTTTTTCAATTATTATCATCGTTATCGCAGCAATGAGATTTACAAGACCAACAAGAGCAATTAAACCAAACATCAGATAAGCAGGCCATTGTTGTAAAGATATCCATTCAAATAGCAAGGCATGTTTTTGTTTCCAAGTCTCATAGTAATATGGATAATTAACATCTAACATGGTTGGTGGATTTTTTTCTTCGTTATTAAATATAAGACCTGAGACATCAGTCTCTTCTAATGCAAGAACAGATCTTGCATCATAAAGCGACATATAGGTCAAAGATTTATCATATTCTTGAAGGCCAGAGTAGAATATATCACTTACTGTAAATGATCTTATTTTGGGAAAATTTGATAGAGGTTCATCTGAAGAAAGACCCTGAAGATAAATCTTGTCATTGACCTTAATATTTAGAGATGAGGCAAGTCCTTTTCCAATAATGATGTTACCATCATTGATCTTCTCAATATTGGAAATTGAATTAGGAGGAGCATCCACTCCCTCAATAATAACTCCCTCTGCCTTAGAGCCAAATCTTAGTAAGGCAACACCATTAATAAATGGGGAGACTTCACCAGGAGTATAATTAACCAACGAATCAATATCAGCATCATTGATACAAATGGACTTTCCAAGAATATGACCTAGTCTTCCATCTCCTTCAAAACTTGACAATTTATCTGAAATTGTATCATGGAAACCATTAATGATACTTGCTGTAAGCATAAGAGAACTAACTCCTATTGATAATCCTCCTATCGCAAGAAGACTCGCATAAGAAGAAAATGTGTCTGAGCCTTTAGAAAATAAAAAACGTAATGCGAATTTAAAACTTACAGGTGCTTTCAAGACTACTCAGATCTGAGTGTCGGAAAAAGAATTACATCCTTGATCCAGCGGTTACCTGTAAGCAACATCACAAGTCTATCTATCCCAATTCCTACACCTCCTGTTGGTGGCATACCACATTCCATTGCCTGAATAAAGTCTTCATCTATAGGCTGAGCCTCTTCATCTCCAAGATCTTTAAGCCTTGCTTGTTCCTCAAGACGCTTTCTTTGGTCCAATGGGTCATTTAACTCCGAAAATGAATTTGCAAATTCAGCTCCACCAATAAATAATTCAAAACGCTCAACTATATTTGGATTTCCATTTCGATGTGTCTTAGCAAGGGGCGAAATTGCCTTTGGATAATCCACTATAAATGTTGGCTCAATTAAGCTAGGTTCAATCAAATTACTCATCAATTCATCTAACATTTGACCAAGATTAGCATTATCATCGATTTCAATATCTTTTTCTTTACATATCATCTTAAGTTTTTCTTCATCAAATTCTTCAAAATCATGCCCAGTTGCTTCAGTTAATAATTCTAGGAATGGTATACGATTGAACTTTTTTGATAGATCTATTCTTAAATCACCCCATTTCAGATCCAACGCATCTACTTTTTTTGCAGTTTCGTGAATTAAATCTTCAACAAGATTCATACAATCTTCATAATCTGCATATGCCCAATAAAACTCAAGCATGGTGAACTCAGGGTTATGATTTCTGTCCATACCTTCATTACGAAAATCTTTAGCAATTTCATAGACACGATCAATTCCACCAATAATTAATCTCTTTAGATATAATTCATCAGCAATACGCAGAAAAAGTTCCTGATCTAAAGCATTATGATAGGTGGTAAATGGCCTTGCATTTGCACCTCCATATATGGGTTGCAATATTGGTGTCTCTACTTCTAAAAAACCTTGATTATCTAAGTATTTTCTAATTGTACGAATAATCGTAGAACGCTTTTGAAATGTTTCCCGTACTTCAGAATTAAGGATTAGATCTAAATGCCGTTTTCTATATCTTTGTTCTTTATCAGAGAATGAATCAAATAGTTGGCCATCTTTCTCCTTAACAACTGGTAAAGGTCTGATGCTTTTAGAAAGAATAGTCAAAATCTTTGTTTTGATTGAGATTTCCCCTGTCTTAGTTGTGAACACCTCACCCTCTATTCCAATAAAATCCCCAATATCCAATAATTTAAAATTAGAATAGATTTCATCACCAACGTCATCTCTTCGAATGAAAATTTGTATTCTCCCAGTTGAATCTGCAATCTGCACGAATGACGCTTTCCCCATCTTTCTTAATGCCATTATACGTCCTGCAACAATTACATCTTGCCCCTCATATTTAACATAATTCTTTTTTATCTCAGTGCTATTATGAGTCAAATCAAATTTTTCAGGATACGGATTAATACCATTTTTAATTAATGTATTTAATTTTTCAATTCGAAAATCCATGATCTGTTTTAAACTTTTTTGTTGATCTGACATTCTTTATTCCTTTAGGGTACCTTTTTTGTTTTGGATGGTATTTAATAAATATGCCCTCATGAATTTGTCTAAATTGCCATCCATAACGGCTTGAGTATTACCATCCTCTAATTTTGTTCTGTGATCTTTGACCAGTTGATATGGATGAAAAACATATGATCGTATTTGGCTTCCCCAACCAATATCCATTTTCTGATCTTCTAATTCTCTATTTTTTTCTTTTTCTTTTTCTAATTCAGCCTGGTATAAACGAGCTTTTAATATTTTCATTGCCTGATTTTTATTTTTGTGTTGAGAACGCTCATTTTGACATTGAGAAACAATACCTGTAGGTAAATGAGTAATTCGTACAGCAGAGTCAGTCTTGTTTACGTGTTGACCACCTGCACCACTTGCTCTGTATGTGTCAATCCTTAGATCTGTCTGATTGACATCTACCTCTATATCATCTTCAACAGCAGGGTAAATAAAAACAGATGCAAATGAAGTATGCCTCCTACTATTTGTATCAAATGGTGATATTCGAACCATACGATGTACACCTGCTTCACTTTTTAATAGACCAAAAGAATAGTCTCCCTTTACTTCGAATGTAACATCTTTTATCCCAGCCTCATCTCCTGGCTGGTAATCAATCACATCTAATTTAAAATCTTTCTTCTCAACCCAACGCGAATACATTCTATAGAGCATTTGTGCCCAATCCTGACTTTCAGTACCACCTGCACCCGGATGAATTGAGACTATTGCATTTTGAAGATCCTCTGGCCTACCTAAGGTAAGTTTTAATTCTACCTCATAAATAATATTTTTGTATGCCTCTAATTCATTTTCAATCTCAATCAATTCAACTTCTCCAGCTTCTGCAAATTCAAATAATATTTGCATATCATTATTTCGTCGAGATAAATCCTCCCAGAGTTGAATTTCTTTTTCAATAATTGAAATTTTCTTTAATACACTTGAGGCATTTTGACTATTATTCCAAAAATCTTGATCTGAAGATTTTTTTCTTAGTTTTTCTAATTTTTGAGATTGATTATCTAGGTCAAAGATACCCCCTCATACCTAGATCTTTTTCCTTAGCATGGATAAACAACTCTTTTAATTCACTTAACTCCATTCAAAAATTTACTTAAATGATTTAGGCAGTGTTAAGAGTAATTGTATCATTAATCACCAGAAGAAATAAATAATCTCTCATTTAGAAAACGACGTAATTTCATTTCATCCATATCTAAATTGGTAAAACGGCCATATTCAGCTGTTGATATGGTACCTCTCTCTTCAGAAACAATAACAACTATTGCATCAGATTCTTCTGTGATTCCAAGAGCGGCACGATGTCTAGTGCCCATTTCAGGTAATATCATCTGACTTTCTGTTAATGGTAGGATACAACCTGCAGCCTCTATCAATGTGTTCTGTAAGATTACAGCACCATCGTGTAATGGAGATTCGGGATTAAATATTGATAAAAGCAATGGAGTTGAGACCTCTGCTTTTAATTGAACGCTAGCTTCTTTATATGACCTAAGTCCTGTTTCTCTTTGAATAACAATAAGAGCACCCCATCTCTTTGCAGATAACTGGAGAGAGGCATCAACAATTGCCTCTAATGATCTTGAAGTACCCATTTTAAATATTCTTTGGAAAAATCGTGTTTGTCCAACATATATCAAGAGACGGCGAATCTCTGGTTGGAATAAAATTACAAAAGCAACTACCCAAACAGTTTGGAATTGATTTACTAACCAAGACATGGCACTTAAACCAAAAGAATTAAAAATAAATGATGAAATGAGGAGAATCACAAGCCCAATTAACATTTGTCCCGCACGGGTATCCTTAAAATATTGATATACTTTAAAAAAGACCCAAGTAACTAAAATAATATCAATAAAATCGATTAATGTAAAAGTGAGGAATCCTATTTTAAACAGAGTCATGCTGTAGCAGTTCTTATTCTATCAATTATTGTCACAACTCTCTTCATAATTTTTACATCGTGCACCCTTACTATTCGGGCACCATTCATTATACCTGCTGAAACTGTAGCAGATGTACCATCTATCCTATCTTTAACAGGTAGGTCAAGAGTAACTCCAATAAATGATTTTCTGCTAGGTCCAATCATAATTGGTAACCCTAATTCTGTAAAGTCATTTAATTTAGATAATAATTGGAAATTATGTTGAACAGTTTTACCAAATCCTATTCCAGGATCTAAAATGATCATGTTTTGATCTATGCCTGCATTAATCGCCATTTTTATCTTCTCTACAAAGAATATTAGAATATCATTAATTAAATCCTTGTATTCTGGAGAAACTTGCATGTTTTTAGGATTCCCTTTCATATGCATAATGATAACTGGTACTTTCAATTTTGCTATAATTCTTGGCATATCAATATCAAAGGATAAACCACTCACATCATTTATTATATCAGCTCCTGCCTCAATAGCGTTTTGAGCAACTATTGATTTAGTCGTATCAATGGAAATTAAAATATCCGAGTGCTTTGAACGGATACTATCAATAACAGGAATCACTCTTTTTAACTCTTCTGAGACAGAAACTTTTTCTGCATCAGGCCGAGTTGACTCACCACCAATATCAATGATGTCTGCTCCATCATCAATCAAAACAGTAGCATATTCTAGTGCTTTTTTTGGTTCATAAAACTTACCTCCATCACTGAATGAATCTGGTGTTACATTTACAATCCCCATGACCAATGTTTCCCTATCAGGATTCGTACACCAGTTTTGGAAGGATTCTTTCATTGATTATTGTGTGGATTTAAGTTTTTATATCTATTCTTTTTCTAGGTTGAGGTGACTTTGGCTTTTTAGGTTTCGAATTTTTATCGTTGCTTGTAGACTTTGCCGTTGGATTATTAGGCTTACGTCTTTTTGGATATCTACGCCTTGGTCTATTTTGTTTTTTTTGTGATGATGCTCCATTTAAAGCTCTGGTCAATTTTTCACCATTCAATATTTTTTCTAAATCAATAGCGTCAATTGTCTCATATTTTAATAATTCTTGCGCCATCCTATGGAGGATATCTATATCTTTACGAAGAATCTCATCAGCATGCCTTTGCGAATCTCTGACTACTCTTGAAATTTCTTCATCAATCATTCTAGCAGTTACCTCACTGAAGTCTCGACTTGATTGAATTTCTCGGCCAAGGAAGATCTCTTCATTCTTCTTACCAAACGTCATCGGACCTAAGAGGTCACTCATACCCCATTCAGTAATCATTTTTCTAGCAATTTGAGTTGCCTGTTCTATATCATTCCCTGCACCTGTTGTCATCTGATTAAATATTAGCATTTCAGCACTTCTACCACCCATCAAAATCGCCAGACGACCTTCAACATAACTTCGTGTATAGCCATGTTTCTCATCTATTGGTAGTTGCATAGTTACGCCTAACGCACGACCTCTAGGAATTATAGTGATCTTGTGTACAGGGTCAGCGTCCTTTGTCCGTACAGCAACCAAGGCATGACCTGCTTCATGGTAGGCAGTTACCTCTTTCTCTTCATCAGTTAATATCATACTCTTACGCTGCACACCCATCATAACCTTATCCTTGGCCTCTTCGAAATCATCCATATCAATAGATCTCTTTCTTTTTCTGGCAGCCAAGAGCGCCGCTTCATTAACTATATTCGCTATATCAGCACCAACCATACCCGGGGTGCCCTTTGCCAAAGACTCTAAATCCACTTTTCTATGATTCACAATAACATTCTTTATATGCACCTTAAGGATTCCAAGTCTACCTCTGATATCTGGAACATCAACTACAATCTGTCTGTCAAATCTTCCAGGCCTAAGCAATGCAGGATCTAAAACATCTGGACGATTCGTGGCTGCTATCACTATAACATTTTGGGTATTGTCAAATCCATCCATCTCTACCAGTAGAGCATTTAACGTTTGCTCTCTCTCATCGTGCCCGCCACCTATTCCAGCACCTCTTTGACGACCTACGGCATCCATCTCATCAATAAATATTATGCATGGTGAACTCTTTTTTGCTTGGTCAAAAAGATCTCTTACTCGAGAAGCACCAACACCTACAAACATTTCAACAAAATCAGCACCACTCAGACTATAAAAAGGTACAGCAGCCTCACCAGCAACGGCTCTTGCAAGCAAGGTCTTTCCGGTACCTGGAGGACCAACCAATAATGCACCCTTTGGTACTTTCGCACCAAGTTTTTGAAATCTTTTAGGATTTTTTAAGAAATCGATAACCTCTTTCAATTCCTCTTTTGCCTCCTCACATCCGGCAACATCCTTGAACGTTACTCTAGGTTGATCTGATGTCCACAACGCAGCTCTACTTTTTCCAAATTTAAATATTCCGCCAACACCGCCAGCACCTCCCTGCATCCTTCTTATCATAAAAAACCAGAATCCAAGTAGCAGTATCCAAGGAAGCATGTTTAAAAGATATCCTGTCCAATCAATTGTCTTTTCTTTAAAAGTATACTCAAGACCAGCGGCATCCCACTCTTGAGTATTTTCACGATCAATGAATGGAAGTGTCAGTTTAAAATGCGAAATATCATTTAACTTCGTACCGATAGGCGTATCAATCGACTGTGGCAACTTAAACTCACCATGGAAGATATCTCCCATAATTACACCCTTCTGGATGTCTCCATTTTCTAGGTATTTTCTATATTCAGTATATTCAATCTCAATCTCTTTTTTCCCCGTTTGAGTCAAAAGACCAGAGATATATACAGCACCAAAAATAATGATCAGCCAAATAAAGCTTGTCTTGCCTGCTCTTTTCCAATCAAAATTCTCATTCTGATTATCCTCATTTTTTTTATCTGTTTCTTTATTTGGGTTATTGTTTTTATTTGCCATTACTGCCTTTAATTATTAGAGTCGTTTGGAATATAATATATTCCATCTAAATGCCTCAATTTTTGGTTATAATCTAGCCCATATCCTACAACATATTCGTGGGGAATTTCAAACCCTATAAAATCTATTGGGAAATCAAAGTTTCCAATTCCAGGCTTATATAGAAGAGTTGCAATTGCAATAGATTCTGGCGATGCCCCAATGATTCTATCGCGCAAAAACTTGATGGTCAGTCCAGTGTCAATGATATCTTCTACTATGACCACATCTCTGTCTTTGATATCTGATGATATGTCTTTTAATAGTTGAATAGTTCCAGAAGATTTTTTACCCGAATAACTGCGCACCTTTACAAAATCAATTTCACAATCAATATTTGTCGACCTCAAGAGATCTGCTAAAAAAATAAAACTACCATTTAAAACCCCAATGAAAATAGGATTTCTATTAGTGTATTTTTCTGAAATATCCTTGCCTAATTCCAAAACACGATTCCGAATCTGTCTTGAAGAATACATTTGTATGAGGTTCTTTGTTATGTCTTTCATTATCAAACTAGATTTCTTGATAAAACAGCAACTTGTGTTGTATCCTTAGTTATCCTTGCCCAATTAGATAATCTTTTGCCACAAACCCACACAATTTCTCCATCTGCTGTTATGACAGTTTGGGATTCTTTGTCCATACAATCAATTTTTTCATTTATTAGAAAATCACTTAATTTTTGATGACCATTCATCCCTATTGGTTGGAATACATCTCCCTCATTCCATAATCTGATCTCAAGTTGTGAATTTTGTAATTTCGACCAATCAACAACTTCATAATTATTTTTTTTTGAATCTTGATTTTCTTTATTTCCTAGATTTAATACATATCTATAATCATTATAAAAAACTGGAATATCCAATTGAATTTTAACAGATTCCTTATTGATGATAATGGGGTCATTTTGCATTTTTATCACATATCTATCATGTAATAACCTCCACCCATTTTCCAATATATGGAAATCACCAATCACACCTTTATCTATGAACTGTCTTAACATTAGCATATGATGTTTTGACCATTGATCAGTGTCAGAAAAGCTCAATAACTGAATTAATCTTATTCCTACTATTTTAGGTAATGACCTTAAAATTTTAATTGGTATTTCAATCTTATTATTTTTTGTTTTTATATCTGGGATAATGAACTTAGAAATAAGAGAATCAAGACCATCTCTCCATTCTATAAAATATTGTGAAGATTTTGATATCCCACCGATAACCTCAGGTAATTTATTTTCCCAAGGCGCCAATATTTTATGACGTAAAAAATTCCTTGGTATAGTTATATCTAGATTAGTTTTGTCTTCCTTATATGCAAATCCTATCCTATTTG
>Ga0208766_1000038_pt1 | contig 66294 bp, 50 predicted proteins | sample ETN01SmetaG_3_FD_185792 | JGI IMG/M metagenome (GOLD analysis project Ga0208766, IMG submission 185792) | Marine microbial and viral communities from oxygen minimum zone, Eastern Pacific Ocean - ETNP2014F12-01SV263 (SPAdes) (version 2) | ecosystem: Environmental > Aquatic > Marine > Oceanic ... | reverse complement strand
GTTGCATTGATTGGAGTATCAACAGTACTTCTGATGTGGACTCTTTATCGCTATCACGGCCTTGACCTTCCTATCGCCATAATGATGGGGCCAATTGAGGCATTAGGTATGATGCCGACAGTCATATCTTATGTTCGATTATTCGCAGTTGGTGTAGTCGGTGTCAAGATTGCTGAAACCGGCAATCACATGTTCTATGACAATATTACAATGGATGAGCCATTCATGGCTGTCATACTATTCATCGGTTGGTTCGTCGTCCAAGCATTCGCTTGGGTACTCGGCGTCTTCAGCCCTAACATCCACGCGGCCCGATTGCACATGGTCGAGTGGATGAAGCAATACTACGATTCCAGCGGCAAACCGTTCTCGCCATTCGGCGGAACGTCCCGATTTGTGGAGGGTGAGTAATCATCAGTCTGCCGTGGATAAAAAATTTGGAGGAATAAGAAATGAAGACAAACACAATGAAAGGAATAACTCTGCTTTTCGTGCTTTTCGTCGTTGCATCTTTTGCGACTGGCGTTCAAGCAGCTGAAGAAGCGGTACGCGACCAGACCTCGGCATATGCGGCTCTTGGAGCCGGAATTGCTCTTGGTCTAGCAGGAATAGGAACTGGCCTCAGCCAGGGACCAATTGGTGCAGCATCTGTAGGCATGATTGCCGAAGATCGCGGCCGAATCGGTCACGCAATTCTATTCACCGCTCTACCAGAGACCATCGTTCTATTCGGGTTTCTAGCAATGTTCTTGATGCCCGGTCTAGTCTGAGCATCACGCTGAAAATCGAAAAATTACGAATCAAAAAAAGGTGAAAAGATGACACTGGATGTGCTAGCTAACGAAATCGCGGCTAAGGCTAAGGCCGAAGCTAAGGCGATTACAGATGCAGCCCGTGCGCAAGCGAAGGGCATCAAAGCCGAAGCCAAGGCTGAGGCTGATGCTGCTAGATCAGAAATGGTCGCACGCGCGGAGCGAGAGAGTAGCCAGTTGTCAGTGGAAGTCGTGGCATCAGCCCGACAAGCAAACCAGAAGCGAGAACTTATCGCACGACGCGAGGAGTTGGATGCTACTTGGAATACGGTGCAAGCAGAGGTGGCCTCGGCCGACCTCAAAGGACGCGCTGACATTCTGAAGTCTCTGCTTACAGAGGCTAAGGGTGCCGGCGATGGAATGGTTTTGCACCCTGTATCCATTGACAGAAAGGCGCTTACAGACCAAGGCTTCGACCTTGGAGACGACGTCGACGGATTGGGTGGATTCACCCTAGAGTCCACAGACGGATCTATAGTGCTGGATTTCCGCTTTGATAGCCGGCTTGAGGATGCTTGGAAAAGCAACCTCGGGGCTGTTAATGAAGCGATGTTCGGAAACTGAATGAGGTGAATGAATGGCGAGGATGACTAGTGGCCGCTCGAATATGGCAAATGCTGGAGCGCGTGCAAAGGCGCGTAAGGCATCGCTAATCGACGCCACGCGTATGCGACAACTCCTACAGCAGGGTACTGATTCAATCGGTGCCAGCATTGGAGATTTCGGATATCGTTCCGAGATGGACGTCTATTCCACTCGTATGGGTGGTTCGGATGCTATCGAAGCAGCGCTCAGTCACAACCTCGATAATGACCTCGATTCAGTACTCGACTTCTGCCAAGGAAACCTCAAAGGGTTAGTGGCAATTTATGTCGAGCGCTATCACTATGATAAAGCGAAGACTGTTCTCAGGGCAGTTCACAAAGGTGCTTCAGATGAATTGATTGCAGATCAAATTCTACCTGAAGAGAACCCAAAGAACTCTCTCTGGTTACAAATTGTGCGAACTACTGAGACTGTTCAGGAAGCCGCTGATGCAATGGCAGGATCCCCTTGGGGCCGATGCTTAGCTAAACTTGAGGGTGAACCATCTCTGCAAGAGATGGAAGATGCCCTTGACAGACAATACTACGCCAACTCACTCGTTGCAGTACGTGGCAAGGATGCAAATCCACAGATGCTACGCTACATGCGTACCGAGATTGATCATCGAAACATCATAAATCAATTCCGTGCTCTTCGACAGAATCTCTCTGTTGAGACGCGCGCGAACCTAAACATACCGGGAGGCAGAATCGGAGATGCTGTGCTACGCGCTGCTACTCAAGCTGATTCGGAGGAGGCATTGTTAGATGCCCTCCGTCGTGCGAACGCCTTCAACGATTCTGGCTTTGAAGAAGCCCTATTGGAGTCTAATGAATCTAGATCACTTGATCCAGTTTTCAATCTCCTACGTAACCAGAGATTAGCGATGCTGAAGAGATTTTCACATCTCAATCCGGTCTCTGCTTTCCCGGTAATATATTACATTCAAGCGAAGGTTCTGGAAGTCCAGAATCTGCGTCTGCTCGTGCGCGGTAAGGCTGCTGGTCTCAGTGATGAGGTCATCGAAGCGCACTTATTTGTCTGAGGTGAAAATAATGGAAATCGCAGTAGTCGGTACGCCTGAATTCACTCTTGGATTCCAACTCGCCGGCGTTACACGCCTGCACCACCCCGAGAATCTTGAGGGGACCGCAAAGGTTCTTCGAGAACTTCTCGAACAATCAGAGATCGGTATAGTCGTAATCGATAGTGCCGAACTCACCCAGATGTCAGATAGGTTGCGTCAGCAACTTTCTGATAGCATCACACCCACAGTTTTGGGTATAGGGACTGAAGAGGATAATACCCTCCGAGAGTCTATCAAGTCAGCTCTTGGAGTTGACCTATGGAAGTAATTCCAAAAAAAAGAATAAAGGAAGTGAAAATATGAGTGAAGAAAACGGAGTGATTTATCGCATTTCAGGACCAGTTGTTACCGCTATGGGTATATCGCCACGAATGTATGAAGTTGTACGCGTTGGCGATGAAGGTCTGATGGGAGAAGTCATTGAATTGCATGGAGATCAATCGGTTATTCAGGTGTACGAGGAAACCTCGGGCATCAGTCCTGGAGAACCAGTTATCAGAACAGGTCAGACTTTGTCTGTCCAATTGGGGCCAGGTCTATTGACTAAGATCTACGATGGGATTCAGCGTCCTCTTCCAGAATTGGAACAGACGATGGGTGTTTTCATCACACGTGGTGTTGACGCAGACGGTCTAGATCTCGAGAAGATTTGGGATTTCGCCGCTACTGCAAAAGCAGGTGACGAGGTCGCTCCGGGGGCAGTTCTCGGTACAGTTCAAGAAACTGAAACAATCGAGCACCGCGTTATGGTCCCACCAGGAACGTCTGGTGTCATCAAGAGCATCAAATCAGGTGAGTTCAATGTAACTCAGACTGTTTGTACTCTCGAAGACGGTACTGAAATCACTATGATGCAGAAGTGGCCAGTTCGAACCCCTCGACCATTTGTCCAGAAATATGCCCCAGATACTCCACTAATCACAGGCCAGAGAATCCTCGACTTCCTCTTCCCTCTGGCTAAGGGTGGTACTGCTGGAATCCCTGGTCCATTCGGGTCTGGTAAGACAGTAACACAACAACAACTCGCAAAGTGGTCTGATGCACAAATCGTAGTTTACATTGGTTGCGGAGAGCGTGGAAATGAGATGACTGAAGTTCTAACTGAATTCCCTCACCTTATCGACCCTCACACAGGAAAGGCTCTGATGAACAGAACCACCATGATTGCAAACACCTCGAACATGCCAGTAGCAGCTCGTGAAGCATCTGTTTACACTGGAATTACCATAGCGGAGTACTTCCGAGATATGGGATACGATGTGGCATTGATGGCTGATTCTACAAGTCGTTGGGCTGAAGCAATGCGTGAAATCTCTTCACGTCTTGAAGAAATGCCCGGTGAGGAAGGATACCCTGCTTACCTCTCAAGCCGTCTGGCTGAATTCTACGAGCGCGCAGGTCGTGTCGAAACATTGAGTGGCGATGATGGTTCAATTTCTGTTATCGGAGCGGTTTCTCCACCGGGTGGAGATATTTCTGAACCGGTCAGCCAAGGTACACTTCGTATCGTTAAGGTGTTCTGGGGATTAGACGCAGGTCTTGCACGACAACGTCACTTCCCTGCAATTAACTGGTTGAACTCATACTCACTATACCCACCTTCACTAAATCAGTGGTACCGCGATAATATCTCAAACGACTTCCCAGAAGTTCGTACCGAGATCAGCGCTTTACTTCAGGTTGAGTCTGAGTTGCAAGAAATCGTTCAACTGGTCGGCTCCGATGCACTTCCTGTTGACCAACAGTTGACTCTCGAAGTTGCTCGTATGATTCGTGAATTCTTCCTACAACAGAACGCATTCCACGACGTCGATACTTACAGTGATTTGAAACTACAATACACAATGGCAAAGGCGATTCTTTCCTTCCAAGAAGAATCGAAGAAAGCCCTTGCTGGTGGTGCAATGCTAGAAGATGTTGTCAATGTTCCAGCGCGCTCAGATTTGATGCGCGGACGATTCGCAGAAGGATATGCTGAGAAAATCGAAGGTCTTCTCGATGATATGAATAAGCAGATTTCTGCAACAATGGAGGCGAACTGAATGAGTGGCAAAGAATACCGCACAATTACTGACGTTAAGGGACCTCTTGTGTTCCTGAATAAAACCGAACCAGTGGCGTTTGGAGAAATCGTACAATTGCGCCTATCTGATGGCACCATGAAAAATGGTCAAGTTCTCGATACTTCAGATGATCAAGTCATCGTTCAGGTTTTCGAAGGAACTGCATCCGTCGACCGACAAACCGGTGTCAAGTTCATGGGTGATGTTTTCAAATTACCAGTTTCAACTGATTTAATCGGTAGAATTCTCGATGGTGCAGGCCGCCCTCGTGATGGTGGTCCAGAAATCGTCGCTGACGAGATGGCTGACATTATCGGTGCTGCAATCAACCCTTACTCACGTGAGAGTCCAGAAGCGTTCATTCAAACTGGAATTTCAGCAATCGATGCTTGTACTTCTCTAGTTCGTGGACAGAAGTTGCCTATCTTTAGTGCAGCAGGTCTTCCACACAACGATATCGCACTTCAGATTGCTCGACAAGCAAAGCTTGTTGGTAGCGACGATGATTTCGTCGTAGTTTTCTGTGCAATGGGAATCACAGCAGAAGAGTACAACTTCTTCGTTCACGATTTGGAGCGAACTGGTGCACTCGAGAACGCTTGCCTTTTCGTTAACTTAGCTGACGACCCTGCAGTCGAGCGTTTGATTACTCCTCGTCTTGCTCTTACTGCAGCAGAATACCTTGCATTCGAGCACGATTATCACGTGCTCGTCATTTACACTGACATGACAAATTATTGTGAATCATTGCGTCAAATCGGTGCAGCCCGTGAAGAGGTTCCCGGTCGACGTGGTTATCCAGGTTACATGTACACTGACTTGGCTATGCTCTATGAGCGTGCAGGTCTTGTTAAGGGCAAGAAGGGTTCAATCACTCAATTCCCAATTTTGACTATGCCCGGTGACGATATCACCCATCCAATCCCTGATCTTTCAGGATATATCACAGAAGGACAAATTGTAATTTCCCGTGAATTGCATCAGAAGGGTATCTATCCTCCAATCAACGTTCTACCTTCGCTCAGTCGACTGATGAACGCAGGTATTGGACCTGATAAGACTAGAGAGGATCACAAGTCTGTATCCGACCAACTTTATGCAGCATATGCACAGGGTCGTGAACTACGTGGTTTGGTTGCAATTGTCGGAGAAGATGCGCTAAATGAGCGTGACCTTCAATTGCTGAAGTTCTCAGATATTTTTGAGAATCAATTCCTACGACAGGGACGTGATGAAGACCGTACAATCGGCGAAGGGACTCTTGACTATGCTTGGGAATTATTGTCGAACATCGATACAAAGTATCTAGTTCGTCTAGACCAAAAGTGGATTGACAAGTATCACCCAACCGAGAAGAAAGAGTGAAAACTCCAATTTGTGATTTGATGAAGGAGGTGAAACAGTATGGCACTCGACATAAAACCGACCCGCTCTGAGCTGATTAACCTCAAGCGTCGAATCAAGCAAACATCTAGTGGATACAATCTGCTGAAGATGAAGCGCGACGGACTTTTCCATGAATTCCGTACTTTGCTTTCAGAGATGATTACTGCTCGTGAGGAACTTGTAGCCACTTACCGTGAGGCCGTTGAGGCAATCGGACTTGCTAGTTCTATCGAGGGTGGTCTAGTTGTCAAGAGTGCAGCGATTGCCAACTCTGCATCTCCTTTTGTCGAGGTATCTCCTCGAAACATTATGGGCGTAGTAGTACCAAAGGTAGTTGGAGAGAATTTGACTTCAACAATCGAGGACAGGGGTACTGGTCTGATAGGTGGTTCTCCTTACATTGATGAGGCTGCTGATGCTTATTCCAATCTTATCGCAAACATAGTCAAGGCAGCTGAAATGGAAGCAACTCTCAAGCGCCTTTTGGAAGAAATTGAGGCAACTAAGCGCCGAGTCAATGCTCTAGAGTTCAAGGTAATACCTGAGATGAAGGAAGCGCAGACCTTTATTCAACTTCGTTTAGAAGAAATGGAAAGAGAAGAAACATTCCGTCTGAAGCGATTCAAGAACAAGTGATTTTTCTCAGTCTATGCCTAGCGCGGATTGATAGGTGAGTGTCCAAGTTCGCAACCACCGGAGGTGGTTGAATACATGTCAGAGCATGAGTCATTGGTTCTAGATCATCATGCATGGAATCAGCAAGAGTTGCTGCAATATGTCATTGAACGTCACTTCATTTTGGGCAATGAAATAGTTACCGGAGTTGCTTGGCAGGCTCAGGCAAGAGGGGGGATATCCGATAGCGATGCACTTGTGGAATTGAACTCCCATCTAGAGGAATTGGGCTGGCTTGCGATGTTGGACGCGGGACAACCAAATATCCTCAGTATTGCTCCATATCCTGTATCTGAACCTATGATTCCGAATTGGCAAAACATCGCTGTATGGTCTATGATGGCCGGTTTCTTGACTCTAGTTGGTTCTGTCTGGCAATTGCGATTCAACCCCGATGCGGCCAGTTTTGACCAAGATATTCTGCGTAATTCGATAATTCAATTCTCCCTTCCAATAATGTTTGTTTTATTTCTAGCAAGCGATATTAGGAAGCGTACTGCGAGTCATTTTGGAATAGAAATCGGTCATATTGTTCCAATTGCTTTCCCTATCGTGTCTCCAATCTGGCCGTTTGGGATAGCCGGGCTATTGAGTCAACGTAGAGCCGACCTGACACCAATGCCTGACCGAAAATCTCTGGGTCTGATTGAGTTAATCGCCCCATTGATATTATTTCTATGTGGAACTATCCTAACTGTAATCGGACTAAGTTTGACTCCCTCTGAGCCACCTAATCTAAGCGAGATGCCTATTGCTTTCCAGAACAACTCCCTAGTAACAATTCTCTCACTTGAGTGGCTTGGTGATGATTTGTGGTTACGACTCCAGTGGCCACATCTTTCGGCTTTGGCCGGAATCGGTCTATCACTAGTTGGCTGGACTCTACTTCTTCCAGTCCCAGGTCTGCCTGGTGATCGTCTTCTCCATTCAATAATTGGCCCTAATGAAATGTCAAACCCTGAGCGACAAACTCCGATATTCATTGCAACTCTTGCCGCCATGGTATTGATTTTCGTTAATACGGAATACTGGCCTTGGCTTCTCATTGGTGCACTTGCGGCCATGCGCAGATTCAGTCCAGAAAACACTCCCTCTCCTCTAATTATTGATGCTGCTAAGGGGCTTTCTGATGAAGACCGTATGAAATTTAGTGCGATAATGGTATTCGTTCTTCTTACCGGATTCCCGGGTATGAATCCTACCTATGAAATCTCAGATTGGGACGAGGGCCTCTCGACCGAGTCATGGCCCGAGTACGTAGCCTTTGAGAACGGGCATGCTGAGGTCAACTTGCTACTGGAACCAGCTGGAGTTGTCTCTGTGTCAGGCTGGCTACAGATGCGCGTTGAAGGTGATCCATTAGGGGATTGGCAAATAGAATCTGAATGTCTTGATGAAAGAGCAGTGTGTAGGTTTGACGATGTATCTCAAGCCTCTCATGAAGAAGTTTCATTCAACCTTTCTAGAACTGTTGATGCTAGTCCGCAAGCATTCAGACTCGTCATTCTTATCGATGTAGATGGCCATGTTGATGAACATTCAATTGTATTCCAACCAACGGGAGTGACCACTTCCATTGACCCCCTCTGGGTGATGGTTGAAGATACAGAAACACCAAGGATTTGTGTTGAGATGTTGGTAGTTGAAGGAGACTATGTCAATTTGACAAATAGCAATCAGTTCTGGTCATTTGAGAATGAGACCTCACTGGTAGCGGGCCTTCATGATCTATGTATGAGAGGCCATGAAGGCGCTATGTTTTCGCAGGAACGCTCACCTGACTCATATTTTGCCATGGGTCCGGAAATAACAATTTCAAGGTTTAACGAATCAAATGATATTCTAGTAATGCCAATCGAAGAATCTCAGATTAGACTTGCATTCTCCGACGGAGAATGGCAACTCCCACTTTCAAATCTACCATATGAATTCTCAATCACACGTGGTGAATCAGGCTCTGCATTCTGTCCATCTACAAATGTAATAGCAGCAGTTAATTCCACAGGAGAATGGGAAATAGAACTCTCAGATCGATCTTCGATTATTGTTCCAGAGAACTCTCCAGGAGTTGGCACTTTACAGATGAATGGCCCAGGATGGTTAGCAATATGCGATGACACAAATATGCTATCTTGGTATTCGATGGTTGAGGGGCCAGACGTCTTACCTTACTATGGTGAAGAATTTATTATTTTCAACAGGGAGAACTACTCAATGCCGATTTCCTTAGACTGGACTGGAGATGCTGCTGGTTCTGATTATTGGGAAGTTTCAGTTCCTTCAGAAGTTAGTGCGATATCTTCAGTCCAAGTTAATATCACAAGCAATGGTGACCCCGAAGCCTTGCTAGTTTACTGGGTGACTACAGATGAGGATGGCATCACTCTCAATCTCGCTGCTCGCTCGTTTATTGAGGCGTCATAATGAGGATAGCAGTCCTCGGGGTTGGTTCAATTGGAGGCGTTGTTCTCGGGGCACTCTCGGATAGTCAAATGGATTTGTTGGCAGTTGCTCGAGGTCAAACCGCAAAAAATCTTAGTGACATCGGATTGATTCTTCACACTCCTGAGGGCTCAATAGAGATGATACCCTCAGAACGATTTATCATCGTAGATAGTGAAACTCCGTTATCCGAATCAATTCAGTCTAGTTGTGATATCGCTCTAATCTGTGGTAAGGCAGCATCAACTCCTGTACTGGCTCAGTTAGCAGAAGAGATGCTGACTTCAGATGGTCTTGCAATTAGTTTACAGAATGGTTTGGGTAACTCTGAAATTCTTGCTAATCGCATTGGTCGTGACCGAGTTTTAGGGGGCTCAATTACTCATGGGGCTTGGAGAGATGGTGACGGTTCTGTATACTGGGTTGGCAGAGGTGCTATCCGGATGGGTGGTCTCGATGGAGGTCCTGCATCCGGTATTGCGTCTGAACTATTTGCAGCACTGAGTGATGCTCAGTTAGAACCAATCTGGTCAGAAGATGTGCAGCAGATTGTGTGGCGAAAATTACTCCTGAATGTGGCGATAAATCCTGTCTGTGCCATAGCTGGTGTTCGGAATGGAGCGATTTTGGAGGTGCCTGAATTATGGGAACAATCTCTTGCTGCTATGAGTGAGGCAGCATCTGTTGCTCGAGGACTTGGGGTTAATTTGGGAGAAGTGGAACTTGAAGATCATCTGCGTAAAGTGGTAGAAGCAACTTCTGAAAATCGCTGTTCTATGCTACAAGATGTAATGGCAGGACGATTGACAGAGATAGATTCGCTATGTGGGGCCGTTGTTGAGAGGGGGGAAATTCTTGGAATCCCTACTCCTGCAAACCAAGCATTACACGCTATGGTCAAAGGGATAGAAAAATCTAGTGAATTCGCTTGATTATTCCAGGTCAATATTCCAGTGTAAACCTACGTTTTCTCGTCTTGCCATACTTGCTTCGGTGACTAGTTCAGCACAAATTATGAGATTACGAAATTCGACCATGCTCTGAGTTGGTTTGGTAGAATGCCATAATGGTACAATCTCACCGCGTATTTCGGATATTCTTTGACGTGCACGACTCAGCCGAGAATCACTTTTCACCAGTCCAACATCGTTCGTCATTGTACTACGCAAGGCTCTCAAATCTGTACCTAACATTGGGTGTGAAGAAAATTCGTCGAGATCATCATCACGCCACAGGGTCAGATTTTCTATTATCTCTAGCAATTTTCCATTTGTTGCTCTAGAGCTGATATCTTCTGCGGCTCGCTCTGAGTACACGACAGCCTCTAGAAGTGAGTTTGAGGCTAGACGATTTGCTCCGTGTAGACCAGTTCTCGCCACTTCTCCAATCGCATATAATCCGGGCATAGGTTCTCCATTTCGTAATGCTCTACCACAATGGTCAACCGAGACCCCTCCTACTAGGTAATGAGCGGCGGGGCGAACCGGAATTGGTTCGTCTCCAAATCTTATTCCCATATCCTCTACACGTGCAGCAATGGTGGGGAACTCATCTTTCAATTCTCCAGAGTCGAGGTGCTCGGTGACGAGAAGGACATGAGGATCGCCACTCTCCTTCATTTCTCTATCAGTGGCTCTAGCAACTATATCACGAGTATCTAGGCTACCTTTAGATGAGTATTTTGACATGTATGATGCTTCTGCAAGTGGAGTGGGATTAATTCGCCATTCGGCGTATTCATTTTGAGTCATGAGGATCGCACCATGGCCTCGCATTGCTTCAGTAATTAGGAATGGTTGTTCAGAATCCACCGCGAGTGCTGTAGGGTGGAATTGAATGAATTCCATATCTTCGATATCTGCTCCAACTCGGTGTGCCATGGCGACTCCATCACCCGTTGAAACCGGTGGATTAGTGGTTGCTAAATGTAACATCCCGGCTCCTCCTGAGGCCAAAACTACAGTTCTAGCCGCAAGCGTGTATACGACTCCATCCGGCGCCATGCACCATAGTCCAGCAACGCCTTTGTCTGGGTCTGTGAAATCACGTCGAATTAGGTCAAGTACCATCCAATTCTCAAGAATCCGTAATCCTGAATTATATTCTTCAGCAATTTCTTCTGTCAATGCTCTCTCTATTTCGGCCCCAGTTCTATCTTTAGTGTGTAATATGCGTTTGTCAGAATGACCACCTTCTCGGGCAAGGTCATACAACCCATTAGCACTAAGGTCGAACTCAACTCCATGCTCAACTAAATCTTTGATTCGATCTGCAGCCTCGTATACAACCGAACGAACCACTTCCTCGTCACACAACCCCGCTCCTGAGGACAAAGTATCCTTCACATGCGCTTCCAGAGCCGACTCGTCATTGACATCTAGCACTCCGGCAATTCCGCCCTGTGCCCAATTAGTTGAGGAGGTGGACAATTCTTTCTTTGTTACTACAACTACAGTAAGGCCTTGACGAAAGCATCGCAGGGCGAGAAAGAGTCCTGCAATGCCTGAACCAATAACCGCAACATCAGCGGGAGGTAGATTGCGCTCAGACAACCCCGCTGCCATGATATTCCTCAGGGGGATATCTCATTCAAGATTGCCCCATAAGAGTTCATCCCATTCGGCGATGAAAGTAAGTGTCTGCAATCCTTCTCTAAAACCGTACGCAGCCTCAACCTTCATAATCCGATAGGGGTCGAGGGCAGGTCTGACGTTGGGGCTTTTTCTTACGTCAATTAGGTGATGGGATGCACTTGTTGCGGATTGAACTAGAAAATTTCAAATCTTTTGGTGGAGAAATCACCGTTCCTTTTGATGAGGGATTTACTGCAATAACCGGCCCCAATGGTTCTGGTAAATCGAATTCAGGAGATGCAATCCAATTCGTACTTGGAACTCGTTCGACCAAGGTGATGCGTGCGGACAATGTTGCAGATTTGATTTTCAATGGTGGTAAGAGAGGAAAGCCAGCACGACACATGTCTGTAACTCTAGTTTTTGCAAACACCCCTGACATAGATGGCCGCCGTCGCTTACGTATTGATGAAGACGAGGCATCTTTCACAAGATCGGTTAGACTAAGCCGTAAGAATCAACCAGTCTCATCTTACAGAATTGGCGAGCGGCCGGTGACTGCAACTGAGATGCGTAGGACTCTGGCTGAAGCCGGACTACATGGCGATGGATACAATATTGTCCTCCAAGGGGACGTCACCAATCTCGCAACTATGACTCCTCATCGCCGCCGAGGAGTTCTTGAAGAAGTAGCCGGAGTTACTGCCTATGACAAAGAAATCAACAGCGCTAATAATCAGCGCAAGAGAGTTGAGCATGATATAGAAACTATCGAATTATTCGAAACGGAACAAAAGACTCGTTTGAAGAAACTAGAGAAAGAGCGAGAACAAGCGCTGAAATTCAAAGCTCTGAAGGATGAACTCGATGACGCCAAAGTCACTCTAGGACAAACCCGATATCGAAATCGTATTGACGAAATCCGGATGCTCAACGAAGACCATACAAAGTATCAAGAGAGAGATACGAAGTTAAGGGAAAGTGTCCGTGAAGCAAATCAACGTCTACTCAACATGGAGGAAGAGCTTGTAGCCATCCGAGTCGAATTAGATGAAATGTCTACAGGTGAATCAAAAGCGGTTCTAGATCAAATCAGGGCTTTAGATATTGAAATTGAAACCAGTCGCGATAGGATTGGTGACCAAGATAAGGCTAGTGATGATGCTACTATTGAGGTCGAGGAGATTCAGGAAGAGTTGAGCCGTGCCAATGAAGAAGCGGAGAAAATCCAGTTGGCAATTGATAACGCCAAGGCTGCTGTTGAAGCTGCTGATGCTAATCTAGATCAAGCCGAAGCCGATGAATCCGAGGCTCGAACCGCAATTGAATCAGGCGACAAGCATGCTCGTGATTTGAATCGAGCATTGGGTAAAGCAACAGAAGAGGCCAACAAAGCCCATTCAGCAAAGGCGGATGCCCGATTGAATTCTGATAGAGCTGAACAAGCAGCACGTTTGGCTTCCGATAGATTGGCTGAACTTGAGGGCGAATACGAGAATGCAACACTTGAGAGGGATGACCTAGAATTAACTGGCGAAGATCTTCGTGGTGAAGCTCCACAACAAGACCGTGGGGAATTAGCGGGCCAACTCTCAAAATTACAGAGACAAGAAAATGCCCTGCGTGAAGATCGAGACAGTGCCGACGCTCAGGTTCGCGAAGCAACATTGGCTCTCGACAGAGCAAGGGCTCAACAAGAAGCACGTTCTTCACGCCCAGGTTCTGCAGTAACTCTGAGATCTCTAGCAAAATTACGAGAGAGTGGTGAGATTAGGGGTATTCTCGGTTCACTAGGTGAACTTACGGTTCCCAAGGATAGCGCTCATGAAGAAGCCCTAGCATATGCTCTAGGAGGTGGAATGAATAGTATCGTTGTCACTAATGATGAGGTTGCTGCAAGTTGCATTAAATGGCTCAAAACTAATGGTGGTGGAAGAGCAACTTTCCTACCTCTAAACAAAATCAGTGCATCTCGCGCTCAAGGCAGAGCACTGATGGTTGCTCGCAACCCTGGCATTATCGGTTTCGCCCATGACTTACTCGACTATGATGATGAGATAGAAACTGCCGTTCGTTTTGCTTGCCGAAACACACTGATTGTACAGGCTATGGACGTTGCACGAAGGAATATGGGTGGCGTGCGTATGGTTACTCTCGACGGCTCGATTGTGGAAGCTACAGGGGCAATGACAGGAGGTGCATCATCCAAAGGGAACCGCCCTCAGTTTGGTGGCACTGGTTCTTCAGGTGCAGGTATGGAGAAGTTAGAGTCTGCACTTGAGCGCGCTAATCTATACTATTCAACCGTCAAGGCCGCACTTGATGAACTTCGAACCAATCAGAACAATATACGCAATAGTATCCATGGCCTTGATGGTAGTGATCATTCTGTTAAATTACATGAATGGAAGACTGAAGCCCGACTGGCTCAAAAACTAGTTGACGAGGTGGGTAAGAAGGTCATCACAGCAAGAAATGAGTTCGAGACCGCTGACTCTGAGAGCAAGAAGGCAGTAGAAGCCGCTACAAAAGCCGTTGAATCATACGAAGATGCCCTAGTTGCACGTAATGAAGCTGCTGAAGCACTACAGGATCAAACTCCTGAACATTTGTCACAACTCCTACGTTCTGCTCAAGATACTCGAACTGAGGCTGAGAGGACAAAACTCAGAGCCGATGTAGAGATTACGTCAGGTGAAGAAAGACTCAATGTGATGTTAGAGCGAAAAACAAATCTCACTCGTTCACTAGAACGTCAGAATAACATCATCACTAAGGCAAAGGAATCAATTGTTACATTGGAAGAAGTAATTTCCAAGGCTGATGAGCAATTAGTTGAACTCAAGGGGCAGGAATCTCAGTTCAATGAGGAATTACAACACCTTAACTCTCGTAAAGAGGAACTGATTGAGGAGCGAGCGAGTTTGCGTTCTCATGTTGATCAGCAAGAATCAAATCGAGAATCAATCAAATCGAGACTTGAAGCTCTCGTTGAACAAATCAGACAGAAAGAGGCGACAGTCGGCGTCTTGGAAGATGAGCTTAGTGAGCTCGGTATCCAAATTCCGACTTCAGAAATTCAACTGCCAACAGTGGCTGAGGCGGAAAAGAGGGTGCAGGGACTTGACCGCCGCCTCAGCCACCTCGGCGACGTAAATATGCTAGCGATTGATCAATATGATCAAACCGTTGAAAGAATCGCAGCACTAGTCGCCGATGGTAAGTTATGTAAAGAGCGACATGCAACGCTAATCGCCCTAACTGAAAACTTGGAAGATGAGAGGAAAACACGCATTATCGCAGTCTTCAACCATGTCAATAAAAACTTCAAGCGCGCCTACGGAATGCTTCAACCAGGCGGTGAGGGGCAACTTCTCCTTGAGAACCCCAAAAACCCCTTCGAGGGTGGGCTTGAGATGGCCTGTATACCTCCAGGGAAGAGTAAGAGGACACGTCGTAGCTTCCTTTCGGGAGGTGAAAAATCAATGGCTGCATTGGCCTTCATCTTCGCTATCCAAGACTACGAACCAAGTCCCTTCTACTACTTTGATGAGGTCGACCAGAATCTAGATCCATTCAATGCAGAGAGAATTGCAACACTATGTAGGATACGAAGCCGTCAGGCTCAATTCATCATGGTCACACTTCGCAAAGTCAGTTTGACACTGGCCGATCACCATATCGGAATCACTCATGCTGGTGACGGTTGCAGTCGAAGAATCGCAGACTTTGACAGAGCCGCCGCTCTAGAATTAGGAGATGAGTTTGAGGCAGAGAAGGCGGCTCAAGAAGCGGCCAAGTCCGAAAAAGAAAGTATGGGCGATCTTCCAAAGCCAGAAAATATGCCTAGAGTTCCTGAACCTATGGCTAAGCCTGAGAGTTTAGGTGGTTTGGCAGAAAGAGCAGGTCTTGATGCTGATGTTGAGGCACCTGCTGAAGAATCATTAGTTGTTGAATTAGAAGGTGAAAAGGATGCATCTATTTCATCCTTGAAAGAAAGAACGGACGAATGGACCGAGGACATAGAAGAAAAGGAGGCCGCAATTCCTACTGAAGATATTTCGGATGAAGTTGGTGAATCCGATACTCTTGCTATTGAGGAAGCGGTTGAAGAATTGGAGGGGTGAAAGTGCCTGTCTTCGATGCAGCAACTATGCGGGACGACATAGTAACTAGACTTCTACAAGGTGAGGTCAATCTTGAGACTAGCAGATATCTCGATAGGTTAGTTGAACTTGCAAGTCTTGAGGAGGCAGAACATCAATTTCTTATCGACCCATTTGATCGTTCAGTTGCACTCGTGTTCCAACTATTCCGCTCCAAGGATCTTGACCCATGGGATGTTGATTTGACCAGTTTTCTTGAGATGTTCGAGGAAAGGATACAAAATGCTGAGAACATAGATTTGCCAACTTGTGGCCGACTAATTCGAATGGCTTGGCAAATTCTAAGAGGACAGGCTTCTACATTAATTGAGCGTCAAGAGAATGCTTGGGATGAGGAGGAGGAATACTTCGAATTCGACACAATGGGTTGGGAATCAGAATTCACAGAAGATGACTACAACTTCTCAGTAGGAATCCTTACTGGAGCTGCAGATGAAGTTCTTCCTTCGATGTTTGAAGGTAGAATCCATCGTGGAGAGAGCCGTCCAGTTACTTTGAGTGAACTTTTGATGGGTTTACAATCAGCGAAGCAAATTTCGGAAGATCAAAGACTTCGAGAAGAGATTGCTAAAGAGAGACGTGAGGCGAATGAGAGAGCACGCGCACGATTCAGTGGTAGTTTACATGTTGAAAATCTTGAAGATGATATTCGCAGAACATGGGAGGCGCTTCGAGAAAAGCACGTTAATGAAAATGGTGCTGTAGATCTCAAATCCATCACGGAGCATCTATGCAATAGGTCTCTGGAAGCAGGTCTGGAATTAGATGAGGCTCAAGCGGAGGCACAGGTAACTGCACTCGTCTCTTCTCTATTCCTTACCAATCGGGGATATGCAGACTTAACTCAAGAATCTGGACGAAATGGAGTCATTACTCTTCGGGATCTTCATCCCGAAAGTGATGATTTTGATGTCCTTACCAAATCAATAAACCCTAAGCCGGAAATGGAGTTGAGTTCTGATGTCTGAAGAAGTACAACTCTCAACTATACTTGAGGCCATTTTGTTTAGTGCAGGGAGGTCGATGTCAGTTGATGAGTTGATGGAGCAAACTGGAAAGACACGTAGCGAAGTATCTGGTTCTCTTGAGAATCTAAGAAATACAATTCGTCGTAGAAAGGACTCAGCTCTCCAATTAACTGAAGTCTCTAGTCGCTGGATATTCGAGGTTAGACCAAATCTATCCAATCATTTACCTGAAGCCCTGAGGCCCGATGTACCTCAGAGACTACTTCCCGCTGCCGCGCTAATCGCTTACCATCAACCAATGCGTCAAGCACAGTTGGTCGACATGCTTGGTCAACGAGCTTACGATCATGTTCGCGATCTTGCTCAACTCGGTTTCATCGACCGACGTAGAGATGGATTGAGTCGTAGACTGACCACCACTCGTAGATTTGCAGAATACTTCGGATGTCCCGAGGTTGAGTACCGTGCTGTCCGATTGTGGTTCCGTGCTGAGGCTTCGAAGGCTGGTCTAACAAGTGCCGAATTAGCTGCTTCTTTGTCAGATGAACAGATGACAATAGAAGAATTCAGTGAACAGCCATCAGAGCAGGCATTAGCTCTCGAGGCCGTACAAGACGAGGAATGATTACTCGCCACGAACCTGTTTGAGAGCATCCTCTACGGCTGCCATAGTGATTCTATCTCCACTTTCTCGGACAATTGTTGCAACAGTCTCAATTTCGTTGTCGTTTGCCCCCGCAGAAGCCGCCATATTGCGTAGGTGTAGTTTCATGTGGCCGGCTTGGATACCAACAGTTGCTAATGCTCTCAATGCCCCTAAGTTCTGAGCAAGGCCCGCAGCAGCCATGCACTTTGCCAAATCATTAGCGGATTTTATTCCAAGAAGTGCAACATTTGCTTGTGCACCAGGATGGATACGAATCGCTCCACCAACTAGCCCTACAGCCATTGGAATTTCTATTGAACCAATTAGATTGCCTTCACTATCCTTTTCCCAATGAGTCATAGAACCGTATTTGCGTTCATATGCACAGTAAGAGTGAGCACCTGATTCGATAGCCCTCCAGTCTTGACCACATGCTATTCCTATTGGTGAAATTGCATTCATGATGCCTTTGTTGTGTGTTGTTGCACGAAATTGGTCCGCAGCGGCAAAATGGTAGGCTTGGATAACTCCATCAATGACTTCAGCACCTTGTTCAGGATCATCTCCTTTGTTTGACATCTCTGAAGGGGTGAAAGTAGCACTAACTCGGGCCAGCCGATGAACGGCTAAATTCGATATAATTCTCAAAATCACAGTACCACCAGATAGTGATTCAACCCGTGATGCGATTGTTTCTGCCATGGTATTGACTGCATTTGCCCCCATTGCGTCTCTACAATCAACTAATATGTGGACAATAACCATCGGCCCTGACATAGTTTCGATTATCCGTACTTCTACGTCACGACAACCTCCTCCAAATTTCACTAAGATAGGGTCTACATCATTACAAGCCTGAATGAGTTCATCTTTTGCAGAAAGAATTGCTGATTTCGATGCTTCAGGATTCTCACAACCTACGATTTGTATTTGTCCAATCATAACCGGATCTGTATTGTTGGACGTGAACCCACCTTTCGCTTGACACCTTTTGGCCATGTTTGATGCCGCAGCTACAACACTTGCTTCTTCTACAACGAAGGGAATCAAGTAGTGTTCATCATCAATAATGAAGTTTGTAGCAACTCCAATCGGTAGTGAGTAACGTCCGATGACATTCTCAATCATCCTATCTGCCACACCTTCGTCTAATTCAGCATCTGCCCAAGCCCTAACTTGTTCATCAGTCAACCCCGCTATATCTGCAAGCATTGCTCGACGCTCAGGTATGGATAACTTGTAGAATCCTTTCAATCGGCTATTGTCAACAGGCATCTTTCCACCATGCCTTGCGAAGTCCTTTGAGTACTAAGCACTTCGTGATTAACAGCACCTTATGTGCGTGTATGAGTTAATGCTTGAAGTAAGCCAAAGTACGTGTATTTTGCTAAAAAACAGGTCAAGGGCACCTTCGTCTAGCGTCTTAAATCGTAAAATAAAGCGTTAATTTGGCCGTTAACGCTTCATTAACGCATAGTGGAAGCGTTAGTAATGCGTTAATGTTTATCGTCATCAAACGTTGCACTGAATGGCTATGATTGAATAATAATAATTCCGAATCCGAATAATTGCGTTAATTACCCACGAATAAAGCGTGAGAATGCGTGAATGTTATGTACTTCACCCACTCAGGACTAGTCATGAGCGAAGGCGGTGCATCGGTTCTCGATTTACCTCCCTTGAGAGGGAATCCCTTCGACCACCGACCAATTGAGTCTGGTCGTGCGGAGAATCTAATCGGGAGAGATAATCTACTGAGTCAATGGAGAGAATATCTAATTTCACAGAATCCTAGACTTCTCCTTCTTGTTGGCAATCGTGGTTCGGGAAGAACCTCTTTCATCAACGCCCTAGCTGCACAGACATCTCGAAGACCATACATCGGACAGTATTGGCCAGAGGTGGAAAACCCCGCTCATGGAATTATACACGAGGTATCCATTCACTTTGGAGGGTTTGAAGTATCTCCTTCAATACAACAAGTTTCAGACAGACTAGTGGAAATGCTCGATAACGAGACAGGCGTTCTTCCACTAATTGCCTTTGATTATCCATCTCATGTTGATCTCAATCCAGTTTTATCTCGACTCGCTCCAATGTTACAGAGATTAAGAGCTCTAGTTGTGGTTACGGCAACTCCAGGACAATTGAGCAAATTTGATGAAGAAATATTGGATGTTTTTGATGAACCACAATATCTTTCCAATCTTAATGAGAAACAAATCCAGGCACTTTCTAACAGTAGGATTGCCCGTTCAGCAAATCAAAAGTGGAACATTAGGCCAACTTTGTTGAAAGCCATTCATGAGAACACCGACGGAAACCCCAGAAGAGTGGTCAAATTACTGAGGGATCTCATTGACGAGAGACATAATTCAGGAGAAGGTGGAGTTCTTGATCGCCTGATGACTTGGAGAGCCCCTAGTAGCACCATCAAATCGACTCAAACAGAGGTTCAGACCCCCCTCCCCCCTCTAGTTGAGGCATCCGAGGTTGAACCAATTTCAGTTGATGATGACTTTTTGGAAGAAGAAATTGAGGACTTGGAAGTTTTAGTTGAAGATGATTTTGAAGAAGAACCCGAAGACCTCTGGGATGAGGAAGAAGAGCAAGATGAGATTGTATTAGAACCAGAAAAACCTTCTTGGCAAGACGATTTTTCAGCACCTAGTGATATTTGGGAGGCTGAAGAAGTCGAAGAGGAGGAATTAGTTGCAGATATTGAAGATGAAGAAAGAATCCATGAATTTGAAGAGGAATCGTTACCATCTGATAATTTGGGTGAAGAATATCAAAGCACAGAAGCTGACAACGCATTTCTTTACATGGCCGAAGGTACAGAACCCCCTCAACCTCCTAAAAGAATAGGTGGGAATTTTGGTAGTTTGGTTAATCGTAATAGAAGCGCAGCGGATAAAATGCCAACCGGCCCCGATGACACCGAGATTGAGGTAGCCCAATCTCACCCTAGTTTGATGCCCCGACCAATCAAACCACCCGTTCGCTCAATGAAACCAGAGAGCGTAGATGAAAAAGAATCGCAAGCCCGCATAGATACTTCTGTAGATCCTCTTGAAGATGAGCCAGTATTCCATACAGAGAATGCCTTGTGGGTGGTCGAATCTGGGTCTCAAGAAACTCTACCTTCTCCTTCTGCCTATACTCCTCCAGAACCTGAACCCGAACCCGAACCTGAAATATTCGAGACAGAGTGGTTTGTTGATGACCCGGTTCAAGAAGAACCAATTGTAGAATCGGTTGAAACTCCTCAATTAGATATTCCAGATATACCTACCCCGCAACCATTTGAGAGAGAAACTATAGAACAAGTACAACCTATTGTATCCAGTATTCCGATTCCAACCTCTTTTGGTCCGGTTTGGGAACCTGACTTGCCTTTCGACCCATTATGTCTACACGCGTTGACGGAAGCAGAGAGAATGGTGCTTGAAGCATCTATGAGTCGAGAGGTGAGTCCTTCTGACCAAGAATTACAAGCAAGATTAGAGGTTGGGCGTTCTCGACTATCACAAATCTACAATGGTATGCGTCGTAAGGGATTACTATCTGTTCGAAAACAAGGCCGTACACGATATTTCAAACTCAGCGATGCTACGGGACAACATCTGAGGAGAGCAGCTGAGGGGGTGGTCTAATGTCTGATAATGGAGAAATAATAACTCGAGAGAAGGTTGAGAAGTACCTCTCTTTGACCGCTCGGGCAAGAGCCAAGGCCACACCTATTGCGAATAATGTTGAGGATGCTGCTCGCCTCAGTTCAATGATGCGCATGTGTGATGATTACCAAGCGGATGCTCGGCACTTCCTAGAGCAGGGTGACTTAGTCAGAGCCTTTGGTGCAATCAATTACGCCCATGCATGGATTGATGCTGCTGTACGAATTGGTTTGATGGATGGCCACGGTGATGATCAATTATTCACTCTGCCGTGAATGTTTTTCAGATTGAACCAACAAGTCTCAGAGCAGGCCCACTAGTTACTTCGATGTATGAAGCTCCTACACTTACGAGTCTTTCTTTAAGACGACGGTCAACAGTAAGAACCGGCCATCCATTTGTTTTTGAAATGTCAACTAACATGTCATCAGTATGATTCATTCCTACGACATCCTCCCTCATTTCACAACGAGATGATAGTAATTCTAACAGTAGTCCACCTCGTCTTTTTGACAGTTCATGTAATTCTTTGTTAACAGAATTGAGTAGAATGTAATTAGGACTTCCAGCTACTTCTAACATAGCCGAATCAAGATTTAGTCGGGCATCAACTAGAGCAACCCAACCACATGCGTCGATTAGGACGCCAGACATGATTTCACCCAGTTATTGTACCATGGCCAATAAGTCGCCATCTGGTTCCAATTCTTCTTGAAAGAGTGATCCGACTTCCCTCAAGGGCACAGATTGGTAATCGCAAACGGATAGTCGCCTTTTTTCCTTTTATGGCACTTACTTGACCTACACTAGTCGCAGTAGCGGAATTAATCATAAGCATTTCATTAGGCTGCAGTGGTCGCACCTTTTCGGCAGTTCCATCTCCACTTGCTACCATGTTTTCTAGAAGATTCAGGTCGAGATTGAAAACTTCCCAAATCGGTGGCAATTCGCCCTCTCTAGCCATTACTTGGCCAGATAGGTCGTCCGCTTTAGTGACGAAAGGATCCATTGGAGTAGCGACACCGCACAAACCACCAGCGTGAATAGTTTGCAGATCTAGACCTCCTCCTTGAACGGATTCAATTTGAGTCTTGATTGGTTCCCATCGTGTTTTATTCCCTTCTTTTATTCTGCGTCCTGGCGCAATAAGAATCGAATCTCCAACTGCAAATTCTCCCTTTACCACAGAACCACCTATGATTCCGCCTCGCAGACCTTCTGGTCTTGTACCGGGTCGGTTAATGTCAAAGGATCGAGCCACATACATTAGTGCCTCCTTTTCCTTCCCGTGATTTGGTGTTGGGATAGTGTCCTCAATAGCTTGAATCAAGATATCTAAGTTGACATCGTGGTGAGCCGATATTGGAATTATAGGAGCGTTATCTGCTACAGTTCCTGAGATAAAATCCTTGATTTCATTGTAAGACTCTACAGCGCGTTCACGGGAGACCAAATCTATCTTATTTTGAACTACGACCACATTTTCAATTCCAGCAATTTGTAATGCTGCAAGATGTTCACGAGTCTGTGGTTGTGGGCACTTCTCGGTAGCCGAGACAAGAAGAAGAGCCCCATCCATTATTGAGGAGCCAGAAATCATCACTGCCATCAGTGTCTCGTGACCGGGTGCATCGACGAATGAAACAACTCGAAGTAATTCCTTATCGCTATCTTCTTTACCCTCAGGATGCTTTTCTTTAGGATAATAATCTCCTTTTTTGGTTTTATAGAAAGCCGTATCTGCATAACCTAGTTTGATACTGATCCCCCTCTTTCTTTCCTCAGAGTGAGTATCTGTCCAAACGCCAGAGAGAGCACGAGTTAAGGTAGTCTTGCCGTGATCTACGTGACCGACCATGCCGATATTGACTTCAGGCTGGCGAGGAAGTTTGCTTGCCAGACTCATCAACTCCTGCCGATTCATTCCTCTTCATTTGAGGGTGTCTCAGCAGCAGCCTCTTCTTCGAGACCAAGGATTACAGGAAGAGAACGCTTCCCAGCTTCGACGACCTTCAGATTTATCTGACGGGTGTCCTGACTGATGATGTTCCCACGAAGGTTTCTACGCTTACGAATACCATCGTACTTGTAGCGATAGACCTGTGCGTTCTTCTTCACGTAGCGCTTGCCTTTGTAGCCAACACCAGGGCTGACAAGAACCGATTTTATTCCTGCTCCATCTAGGTCAGGACGCATGGGTCGACCAGTGACATCAGAGCCTCCAGTAATCTGCAATTTGTAGCCACTTAGGGTCTGGTCACCCTCTCCAACGAACATTCCATCGACACTGTCGCCAATCTTCTTTCCTAGGAAATGGTTGTAGTTTGAGCCGGTGATATCAATTGAATATGCTCGCCCATTCGCTGCAGGGTTGGTATCGTTAACCACTGCCTTGAAGGCTTGTTCTTTTCCCGCCATGATGTCACCTGAACGGCCTCCCGACAAGAGACCCCTATAAGAGCGGTTCGGAATCACCTACGGTGAAGGTTTCAGCCTCGCAGCAATTCTTTCTCGATTCTACTCTCAAGTGTAGCGGGGGGTGTATTTGTCATTGTGATGTGTTGTGTTCTGCCTCGACCTGCACTAGCATTAGCAGTCTTTGTTTCAATTAGACCTTCAATTTCAAGTGCCTTGAGATGCTTCCAAAAGGTGGTATAACTACGAGGTTTGAAGGCAAACTCTTCGCAAACTAATTGATACAATTTCTGTGCATCTCCACTTGAAATTTCATTGGTTTTCTTCAGACGTCGGCAGATACCAAGTAGTACTAATTTCTGATGAATTGAAAGATTGTCAACTTGTGCGGGTTCAAGAGATGCCTTGCGTAACGTACTCGGCCGTACATCTTCAGGTAGAACATCGCCGCGACCCGCTTTCTCAGCTCTGCGTATAGCAGCATCAAGCAACTCAATAGCCATTCTCGCATCTCCAACATCAGCGGAGAATCGACCAATTTTACTCAATGTTTCATCAGATACAGCCCCAGTTCTGCAGGCAACTCCCGCCCTTTGACCTGCGATTCCCGTAAGTGTATCTGCATCGTAAGGTTGTAATTCAATGATATTTGATTGACCTAGGCGTGAAATTACTGCAGGTTCGAAGTACTTCAATAGTGTAGGATCTTGACTTACTAGAATCAGGGAAATAGAACCCGTATGTTCCTGCCCCTCATCTATTCGTAGAAGTTTGTAGATAAGGTCAGAGGAATCTCTACGAACTAGAACATCGACTTCATCGAGAATCAGTAGCAGATGGCTTTCATGAGTATGCAGGTTTCGACGAATAGTTTGGATAATCTCGCCAGTACTGAATCCCCTCTCAGGGTGGCGAGAATCTAGAGTCAGAGCAATTTGCTGTAGGACCTGTGACCCTGTTGGGTGATTGCGACAATTGACATGTGCGAGAACAATCTTTCTGCGTCCATCCAAATGGCGTTGAATGTCCTCTCCGAAACGTTGTGTCAGAACAGTCTTTCCAGAACCTACTGGTCCTAAGATGACTGCCCTACAACTAGTGTCATGGTTCTCTATCTGAGAAAATAACGATGCCATGTCGCCGAGTTCAACATCGCGTCCTATGAGATGGGGGGGAATCCAGTCGTACGACAAGGGGCCCTTGTCTAGCAGGACTTTGCCTGCTCCGATGCGGTCGAGGTATCCTGCCATTCATTCGATTCGTGCTTTCACCGTTATTAGAGATATTTGCTGCAGCGCGCACGTATGTACGCGAGTGTGACGCATGCGCGCGAGAGACGAATCAAGGAATTTCATCAAATTGATAGCCATTTTCCCATTGTTTTTCACCAAGTGCCACTTCTAATTCAAATGGTGTAATTAGTGGCTTGTCATACTTGACCGCATCATCTATGGCGATGCGTGGGCAGGCAGTATTTACGAATGCATCAACGGGGTAAAAATCGATAAGGTCAGGTCCTACATGATCTAAGGCAAGTAAGTATCCTTTCTTGCCATGTGTCTCAAGTAGTCTTTTCATCCGAATCGCTAGATTACGACGCATTTGTCCGGGCTTCTCTCCGATTAGAATACCGAATGAATTGGCATTATCAACTGCAAAAATTAGCCCCATGCGCTGGCGAAGGATACGCTCGATGCGCTCTAGAGACATCTCACCCGCTTCACCAGTGTAAGGGTCTAGCAGAGCAAGAGGCTTACCTGTGTGCATGACTAGGCCTATTGGGTGAAAATCACCAGAACCAAGGAAGAGGTAGTGACCAATTGTGGGATCATCTCCTGAATAGTTGCAACCTAATACTTGGCCAGGGAAAGTCAAGCGGGCTCCTCCTATTGGTATTTCTACATCAAAGCCCGCTTTCTCCAACCTTTCTTTGTATTCTTGTAGTAAATGCAAGTGCTGAATTGACCCAACTAATCCCAATCTGGTTCCGCTTAGAGGTGCTACACGTCCAACTGCATCTAGGAAACGCTCCTGAGCCTCCTCGTCTGTTAACTCTTCTTCTTTCTTTGACATTCGAGCCTCAGCAATTGCCTTGTGCCTTGCTAGAATAGGTACAACAGGGTCAATTTCAGGATCTCCATCATAGGTTACAGGAATGAAATGAGTAGGCATTCCTGAATCGATATTCATTGCACTGTGTCCCATATGCGCAACTAATTCCACTCCCATCATGCGCATCTTGTCGTGCACTAAATCGCACGCACCATAGCATGGGTCAGCAGCAAGTACAACCTTTGCCGCCGAGTTCTCTTCGATAGCATCCATCATCTCAAGAGCCTGCATCTTCAGACCTTCTGGAACTTGTAGTGCAACTAGACGATGGTCATTGTCTTTGATTCTCTCGACTAAATCGTCGAGTTGAAAATCATGACGCTCCAAATCCATGGTTTGACCAACTCGCCGTCCGAGGTCCTGTATTTGAGCGGTTGCATGGGCTAGAAGGTCTTCTCACTCGACAATCTCGACCTTTCCATCGATGATGTCTATACGTGCGAGTGAGCGAACTGGCCAATGGGGCCGTTCTCTGTTCAGGCGTTCTCTACCTTCTCCCTTTTCGATTGCAATAACAACGTCTTGAAGGATAACTCCCATGTTTTCAAGAGTCTCCAATAGTGGTTCAAGAGTCCCTCCAGTTGAAATCACATCATCTACAATTACTATTCTTTCACCAGCCTCAATATCATTGATATAGACGGTTGATTGAGAGTAACCAGTTGCTACATCTACACGAGTTTCTCCTTCCATCCCATACGAACGCTTACGGATAACAACAGTTGGTTTTCCCGTTGCATCTCCCACAGCTGCCAGTAGTGGTAGTCCCATTGCTTCAACTGTTACAAGGAGGTCAACCTCGGACCAATCTACACTAGATACAATTAGATCTCTGGTGGCTCTCAAAACATCGGGGTCCATTCTAGGAATTCCGTCAGAAATGGGATGGATGAAGTAGGGGTATTCTCCCTTCCAAATGATAGGGGCTCCTCGCAGTGAGTTCTGAAGAATAGTCAACGGGTCACCGGGCGACATACCCAGTCGACCTCATATTAGTCCCTTAACTCTCAGGTGCTCTTCACCTCGAGCAACTCTGATGTGAGTTGGGCTAGGGAATTTCATTCCAGCCTTACGAAGAGCATTGCGAGCATCGAGATAGAATTCTGCAGATGTGTGAATTGATACGATGACATCATTCTTCTTCACTCGGGCCGCAGTACCGACATTCTTGCCGAAGGATAGGCGCATCCCTTGAGAGACACGATCTGCTCCTGCTCCTGTTGCTTGCTTGTTTTCACGAAGGATGTTGTGAGGATACTTGTGGACACGAAGAGCATAGCCCAGTTCTCCAGCGGCTTCTCTAATGGTAGCATTTGATACTTGGCGGGCTGCCTCAAGTGCGGTGTGACGAATCTGAACTGCATTGTCTACAGTTAGATTGACAACCACTTCAAATTCACCTGCTTCGGCAGCCTTACGGTTACCCATGTGATAGCGTAGAATTCGGTTATTTGGGACACCACCGGTGTACTCTCTGCGTGTGTAAGCCTGGCCTTTGACCTGGCGATACATCTTTGCTGGCTTGCGTGCCATCTATACTACCTCGGACTCGGCCGACCTGCCCGCTGTATATAATGCTGAGTGAAGCCCCGTAGGGGCTGTATTATCCTGTTCGTAGTCTCTCGCTCTCCGATTGAACAACCCTTACTCCCGCAACAATCATCAAGAAGCCAATGAGGAGTGTCCAACCTATCTTTTCACCAAGTAACCCGACTCCACCTAATACTCCAAACACAGGTACTAGGAACACATAGGAGGAGGCAGCGGTTGCTCCCAATTTCTCTATTCCCATGGCGAACCAATAGTAGGCTAATACTGTAGAGAGAGATCCAAGATATAGGATTGCATACCAATCTTTCATTGTGGGTTCAGGAATTCCGTGTTGCCAGGCATCCATTGCTGCGAATGGAGTAAGCATCAAAGTTCCTAGAAGTGAATACCAAACTACAATCTGAAGTGCAGTAGCTTCCTCTTCCCCCTTGCGTCGTTCCATCATTCGCTTGGTCATGTTAGTTGTAAATGCCCAACTTAAAGACGCGATTAGGACCAATAGATTTCCAAAGATTCTTTCATCAGCAGGTAGATCTGTATTAGGCGACCATCCTGTGACAACAAAGACTCCGATGAATCCACACATCAACCCAATGAACATTCTGCGAGATATGTGTTGACCTAACATTGGGGCTGCTAGAAGCACTGTGAAAATAGGATTGAAAGTTATGATTAGTGAGGCATCACCTGCTGCTGTATACATCATTCCATGCATGAAGAATGCTTGGTAGAATAAGACTCCAGTTGTAGCTATAATTATCAGCGTTTTCCATGATTTCTTTTCTGCTGGAAGCCATTTCACAGGTTGTCCTTGTGAATATTGAATTGCAAACCAAATGTAGAACAGTAAAGTTGTCACAATATATCGAAGCCATGCTCCCGTCATTGGAGGAAGCCCTGTGGCCAATATTCTCCCAACAGCCCAAGATATCCCCCATATTATCGCAACGAGTAGCATTAAACCATGCATTCCCAATTGTCTATCTTGCTGCATCGAATGGCCCTCCTCTTTGCATTCGCCGAGGTTTTCAGACATAAGATAGTATGAGGGATGCAATAGCCGCCCCATAGGGGCGGAGAGGGTATTGCTTATGCACCCTCGGCTCTGTGAGTTGACCTACGCGCAGCGTTAGCGATGGAGGTGAATTTGATGTCAAAGCGTTCAATGCTCGATCAGTTTGCTGAGATTAAGGCCCAACATCCCGATACGGTTCTCTTCTTTCGAATGGGAGATTTCTATGAGATGTTCCATGATGATGCCGTTCTCGCATCAGAAGTACTAGGGATTACTTTGACCAGTCGAGACAAAAATTCAGACTCCCCCGTTCCAATGGCAGGAGTTCCTTGGCACTCTGTAGAATCATATCTTCAAGGAATGCTGAAAGCGGGATACAAAGTAACCTTGTGTGAGCAGGAAGATGAGTTACGCCCTGGCTCAAAAATTCTTGAGCGAGTGGTAACTAGAGTCTACACTCCAGGTTCACTGTATGAAGAGAATTTGATTGGAGAGGATGGTTCTAGTCTGCTAGCCGGAATTGTTTCTCGAGCAGATGGATTGGGTCTTGCAATTCTTGATTCATCGACAGGTAGGGCTTGGTTACAGGAGCATTCAGGAGCCGGTCGATTTGAGAGAATTAGGGATGAGTTACAGCGTTGGGCACCAAGCGAATTAGTTCTAGGAAAGAAGGATGCTGAAAGTGAGTATATGCGTTCACTTGTTACTTCCTTAGACCGAGTCACATTGAGTATCCATGATGCTCCTCGTGAGCAGCATCTTCAGACAGTTAGAGATCACCTTGAACTAAGTGATTTAGGCTCTATTGATCTAGATAGAAGACCTCTAGGAATGGAGGCTTGCGGACTTACTGCGGGCTATTTAGCAAAGTTGCATCTGGTTGATGTAGTACCATTAAGAGAGGTTCATTTTGATGCTGATGACGGCCATTTGGTACTAGATCAAACTACATTGCGGAATCTTGAGTTGACTCATACTCTTGCTGGTGAGAAGGAAGGTTCATTGATTCAAGCTATTGATTCAACTAGAACTTGGATGGGTAGAAGATTACTCAAAGAGTGGGTTCTTCGACCTTTGACCAATCATGAACGAATTTCTGCGCGGCAAGTTGCAGTTGCTTCCTTAGTTAAGGCGCCGCGTAGATTGGATGAAATTCGTGAGACACTCAAATCAATGAGGGATCTTGAGAGGTTGTCAACAAGACTTGCCTATGGTAGGGCTAATGCACGAGACCTTGTTGCAGTAGCAGACTGTCTCGAGCGGATGCCTAAGTTACAAGCTCTACTTTCAGAAGGCTCATCAGAACGCCTCCACGAGTGCTCTGATGGCTTGTCAGAACTAGATCCACTGATGCACCACATTGCCTCAAGGATTGTACCTGAACCTCCAATGATGATTAGAGATGGCGGAATCTTTCAAGTCGGTGTTGATGAAAAATTGGATGACCTCAGAATGAAGGCTGGTGAAGGTACAGACTGGCTGAAAGGATTCGAGGCTAGAGAGAAGGAGCGTCTTGATATTCCTAGTCTGAAGGTCAAACAAAATCGGCAATTTGGTTTCTTTATCGAGATTACAAAATCTCATCTTGACAAGGTGCCTGATGAGTATCGTCGTAGACAAACGATGACAAATGCTGAGAGATATACTACAGACGAGTTGAAGGAATGGGAAGAGATTATTCTAACTGCTGACGATAGAGCAAAGGCTCTGGAATACGAATTGTTTCTAGAACTTCGTAGAGATGTCGCCTCATACGCCTCCAACTTGAGTTCAATTGGCCGTAAGGTGGCTAGTGCAGATGTATTGGCTAGTTTTGCATATCATGCTCGTAAACGCTCGTGGACCCGACCGGATATCAGAGATGATACAACGATGGATATCACTAATGGTCGTCATCCTGTATTGGAGGAAGATGGCCGATTTGTCCCTAATGGGATTAACTTTCACAACAAACGCCGATTCCTCTTACTTACTGGCCCTAACATGGGTGGGAAGTCAACATACCTACGACAAACTGCTCTAATCTCCATCTTAGCCCAGACTGGTTCTTTTGTCCCGGCCGAAAAAGCCCGAATCGGTATCGTTGATCGAGTATTTACACGAGTCGGCGCTCATGATGACCTCAGGCGTGGTCGTTCGACATTCATGATGGAAATGATTGAGGTTGCACATATTCTCAGACGAGCATCACCTAGAAGTCTAATTCTTCTTGATGAGGTCGGACGTGGTACTTCGACATTTGATGGCCTAGCAATTGCTTGGTCTGTAACTGAAGATATTTCCAAGAGAATCGGTGCTAGGACCTTATTTGCTACGCATTATCACCAGTTGACAGGTTTAGCCGAAGAAGTAGATGGTCTTGTCAATGTGCATGTTCAAGTTGCCGATGTAAATGGTGACATTCGTTTCTTACATACTGTTGCTGATGGGCCATGTGACGATTCTTACGGGGTGCAAGTAGCAGCACTTGCAGGTTTACCATCTGGTGTTGTCGAGCGGGCACGAGATTTACTGATTTTCCTTGAGGGGCAAGCCTCAGGCGCACGTGCAGGAGGAGATGGTACACCCGATTCTAGATCCGCTGGGCAGTCTAGCCTCTATGGGTGGATGCTTCCTAAGGCGTCAACAAAACCCGATGCTGAGCCACCATCACAGTTAGAGCCGGTGAAAGAAATAATTGTTCAAGAAGACCCAATTCTTAGAGAGATTACTGAGCGTTTGGAGGCTTTAGATCCTGATTCGCTAACGCCGAGAGAGGCTCTTGAGGCGCTTTATGCAATGCAGGCAGCACTCAGAAAGACGAATGAGACTAAGGAATTGGAGGAATAGTATGGCCGAACTCACAACTCCTGCTCGTCGGGAGATAATCCAATTAGATGAGTTGACCATTGGAAAGATAGCAGCAGGAGAGGTTGTTGAGAGGCCAGCACAGGTAGTCAAGGAGTTGGTTGAAAACTCCTTAGATGCAGGAGCCGGTAGAATTCGAATTGAAATCCAGAGAGGTGGTTTTGACCGAATCACTGTGATAGACGATGGTCATGGTATTCATCCAGATGAGTTGCCACTTGCAATCACCCGCCATGCTACTAGCAAGATTTCACAGCCTGATGATTTGAACCATATTGAGACTAAGGGATTTCGAGGAGAAGCATTGGCCTCTATAGGTGCAGTTAGCCAACTGATTGTGGCCAGCCGCTTATCAGAAGATGAAGGGTTTCAGATTATTCTTGATAATGGGATAGTTGGAAATGTTGAGCCTGCTGCTCTTGCTCCAGGAACTAGAATCGAAGTTCTGAACCTCTTTGCTAAAGTACCTGCTAGATTGTCTTTCCAACGCCGACCATCTACGGAAACCGCTGCTATTGTCGATGTAGGAGTTCAGATGGCTCTTTGCCAACCCAGCGCCGGCTTGATTGTAGAGGTAGACGGAAGAGTAGTACTCGATTGTCCACCAGCTGAATCCAAAGAAGATCGACTCTACGACTTATTTGGGGCGACCTCTGCAGAATTAATTCCTCTATCATCACCAAGTTCAGATGATGATGCACCCGGTGATGAAAGATGGAGTGGATGGATTTCCCCTCCAGGTCTAACTAGGAGTCGTTCAGATGACATCCACATACTAGTCAATGGCCGACCGGTAGCAGCCGGCCCTTTTCTTCAAGCGGTTCGTAGGGGATATCACACTAGGCTAATGGTGGGCAGACATCCAATCGGTGTGCTGAGTCTAGTTCTACCTGCGGATGAAGTAGATGTGAATGTACACCCTACAAAACGCGAGGTTCGGCTGAAGAACTCTTGGCGTGTTCTTGAAAGACTTGAAAGAAATATTAAACATACACTTTCAAAGATTCCTACAAGACCTGAATTGAATACAGAAACTGTACTAGAGGGAATATCAGGTAAAGTTGAGAAAACAAATATCCCAACTCCCAGTTCGTCAATCCCTGAATGGGCTAGTGCAGCCAGTGAGAATACGACTGTCCAGACAAGATTCAGTAGTGTTAGAAGTGCTCAACCACCTGCTTCTAACGAAAAGGCTCGTCCAATCTCCGATTCTCAAACACATCAAGAGACAATCCCTGGACTTGACTCGGAACCAATTTCTCCTGCATTGTCGTCTCAAGAACGTAGTTTACACAGACATTCTAGTAATAATCCAAAATCTCCTCTCGATGAGCCGAAACCTAAGGCTGCAGTAATTCCTGAACTACCTGAGATGGTGGCATTAGCTCAGTTGGCCGATTCCTATATTCTAGCTCAAGGCGGTGATGAGTTATTCATAGTCGATCAGCATGCTCTACATGAGAGAATTCGATATGAGCGACTACGTGATGAGATGGTCAGTTGGGAATCCCAACAATTGGTGTCACCAATAGAGATGTCACTAGGTGCTAGGGAAAAGGCAGCAGCAATCGCTGGCCAATCTCGATTAACTGAGTTGGGAATTTCTTTTACTGATTCCAACGAAGGAATTTCAATCACATCAGTGCCAGAGGTTCTAGTTGGAAGTGATGGTCTTGAGGATTTCATTCATGACATTCTGATTGAGATTTCTAGCACTCCTGATGGTGCAAATGATTTGGATACGGTGACTCATTTGCGAGATCACGTAGCCTTCATGCGTTCATGTAGGGGCTCAGTGAAGGCGAATCAGCGGCTGAACCTAGCAGAGATGAGGAGGCTGCTTGCTGATATGAGAACAGTTCCAAATCCTTGGGCTTGTGTTCACGGACGGCCTACGGTACTCCGATTGACCCTGAATCATCTTGATCGCCACTTCGGCCGTCACGGCTGAGATAGTGAGATTAACTGTTCTACAAAACCAGGGTGAGTTACTTCACATATTTCTGGGTTCAAAATATCCCCCCCCACTTTGGATGCTAGTATAATTGCGACCATTGCGAGCCTGTGATCCATATGTGTTTCCACTGCTGAATTTGGCTTCATTGGTTCCTGTCCACCTGGAATTTTGAGTCCATCTTCGGTTTCTTCTGCTACCATACCAAATGAATTCAGTAATTCTACAGTTCTTGAAATTCGATTTGATTCCTTATTTCTCGCATGTGGAATGCCCGTAATTTCACCTCCGTTTGTTAGAGCCATCCAGACCGCTGCTGGCGTGACCAAATCACTAGCATCTCGCAAATCTACTTGACCTCCATTTGCACGATCAATTTCATCAATAGCTATCAAAACTAGTGGGTCATAAGTGGGTAGCGAAGTCCTTAATGCAAGTTCATCATGAAGAAGTTCAAGAATTATTGCCATAGGAAAAAGGCTCAGTTCAGGTGGTATATTGACAATATTTGGAGTCTGAACTTCCCATGAACTTAGTGAAAGAGGATTACTAATAATATTGGGCGAGCCACATATTGATGTGATGTCAAATGTCAACCGACTATACCCTCTACTAACTGGTTGCCCCTGTAAATTCAGGATCACAGACTCACTAAAATTAGGAGATGATAATGCAAGTGCAGTTAGTGGTTGGCTAGATGAACTCAAGTCAAGAGATGTTTCTCCTCCCTTAATGGGTCCTTTCACAGTGTAGGGAATCCGATCCGAGGATATCTCACATCCTAATTCTCTCAGGGTATTATTCAGGGATTCGCTGCTTCTACTTCTCAATGATTCATCTCCATCTATCTTCACTTCACCTCCTATTGTAGCCGATAGAGCAGTCAGTATACGGGCTGCAGTGCCTGAATTACCACAATTCAGCGGTGCATCTGGTAATTTCAGTCCATTTTCCGGAGGACAAATAACCCAAATCTCACCTCGAACCACTTCTACTCCCATTTTTTCTAGACATCCGATCATTGATTCAACGTCCTTCCCGGGTTCCCCTTCAAATTGGAGACCACATTCTGAATTCCCCTGAGAAGCTAGAGTCAGCCATCTAATAATGTGACTCTTCGAAGGGGGAAGTAACCATTCATGCTGCCCTGTCAGAGACATAGGTTCGAGGCGAAGCACGGTTGTGACAGGTGGTGATTTGAATTGAATCCTCGTACGAACTATTCAGAGCGAATCCAGTCTCCGAAGTCACTCTCACCGTTCCACTTATCGGCCTTGTCATCGATAACACTCATTTCCATTGTTTCTTCTAGAGTTCCATTTAATTCGATCAGATTTTCTCTCTCTAACATCCTTGGACTCAAACCAGGCATTAGTATTGAGATAGCTCGAGGGACACGACCAGGGTAAACCTCGTTTACATGTCTGACAATGTTAGTTGTACAGGTGTTTGTGATGGTGTTGTACCATTCTGGTGCGGTTACTAGATTGTTGGTTCTATGTAGGTATGATTCGAGCATACGACGCTCATTCCCTTTGCCCAAAACCACTGCCTTGAACAAGTGTGTCACAGAGTCTTTTCGACAACGAGTTCTAACCCCAATAACGTCTCTCTCTGTCGCCCAGACGTAGATTAGTTCGTACTCGCGGAACAAACCTCGGATTGGATTGTAACGCTCTCCCTTCTCCCTACGAACTTCTATTGAACACGCTAGATATCTTCCATCATTGAATTCGAATGAAAGGATTGTGTGAGCCATCTGATGACGCTTTGGATCGAAGTATTCGAGTGTGAGCCAAATCGCTTTTACCTCTCTGAGATCATATTCTTGATTAATCCATTTCTCATCACATTCTTTCGTAGTTTTCCAGTTGAAATCCCGTACATTTTGGATTTTTACTATTTCACCTTCGAATTCGACTGTTGCATTTCGCGAATTGTCATTCACCCAAGAGCGATCATTGGATGGTCTAAGTCTGTGTACTCGAATCCATAAGGCAACGAGAAATAGGAATAAAATCAGGGCCAATAATACCAGACCAGTAGTCGCCCACTCGATTGCACCCACGGTCCTTGAGAACGCGTTCTCCGAATGAATGCTGCTCAAGATGAGGTGGCGCGGCAGGGGAGATTTGAACTCCCGAGGTGAAACACCACTGGATTAGCAATCCAGCGCAATGGCCAGGCTATGCGACTGCCGCAGTGTTTCGGCGACCTGAGATTCCCGCTTAAGCCGAGCGGTTCACTTCACTCTTCTTCAGCCGATGGTTCAATGTCCATTTCTACAGCGTCATCATCGATTAACTCTGATGGGAGGCGAGCAACAAAGATGATTTCGTCCACATACTTTTTCTTATCTGAACCTCTTAGTTCCATTATTCGAGTTCCTTTAGTGACTTTTCCAAGTGTTTCCTTAGTCTGACTTGCAGGCATTCGAATCATCATTCCACTTTTTGCTAGCATGAATAATTGGTCCTCAAGATCTGGTATTTGTCGCACACTAACTATGCTATCATTTTCAGATAATCCCATAGTTCGTACACCCTTAGTTCCACGATTGGTTTTTCTGTATCCATCGCGTTCAATCGTTACTTCACCGCTTTCATCTAAGACTTCCGCTCCATTCTCATCAAGAGCAGGAATCATATTTCCTGAGCCTAGGCGACTGCGCTTGGCCATGCCAAACTTGGAAATTGTCAGAACACTAGTTTCGAAATCATCAGTGACAATCATTCCAATTACAGAATCCGTTTTACCTAATTTCATTCCACTAACTCCTTGACTAACACGACCTTGAACTCGTACGGTGTGAGTTGTTTGAGTTTCACCAGAATTTGGATCGACTCGAGTTTTGACTTCCGAGGGCAGGAATCTACATGCATATCCTCCTGATGATACTAAGACCACGTGATCGGAATCAGTAGCCGGTCTTACCTGAACTAATGTATCATCATCACTAGCGAATTTTAGTGCATATTTGCCATTACGATTTATTCGGACATATTCAGAAAGATTACTTCTCTTGATTCGTCCCTGACTAGTGGCAAAGATTAGGAAATGACCTTCTGGACTATCAATTAATTCACGATCCATTGGTAGAATCGAGACAACATTTTCATCATCTCTTATTCCATTCAATAGATTTCTGATATGAGTTCCTCTGCCGTATCTGCTGGCTATTGGTGTCTCCCACGCCCGTAATCCGTAAACTCGGCCCGCATCGGTGAAGATTAGCAACCTATCCTTAGAGAAGCATGTCACTATTGCAGAAGGTGTATCTTCATCTTTGGTAGCTACACCTTTCAGACCCTTACCTCCACGGTTCTGTAGTCTGAATAATTCGACAGGCATATGTCTGATGTAGTTGTCTTCAGAAAGTGAGATTACGATGGCTTTCTCCTCGATTAAATCTTCTCTATCCATTGAAAGTGGCATCGGATCAATAACAGAACGTCGCTCATCTCCATGTTTTACTACCATTTCATCAAGTTCTTGAATCAATATGTTAAGACGCCTTCCTCTTGAAGCAATGATGTCTTGAAGATCCGCAATTTTAATTTTCAATTCATTATATTCATTATTCACCTTTTCCACATCGAGCCTACTAAGCTGGTATAATCGGCGCTCAGCGATAGCTTTAGCTTGTGGTTCAGTAAAGTCAAAAGACGCAATTCCCTTCATGTTCTCTTTACCTTGCAATACTGCTTCGAATTGCTCTCTACTAGAGCTTGCTCTACCTACTTTTATCACTTCATCAATTCGCTCTTGTGCTTTTACAAGGCCTTCAAGAATATGGGCCCTAGCCTCTGCTTTCTCAAGTTCAAAAGCGGCTCTCCTTTCAACAATAGATTCTCTATGCTCAACATATGTGTGCAAGATAACAGGCAGGGTAAGTAGTACTGGTCTACCGTCCAAAATACCCATCATATTGGCGGAATAAGATTCCTGTAATCTGCTTGATTTGAATAGTTGATTAAGAACTGCATGTGGATCTGCATTATTCTTTACCTCAATTACAACACGAATGCCTTCTTTTGAAGACTCATCACGAATATCTCTTATTCCAATAACAGAACCTTTTGAAACTAAGTCGGCAATATGTACGAGCATATCTGATTTCTTAACTTGGTACGGGATTTCATGTATGATGATTTTCTTTCCGCTGGAGTCATCATGAACATCGCATTTCGATCGAACATGAAATCTTCCTTTACCCGTGGTATACATGTCGTAAATTCCATCCACACCGTGAATAGTGGCTCCAGTAGGGAAATCAGGGCCTTTTACATGTTCCATATATTCATCTACAGGTATTTGAGGCATTTTTTCATTAGTTACTCCTTCTTCTATAATCGCACTAACGTGTAACCGAATTGCACCTGCAACTTCTGTAAGGTTGTGTGGAGGGATTCTAGTTGCCATTCCTACTGCAATACCGTCACTTCCATTCAATAGTAAATTTGGTAATCTTGCAGGTAAGACGGTTGGCTCCGATTCGGAATCATCAAAATTAGGCTGAAAATCGACAGTTTTCTTTTCAATATCCTCAAGCATATGTTTTGAGATTTTGTCTAATCTACTTTCAGTATATCGCATTGCAGCAGGAGGGTCTCCATCAATTGAACCAAAATTTCCCTGTCCGTCAACAAGAGGATATCGCAATGAAAATTCTTGGGCCATCCTAACCATGGTGTCATAGATTGATTGATCGCCATGAGGGTGATATTTACCCATTACTTCACCAACTGAACGTGCAGATTTACTGTATTTCTTTTCAGAAGTATGTCCCCCTTCATGCATACCATACAGTACACGGCGGTGAACAGGTTTTAGGCCATCTCTAACATCAGGTAAAGCCCTTCCAATAATTACGGACATTGCGTAATTAATGTATGAAGTTTTCATTTCTTTATTCAAAGTATGATTTAGTATGTTCTCATTGTTAGTGGCTAAATCTTCATTTGTATCGTCTTCAGATGTCAAGATTTGTCACCTCCTTAGCATATTTTTCGATAAATGCCCTGCGATCAGGGACATCCTCTCCCATTAATATCTCAAATAGTCTGTCAGTTTCCTCTGCATCATCGACTGTTACTTTTAGCATAGTTCTAGTCATAGGATTCATCGTAGTGTCCCATAGTTGATCGGGATTCATTTCTCCCAGACCTTTGTATCTCTGTACGCCAATTTTGGCGTTAGGATTATCTCCTTGCAATTCCAACATCACCATATCTCTTTCCTCATCTGAGAATACATACTTACTTACTCTGCCTTTGGTCAATTGATACAGAGGCGGCTGAGCGATGTATACGTGCCCATCTACTATCGCTGGCCTCATGAATCTCCAAAGGAATGTCAACATCAGTGTTCTGATATGAGCGCCATCAATATCTGCGTCGCACATGATAATTATCTTCGAATATCGTAGTTTGCTTGAATCAAATGATCCTTCTTCTTCGCTATTATTACCAACTCCTGCGCCGAGAGCACGAATCATGGTTTGAATTTCTTGATTCTGAAACACCTTCGCAGCATTGTGTTTTTGCCTTTCTACATTGAGGATTTTCCCGCGCAGAGGGAGGATTGCTTGTATACGTCGATCTCTCCCTGTCTTGGCGGATCCACCTGCAGAATCACCCTCTACAAGGTATACTTCGCATTCACTAGGGTCGCGCGATTGACAGTCGGCAAGCTTCCCTGGAAGCCCCCCTCCTTCCAAAACACCCTTTCTTCTAGTTAAGTCTCGGGCCTTTCTGGCGGCCTCTCTTGCTTTTGATGCAAGAAGTGCCTTCTCTACAATCTGCCTTGCAACAGATGGATTTTCTTCGAAAAATTCTCCTAATTTATCGTAAACAATAGTCTGAACTATCCCAGTCACTTCACTACTAACGAGTTTATCTTTAGTTTGTGAGGAGAATGAGGGATCTGGGTGCTTGACACTGACTACGGCAGCAAGCCCTTCTCGTACATCATCACCCGACAGGGCATCTCCTTTCAGTAATTTTTTCTTCTTTGCGTAAGTATTGACTGAACTAGTCAGCGCTGTGCGTAATCCGGACATGTGTGTGCCCCCATCTTTGTTTCGAATGATGTTAGTGTAACAACGGATCGACTCACTAAATGCGTCAGACCACTGCAAAGCAAGTTCAACCTCAACAGTGCCTTTCTCAATTTCTTTTTCACCACTAATATTGATGACATCTGCATGCAAAACTTCTCTTCTTTCATTGAGTTGGCTAACATACTCTGCAAGTCCTCCTTCATACAGGTGTTCTGATTCATGAGGTTCTTCTCCCCGCTCGTCTGAAATAGTAATCTTCAATCCAGCATTAAGAAAAGCAGTTTCACTCACTCTTGTATCAACTTCTTCAAAGTCAAACTCTAAGATTTCAGTGAAGATCGTCAAATCTGGTTTGAATGCAATTTTTGTGCCTGTATCTGTGCATTTTCCAATCTCTTTTAGTGCCTCAACAGGAATTCCGGCTTCATATCTCTGGAAATACACGATTCCGTCTCTATGGATCGTCATTTCCATCCATTCCGACACAGCATTAACTGCAGAAACTCCAACTCCATGCAGTCCGCCAGAAACTTTGTATGAACTATTGTCAAATTTACCGCCGGCGTGCAATTTAGTCATGATGACTTCGGCTGCTGATATACCATATTCTTCATGGATACCAACGGGAATTCCTCGTCCATAATCTCTGACTGTAAGTGAATTATCGGAATTTAGCACGATGTCAATCGAGTCGGTATGGCCTGCTAAGTGCTCGTCTACGGAGTTATCTACAACTTCCCAAATGCAGTGATGCAAGGCCGAACCATCATGAGGGTCTCCAAGGTACATACCCGGTCTTTTTCGAACTGCTTCTAGCCCTTCTAAGACTTGGATACTGTCTGCTCCATATTCATCTGACATAGTTTTCATCTCAATTTCTCTGAGGGTTCCTATGGAACCCTCAGGGATGTACCCTTATTGGTGCTCATAGGGGGTTAATCAATGCTCCTGAGGGCGAGTCTGATAATTGCTGAAAATGATTGATTTAGATACAAATCACCATCCTTAAGTTGGGTTTTCCGACACAATATGATTAAACAGAATCTGATGGTCGCGCGGCTGAATGATTAGACCAACCATCTGCGTGACGCTGTCCGGTTGTTCGGTTGAGGGTATGCTTGCTGATGCGGCTCGAGCCACCGCCGTAGGTGCGGATTTATGCGAAGTTCGCTTAGATAAATTATGGGTCACTGAAAAAAAGCCCGACCCTGTGGAAATTAATCCAGTTTCTACTAATGGAAGGCGTAGTAGGCCAGCATATGTCCCTCCTGAATATATTCCTAAGTCACTTGATTCAGTTGATTTAGCAGCCTCACTCGCCGCGTTCAAGGGCGGAATCGATTTGCCAGTAGTAATGACCTGCCGTCCTGTAAGACAGGGTGGTTATTTTCCAGGAACTGAGGAACAGAGGATTGCAGTACTCAGAAATGCAATTGAAAGTGAAGTTAGTTGGGTTGATTTAGAGGCTGATATTGATGCTGATGTTCGTGCTGATCTAATGTCTCTAGCAAAAGGAAAGACAAGTGTAATCTCATCTGTTCATTTTAGTGAAGAACCAGATAGTTCAGGTGAAATCATTCAAGATATAGAAGAGCTTGAAGGTACAGGTGAAATTCTCAAGGTCTGTTACGCAACTTCTGGAAGAAATTCTGCTTTGAAACTTTTTGAGGCTGCTTGGATGATGAAGGAATCAGAATCTAAAATCTCAATTATGGGTCTTGGACCATGTGGTGATTGGACTCGAATCCATGCTCCTCTTTTAGGTCAAGACATTGTATATTCGACAATGGAAACAGGATCTCATCTATCATCTCAAGGAAAAATCAATGCTTCAGATTTACTGATTGCTTGGGAAATGCTTGAGTACAACTGAAATTAGTCGTCAATATCGTCGCGACTACTAGCAGCGGTCTCAAGAAGGGGTACCATCTGAACTTCTTCTTGCTCTACATCAGCTCCAGTAGAGTGGTATTTACTGTGCAAAATGAATGGTATCACCACACACGAGATTGGTAATATTCCAACAATCAAGTATGCAGTGAATTTTGGTAGAGTCAATCTATCTTCGACATCTACCCAAACTTGTACAATCATATCACCATCGACTCCATTAGCATCCGTATGTCTACTATTATTCCAGTTATCAAATACCAAATAATATTCAGCGTCACTATTTTCTCCGAACCATGAAATCCATCCTGAATTATCATTATCTAATGCTGTAGAGAATGAAACACTTTCTCGATTTTCGTAAGCGTGAGTATCTCTGAACGGTAAGAATACGGCTAGGTCCCGCCATTCTACAGGAACCCAATTCAGCACTTCTTCAGGCATACCCCAGCCCTCTTTGTAAGCATCATATTCACTACTGTAATACCCCCAATTCCCTGAAGTAAGGATATAGGCATCACCCTTTGCAGTCATATTAGGTGGATTTTGCGGATCGGGGTGGAATTCAATACAGAATGTGTATGAGTAACCGGTAACTAATTCCATTTTGAGAGCAGTTCCATCATTTCTTGGGACATTAATTTCAGCATAGAAATCTGAGGTTAATGAATAGAGCTCAGTTTCTTGCTCCCAATTGTCATCCCACCAATAGTAATCATTGTTATCGAGATTGTATTCGTGTGCCTGCCTATCCCAATCAATTCCAGTACTTGGTTCAACATTGCAGTCATTAGATGAGGCCAAAACAGGTGTTGCACTAACTATCATTATCGCAATCATTGGTGCTATTAGTCCTATGCTGAATCCACTAGCAGCCAGTCGATTCAGTATTAGTTTCACCTCAACGCCTCCGAGTCCTAATCGGTCGCACATAACCGGACTCCTTGTTCCTTCGCTCGTCCACTGTTAGATACTTCGGTTGAGGAGGTGGGGCGTGTTGGTCCATACCAGGAAGTCCACCTTCAGCCTCAACTTCCTCAACATCATAGGTCTCAAGCATCTCTTCTGCATCGAGTTCTTCATCATCTTTCTGACGCATAACTAACCATCCCAGAAGTAATACTAGACCAACAAGAGCGAGCAGTCCCCCACTCTCTTTGTTTGGAACCAAGTCCTTCCAAGTCAAGTCCTTGAGTGACTTGGGTCTATTGTCTTGTTCAACTGAAAGTACTGTAATCAAGAAATCTTTTGTTGAACAGACATTCACACCATCGCAGACTCTCATTACTATTCTGATTTCTCCGGTGTTTTGCCAAGTCATATTACCCCAAAGGAAGTCATTGCGATAATCCCCATCTTGGTCCAAATCAATAATGGCATTCAGATCCCAGTCCACCTTCAAATCAGAAGTGAGAGACACGTCCCTATCATTAGTCGGGATTCCATCACCATCACTATCTTCTAATGCATCTAAATCCAACCAAGCCACTAGGCCTTCTTCGAGGTCAATATCAATAGCACTGTGATTTAGCAAAACTAAGTCTCCTTGAGTAACATATGCTGAATTAATGGGATCTTGAGTTAGGATTTCAGGAGCTCGCGAAATATGAACAATCATTGTTGTAGTATTGGAATCTCCACCTTCAAAGCCATCAACTACTGTCAGAGTCACCTCATAAGTTCCAGGTCTATCCCATTCGTGCCAAACGATTGCTCCTTCAACTTGGGGCGTCGCATCTCCAAAGTCCCAAATCCAACGAGTTATTCCATTCCAATCAGAGTCCGTTTGATTGGTCGAAGTTCGGCCAACAAATTTTGGATCCGCGTCAAAACTCGATGAACCATCAAACATAATTGGGCAATCTGGTGCGATAAATGCGCCACCATCTTCTGCGAATGGCACCCACCAAGTCACCTCAGAATCATCAATTGGAATCTCACTAAGAGGTGTTCCATTTTCACTTGGTTGCCTAAACTCAAAAATTGGAACAGGCAACGGATTAGCGATTCTAATTTGGAATGATTTTGTCGCTGATTCAACTTCTCGTTCATCGGTGACGGTAAGTGAAACTGTATACAACCCGGGTTCGTTGAATGTGTGATGGACTCCAGTTACATTTTCTATTCCTTCTTCTAATCCTGTAATGTTCCAACGTATCCAAAGTAGAGATGAGTCTCCATCGGGGTCGAATGATAGACTGCTATCAAAGAAGTACTCTGTATCGACGGTGCCATCAGCAGGCCTCGTGAATACAGCGACTGGCCTCTGGTTGAGCACTCTTACAGTAAGAGTTGTGACAGACATATTCCCATCGTCATCTGTGACTTGGACTGTGATATTTTTGATTCCTGGAGTTTTCCATCCGGCAGTAGGATTTGGGCTAATTGATTCAGTGGATGAGAAATCTGAGGTTAATGTTAGTCCACGATCTACAAGATTTACACCTTCATCAAAAGTCCAAAGGTACTCTACAATATGACCATCGTCATCAGTAAATACATCTGGGAGTTCTAGTGGAGTAAGAGTGTAGGTTTGGAGTTCCTCATCAAATATCTGTCTAGGAACTCTGTTTAGGACTCGCACAAAGATTTCATGTTCAACTACATGTGTCCCATCATTAATACTCAGAGTTAGAGTATATACGATTCCATCAGCACTACCGTCAACATATGAGTGACTGGCATCGACGAGACCCAATCCTCCTTCATCACTACCGTCCCCCCAATTCCATGTGAATTCCATCTGTTCATGAGGTACGTTGTCCACTGTACTACGTGCAGAGAATTCAACTCTCTGATTCGTAAATAGAACAATTTCGTCAGTAATTGCCACACCATCTACACGGATTTCTGGAATCGGCACAGTAGTATCACTTACATTGATACTCCAAGTCTGAGTTCCCGAATAGAACCCACCTATGTCGCGAACTGTTAGGCTGATTGTGTAATCTCCTGCTATGGGATATACGTGCACTGGATTCTTTAGCCCTGAACTAGTGTTATCTCCTAGATCCCAAATGTACGCAATCGGAGTTTCATTGTGGCTGTAAGATCCATTTATTTGACCAAAACCCCAAACATCATATCCACCACCAAAAAGGCTCACTGGAAGCCAAGTTTGTGTAATTGTTGTGGATATTGAGCCCGAAGAGACCGGTTCCAGATTTGCGAGTTCAATAGGCAGTGTGAAGGCAGTATCTATGATTTCTCCAGTCACATCTCTAATTCTAACTCCAAAAGTCCAATCTCCACTTTCCGGAGGAGTGAACCATACAGAATCTTCAGTAGGAATGCTGTTTCCTGCAGTTACTGCAAAGGTAATTGTGTCTCGGAGTGTATTGTTCAAAAATGCTTCAAATGTGACTTCAATAATCTCGAAGAAAGCATTTGAAATCACTTCAATATCAATTTCTACACTATCGTCAACATTATCTAAATCTCTGTCAAATGCTGTCATAGAAATTATATCGATTTCAGCAGGATCTGTAATAATACCTGCTTGCACTGTAATGTCTGTAGATGGATAAGAACCTGTAGTAATCCCGCAACTAGCAAAGTTATAGTCACAATCAGAAACTTGTGATTCATACCAAGCGATTACCCAGACTTCGTCGGTAGTGTTCCCGAACCCATGAACCAGTCCAGTACCGGCTCCACTCTGTGAGTCGATTCGTAAACTGGTCATAGACCATGTGCCCGTCGAGGCATCTTTTGCTAGAATAGAACCTGTTACTCCAAACTGAGTTGGCTGTACCATGAGGTTCAGAGGTGCTCCCGTACCTCCTGCGAACTTGTAGGCCCGCATACCCCATCCTTCTAATTCCTGAGTCGGGCTAATCCACGAATTTTGCCACTCATCGTTGTACCCACTCATTTGAGCCCGACAAATGAAACCACTTACACAACCTGCAGTCATTGCAATGTTACTGAATCCAAAGGCACCTTGAGCACTATCGATGGAAACAGCTGCAGTGAAGTTAGCAAAGATATCAGACATATGTGTACCAATAGCCGTAGAGCCGGGCTCAGGGTTTCGTGCGAGGTTTTCGATACCAGTTCCACCAGTAGCACTATCTGCCACCAAGCGCGAAATAGCGGTACCTCCCCCAAGTTTGTCTGCTAGATACATCATGAACATGAATCCGGCTCCATAATCTGCAATTCTTTGATTCCACCACCGAACACTCATATTCGCGTTCTGAGACCATTCGTTTGCATGTCCAGATAATGTGTCAGTTACTCCAAAGCAGAGATATGCCGCCATATCAGCTGCACCTTCATCAATCCACAGATATTCGTAAGGATCACGCGCATTGTGAAGTAAATGCTCAAATTCATGAGCTAAAATTGTATTTCTCCAACTGAGGTCACCAGAGTCAACGAAGAGAATTTCACGTTGACTTGCTACATTTGGGTCAAAGTAACCTCCTATTCCTCCACCAAGGTCTATGTCGAAGATTAGTATCTCTATCTGGCAATTGTTGTCAACATCTGGTGCACTACCGAAGTAATTTGTATTAGTGGGGTAAATTGTCGATTCCCATGTCGATGCGATGTCATTGAGGGTTGTTGAAGGGACTACTATCCCATCTTCAACAAAAATTGCCGAGTTGGAGGAAATTTTTGCTACGGTGGCTGAAACAATCCCACTAGATGTTGCGAAGGTATCCACATCATCTACCGACCACTGATTTTCACAGGTTCTAACACTAGCTCTTGAATTTTGAAATGTTGGAGAAAATGGTAGTATTAGATTCGGGTATCCATCTTCAGCCCATTGTTTCTTTAGGAATCCAAAGGCTGAGAATAGAGGTTGGTCTTCATCTCCATATAGGTATCTGTGCCCATCTATATCTGCATCAAACCCACTCAAATCACCGGCAGTCATGACATTTTCAGCATTATCTGAATCATCACTAGCGGATACCATTGGCACCAAAGAGGCCCCAAGCATCAGCATCACTAACAACAACGAAGTTGTTGAGTAGGGGGTGCGCATGAATAAGCCCATGAGGAGTCACTCCATGAAGAAGACAGGTTCAAGCCCTACTTCAACCCCCTTTAACTTCAATGGAGCACTGTTCGGACACCATCGGCCCGAAGGGCCGTTCATATTTCTCCAGTGAATCACGTAGATATATCTCCTCAATGGTAGTTTTCATTATGTTCTCAATCATAATTTTACAACCCGTTAACTCTCAACAAAATAATTCATCAGACCTACAAGTATTGAGTATAGTTCCTCATGATTCCAATGCGTTCACCCAGGGCCTTGAAATCTATAATGGTAAATTCTATGAAAGTACTGGACTATATGGGTCGTCCAGTGTAAGAATAGTAAATATGAAAACGGGTGTAATTGAGTCGCAATACAACCTTTCTGATGACTATTTTGGCGAAGGATTGACCATTTATAATGATACAATTATTCAGTTGACATGGAGAGAAAATATTGCCTTTATTTATGACGCAGATACGTTGGAATTAGTTGGTAATTTCACCTATGAAGGAGAAGGCTGGGGGATTTGTAAGTCACTGCAGGGGGATTATTTTAGAATTTCAGATGGTACAGAAATAATTCAATATTTTTCTAATGATTTTTCACCCAATTTCTATCAGGGTATTTATCTAAATTCGAGTGGAGTCATGAAGTCTGTTACCAATTTGAATGAATTAGAATGTACAGACAATGCAATCATTGCTAATGTTTGGCATGAAGATAGTATATACCTCATAGATTATAGTAATGGAAAAGTGTGCCGAAGTGTTGACATCAGTTCTATTAGAGAACAATATGAAAATGAAAACTCTGGGGTTCTGAATGGGATTGCATGGGATCAAAATAATGGGACATATTGGATAACTGGAAAGAATTGGCAGAATTATTATGAAATTGAAATTGATGATTCGAGTTGTCAGACTTCAGAACCAGTAGTCGAGACCGGTGACGAAGGAAGGCAATTCCTACAAGGAAATGAAGAATTGTTATTAGTAGTAACAGCGATATTAATTTTGACAATTCTTATCGATTGGCTATCGCAAAATAAAAAATCAGATGATAGACAAAATGAGAAGCCCCCGCGTCTAGGGGACGATGAGGAGTAGGAGGCGGAGAGCATGTCAGGAGATGATGAATCCCGCCGAACGCGCTTCGAATGGTGGCTAGAAGATATCTCAGTAGATCCTGCTACTCGAGTAGCCGGTGCCATACTTATCATTCTAGGGAGTGTCCTTGGAGTAATCACAGGGAGTCTACATATTTCTGCCGATATTGGTGATGTATTGAATGACCAAGCTGATGCATCAGAAGGTTTGGCTGATGTCAATGGCGGTGTATATTCAGCAATAATTGACAATAATACAGGCGGTGAAGGAATGGAAGGTGTAACTGTAGTTTTGGAGAATGAAGACGGAGACGAGATAGGGCGTTCGGTCACAGATTCAGAGGGGCGATTCACCATAGCCGATATTGCCCGCCAATCTTCAGTAATAGTAGTCGAGCATCCAGAATATGTGACGCAGAGAGTTCTCCTTATTCCTGGCGATCATGCTCAGATATCAATCACACTTACTGAAGGAACAGGTAGTCAGGAGTCTGATATGAGAGGATACAGCCATCTAAAGGATTCAGTGCTAATAACTACAATAGTTGGTACATTGACGCTCCTAGCAGGGATTGCCGGCCTCTTTGGCGGTGTTGAGGCTTACAATGGAAAGAATCACTTTCGTACACAATTTCTAGCCTACCTCGGGTTATGGAGCCAAGGCCTTATGTTCATTGGTCCATTTCTCATATTAATTGGCATGGCTTTATCATACCTCACTAGGGATCAATTCGGAATATTAGATGGTGCCTGAGGTGAGTGAATGTATCTAATCACCATTGAAGGCGGCGATGGCTCTGGTAAGGGGTTAGCAACAACAATCGTCGCTGAGTTACTTGAAAGAGAATTCAATTTTTCTTCAGTTGAAGTGACAGGAGAGCCTAGAAGAGATCATCCTCTAGGTAGACTCGCCATTGACTCTGTCCGCCGAAAAACGCATACACCAGAACAGGAAGCGGGCCTGTTCGCAGCCGACCGCGTTGATCATTCACATGGGTGGATACTCCCACGTCTTGAGGAAGGTCGAATTGTAGTCAGTGAGAGGAATGTACACTCATCACTTGTCTATCAAGGGGTAGTTGGTAAGTTGGGAGTTGACCGTGTTGCCCAGATTAATTCAGCAGCCCTTGTTCCAGATTTGTGTATCTGGGTTGATTGTGATCCAAAGGTTGCAATGAAAAGAATCCAATCTGGGACCTTGAGGATGTTATCTGAGAAAGAGGAGTACTTTGAAACTACAGAACTTCAGAAAGCCATCAGAGCAGGTTATGCATCATTACTTTCAGGTGATATTGAGATGCCCATCCCTTTCGATATGGGTGCAATAATTGGTCCCGTGTTGAATGAAAAAACTGAAAATGAATTTAGACGAATATTGACTTTACATGTTCGTAAATTCTTGCATTCAAGACCAGTTCCTCTCAATGTAGATACAGAGTCGGTTGAACGCTATATGCTGAAACGAATTATCAAATTAAGCAAGGGTCAAACCACGTTAGACGGCCTTGGAGTAAATCCGGTTAGAACACGTGAAGATTGGCTTGACGAAAAGGCTCCATGGAGGGTACTCCGTGATTCTCAAATATTGCATAATAAGGCTCTTTCATCTATTTCTGAAGAAGAACGTATTGAAGTTCCAAAGAACATACTTGCTCATTCTATTTCGTCTATATGTGGCACACTTTCCCTAATGCCATCGGCTGATGTTAATGAGTTACGAGCGGCCCAAGGGCCGGTACGAGCAGTGTCCGAGTCTCACACTCATAGAATACTGAGATTCATGGCCAATAAATCGGGTTGGATTCATCAACACAAATCACTACTTGGTCGCGATACAACTCGTAATCAATTGAAGGATGAGATTCACTCATTTGGCACGCTTGTGATAGTACTATGGCCACTCAGGAATGCTTTGCGTAGGTGGTTAACATCAAATCCCGATACTCATCCTCGTTTTGCTATGGGACAAATTGTCCGTTCAGGAGAGTTTCCTAGAGATGTTCGCAATACTATAGAGAGATTATCAATTCTTAGATCAGGTAAATCAGATACCTCAATTATTGCTGAACCCAGCGATTTAGTTTCTTGGTGGCAGGGTAAATAATTTGAAAATTAGAGATATTTCAGATTAATTTTAGTTTGGCGTTTGCTGGCAATTGTACCGATTCAGCACTATCGAACTCATTAGGTCTAGCAGAGAAGCTGGCAGAGAAAAACCAACCTACTACAAAACCCGCCGAAGTTCCTGTTAGAATCCTCAAAAGATTTGTTGATTCATAGTTAGTCAGTAATTGTGTAAAACCATCAATCGCCATAGGAACTAAGCCAAGGCAAAGTAATGCAATCATAACTTTCATCCGTTGATCATTATAGTAGTATTTCTCAACCATCTCGTCTTTGAAAATAGATAGAAACGAGTCTCTAACTGTCCACCTATTCAAACCTCTACGGCTCCATAGAATACAGGCGGCAACAAATCCAAACATTATCCCTATATCACGTGTACAAACAGACAATTGATTGCCATTAATATCCCATGACCTTTCGTGTTTTTGATGACAATTTAGGTCCCCAATTGCATAGACTAGGGCTGCAACTGGGTTAAGTTCAGCCCAAGCAAAGGTTCCACCATGTGCCGACTGATCATGTCCTATTGATGCACTTTCTCCATGATCTTCATTTCCCCACGAAGCCCAACCGTCGTGAGTTGCATAATCAAGTCTGTTGGCTCTAGCTGATAGTTCTGGGACTGTGTTTTCAGGGAGTATCAAGGGGACCAAAAAAACCAGAATAAGATATACTCCAACTATTGCAGAAAGATTACGCCCCACTCTTGACTCTCTTTCTCGATTAGGTCGCCCATTTCGAAGCGTAGTGGGCGCCTGACCGGCCTCCTCGTCACTCATCATTCCGTCGTAGGGTTCAATCCGCATCAATGTATCCGCGGTATGTGGTTGAGGTAGGTGTGCGAGATGCTTTCGCAATCTCTGCTGTAATTGGTGTCATGGTTACCGTGATGTCATCGATGATGGCTTTCTTTGCAGGTGGGATGGATGATTCAGCTATACAACCGGCTCTCAGAACTGGTATTATTTTGGGTTCAATTATTGGGGCTGTAGTTCTGATGTTTGCTCTTTCACGTGTTAGAGGTCATGCCGAGAAAACCGAGACTCGTGAGGCAAAGCGGGAAGCTGAAGTATTGGCCCTGCGTTCTACCCTAACCTTCCTCTCAGATGATTCCGATGGCGTTTGGAATGTGGATGAAAGAGTACGCCGTGAGCGAGGTGTTCTGACTTTAGATATGCATGGATTAACGGCAGCACAAAGTGCTGAAGCAACTCAAAAATTATTCGAAATCCGCTCTAGTATTCAGCGTGTTAGGATAGTCACTGGCCGTGGTGAGATATTACACGAGCATTCAGCAGATCCAGGCATCCGCCCTGCAGTTCTACAACGTCTTAGGATAGGTGCTTCTGATGCTGATTGGCAGGTATTAGAGAAGTCCGGCTCAATAACACTCAGGCCAATGGGAATAGCCCCTTCTAAATCACAAAGAATTCGCCGATTCGCGATTTTTGTTGTTCCCATGTGTGCAATTATGGGATTCACCTTCAGAGACCTAGCAGGCTCTGGTATGGAGGGACAGGGGATGATATTCGGGGTAGCCGCAGGGCTGCTGATGACTACCTTACTCTCAAGTTATAGAGATCGTTCAGGCTGAACATTTGGTCTTGCCACTAGTTAGTTCCTCAGGTGTTGAGGCAATTCAGCTCGTCTTGCAGATGCTTGGCCAACCAATAGTGCAGAGTATCGCTGCCCATTTCGACGAGAGTTGAATTGAGGAATGCGGCGACGAGTGAGTCACGAGCCTCCGTGGTATTGAAGCCTCGCGACTCCAAGTAGAACATTTGCTCTTCATCGACCGGTCCGTTGGCAGTACCATGGCCACAGCCAACGACGTCATGCTCGCTGACTTCGAGTTCAGGAATTGAGTCGGCTTCGGCCTTTTCAGATAGTAGTAGATTGTGGAATAGTTGCCCTGCGTCAGCACCTCTCGCGCCCTTGGCGACTCGTAGCATTCCGGTTCCGACAGTGCGTGAATTGCCACCACAAGCCGAATGCCAATCGAGGCGACTGAATGTCTCGGGAGCGTCATGATGAATCTCAACGTGATGGTCGAGGTGCATATCGCTTGCCGATAGTATTGAGCCGAGGACATTCAGATGGCCCCCGGTCTCGCCCATTTTGTAGCGAAGGTCAGCCTTGGTACGCTCGCTTCCTGAACTGACAGTTCCAGCTTTGACCTGTGCGTCTCGTCCAATTGCAATGCTGTCGACGCGTAAAAGAGTCCCCGAATCAGTGTGTCCGATGACCACATCGTTCAGAATCGAGCCATCACCGATTCGACCGCTGCGTAGGATTCCTGTCCAAGGCGATGCGCCACTAATCTGTGTAATCAATTCGAATTCACAGTGGCGACCAATATCGAGGGCAAGGTGCAGAGCACATGGAGAATCACCTGTGTCGATGTCGAGAATGATTGGTGCACTGGCGATGAAATTATTCTCTGTGCGAAGTGTGTAAATGGAGCCACCAGCTGCGGCGCGGATGAATGAAGAAGTTACTTCATCAGATTCAGGAAGAACCTCTGCTCCGACGATTCCTTCTTCTATGGAGATACCAACCAGAGCCACATTCTCATCGAGACAAGAGAGAGTGAGTTTTGGTGTAGTGGCAGCTGGAATTTCGCTCAAATCGCCGCTAGGATGCACTCTCTTCCAGGGGGTGTAGCGCCACAGATGGTCAGCCCTGTCTGGCTCATCGAGAGACTTGTACAGGCTCGCAGGATCCATGTTTAATTCACCAATCTTCTATTCTCAAGCCTCTTTTTGTCTCTGCGTTCGATTTTTCCAGCAGAAGAAATTCAGCCAATACTCCCTTCCATTTCTAGGGCCATCAATTTGTTTAGTTCAACCGCGTATTCCATTGGGAGTTCACGAGTAAAGGGCTCAAAGAATCCGTTGACAATCATCGCCAGAGCCTCCTCTTCTGCGTGACCTCGGCTCATCAGATAGAACAGCTGCTCATCGCTCACCTTCGACACACTCGCCTCATGCTCACAACGTGCAGTCGGGTTAGCTACCTCCATGGTAGGATAAGTGTCTGAGCGCGAATTTTCGTCAAGGATGAGCGCGTCACAGACGACATTGAGTTTGCAATTTTCTGCTTTCGGTGAGACTGTAACAAGTCCGCGATACGAACCGCGTCCTCCGTCCTTTGAAATCGACTTTGAGAGAATCTTCGAAGTCGTGTTGCTTGCGAGGTGATGAATCTTCGCTCCAGCATCTTGGTGCTGACCTTTTCCTGAATATGCGACTGAAATCACCTCAGCGTGACTACCTTCTCCTTTGAGAATAACAGCTGGATATTTCATCGTCAGCCTGCTGCCGATGTTGCCATCGACCCATTCGATTTTGGCGTTCTTGTGGGCGATGCCGCGCTTGGTCACCAAATTGTAGACATTCGTGCTCCAATTCTGCACCGTGCTGTAGCGGATGTGAGAGCCGGGGAGGGCGATGAGTTCGACAACAGCGGAATGGAGTGAATCAGTGGAGTAGGTTGGGGCTGTGCAGCCTTCGACGTAGTGGATACTACTACCCTCGTCAGCGATGATTAGAGTACGCTCAAACTGACCCATATTCTTCGCATTGATACGGAAATATGCCTGAACGGGCATCTCGACGTGGACACCCTTTGGGACGTAGATGAATGAGCCACCAGACCAAACAGCGGTATTCAAAGCGCTGAATTTATTGTCTTGGTAAGGAACGACTGAACAAAACCACTTCTTGACGATTTCAGGGTATTCTCGCAGTCCTGAATCCATGTCTAGGAAGATGACGCCTTGCTGTTCAAGGTCTTCACGAATCGAGTGGTAAACCGCTTCGGATTCGTACTGCGCGGTGACTCCCGAGAGCCACTTCTGCTCAGCCTCGGGAATACCGAGTTTGTCGAAGGTGTTACGGATGTCCTCGGGAACATCATCCCAGTCATCCTCCGTGCCTTCACCCGAGCGTAGAAAGTAGCAAATCTTGTCGAAATCGATATTATTGAGCATCGACATATTTCCCCAAGTCGGCATCGGCCGATTCTCAAAGTGATGGTAGGCCTTGACGCGGATTTCAGTCATCCACTCAGGCTCGTTCTTGATAGCTGAGATGTCGCGGACGACCTGCTCGGAGAGGCCGAAATCGAAGCGTATTGTGGCGTTTTCAGGATCGTGCCAGCCGGCCTTATACTCGCCAACTGCATCATGTGCTTCTTTTGCTGCTATTTTCTCCCCTCCTTGTTTTTCTCTGAATCGTTCTCTTCTTTTCCCTGCCCACTTTGAATGACTCACGCCGTGTTCTCGGCTTCGTCAGATGACTCTTCTGTTTGATCTTCTTCGAGCCAATCATAACCACGCTCTTCGAGTTCGAGGGCTAGTTCTGGCCCCCCTGTTTTGACGATTCTCCCCTTGATTAGGACGTGCACCTTGTCGGGTTGAATATGTTCGAGGATTCTAGAGTAGTGAGTAATGATTAATGCTCCTGATTCACTACCGCGAATTACTGCGTTGATTCCCTTTGCGACAGTGCGGATTCCATCGATGTCGAGACCCGAATCGGTCTCATCGAGGATAGCTAACTTCGGTCGCAACAGCATCAATTGGAGAATCTCAAAGCGCTTTTTCTCACCTCCGCTGAATCCGTCGTTGACATATCGTCCGAGGAAAGAAGGGGCAAGGTCTAGTTCTTCCATCGCCTGTTTGAGTTGTTTGCGGAAACCGCTTCCCTTCGCTGCATCTTCTCCTCGAATTGCAGCGACGGACTTACGAAGGAAGTTGCCAACCTGAAGCCCGGGAACTGCCTGAGGGTACTGAAAAGAGAGGAATACGCCAGCTCGAGCCCTCTCCCATGGCTCCATTTCCAAGAGATTCTCGCCCTCGAGTTCGACGTATCCTTCGCTAACTTCGAAGTCAGGGTGACCCATTATTATGTTCGCAGTGGTGGTTTTTCCACTGCCGTTTCTACCCATGATGGCATGGATTTCACCAGAAGGAATTTCGAGGTTAATTCCGCGAAGGATAGGAGTTTCATCGATTCCAGCGTGCAATTCGCGAATACCGAGGATAGGGATGTCAGATGCCATAAGGTCGCCCGATTCTGCCGTGTAATAGTCCCTTTTGAATCCGACCGTCATAGACGGTCGTGTAAAAATAGCATTTACTGATGGTCAATCAGAAGTAGGGGAAGCATAACCGCATGTCATGGCCGACGAGGATGAACTGGCAGAAACTTACCGCCTCCAAGTTGAATCTGCGATTGCTCAAGAGGCTCAGAGAAGGGTAAGTGAGAAACATAATCCTGAGGAAATTGAGCGACTTAGAAATCTTTCAATTCTCACTCTAACTCGTTCTAATCACCCGGATCTGATTCCGGCATTGATGTCGAGGCTTGGACCCGTGAGGGCTGCGTTGGATGGCCATGGGGGCAGTGTGATTATTTCTTCATTTACTGAAGAGCCACTTAACTCCGATTCACAGGCTCTATCTCTTGTGATTTCTCTTGATGGTGCATGCATTTCTTGTGGCGCAGCACCGGGAACTCTGAAAGGCATTCAGGACGATCTTCTAATGGATGAAGAGGTAATTTCAGTTCAATTTGATTCTTCAATGCTTGAATGGTTTGATGAAATACAAAGAGAATTCATTTTGAAATACGGGGAAGTCAGTTTCGTAGAGGTGTGATTATGGTTGATTTTAGTCGTCTGAAAATGACTTCAATACTTTGATCGCATCTGGTGCCAATCCTAGTACTGTCAATTCACTTCCTTCGATTAGTTTTGTGTCGGCCCCTGCCGCTCCTGCGATATCATATGCTCCGGCTTTACCTTGCCAAGATTTACTGGTGATAAGTTGCATTAATCTGTCTTCATCAAGTTCTACAAACTCTACAACTGCTGATTCAGTCCGTATATCTGCAGTCCATCCCCCGTGTAATTTACGTTCGCCAGCCCCTCCTGGTGGGTAAATTATTGCAGTTGACGACCAGACTCTGTGTCTATTTCCAGAAAGTCGTAATAGCATGGCCATTGCATGTTGAGCATCATCTGGTTTCCCTAGAGGCATCAGGGGGTCATCGGGGTCGGAAACAATGGTATCTGATACAATAACAAGATCGAATGATTCTTGATTTGCTAACTTACTGATGACTTGCTCCTCTACTGCAGCATGAGCCTTAGCCATACAAATGAATTCGACCTGTTCTTCAACAGGAGCCCCCCATCTGGACTTCGGCTCTTCAAATCTTAGTGCACGTGAAGTGATTTGCAAATTTTGCAAATTTTCCTCTAACCATGATTTGCGTCTATGAGAAGCGGATGCAAGTAGAATTTGAAGCAATTAAGAACCTCACAGGTTGATACGTAGAGCACAAATTGGGCAGCGAGTCACAGTTAATTCAGTTGATACTTCAAAGCGGCTTGAACAGTCTGGGCAAATCACTGGCCGATTAAGTGGTGGTAATCCTGCTATTTCAGGCATAGGTATTCCATTTTCTAATGTTGGAATTGGAGGCATTTCTGCATCCATGGGAAGGGGTAAATTATCTGCTATTTGTGCTTCAATAGCTCTTTTTTCCCGTCGTGAGCGCCGAGAAATGTTTGTATTTTCGGAGTCATCCACTACTTCGACTATTGACGATGTATCAACTTCCTCTACAGCGATGTCATCTTCATCGATGACATCAACAACATCCTCCTCTAAAATTACTACTCCTTCGGCTTCTTTCTTTCTTCGTCCACTTCTCCAGCGAATTGCGCGTGCAGTGAGAACTCCTAGAATGATTGTACAGAGGAGAAGAACTGCAATTGCAATACCTCCTAACAAGATATTGAAGGATCCTTCATCAAGGCCCAAACTCAATCTAATCTGCTCAATGATATCACCCGGTTGGGTTACAGGAGAGGAGTCATCAATTATTGCTCGAATTACCCATCCCTGACTAGTTGTATGTATCATTACAGCATCACCCCCATTTGGCGCACGATTAACTGAGTGAAGCCATCCTTCAGTTACGCGATTTGAAATAGCTATCCATTCTGATTCTGCATTCATCATTCCATACTGTATTTGAGGGCCATTAGGGCCAACCATGTCGTGAATTATCTGAACTCCACGAACAGTTTCGAGTAGAAATAGCCTTGACATACCCATGACTCCCATTTGCTTTGAGAGATTTCCAACGGTGTTAAATGAGTCATCAGTAATCTTCACGATTAACTCTGCATCCAACCCAATTCCCTCTCTCCATCCAACCAATAATCGATCTTCTTCGTTAATGACCTGAACTTTCATTTGTGGAACTGATGCATCATCTCCAACAGCCTTTTTGTACGACCATGAAGAGATATCAAGGTCTCCATGAGCGTACCATAGGCCTAACCTATCTATTCCCGATGTGTCATTTCTCATTGACTGAAATAGGATATGACCATCTTCCTCTCCAAACTCAATTTGTACAGGATCAGTCTGTCCAGCGACTACATCGATATCTGAAATGACATTTGGAGTTAGAGACCAGTCATTAGAAGACGTAGGTGCATCAGCTTGTAGGACGAAGACACTGGTCAAATCTTGATTAGTCCCTCCGGTGAGACGGTCTCTATGATAACCAGACACTACAATATCGGTGTTTTCAACATCAATATCAACCCCCCAATATAACCCATCCGAGAGTAATATTGGTTCCATCAAGTCCTGTATTGGTGCCATCTCACAACTTGAATCAATTGTAGAATAGGAGAGGGTCTGTTGTAAGTAACCATTAGTGTCTAAGTATCTTCTAGTCCAAACGATATGAGCGGTTCCATCACTGGTGGTGGATGCAGCAAAATCTCCAGACCAGGTTTCTTCAAGCATATTTGTGCAAGCAGTCATACCCCGATTTGAATTCAATCTGTAAAGTGAAAGGCCACCTTCCTTACTTGCCACCACAATTCCTTCACCTCCCATTTCTATTATTTGTACGGGTGTTTCACCAGGAAGGAAATTCATTTCTCGTCCGCCCGAAACAGCGGACTTGTCAATTAAAGCAACCCATTCGATTTGGTTATTATTCCAATCCAAGTCGGCCAAGTCAGTGCCAGATAGTGTAATTCTGAATTCAAAAGCCCCTGCGTCTCTGCCCAACATTGCAAAATTGACATATTCGGAATTGGCTCCTCCAATGCTTGGAATCACGGTTGATGAGGTTAGTTCCCATCCTCTTTCAGTCTTGAGTAATATCTTCGCTTCAACACTATTTGCTGTACTTGATCCAAGATTATCTATGCGTGCTGTAATTTGGAACGGCTCGTTTGGCCTTGGTATTTGTGGAATGGTGCTTATTGCACCATGGCTGAATGAGAGATCTACACCTTCAGGTCTTGGTGTGATTGGGAATTCGATACTAATGTCATTATTTGTTTCATCAATTTCAATAATTGAATCACCAGGGTCAAGAGAAACCGTAACTGTTCTAGTGCCAACATCAAGTGGATTCCAATATAGGGTGACTTCAACAATATCTCCTGAATCTATAGAAGGAATTGTTTGTTCATATTTTCTTGACCCTTCTTCAAGCAAGTAAACGACTACATTAGTAGCTGCTTGATCTCCATCATTACGGATCTCTGCACTTACATCTACGAATGAATTCACATATGTCTCAGCTAGAGGTATACCCCATCGAGATACGGAAGGGCTACTGCGGAACAATAAGTCCGGTGCGGGAGGGTCATTGTCAATTTCAATAGTAATTCTAACCTCTTCTGAGCGAATTTCTCCACCACTAATCATCCTAAGGGAGATTCGGTGTGTTCCATCTGGAAATTGAGTGCTGTCCCAATTGAAATTGAACATACCCGACGAGCCTCCAGACCCTGCGTAATTTGTTTCATCGAACCAATCTTCTTTTCCAATTCTCCATTGAAGAGTGCCCCCGTTCACAGTCTCATACTCACCTTGGAATTGCACATCACCTTCGACTGTAGATTGTCCTGTGGGCTTTGTAACGGATATTGAAACACGACCAATTTCATGATCTTGCCTTTGGGTTTCACTCCATTGATCCCATTCGTTACGAGCCTGTAGGTAAATTCGAATTTCTTCAGCATTAATTTCATCTTCTTCAAAATCCGGAATTGAGAACATTGTAGACCAATTGGCTGTTCCTTCGGCTTGGTGCCAATCAACTAAGACGACTTCTTGTGTAGGCGATCCTTCAGGCCTATGTGTGTAAGTGACTTTAGCTTGAACCTCTTCTACGGTTCCGTTATCTTCCGCGTCCTCGTCGATATGACCTCTTATGGAATAAGTCTCCCCTTCTACAAGCCACAAGTCTCGTTCGGGTCGCTCAACAACGAGCCACTCACCTTCACCAACAGGAGGTGGGTCTGTGTTGTTATTTTCGCCACCACCACTTCCTTCACCTAACATTTCTGCAAGAATCAAATTACCGTCAATAATACCAAATCCATATTTGTCATTCCAAGTTTCCGAAGCACTGCTAGATGCATCTCCTTTTTGTTCTGAATTTTCTCGTAATAATTCTTTGACTTCATCCGGATATAGGTCCATTCCTTCTTCTTCTGAGATTTGTAGTATTACAGCAACGAAACCAGCAACTGCGGGGCAGGCCATGCTTGTGCCACTCATCTCAACATAACTATCTTCGGCTAGAGGTTTTGGAGTACCCGGTAATTGACTTGAGGAGGCTGCATGGCTAGAGGATAGTATGTCACTTCCTGGAGCGACAACATCGGGTTTTAGTTCATCTTGATCATCTTCATCACCATCGTCTTCCCTTGGTCCTGAATTTGAATAGGAGGCGATTGAATCATCACCACGGTCAATTGTATCTTTGTCATCAATCGAACCTACAGTGATCGCTGAGTCAGCAGCACCTACTGAAGTAACTCTTCGACGCCCATCATTTCCAATTGCTGCAACAGGCACAACACCTTCGTCTGCTGCAGCATCTACTGCTCGTGCATCGGCATTAGTTCCATTGTCACCGGGGTCATCTCCATTTGGGTCTCCAAAGCTGCCGAATGACATTGACATAACTTGTATACCAACGCTAGAATCATTATTCCCCCAATCGGTATCTGCATTAGCGGCTACCCAATTGATGCCCTTGAGCGTGGCAGCAGAATTTGTCCCACCCGCATCCGTCATGACCTTGACATCAACAAGGTAAGAACCAGGTGCATACCCCTGATTCACACGGCGTGAATCTCCAGTTCCCAGGGCTATTCCTGCAACATGAGTTCCATGTCCATCTCCATCATCAGGGTCGTGGGTTCCTTCATTATTGCAATCATTTTGATTCCATGAGGTAGCATCACAGCCCGCAATCCACTTTGGATCAGCCAAATCATCTGGATCATTTTCATTATCGTCATTTTCATCTGAAAAATCATCTAGCGAGAAGTGTTCATTATCCACTCCAGTATCTAGAATGGCGATTACAATTCCTGAACCATCATAACCAAAATCACGCATTGTTTCTTCGTATCTATCGGAATCACGAACTTTGGAACCTCTAGGTGCTGTGTCTAGATAGGGTACTATGACATTTTGTTCCTCAATCATTACCACTCCATCGAGTTGCCAGATCTCGATTAAGGCACTAACGGGAACATGATCTAGAACCATACTGTCTAGTATATCCATTTGGAAGAACCAAGAACCATCCTCTTCCCAACCATGAGACTCTAGCACATTTCGCAGAGCTGCAAGATCATTAGGTCCAGGATGCCAAGCATAGTCGACGACTATGGCAACAGTATCTCTTCCATCAATACCGATAATAGCAGTAGGTGAAATTGATTCTCGCTGTCCCGCAATTATTTTTTGTAGTCTATCATCCATCCCATCGGAATCAAAATCATACCAATAACCAAACCACCACCCGGGTTCTTCAACTGGGAATCCTGCGTCAAATGGAGGTATTCTTATCGATCTATCAATGTCCTCGCACTGGTTTTCTCCACACATCAGCACAGGAGGCCAAGATTGTTCTCTTTCCACCTCAATATTTTCAATATCTGCCTCATTTACTGTCGGAAAGGCAGAGGATGCGATACTAAAATCGAGCATGATGAGCATCGCTGCTATGAGCAGCGGATGTAGATTCAGTCGACTTCCTGACATGGCTCTGCAAGCAGAGCCTGCCTCGTTCGGGGTATAAGCCGAACCCGTCTTGGTGCCCAGAAAGTGTCATCATGGCCATCTCAGGTGTTTGTTCGAATGTGCACAATAAAGTGTGCAAACTTCACCATTCAATTGTGGAAATACCTCTCCATCACAAACCGGACAAATGACTTGTTCTGCTAATTCTTCCAACCATGCTCTGCGTGTTTCTAATTCATCACCTTCTTCACGTAGTTTACGCATAATTCTAGCAGCTTCACCTTCGAGTTCCTTCCCCGCTTCAGTCCAAGGGTCTGAATCGATGCTTCCCATATTCGCCGTTGCAGTATCACGAGCGGCTTTAGATGCACCAGAACCAGCAATCGAAATATCCGTCGCATCATCCAAAGGAGAAGGTGCACCTTTAGCAATCAGTCGAGCCAGTGCCCAAGCCAGCATGAAGCCTCCTAAATGCGCCATGTGAGCCACATTAGAGAATCCTTCTCCTTGTTCGATTTGATACATATTGTATACTTCTAATCCAAGTCTAAATGCAGCAATCATCCATACTGGCCAAGCCCGAATAAAGAAGAGTAATGGGAATTCAATTTTATCGTTTGGCCAACACGCCATATATGCACCCAAAATGCCGAAAGCAGCACCTGAAGCACCCAATGCTGGAGTGTAAGAATCAGGATGTAATAGAGTCCAAGCAATGTTACCCCCTAGAAGTCCAATAACGTAAATCAAGAACCATCTTTTTGGCCCCATTCGTTGTTCCAAAGGAACACCAGCAAGAGCGATCACGAGAATGTTCCCAAGAACGTGAATCCATCCTGCGTGAATCCAAGCTGCAGTTACCATTCGGTGAGCGTGAATGGGGTCGTCAACACAAGCGGGAATTAAACTAAAAAATCCAATTGCTGAAAAATCCAAAAATCCCATACCTAGAACCATTTGATAAAATGTCACAAGAAGTAAAGATAGAACTGTTGCTAATGCGACACTAGTTCCTTGTTTGACAGCAGCAATATAGGGTGCTGAAGCAACCCCTAGGAAAATGCCAATTGCTAGAAAGTCCGAACCTGAAAGTCCCATCCAATCCGGCTCTATTGCGCACCCGGTCATATCGTTCTCCGCCTGTCACACCGGCCTCAAAGAGATAGGCGCTTCTATGGAACCACTCAAACGCACACCACTCGTGGAGGGTAATATGGGCGCGCGAGAATTGCTATCAGTCAATGGACTGGTAGTCAATCGCGGTGCGCGCAAGGTTCTGGATGGAGTAGATTTCTCAATCTGCGAGGGTGAAGTTGTCGCGCTTGTGGGTGAGAATGGCTGTGGCAAGACGACTCTTCTCGAATCAATCGCCGGCTTACATTCACTTTCAAAAGGCGTAGTGACTCGATTTGATGGCGGAAATGAATCCATAGTGCGTGATTTCAATGGTACTAGAGGAGATATCTTAGGTTTCGGTCTGACATTACAAAGTGATGGCATTTGTGGTGAAGAAACGGTTCGTGAGCGAATCATAACCGCAATCCGAATTTCCGGCCATAGTCCTGAAGATTCGGTAATTGACGAGATGTTGTCCGATTGGGGACTAGGACATCGTGCTAGCGACAATGTTTCTCAACTCTCGGGGGGTCTTCGCCGACGAGTCGCAGTTTTGTCAGGACTCGCTCCTGCAGTCATGCGAGCCGACCCCACAGTTGTCCTTCTAGATGAGCCCTCAGAAGGTCTCGACAAGGCCTCTAGAGAATTGTTGTCAGGATGGATCCGTTCTATTTCCTCACTAGGCCATTCAATTGTAATTGCAACGCATGATAATGATATGATCTCAGTAGCCGATAGAGTAGTCTCTTTCGAGTCAAATGGCAGCCTCAGCATTTCTCCGGGTGAATCTCTTGGAAATGCCTCAACAATTCCTTCACCAACTACTATGGTAGATGTTTCAAGGTTCTCTGAATTCATCAATTGGGCTTGGCGAATGGAAAAGCGAAATCCAATAGACACCATTGGTCGGGCAACACCTGCCCTCGTTGCAATGTTACTCGCATTCACCTTTGCGACCGATATTGTGCGGTCAACAGAAAATTACGACTTAATCGCCGCATTAGTGCTTGCTCCTGCATTCATCACGGCCGTGACAGCTCCGGCTTTGCTGAAGCGACTATCAGAGGAGAGAGTGGGAGATTGGTGGCGCGCTATGACTGGTTCATGGTCGCGCGCAACATTCTCAGTTGTTGGTGCATCGTTCATCTTACCGATTCCAATTCTCTATCTTTCTTGGTTCGTAATTGCAGGAGATATGGATTCGAGTACTAATGATGAGGTTCTGAAATGGCTTTGGCTACCTGCCCTTTCAATCATAGATGTCAGTGCAGCGGCTGCAGCTTTGCATCTGATGGTGTCTGACCTGCGTAGAGCGAGTGCCGCCGCAGGTTCACTATTACTACTGGTTCTTGTTTGGCCATTCCTTGAATTGACCAGTGCATTGGCAACAATAATGGAATCTGGAATGAGTTTTGAGTTGGCTATTGGTGAACCCCTTTCTGATATTTTGATTTCGAGTTTTTCTGCAGTTTTAGTTTGGGGTGTTGCTGTAATCATCCCTGATGAGTAAGGGGATGGTTTCTTCACTCAATGGTTTGGGGCGTTACCAATGAGAGGTCAAGATTCACTTGGGGTAATATTGACTCTATTTGGAGTCAGTGTTGCAACTTTGACTGCATTGTATGCTCTATTTGCTGCCCCCGCGGTAAATGCTGAGGCATTCACGGCTCCTGATGCATATCGAATTCTATACTTTCACGTACCATTCGCATGGTCTTCCTTCCTATCTTTCGCAATGCTATTTATTGGTGCAGTCATGTGGTATATCAAGCGTAGTGAGGTAGGTTGGATTTGGTTCCAGACCGCCTCAGATTTAGGTTTGATATTTGGCCTCGGGGTCGTCACATCTGGACCTATTTGGGGTTCTGCAGAATGGGGTACTCCTTGGGATTGGGGCGATCTTCGTCTCAACACATTTGGTCTTCTTACTGCAGTAGCAATGTTCCTAGTTCTATCAAGGCGCTCACAGCCTGACACACCTGCAACTAGAGACACTCTGTCTGCGATTGGTCTGTTTGGTTTCGCTCTAGTTCCAATAACAGCCCTTGCCACTACTTGGTATCAAGAGAGACACCCTGGTGTTCTAGTCGTTGAGAGTGAAGATTCAGGCCTTGATCCTGAAATCAAAACCTTGCTTTTGCTCTCCTTTTTCATCTTCTGCATAATATTCGCTGGCTTTGTTCGTCTTTCCAATCACCGATATCGACTCGCAGCACAGTTGGAACAACTCAAGTCAGACCTTGATGAGGGGGCGATACAATGACTGGCATCGTAGAGGCATATGCTGCATACACCATTATGCTAGGACTACTATTGTATCATGCCAAGACTCTTTTCAGCGAGATTAAATCTCTAGAAACGAGTCTTGAAGAATTAGATTCCTCAAATTCAAATAAAGATGAGTAAATCGTCCAATAAGCGGCATCGGCCCCCCTTAGGGGCCGAATTTTACCCTCGACCGGTTCGGGAACCATTCAAACGGGGGACATTAGCCGAATCGCCGAGGGAGTGCCATGGAGAGCGGAGCATTTTGCATTGCATGCGGTTCGCCACCCCCTCTGACTTCGCAGCGATTATGCGAGGGTTGTCTCAGGGAGAGAACTACGTTTTCTCAAGTCCCAGATCGAATCCAACAGTACCGATGTGCCAAATGCTCAATGCATGAGGTAGAGAAGCGCTGGGTGCGAATTGAAGATGAGGAACTGGGAGAGGTACGACTTCGTGAAAATCTCAATGTTGTCGAAGGAGCTACTGGGGTCTCGGTTGATATGGCATATCAGCCAATAGATGACCGCACTGCTCGTTTGCATGTTACTATCGATGGTCGTCTTGAGGGCCTTGAATTCAGCGACAATTATGAGGTCTTATTGCAGACTAGCAATGCGGTTTGTCCATCCTGCACCCGAAAGGCTGGTGCGTACTTTGAGGCAACAATGCAACTTCGTAGTGCAGGTCGTCGCCTTGATGATGATGAACTCAAATCACTAAGAGGAACTCTTGATGAACTTCTTGATGAAGTAGAATCTGACCCTATGTTCTTCGTCACCAAAGAAGGCCCGGTAACTGGAGGTTGGGATCTTCAATTAGGTTCAAAATCCCTGGCGCGAACTTGGGCTAGGAAGCTCGTGAAAAGATTTGGTGGGACTATCAAGGAGACTTCGACTCTCGTTGGTATGCGAGATGGTATGGAAGTAACGCGACTTACCTTGAGTTATAGAAAACCAGCATACGGTTTGGGGGATGTTATTCGATGGAAGAATAATAATTGGCTCGTTGACTCTTGGCAGAAAGATGGTCCAACACTTCGAAGATTGGATCATAATGAGCGAACTGGAGTCACATGGCGAGATATGGAGAAAACTTCCGTTGCTTGCAGTTTAAGCAATCAAAGAGTTGTTGATGTCCTGAATAGAGACTCATCTGGGGCTGAAGTGATGAATCCTGAAGATTTCCGTGTCGTTACTGTTGCTTTACCCTATGATGACGATGGTTCAAGCCCGAGTCTCCGGATTGCTTTCATAGAAGACTCATGGATGGCATTACCAGGGCACGCGAGGGGGAACTGAGAATGTCAGACGTTGATTTTTCAAATCTACTTGCTGAATACGACTCTAGAGATATGGCTGGATTCACCCGGAAATTTGTAGATGATTTAACCCAAGCATTCTCGACAAAGATAGATGTCGATGCTGACTCAGATTGGAGCGGTGTGCTTTGTCTTGGAATGGGTGGTTCAGGAGCTGGAGGTATGTTCCTTCAGTCTCTTGCAGATCAATCGGGTGGATTACCATTCGTAGTATGGCGTGATTATGGAGTGCCGTCGTGGTGGGGTCCTGATTGGTTAGTAATTGCAACTTCATATTCTGGAAATACCGAGGAAACTCTCGATGGTGTTAGGATGGTTCTAGAGGAAGGAGGAACTGTTGTAGGAATATGCTCTGGTGGAGAACTTGAGGAGTTGCTTGAAGACAATGATGAGAGTCTGTGTTTAGCCGTTCCATCAGGTCAGATGCCACGCTCCGCTTTCGGACATCTGTTCGGTACTCAATTAGCGGTGTGTTGGGCATTGAATTTACTTGCCAAACCATCTGAAGACGAGTTGACTTCGATGCTTGATAGGCTTCGTTCTGCTTCTCAATTAGCCGATATCGAGAATGGAGATGGAATGGTTGGAACGATTGCCCAAACTATGCAGGGTACCCAAATTGGAATCATTTCACCCACAATATTAGGAGCTGCAGGTCGGAGATTTACAGCTCAATTGAATGAGAACTCAGATCGATTTGCAAGACCTGTTGAATTACCTGAAATGAATCACAATGAGATAGTAGCTTGGTCTACTGATGCCTCAGAACAATGCATTCTGTATCTGACATGTGAGGGGATGCACCCTCGCGTGGGCGCGCGTATTGATTGGATGGTTGAGAACATCGAAGCAACTCCTTCTTGGATTATTGATTGTGAAGGAGAGAGCAATTTGGAGAGTTTGCTCTATGCCGCTCATGTCACGGATTGGATTAGTATCGCTCTTGCAGTTCTCAACCAAGTTGACCCATCAAGTATGGCTTCCATAGATGGCTTGAAGGCTCACCTTGCCACAATTCAGTAGATAGGCCCAAGCACGAGTCTTGGGTCCGGATATTTTGCCAAAGCGTCTTCGCGCATATCCGGGGCAACAACTCCCGGTAAGTCATGCGTCTCTGGTTCTATGAGGGATAGTTGGAAGTGTAAATGAGGATCCCAGCCTCCATTCTCATGTTTATTTCCCATCCAACAAATTACTTCTCCAGAATTTATTTTCTGTCCAACAAACTTACCTTCTATCGAAGCAGCATTTAGATGTCCATACAATGCCCATACTGGAGTTCCTCCAATATCGTGTTTGGTGATTACCACATATCCATAATCGCCATCAGCAGGGTTGTATCCGAAG
>Ga0208766_1000033_pt1 | contig 69091 bp, 97 predicted proteins | sample ETN01SmetaG_3_FD_185792 | JGI IMG/M metagenome (GOLD analysis project Ga0208766, IMG submission 185792) | Marine microbial and viral communities from oxygen minimum zone, Eastern Pacific Ocean - ETNP2014F12-01SV263 (SPAdes) (version 2) | ecosystem: Environmental > Aquatic > Marine > Oceanic ... | reverse complement strand
CAAAATTTTTAATGGTTTTTCATAAGAATCAGAAAGAAAATCTGAAAGAATGAATATCAAACTTTTTCTTTTTAATTTATTTTTTAATGTCGATAATGATTCTAGTATGTCTGTTTTTTTACTTTTTGGTTCATACTCTATTAACTCTTTAATTATTCTTAATACTTGTTTTTTACCTTTTCTTGAAGGAATAAATTTTTCTAATTTGTCTGTGAACATTCCTAATCCTATTCTATCGTTATTTTTCAATGCCAAAAACATCAGCGATACTGTAACTTCAAAACTCAAATCTAGTTTAGATTTTACTGTTCCAAAATTATTACTTGCAGATAAATCCAATATTACATAGATATTTAGTTCATTTTCTTCCACGAATTCTTTTACAAATAATGAATTATGTCTCGCTGATACATTCCAATCTATTCTTTTGACATCATCTCCTGGAATGTACTCTCTAACTTCTGAAAATTCAATTCCTCCACCCCTGAATTTTGAATTATAGGCTCCAGATTCAATTCCTTCAACTAAACCCTTTGTCTGGATTTGTAGATTTTTAATCTGTGCTAATAACTCTGAAATTTTACTCATTTTTAAGGAGATGTGATTTTTTCGAGGATCATGTCTATGACTTTGTCAGAATTGATTTGATCAGCTTCTGCTTCAAATGTAAGAATTAATCTATGACGTAATACTTCATGTGCAATTTCTTTAATATCTTCTGGAATCACATATCCTCTACCATTGATCATTGCATTTGATTTGGCTGCTTTTATTAACCAGATTGATGCTCTTGGTGATGCCCCAAATTCAATAATATTTTCTAATTCTAATTCGTGGTTATTTGGATTTCTTGTTGCATCTATAATATTTGCAACATAATTTAAAATAATTTTGTCAACATAAATTTTTGAATTAAATTCTTGCATTTCTGTAATTTGTTTTGAATTAAGAATAGAATTAACTTTAATCTTTGAGTCAATTGTGTTTCTTTCTATGATTTCTATTTCTTGATCCTTTGAGGGGTAATCAATTAAAATTTTTAATGCAAATCTATCTACTTGAGCTTCTGGAAGTTTGTATGTTCCTTCATTTTCAATCGGATTTTGTGTAGCAAGTACTAAAAATGGTTTATCTAACAAAAAAGTTTCACCGTGTATGCTTACTTGTTTTTCTTGCATTGCTTCTAATAATGCAGATTGAACTTTTGGAGGTGCACGGTTAATTTCATCAGCTAACACAAAATTATGAAATATTGGTCCTTTTTGAATTTCAAATGAATCAGAATTATTCTTATAAATTTTTGTTCCTAAAATATCTGCAGGTAAAAGATCTGGTGTAAATTGTATTCTTACATCATTTACATTGAAAATCTCTGCCATTGTTTTTATCATTAGTGTTTTAGCTAACCCTGGTACACTTTCAAGTAATACGTGACCATCTGAAATTATTGAAATCAATATTTTTTTAATTATCTCATCTTGACCGATGACATTTTTCTTGACTTCTGTAATAACTTCTGAAATAATTTTTGAATATTTCATTGAAATATCTGTTAATTCTAGAATTCTCTTATCTGAAATTGAAATATTTTCATTATTATCAATTGAAGACAATACTGCTATTTTTCTAAATTGTAATTAATAATCTATGGTATGTTCGACGATTGTACCAATTTTTTTTTTACTCTAGTTGAACTCAAAAAATTGTATATTGACATATGCATGGTTACTGTTATTTTTGTTTTCAATTTTTCTAATTACTCCCGCATTTGCTGAACCTATTGAAATAGAAATCGATTGGATAATTGAGGGCCAATCTGAAATTCTTCCTTCACCATTTACAGAATCCATTGAAAAAAAATTATCGTTTATTGAAAATGAAGATATTTTTGACTCATCTAAAATTATTCCTCCTGCAGAAATTTATGAAGATTTCATTACAGGTAGTGGGTACGTAATTGGCCAACGTGAAATAACTATTGATTCTGAAGAGGGCCAAATACTAAATCAAATGTTAATTGAACAAAAACGGATTAACAAAGAAAATTTTTTTCACATGATAAAATATCTTGATAGATATTCTGATGGTTATGTTGAATTGGCAGAAGCTTTACTAGATCCTGTAAAAAAACAAAATTATCAATCATCTGGAATGAGTCGTGATTCTTATCTTAATTCTAATTTAGAGAATTTTCTTGTTGAACGTGGGTATGATTTAACAAATGTAGAATCAATTCCTAATAATGCATTTTCTCCAACTAAATATACAGATATACGAACTGCAGCAGCTAAAATGGAAAATGATGGTAAGGGGTATACTGATTTGAGAGAATTACTCCCTGATTATGTTAAACCTGATTCTCAAACTATGAAAAATGAAATGATACGCAAATTGTCTGAGCAAACAACCAACGTATATGATTCCATTTCATCTAGTCGGTTAGAAATTTCTGTCAAACAAAGTCCTGATTTGTTTAATACAATTAATGATAATCTATTTGATGATTTTCAATTTGTAAATACAAAATTTGAAAACACTCAACATGTAATTGATTCATTAGAAAAACCACAAATTCAATTTGAAATATCTGACTCGTTTGATTATTCTGTTTTGATTTATGGATCTGTAGTACCTATGTTGATTTTAATTGGATATTTCATGTATAGAAAATCTATCAAAAAACGTTCTTTAGAAATTATTACTGTTTCACCATCCATAAATTATGTGGAAAATACTTTGAATCTTATTGAATCCTCTAGAATTTTATTTGAAAATGATTCTAAAAAATATGCATTTGAGAAATTTAGTCAGGCAATTAGATATTATTATTCTCATAAATTAGAAATTAATTTAGATTTAACTCGAACTGAAATAATGTTTGAACTTAAAAAATCCAATATTAAAAACTCTAACAAAATTAACCGATGGCTTCAGTTATGTGGTCAGGTAGAATTTGTAAGATATGAATCCACACAAAAAGAATTCATCAAAGCATTAAGTGATTTCACAAAACTAGTTTCTTAATTTTTGATTTTGATTGTACACGTTAAAAAATTTTTGTCAATTTTTAAATTCCCTAAAAATCTCTTGGTCTCAAATTCATCAATTTGAAGCAAGTTTGCTGTATTTTTGTAAATAATTTCTCCTGCGTGATTTAGAAAAGCAACTTCTAAGATTACTTTGTCTTTTTTATTTTGATCATTGTTAAATTGACCTGAAATTGTAGTTAAACCAAACTCATCCCTGACACATGAAAATTTCTGAATTCCATATTTTTTGTCTTTTTCAGGATCAAATGATTGATCCTGATTATTTTTCACATCATTATTATTCTCATTGAGTTCTTTTTCTTTGATTTTTCTATTAGATTCTAAAATTTCAAATAATTGATCCTGATTTTTTGTTTCCTCTTGTTTCAAAATTTTTTCTAAAACGAGTTCTACAATATTTGTTGTCATTTCCTCTTGGTTTAATTCTAATTTATTTGAACCTGTTTTTGATTTTGAATATGGAAAATGTTCATGATATTTATCAAAAATTATACTTTGTATAAGATATTCATCTGTAATGCATATTGTAATTGCACCTTCATTTGTATAATTAAAAAAACATTTTATATTTTTGTAGGGCATCCCAACCAAATATGCATTTTCAAACATAAATTCTAAATTTGATTTTTTTTCATTAATCCAATAATTTCTTAATTTCTCATTATCTTCATATTTTATAATTTCAATTTGTATTGTGGCTACTTTGTATTTGTTAACTATTGGATCATAAACTCTTCCAACATCTCTTAGTAAACCTTGAATTGATTCTATTTCGTATTCCTCATTAGAACTAGATTGTTTATCTACGTACTTCCAGACAGTTCTTAGTGTAATTTCATCAAATTCTTCCTGTGCCGGTAACAGTTTTTTCATTTTTCCAAGTTTTTGTTTGGTCTTAATTTCATCTTTTTCTGGCTCACTTGTAATTTTTTCTGTTCCGTCTCTAGTAATTTCTCTCTTTAGTGAATTTGAAGCTTCTTTCACTGCAATTTCTCTCTCTTTTTGTTCTTCAGTCTCAGCAATTACATTTTGATGTATTGAAAATGTAATTAAAATTAGAAAAAGTGTAAAAAATAGTAATAATTTCATATGTTTTAGATATTTTTTAAATATTAATATTAAATTGGTACATCTATAGAATGAACCATTTTCTTTTTATTAATTTTCTATGAAAATGAATATATGAATAAGTTTAGGATCATTACATTTGTAATTTTAACTACGTTTGTACTTTCAATGCCGTTTTCTACAATTAGTGTAGATGCCCAACCACCTGGTCAAGGCTCTGCTACTATGAAAACTCCGGGTATTATTATGAAATTCTGTCAAAACGCTGCTACTACATTACAAGATTGTGATGAAAAATATAGTGGTTATACTCATACTGACAGAATTTATGTTTTAGTTTATGCTAATGGGTGGAATGAAGATCCTCTTAAGATTGAAGATATTGGAAGAGAACTTGGTAATGGAGAAGGATCTATTACCGTAACTACTAGAGACAATACAAGTGACTTAGTGGGTTTTACTGAAACAGGTCCTGACACAGGAGTCTTCTTAGGTGTTGTAAAATTAACTGGTAAAGCAATGAATGTAGTTCATGATGAAAATAATGTTCAAATTAAAACAATGGGTATGAACATGGGTAATATTATGGAAATGACTGGGATGATGGGTATGAAAATGTATTCTTGGATGATGAGTGCTCATGATGTTGCAGTCAAACTAGGAACTGGAACACAAGATGGTGCAGTAACTGTATCATGGGAAGCAAATGAGGATGTAAAAATTGTCAAGTCTGCTACATGGGAATGGAGATTGGGTGAAATAGAATTTGACAAACCACAATTTATCAAAGGCGAACCCATTACCTTCAAACTTCATGATGCTGACTTGTGGATTCATCATGCAGACTTTCATACTTATTACATACACGCTTATTCTGATTCCGACATGGCAGGAATCTATGTCCCAGTACAATTTACTCCAAACCATGACCATGGTGGTCAATTAGGTGGCGGTGAAGTTGAAGACGTGCAATTATCTGAACCAGCATCATCATCATTAATCAAATATACTCCTGATGGTGAATACAAATTATATTTCTGGTGGCAACCAGGTGGTGTTATTGGTGTTGATAAAGACTATAACATCAACATAATGGTTCACGATGGTCTTACTGATATCATGAAAAGCAAGTTAACTTATGGCATGGAAATTTATCTTAACGGTGAATTAATTGAGAAAAGAACTGAAAGATTTGCAGATGATGGTCATGCTGTTGAACCTGTTAGATTTGATGAAAGAGGAACAGCCAAAATTATAATTACTGACATCTTTGACGGTGATGTTAAACAAGACTTTTCATTCCAAGTAGCACCAGAAGCTGTTGTAAAACAAGTTGTTGGTAAACACTCTGCATTTACTGAAGGAAATATTCCTGAAGATTGGAAAGGAAGAATGCATGGACACTATGTCGATCTTCTAAAGGGTTCATTTGATGTAACATTTGATGATAGTTCATTTGCCAAAAATACACTAAGAGTCAGTGATGGCGACTCAATCTATGTTGAGTATGAGGATAGAACATTACCTAATGACAATGAAGGATTATTGGGTGGACCTTACACGTCAGCAGACTATATTGAAATTATTGCACAAACATTTGTGTTTGACCATGTAACTGGCTATGTTGACAATATTACTGAGTAATAGTTGCTAATTTATTATATAGAAATCTCCATCTTTAATGTAAAGTGAAATGAATACTATCTTATTTCTGATTTTTTCTTTTGTTTTGGTCTTTGGAACTATTCAATCTGTATATGGTCATGGATTAGGATCTGTAGAAAGTGATATTGAATTTTTTAATGACAATTTCTATAAAGTTAAAGTTCAAACCACTCCTGATGTTTTACATGGCAATGAATCTGAAATAGGATTCAAAATTTCAACAATAAACCATGATGACGAAAGTGTTGTCTCAAATATTGAATATTTGATAGATATTATAAATCCTGAAAACGGCGAATCTATTTTATCTTTTTATGCCTATTCTCCAAATGAATCATTTAGTGCAAAAATTATTCCAAATCCTGAAATAAATTTTTCTGGTGATAAAACTACGGATGATTTTTGGATCGGTATATTGAATGATCCTCTTAAAATTGAGGCTCCTCTGTTCATGCAAGGTGGACTAGTGCAGGTAAATACAAAAATTTTATCAATTGATTCTGAATCAATTCCCAGACCCCCTGTGTTTGAAACCTTGTTAACTATTGGGGAATACATTCCATTTGAAATCAATTCTGATAAAAAATATGATTTAATGTTTGCAACATATTTTGATAAAATTGATAAATTTCATTATGATGAAAATAGTAAAAAACTAACAGCAGATATGCCGTTTACCTGGGATGTTGATTTTATTAAAAAAATACCTTATGTTCATGCTGAATACTATATTCCAAAATCTATGAAAGTTTTCAATGATCATGAGATACAAATGACTGTAAATGATATTTCTATTTTGGGTACTATTGACCGTTCTGGAGATAAAGAAATAGTTGTTCACTTTTTAATTCCTACAAAAAAATTGATGAAACTATATGATGAAATTCCATCTGATACTCACGACAAAATAATATTTGGATTGGAATCCGGAAAACTACGTGATATTCAAAAAGATAATGCTTTGTTAGAATTAGGCGACAAAGTAATTGTTCTATCTACACAAGAAGATTGGAAATTTCATTTGACTTTAACTCCTCAAGGAAAAATAAATCCTAATAATAAAATTAATTTCAATTTGGAATTTAGAGATCCTATTACTAACATTGTGATCCCTCAAATTACATATGATCTTGATGTATTTCTAAATGGTAAGGAAGCAGAATCTTTTCGTAATCTAGAAACATTAAGCGGCAAGGATTCTGTTCCGATACTTTTTGATGAAACTGGTGCTGTCATATTGAAAATTTCAAATGTTAATAATTTTGACACCTCTGGAGAATTTTCATTTAAAGTTACTGAGCCTAAAACTGAAATTATTTTTGATAGATCTATAGAAATTACTTTGAATTCATCAATTCCTGGATGCGAATTAGATTCTTCATGTTATTTACCTTATGAAGAAAAATTATCTGGAGGAGAAATTATTTTATGGACAAATATTGATTCAGCTGCACATACAGTTACTTCGGGAAATCCTGTTGAAGGTAAATCTGACTATTTTGATAGTGGTATAATTCCTCCTGGAAATAATTTTTTACATAAATTTGATGATACTGGTATATTCCAATACTATTGTGAATTACATCCTTGGATGCTTGGAGTTATTTCTGTAGGTGACTCTAAAATCCCATCTTGGATTAAAAATAATGCCGGATGGTGGGCAGACGGTACCATCGATGACAATTCATTTGTTCAAGGTGTTCAATATTTGATTAAAAATAATATTTTAATTGTCTCTTCTCAAACAACTAATGATATTCAAGAAAAAATCCCATCTTGGATTAAAAATAATGCCGGATGGTGGGCAGATGGCACAATTGATGATGAATCCTTTATCAGAGGAATTGAATATTTGGTATCTAATGGAATAATTCATATTAAAAATAGTTAATCAGTTCGATTACAACCACATTTAACATATATGACTTTGAATTCTCCTTCTGTTTTGATATTGTGTGACATTGGTTTGTTACAATATTGACAATCTATTGCCCCGTGATATTCTTCTACTTTCACTATTTCATATTCCCATGATTTTTTCTTATTGTCCCAATACACTGAATTTATTTCAGTTGGAGTATCCATATATGATGTCTCTGTCAATTATTTAATTAATTTTTAGAATGGCATTTTATTAATTAGGCATAAAAAAATCCGATTAAACCGTAAATAGGGCTATTATTAGATTAATTTATGAAAGATATTGCAATTAACACTATTTTAGATTCCATGAATGGTGATACTGCATATCTTACAGATATGTGGGAAAATTGTGTTGATGAAAAAAGAAAAAGATATCCTAGGAATAAATTTTCTTCAGTTTTAGAAAAAATGGAAGAATTTGGATATTTAAAAAAACAAGGATACAAAACTGAAATTACTTTAACAAAATTACAATTTATTGATACAGCAGATCATATGGGATTTATTAATAATATTATTTTTACTAATGAATCCTTGATTAACAAATCTCTAAAAAAATTAGACAGCAAGAAAATTTTCATTGACATTTCTAAAGATCTTAATTCACAAAAATTAAATAAATTAATTTTAAAAGATTATGATTTACTTATAAAAGGAATTACTAGCATGTTGGAATTATCTTCATCAGTTTTACTAACTATTAAAAATACTGAAAATACTGAATTAAAAAAAGAATTAAAATTTTCTTTTAAACAAATTAAAGAATTTTTAGATGAATCTAATGAAATATTAATGAAATTTAGAGGTTCAAACGAAAGAATTGTCTTACAACGAATTTTAAATAATAAAATCCCAAAACCTGGATGCCTAAAAATTTAATTTTTTTTACTGAATTGAATAGTGAACATCACAAAATAACACGATTCCATTTGATAGTGTTTTTGCTGAAATGCTATGGCCATCTGTTACAGTTTTTCCACAAACATAACACTCAACTTTTGAAACAGAAGATTGAATTTCATGGTTAGTGCTTGTTTTTTGCATTATTGTTTTACTTTGCATTCTCATCATGATCATCATGCGATCAACTATGCTATAAAGGTACCGTACTATACCGTAATCGATAAAATTAGGTGTGTTATTTGGTTATAATATGCCATTTTTGAGTCAATATTCTCAATATATTGTACCTATTTTCCCAACGAGACTTTAAATATTAAACAGTGAAAATTTTGTTTATGGGTGGACACCTTTGGAAATGCTCAAGCAAAAGTAATACCCCTAGATTTATCTGAAAATCAATTTCAAATTTATAATAAAATATCTCGAAATTACTCTCATTCATTTCTCTTTGAATCATTATCTGGACCTGAAGTTTTAGCTGAAACTTCTGTAATGGGGTTTGATCCTAAAATTATCTTTAAAGGATATTCTCATAAGGTCGAAATTATTGAAAATAATGAAACTACCAGCATTGTAACTAATGATCCATTTGTAGAATTAAAAAAATTACTAGGAAAATCAAATGATCAAAAATATCGATATCTTGGAGGAGCAGTTGGAGTTGTAAATTATGATTCAATTAGATTAATTGAGAATATTTCAGAAGAAAGTAATTTGACTCAACCAATTATGGAATTTGGAATTTATGATGATGGATTACTATATGATAATGTTGAAAAAAAATTATTTTATTTTTATCATGATGTAAACAGGTATGATCAATTAATTGTAAGTGAAGATTCATTTGATAAATTTAATTCTAGTGAAGTTATTCCAAATATGGATAAAGAAAAATTTTCAAATATTGTAAATAAAGCAAAACAGTATATTCATGATGGAGATATTTTTCAAGTTGTTTTATCCCGTAAATTTGCATTTGATACTAGCGGTGATAATTTAACACTTTACAAAACCTTGAGAAAATTAAATCCGTCTCCATACATGTATCACTTAAAACAAGATTCTAAAATAACAATTGGTGCATCTCCTGAAATGTTAGTTAGAATTACTGATGATAAGGTAGAAACTTTTCCAATTGCTGGAACTAGAAAGATAACTGATAATGAAGAGAAAAACAAAGCATTGTCTGAAGAATTAATTCATGATGAAAAGGAATTAGCAGAACATACAATGCTTGTTGATTTGGGACGCAATGACATTGGTAAAGTTTGTAAATATGGCACTGTTCATCCTGAATCTTTGATGCAAATCAAAAGATTCAGTCATGTTCAACATATTGTAAGTCACATTGTTGGCAATTTGGACTCCAAAAATGACATGTTTGATGCATTTCAAGCCGTATTTCCTGCAGGAACTGTTTCAGGTGCTCCAAAAGTTCGAGCAATGCAGATAATTGATGAACTGGAGGCTGAAAAGCGAGGCCCATATGCTGGAGCTGTAGGCTATTTTTCTTATAATGGATGTTGTGATTTTGCAATTGCAATTCGAAGTATTTTCATAGAAAATAATAAAGGATTTGTGCAATCTGGGGCAGGTATTGTTTCAGATTCAGTTGCAGAAAACGAATTTAAAGAAACTGAACACAAAGCAGGTGCAATGCTTCAAGCACTAAAGGAGGCATCAAAATGAAATTTTTGATTATTGATAATTATGATTCATTTGTTTACAATATAGCTCAATATCTTGGAGAATTGGGAGTTGAATGTGATGTATTTAGAAATGACAAAATTACTGTCTCACAAATTAAAGAAAATGATTATGATGGAATAATAATTTCTCCCGGACCTGGAACTCCTGAGGATAAAAAATATTTTGGAATATGCAGTGAGGTAATCAAAGATGTTGGTCCAACAACTCCTATTTTGGGAGTATGTCTAGGTCATCAAGGAATTATTGATGCATTTGGAGGTAAAGTTACTAATGCAGGATGTGTACGACATGGTAAAACTAGTCCGGTTCAACATATTGATTCGGAATTATTCAAAGATGTAAAAAATCCTTTTCGTGCTACACGTTATCATAGTCTAGTTGGAGATAAAACAATAATTCCAGATGTGTTAGAAGTTATAGCTACTGCAAATGATGATGGTGAAATTATGGCAATTAAACATAAAGAATTTTTAATTCAAGGAGTACAATTCCATCCTGAATCAATAATGACTGAGGACGGCAAAAAAATTCTTGGTAATTTTATCAGACAGGTTAAAGAAAAATGATTTCTGAATATATTTCTAAATTAGAACAAAAAATTGATCTTACTTATGATCAAATGAATGAAATCATGTCCGAAGTACTTTCTGGCAAAACTGATGATAATCAAAATATGAGTATTTTATCTAATTTATCTAAGAAAGGTGAAACTGATGATGAATTACTTGGAATGCTGGATAAAATGCAGGAATTATCTCTAAAAATTACGCCTAAAAACCAAGGAACTGTAATTGATATGTGTGGAACTGGGGGTGATAAATTACAAACATTCAATATTTCTACTACTGCATCATTTGTAGTTGCAGCTGCTGGTGGTATTGTTGCTAAACATGGAAACAGATCTAGTTCAGGAATTTCAGGAAGTGCTGATATCTTTGAATATTTTGGATATGATCTTAATTCTGAACCTTCTACTATTACAAATATTTTAGAAAAACATAGAATTTGTTTTATGTTTGCACAAAAGTTCCATCCTGCAATGAAAAATGTTTCATCTGCTAGAAAACAATTAGGAACTAGAACTGCATTTAATTTACTTGGACCTCTATCAAATCCTGCAAATATAAAAAATCAATTGGTTGGCGTTTTTTCAAATGAATTTCTTACTAGATTGCCACAAATTCTTAAAAGAAAAGGAGTAGAAAATATAATGGCTGTACGTTCCAATGATGGAATGGATGAATTTTCTACTAGTTCCACAAACAGTGTTTGTATTTTAAAAAATAATACTGTCTCTGTTAATTCAATAGATCCTGAGTTTCTTGGTTTGCGCAAATCATCACTTAGAGACATTCAAATTAAAACTAAACAAGATGCAGTTGAATCTTTTGTAAACGTTCTAAATAATACTGCTAATCAATCTATGATTGAAACTACCGCATTAAATGCAGCTGGAGGATTATTAGTTGGAAATGTTGTAGATAGTTTTGAAGAAGGTGTAAAACTTGCACTAAATACTATTAGTGAAGGTAAGGCGATGAATTTGCTGGAGAAATTTGTGGCTGATTCTGGAGATATTGAAAAATTAAAGGAGATTATCGATGGTTGAAAATATTTTAAAAAAATTAGTGAATAATTCTCAAATTGCAATTGATGATGGGGTTTATGATGTCGATGTAAATTTACAAAAATCTAATCAAGACTTTCAACAAATAATAAAATCAAATTCACATGCAACATTACTTACTGAAGTAAAGTTTTCATCACCTTCATTAGGAAAAATTAGAACAATTGGTGATCCTAGCAGTATTGCTAAACAAATGATTGAAGGCGGTTCTAAAGCATTATCTGTTTTAACTCAACCTCATTTGTTTAATGGCTCCCCTGATTATTTTATTCAAGTAAGACAATCAGTAGATGTTCCATTATTAATGAAGGACATTATGATTGATAAAATTCAAATTGATACTGCAAAAAAAATTGGCGCTGATTACATGTTGGTAATTCAATCGCTTTTTGATCAAAAATTTCTTAGTGATATTGATGATTTTATTGCATATGGGCATAAACAGAATTTGAATGTATTACTTGAGGTTCATACAAAAGAAGAATTTCAAAATGCGTTAAAAACCGAAGCCGATATCATTGGAATTAATAATAGAAATTTGGATACTTTGGAAATTGATCTTAAAACTACTGAATTAGTTTTATCTGGATATAATAAATCTCGAATAATTTTATCTGAAAGTGGTATTGAAACTCCAAATGACATTCAATACTTAAAAAAGTGTGGAGCTGATGCATTTTTGATAGGTTCAAGTATAATGAAAAGTGATAATATTGTGGAACAGGTAACAAAATTGGTGAACTCGTATTGAAATATCCTAAAAATGGGAAATTTGGAGAATTTGGTGGTCAGTATATTCCTGAAACACTTGTACCTGCAATAGAAGAATTGGAAGAAAATTACCTAAAATTCAAAAACGATAAAAAATTCAAACAAGAATTAGATTATTATCTTAAAGTATATGCTGGAAGACCCACTCCGTTATACTTTGCAAAAAATTTGTCTGAAAAATTAGGTGGTGCAAAAATCTATCTAAAAAGGGAAGATCTATTGCATGGGGGGGCTCATAAAATTAACAATACTTTGGGACAAGCACTTTTAGCAAAAAAAATGAATAAGAAACGAATTATTGCAGAAACTGGTGCTGGCCAACATGGTGTTGCAACTTCAATGGCCTGTGCTGCATTAGGTATGAAAGCTGAAGTGTATATGGGATACAAGGATACAATTAGACAAAAACAAAATGTGTATAGGATGAATATGTTGGGTTCAAAAGTTCATCCTGTAAAATCTGGTTCTAAGACATTAAAAGATGCAATTAATGATGCAATTAGAGATTGGATTACAAATGTTGAAACAACATATTATCTATTAGGATCTGCAGTTGGTCCTCACCCATATCCGGTTATGGTCAGAGATTTTCAAAGTGTTATTGGAAATGAAATTAAATCTCAGATGAAAAAAATCAATAACAAAGAACCTGATACTGTCATTGCATGTGTTGGCGGCGGTTCAAATGCAATTGGCACATTCTATCCTTTAGTTGATACAAGTGCTGAAATTATTGGTGTCGAAGCAGCTGGTATGGGATTAAAATCAAAGTTACATTCAGCCACCTTATCTGCAGGAAGTAAAGGGGTCTTGCATGGAATGATGACTTATTTACTTCAAAACAGCGAAGGCCAAATTACAGAAACTCACAGTATTTCTGCAGGATTAGACTATCCTGGTGTTGGACCTGAACATGCCTACTATAAAGACACAAAACGTGTAAAGTATCATTCTGCTACTGACAAAGAAGTTCTAGATGCCTTTTTGACTTTAACTCAAACTGAAGGAATTATTCCAGCATTGGAATCTTCTCATGCTATTTCTGAAGCAATGAAAGTTGCCAAAAAAGGTAAATCTTCTGAATCTGTTGTTGTCACTCTTTCAGGAAGGGGTGATAAGGATGTTGAAGAAGTTCAAAAATATTTAGATGCTAATACAAATAATTAATAATTTAAAATTAACTTGGATTGCAAATCGTATCTAAATAAACAATTAATATTTTTTATTTATTTTAATGATTGAGCAAATTCTTCAAGTTTTTGCTTCTTTTCTTCAGGTGATAATGTCAGTAATCCTTTCCATTTGTTTTTCATTTCTGCTTTTTGATCTTCTTTTTGTTCATCAGACATTGTGTCCCATTGTAATTTTATTTGCATAAAGTGAACAATCATTGCAGCTTTATCTGGAATTGATAATGATTTCCAAGCCTCTCCCATTTCTTTAAATTGTTTTTTCTTTTCAGCAATTTGCTCTGGAGTCATGTCTTTGTAATAATCTCTTATTCTTTTATCGTGTTTACTATCTTTCTTATTGTCACTATGTTTTTTCTTTTTGTTTGAATCAAAGGATTTTGCATCTGTAACATAGAGTACTTCTCCATTACCTGCATCAACTAGAACTTTACTGTATTCATGATTATCATTTGTCATAACTACTTTGTAAACTAGATATCCGTTAATTGATGAAAGTTTTGCATACATGCTTTTGGCATCTGTTACTTCATCTTCAGCAATTGTCATTGCATCAACCAATGTAATTTGAGTTAATTTGGAATAATCTTCATAATTTTCGACTGGGATGGTTCCTTCTATGCTAGGATATTTTGTTTTATCCCAGTCTGCAAATGCAGGCGATAATCCTATCATTCCAATCAATGTAACAATTGCCGTTATTGCAATAATGTTTTTTGAAACCATATTGATCAAAGACAATTTTAGGAATATAAAAGATAATCGTATAATTTATTCTAGTTTAAGAAAATAATTGTCTGATTTATTCAGTAATAATTTTTTTTGATGTTATTTTTAGCACTAGTAAATTTTGAAATTATAAAAATTCAAATTTTCTTTTTTAATAATGCTTCTTCAGGGGTTTTTTTGTTATTTGATTCCCAATGCCAATTATGATGTTTCTTCCAATGCTTTTCTAATTCTTCAGTTGTAGGTTCTTTTCCAAGTGGACTGCCACATATTTTACACTGTTTCAATTTTTACATCCTTTGATTTTTTTTTCGATTTAATTAATGGGTGACATTGAACAGGTAAATTCTCATCATCCATGCTATTATTTTTTTAAACTTTCATTTTATTTATTCTTCTGCATTAATTGTGTCTGGATCATTGTTTCCTGGAAGATATTTGTCTCCAAGTATGTTTTTCATTTTTTCATCAAATTCCTCTTGTAATCTTGTAAGATACATCTCTGCTTCTGTTTCATCATCAGGGATTCCTGTATCTGTATCAAAATTAAATCCAGTTGCCAAATGGTAAAATTCTTCAAAAAATTCTTTACAATCAATAACATCTGCATCTTTGTCTATGGCTATAACTAGGAATTCTTTGTCTATTTTGAATGTGAGGCAAACTTCCTCTTCAATCATGGTATCTACAATCACTGCCATCAAATATGGAACGTATTTTTTGTCCAAAGATTTACTTCCGGTATTAGAAATCCATAATTCCTTTTTATCAAGCAAATCATCAAATGTCCTGATTGTGACATCTCGAACATCTGAATCTAAATGTGCTGATTTTGATTTCCACAATGATTCCTCGTATCTGCCTGGTTCAACATAAATCATATTAAAATTTAAATTTTCATTAATTTCTTCAAATTCCCATACTTGTTTGTTTGTCCACATGGGTGAGAATTCTTCAATTGTTTTTTTTGTATGTAAATTCATTATTATTCCTTTAATCACTACCGTTTAATCTTATCTAGAATCATTTATCCCTGATTTTAAAAATTCTATTGTACATTCTGCCAATTCTTTGTCTGAATGTTTTTCAATTTTATGTTTACAATTTGGACAGATTCCTTTTTTTGCATCTCCTAAATCATCTCCTACTTGTTTCATACAACATTCCATTAATTCTGAAGTTGAATGTGATTCCATTGACAATTTACATGTTGGACATTCTGCCATTTCTTAAATATGAACTATGTTATACCAATAAATAATATTTGTTTTTAAAAAATATTGTTAATAAAAAATTAAAAAAAATTCAAAGGTAATTGTTAAATCAACATCATTGAAATAATCCATAAAATTGAATATAATTTAGAATTTATACATTAATTCAATATAAAAAATATTGATTGCTGTTCTTAATTGAAAAATACAGTCTGTTTAACAATAATGAAAACAATTTCATAAACGAAATTTTATTCACTATGTAATTTTTTACAATTAACTAAACAATACCATGAATCCAATTGCTGAAGCAACCAATGAAATTCCCATACAGATATAAAATTTTACAAATTTTATGCTCATACAATATAGGTAATATCTCTAAAATTAATAGTTTAGAATCATGAAAACAGGCAAGTTTTACCACCATCATCGACTCTTTGGGAGTTACATTGTGATAAAACCAACACAAATCCTGTTCTCTTGAATCTATTAATTTAACTTCAAAAAAATTCTTAAAATAAAATGAGTTGCGTTATTTGGTCAAAATGGGTGAAAAAAATTATGCTTTTTAAATGAAGGCTATTTTTTGCGTCATATTCACATTAAATATTTTATTTGTGACAAATTATTGCAATTAATGACTCAAAATAATGTAATTGAATGGTCTGAACAATATCTTCTAAATGTTTCAGATTTTATGGCTGAATCAAATCCTGGTGTTTTTGAGGATTCTCACAGCTTTATCAAATATGGATTCACTTGGATTGTTGATTCTGAAAAATTAAATGAAAAAATTGTTTTTTCTATTAATGAAATTAAACTTAGTACTGAATTTCATTCTTTATTGTCTTGGATTAGGGTATCTAAAAATAATGATCTGTTATTAAAACATGAACAGGGACATTTTGATCTAGCTGAACAAATTAAAAGAAAATATCAAAAAATATTTGAAAATTCTTTTTATGATAAATATTTTCCTACACGTGGACAAAACGAGTCTCAACGAAAACAATTTGCAAAAGAAGATTCAGGTAAAATGATTATAAATGAAGTCAAAAAATTGAATTTGAATTTAAATGAAAAACGAGATGAATATGATCAGAAAACAGATTTTGGAAAAAATTTTTTAGAACAAAAGAAATATGATGAACTTTTTAATAAATTAAGAAATTAAATCTTCATTGATTTTTAATAATTTTATTTTCTGCAATTGAATTAATGTAATTTACTAAACTACGATAATATTTTAAATGAAAATCAATATCTTTAATTTCTGTTTGTTTTAATTCTTCTAATTCTGGTCCAAAATCTCTCTTATCTGTTTGAATCTGGTCTAATGTTTTTTCATTTACTTCGATCATATGAAATAAACTGTGAAGTACTTCGCCTTTTTGAAGTGTTTTATCACATGATTTTTGTAATAATATTTCTACCCAATCCATAAATAATTTTACAAATTAATTATATCATCATTAGACTTGATTAAAACAAACTTCAACTCAATTTTTTTTAGTGATTTTTCTGCCTGTATTAATTAGATTTTTTTTGGTTGCCTGTTTTTTCATTACTTCTTTCAGTGTCTGAATGGACTTCTGTATGTTGGTATAGATCCTCTTTAGAATCAAATATTTGATCACAATAGGAGCATTGATGCATGAACTTGATACTCAATTGCTATTTTTATGAGTTTCATGATTTTCTTATAAGTTAAAAATTTCTTTTATAAGCTAGATTTTGAAATTACTTTCTAAATATTTGTTATATTGCTTTAAAACAAAATAAAATTTTAAATTATTTTTTTATGATGTCTGAATTTCTATTTTTGAATTGCATGTAGGATAATGACCAACATCATTTTTTATTTTTTCAATTAATTCTAATTGTTCTTGTTTCTGATTATCTGTAAAGATTCTTTGGTAAAATGCTGTTTTTTTCATACATTCATTTCCATCAAAATCTGTATCTAAAAATTTTGTAAACGTTCTTTCAAGATTATCTGTCTCGCCAACAAATATTGGTTCTTTACTTCTATTGTATAATACATAAATCCCTGAAACAGATTTTACAAATTTTGCACTTTCTAACCATACTCTCATTTTGTCATCAAGAAATTCCATACTGTCTATATTTTTAATTGATATTAAAATGATGATGAAAAATTTTGTATATTACAAGAACCTTCATGCTTTTAATACCTAAAACCGAGATGATTAATCCTGTCTCTTATAGAAAAATTTCCCGATCAATTTACTCCTAGAAAAATTCAAAAAACCATTCTTGATGAAATTGAATCAAATTTGAAATCTGGATTCAAAAAAATTGTTATTTGTGCCCCTACTGGTGTTGGTAAATCTTTAGTCGGTGCAACTGTTTCAAATTATTTTGATAGTTCATTTACTGTTACTGCATCAAAACATTTGCAGGATCAATATATCAAAGACATCCCTTTTTTAAAACCAGTTAAAGGGAAACAAAATTTTCCTTGTCTTAAATTAATGTCATTTGAAAAAGTGGATGATACCAAACGTGCTATGCATTTGGGACTGACTTGTGACAAAGGTCAATGTCAAGAACGAGTAAGTAAAAATGGTAAAGAAATTGTTCAAGTTTGTGATTTTAAACCTACTATAAAACAAGTAGAAGAAAATACTCAAGATTCTTTATCTTGCAGTTACTATATGCAAAAATATGATGCATTAGTTTCAAAGCATTCTTTGTGGAATTATCATGCTTTTTTTACAATAATGAAATTTAACAGAAAATTATTTGAAGATTACCTCGATAGAAAAGTTACTATTTTTGACGAGGCTCATAAAATTGAAGATCAGATTATTCAGTTTGTTGGATTTGATATTTTTGCAGGACAGGTAGATGAATGCAATCTTAATCCTGATAAATATAATTTCTCTGATTTAGATTCAATGATACAATTGACTGATGATATTGCTTATTCTTATGCTAAAAAAATCAAAGACATCAAAGAAAGTCCAGTATTTCAAAATAATCCTGATTTTGAATTAATTACAGGATTGGAAAGACGTTACGATAGGGCTGCACAGGCTAAAGTTGATATAATTTCTGACAAAGATAATTTCATAGTTAATGAACCTGTTAAGGACATCAATGGAAATTTTAGAACTATTTCTGTAAAACCAATTGATGTGTCAAAATTTGCAAATCAATTTTTTGATACTGAATATCAAATATTTATGTCTGCAACAATTGACAAACTTGGTTTTTGTGAAAATATGGGATTAGAAAAAGATGATGTTGCATTTGTAGATACTCCAAAATCTCCTTTTCCTATTGAAAACAGACGAATTGATCTTCTAAATATTAGAAGATTAAGTTACGGTTCAACTGAAGATGATGAATTAGAAGTCATTAAAACAATTGATAGAATTTTAGATGAACACTCAAATGAAAGAGGTTTAATTCTGACTTCTTCAATTCCTCGTTGTCAAAAAATTCTTCGATATTTATCTCCAAAAAATACTCAAAGAATTCGATTATGTCATAGTAAAAACAAAGATGATAAAACTCAAGATGATGTAATCTCTGAACATTCTACTGACCCAACAGGAGTGTTACTTTCTTCATCTTTATGGGAAGGTGTTGATCTTAAAGATGATTTGTCTCGTTTTCAAATTATTGCTAAAGTACCTTACCCAAATTACACTGAAAAACGAACAAAGGCAAAAATGAACAAGTTTCCATTATGGTATACTTCTCAAACTCTGACAAAACTGTTACAGGGTTTTGGTCGTTCAATTCGTAGTGACAAAGATTGGGCAAAAACATACGTTTTGGATAAAGCAGTAAATAATGTCTTTTTCAAGGCTCAACAAATGATACCTAAGGCATATTATGATGTTTTAGGTATTGATGAAATTTAATTTATGAGAATTATTTAATTAATTTTGTAGAATGTCTATACAAATCGTGAAGATTTTTTCCATCTAAATTTTGATTATTTTCATCTAATTCTGTTTCATGCAATATTTCATCAAAATTGTATTCAGTTTTATTTTTAATTGAATCTTTTTTGTCATTTTTATCGTTTGTTGTTTCGTTAAATTTTTTTAATTGTTTTAAAACATCATTATTGCAATTATGCCAAAGTTTCATTGATTTATCTGAATTGTTAGTAAATTCAGGATTTTTTTCAATCATGTTGTTACTTAAGGTTAGGATTTGTTTTGCTAGAAATAACGGTCTTGTTTTAATATTATTAAATTCATTAAAACAATCCTCACAAACATTTATGGAATATTCTAAATTAATTTTTCTTATGATTTTCATGTCATGTTCACATTGATAAATTTCTGAATCGTTCAATAAGTCTAGTAAAAATACTTTGTATTTAATTTCTTATGGATTTGCGTATGTGATGGCACCTTTTGCAGCTGAACCTACAAGCGTTGCAAATTTTGCTAATGCCCCTGAAGTGTAATTTGCTTCAGGTTTTTCCCAATCTTTTTTCCTATTCTCTAATTCTTCATTTGATACATGAAGATCAATAATGTTCGTTTCTGTATCAATTGTAACTTCATCTCCATTTTTGACTAATGCAATTGGCCCACCAACATATGCTTCTGGTGCAACATGCCCCACCATAAATCCACGAGTACCGCCCGAAAATCTACCATCTGTGACCATTGCTACTTTCTTTCCTAATCCTTGACCTACCAATGCTGCAGTTGTTGCTAGCATTTCTCTCATGCCTGGTCCTCCTTTTGGTCCTTCATATCTAATTACCACTACATTACCTTCTTCAATTTCTCCTTTTGATACTGCATCAAATGCCAGTTCTTCTCTGTCAAACACTTTAGCTTTTCCTGTAAATTTTGTCATTTCTACCCCTGCAGTTTTGATTACAGCTCCTTCAGGTGCAAGGGTTCCTTTTAGAACAACTGCTGTTCCAACTTCGTGTAGAGGATTTTCAATTGATCTTACAATATGTTGTTCTGTATCAGGTAATTTGAATGCGTTAAGATTTTCCTTTATTGTTTTACCTGTTACTGTAATACAATTTTCATTTAGTAATCCTTTATCTAATAATTTTTTTAGTACAAATGGTATTCCTCCAATTCTATCTAATGATTCCATTACATAATTTCCACCAGGTTTCATATCTGCTAAATGTGGTGTTTTCTTTCTAATTCTTTCAAAATCATCATATGTTAAATCAATATTTACTTCATTTGCAAGTGCAAGTAAATGTAATATGCCATTTGTTGAACCTCCAACTGAATTTAACATCATTATTGCATTTTCAAATGCTTCAAAAGTTAAGATTTCTCGAGGTCTAATATTCATCTCTAAAAGTTTAGCGCATGCTATACCTGAATCGTATACCATTGAATTTCGTCTGTCATCTTCTGCAGGCGGACTGGCACTGCCTGGTAATGCTAAACCAATAGCTTCTGAAATTGATGCCATAGTGTTTGCAGTAAACATTCCTCCACATGAACCTGCATTTGGACAAGCTACGTTTTCAATATTTTTTAAATCCTCAAGTGATAATTTTCCTGCATCATAAGCACCTACAGCTTCATAAACATCTACAACTGTGAGTTCTTTTCCGTCTAACATGCCTGGCTTAATTGTTCCTCCATAAACAAACACTGATGGGATGTTTAATCTGGCCATTGCCATCATTGTTCCAGGTAAACTTTTGTCACATCCTGCAATTCCTACTAAAGCATCGTACTGATGTGCCCTTACCATTACTTCAATTGAATCTGCAATAATTTCTCTAGATACTAATGATGACTTCATACCTTCATGTCCCATTGCAATTCCATCACTAACTGCAATTGTTGAAAATTCTCTAGGGGTTGCACCGCCATCAGACACTCCTCTTTTAGCTTCTAAGGCTAATTGTGGGAGATGAATATTACAAGGTGTGGCCTCATTGCCTGTATGGCAAACTCCAATGAATTGTTTAGATAAATCAGTATCATTTAGTCCCATAGCTTTGTACATTGCTCTATGAGGAGATCTAGCTGTTCCTTCGACTACATTTCTACTAGATATTTCCATAATGATTTTTTTTAAATTAGTATAATTTAGACTTTGTTGAATTTCTTATAGATACCGTTTTCAAGATGAACCTCAGTCTTATCAAAACGCTTATGTTGAAATGAAATTTATCGATTCTATGTCATTCGCAATTCATAAATTAAAATGTGATAATGATCATTATACAAATGCTGTAGTTGCAAAAGGTGAAACTTTAGAGGAAAATCTAAAAAAATTTCCACTTAGAAGTACATGTAAAAGTTGTTGTTTACCGCTGTACAAATGTTAGAATTCTCAAAAATTTTTAATTATTTTGAAAATGTTAAGTAGTGTCAAATAAGTGGTAAATTAGAAATGCAACAAAAAGCATTAGAGTGTCCTGTATGTAAAAGCAACAAAGCAATGATTGTTGGTGAAAATGTTAAACTTGGTGGCAAATTTGAAGACAAAGAATTTCTAACAACTGAATTGACTGTTTTACGTTGTACTACGTGTGGATATTACATGTTTTTTGATAAAATGGCACAATTTTCAACTAATGATAATTCTAAAAATTCTAATCACTAAACTAGTTATAATTTTTATTTTTTCTATATTCTATTTTTTATTTTCTAATTTCTTGATTTTCTAATTGATTCAAATACCCTTGAACTTGTTCATCTGTTTCTCCACCAAATGTAATTAGTATTCTGTCATCTTCCATGATTTCATATTCTCTAATGTCTGAAAATTTTTCTCCATTAATGAAATATTTTAATGAGTATTCGTCATTTGTACAAAATGATTTTCCATCTGGGAAGATGTAGCATTTATCATCTAATCCTATAGATAGTGAATTAAACAAATATTCTAATTCTACTCCGATAGCATGTTTATGAATAGTAGAACCGTCTCTAGATTCAAAATGTATCCATGGTGATTTGATTTGATATGCTGGTGCTGAAAAGTCAAATTCATCTCCAAATATTTTAACTAATATTGCTGCATGTGAGTGATCACTTCCTAACGCTCCTGCATTTTCAGGACCACCTGGTGCTTCTACAGTCATATTCAAAAACATGTATCCTGCATATCCCACAATTACTGCAATTACTGCTAAAACACCTACTGCAATTAGGGTCTGTTTTCTTTTTTCAGCTGAGTGTTTTGTTGCATAATTTTCACGTTTAATTTCACGCTCCTTTCTTTCTTTTCGACCCATTACAGTTCAAACTCTGGAATTTACCCCTATAAAAGATTCGATACAAACAATAAATAAAATTGAAAATTGTTCTTAAACATGACATGTATTTTTTGTGATATCCTGTCTGGTAAGCGTGACGGTCATATTTTATTCGAAGATGAGCATCATATGGTATTTTTGGATAAATATCCTATTGATGATGGCCATACGCTAATTATTCCAAAAAAACATTTTGAAAAAATCACTGATATGGATTCTGAAGATGTTGGAAAAATTTTTTCATTAGTCCCTAAAATTGCAAAGGCTGTATTATTAGGATCAGGAGCTGATGCATTTAGTTTGGCTCAAAACAATGGAAAATCTGCAAAACAAATCATTCCACATGTACATATTCATATCATTCCTCGATATGATAGTAAAGGAACTCAATGGACAAAACGTCAAATTCCAAATGATGAGGAATTATCTAAATTGGCTGAAAAAATTAAATTTGAACTTATTTAGTATGACCTGGATTATATCTTAAAATTGCTCCAACTTTTCCTAAACTTGCTAGCATATTTCCATGTTCTGCACTTCCTGAAATAACTTCTAATTGTGTTCCTGTTTTTGCAGCAAGAATTTGTAAATAATCTACAATATCTTGTTCATTAACTTCTGTATCCATAGCTTTGCACTCAGGACAAGGACTGTTTCGATATTCCGTTTTTTTTGGAATTACAAGTTGTCTTTCAACAATATCTTCTTGAATATGTTTACAACGTCTACATTCTGCTTCTACTCTATGCAAATTTGTGTTGTCTGTAATGAGTAACGTTTTAACAACATTATTTTTTAAAAATTCAATTACTTCTTGTAATCCGTAAGAGCCTTTACCTGTGTTTGTATTAATTTCTCTAAACAAATCTTCAATGAATTTTTTCTCTTCTACTAATCTGAAACTACCTAAAATATCTCCGGACTTAGCAAATGCTTCTCTTATGCCTTCTGCACCAGAATAACTTGCATCAATTGTATTGATGATGTTATTTTGTAATCTATATTCTAAATAATTACCATTAATGAAATCTTCTTTTGTAGGTCCAGGGCCAGAAATAATTAATCCTTTTACTGGATAAATATCAATAAAGTATTCTCTGGTTGTTTGTGCAACTCGATTATAAAAATAACTTAATTCCATTTCTCTTAATTTTTGAAATCTTTTTGCAGATTGTCCTCCCTGTCTATGTTTTCCTGCTACACCTGAACCTGTTTGAGATAAGACTTCGATTTTATCTCCGTGAAGCAAACCCCATCCTGCATCTTTTGCATCTATTGCTAGAAATCCTATTAGGTTATCATCTTTGAGCATATCCTTTAGAATATCTACGTGAAAATGATCATCACAACGGTATAGATATTGATTCAAATCTTTTGGTGGTTCAATTTCCCATGCAGTTACTACTTCACTTCCTAATGGACCTCCTTCCTCTTGTGGTAAAGCCCCACAAAAAATTACTAATCCTTTGTCTGGAGTTTTTTTATACATTTTTAATTTTGAAACTACTTTTCCAAGTGAATCAACAACATGTGATCTTGTTAAATCTGATTTTATGTTATCTGCTGTTCCTTGTTCTTGTTGAAGTGAACCAATAATTTCATGAAGTTGTTTACCTTTTGGAATGTATACTGTGATGAGTTCCGTTCCTCTTCCAGCTTTTTTTGATAATTCTTCAAGTGTTTTTCTTATTTTATAGAGTTTTACTGAATCTTGTTTTTCAATGTTAATTTTAACCATTAATTATTTCACCTAATTCTTAGATATTAATCAATATTGATTAGAGTAATTCAATCATAATTCATCAATAGATTTTAAAAATACTTCAAGAGGCTGATTCCCTCTAATTTTGATGATGTTTTCATTATTATAAATCAAAAATGATGGTGTTGCATCAATTCCTATCTCCTTTCCAAAATTATAGATGGATTCTATTTTATTTTTGTATTTTCTTTCATCTAAACATTTGTCAAATTCTAAAATATCCAATTCAATTGATGTTGCAAAAGTTGCTAATGCATCTCTTGTTATCCATCCTGTTCTTTCACCTTTCCAATTTGTATAAAGTTGATTGTGAAATTCCCAATATTTTTGTTGATCATGAGCACAATAACTTGCTTCTGCTGCCAATTTTGAATCTGGACCATTTAATGGGAAATCTTTGAAAATTATCTTTACTTTTCCAGTTTTAACAAAATCTTCATAAATAATATTTAATGTATTTTGATGAAATTTATAACAAAATGTACATTGATAATCACCCCATTCTAAAATTGTTATTTCGGCATTAGGATCTCCTAGAATGGGTGACCCGTTTTGACTTAATTTTGATGACGTTAATGGATTTGAATCATTGGAATCTGTTTGAATTACAGAAACTCCCAACCCTGCAACAATACCGATCAATATTGGGATCAAAAAATAATATTTTTTCATACTTTTGAAAAAATCTATTTTCCTAAAAATCTTCGTCAATATTCCTTTATCTTTAAGGATCTGTATTTTTTGGAATTTTATTTAATAAGAATTGATTTTCTTTGAATTTTCTTTGAATTTTATTCCTAAATTAATTAAAAAATAAAGAATAAATTTTAGATTTTGTTGAATTAGATCTGATTTTTTTAATATATGATTTTTAATTTTATTGAGTTATTTGATTTACATCAAAGAACATAAATAGATTCAACATAACGATATTTTGATGTCTGAGATTAATCAAGTCAGTGTATCAAAAACAAGTATATCTAAAATTGCAATTTTGGCATTGTCTATAGTGTTTGCAGCAGGATTGTTTGTCGTCGGCTTTGATCAAGGACATATTTTTAGCATTGTCTATGGTGAACAAGCATTTGTAGATATGTTTCTACACGAACTTACTCATGATATGAGACATGCAGCAGGATTTCCTTGCCATTAGAATTATTTTATAAAATTAAACTAAAGCATTCTATTTATTGATCTGACTGGGTAACATTATGTGAAATCATTTGTTTTAATTGCTATAGTTTTAATTTCAGGAGGATTAGCAGGATTTGTTCACGGGACCATAAATTTTACAATTGTTGAACCTTACCTTGATCAGGCCATAGGAATTGAAAATCAAAGTCTATTTGCATCTGGTGAGGCTGAAGATACATTAGAATTTTGGGCAGAATATGAGAGTTATAGAATATGGCAAAAAAATGGACAAGTTTTGGCAGGTGTGATTTTGGGGCTTGCAATGGGATCGTTGTTTGGAATAATTTTTGCATTATCTAGGAATTCCTTACCTGGAAATAATGTAATAATTAAATCCATTATCCTATCGGGCATCATGTGGCTAAGTTTGTATTTTCTTCCATTTTTAAAATATCCTGCAAATCCTCCAACTGTTGGTGACTCTGAAACTATCTTTCTTAGAACAATTTTGTATTTGTCTTTCATGTTAATTTCTGGAATTGGATTTTTTGTGATTTATAAATTAGCAAAAAAATTAAAAAATAACCAAAAATTATTTGGCGCAATTTGTTATACTGCATTAATCTCAATAGCATTTTTGATAATGCCAGATAATCCTGATAAAATTACTGCACCGATGAACTTAGTTTTTGAATTTCGATTTGTTTCAATTTTAGGCGTATCTTCATTTTGGTTATCTGTTGGAATAATTTTGGGATTATTCTATAAAAAATTTGAATAATTCTAAAAATTCAATTATTTCTTCATTCTTTATTCTTATTCTACAGAATCAGAATTAATCAACTGTATTATATACAAAGTAATTCAATACTAAATATGTCAAGAAGGCTAACCTTGCCCCAATTAAAAAAATACGATATTAGCCAAAAAGTAATTGAGGCTCTGGCTGATTCTGAATCTAGGGCAATTTTATTTTCGATTGTTAAGAAAGGAAACACTGCAGCTGAATTATCTGATAAATTGAAAATTCCTTTAAGTTCAGTTTACAAAAAACTTTCAGATCTTGAGGAATTGACTTTAATCGAAGTTGAAAAATGGATGCTTTCTGATAAGGGTCGAAAATACAAAGTCTACAAGAGTAGAATAAAACAAGCTGAAATTTCTATAAAAAAGCCCGAACCAGTTTTAATATTGGTATCAAATTAGTCATTATATGGTAAAGCCAAACATTATTCAATTATCTGAATTTGATATTACTCAAAAAATTATAGAAGCACTTAGTAATGTCTGTACACGTTCAGTCTTGTTTTCTGTTAAAAATGAATCAAAGGATGTCCCTCAAATTGCAGATGAATTAAAAATTTCAATATCAACTGTTTACAAAACATTATCTAATTTGGAAGATTTAGCATTGGCAGAAGTTGATAAATTTGTTATTTCCCCTGAAGGTAAAAAAATTAAACTCTATAGAAGTAGAATCGGTAAAGTTGAAATTACTTTAGATAATCTTGAACCTATGTTGAATCTACATCCAAATATTGAAAACCCAAAATCCCCTTCATAGTATATTATTTTTTTAAAATTATCATTTATTTCAATTAGATTTTTTTTCAAAATCATTTTGAATTTGATTGCAACTCCCACAACCATTTTTTCTTGTACCAAACCAAATTAATGCTGATGGTAATAATATGTATAACATCATAGCGTTTTCAAATCCTAGTAATTCTTTATTCTCAAAAATATATCCTGAAAAAATTATTACTGCAGAAAAAATTAATCCTCCTAGAGACATTTTGTTGATTTTATCTTTTAGTGACATTTCGACAGATCTTCTATGTTGTTATTTTTTCTAACTGATTTGATTTTATTGCAGTCTTTACTTCTCTTGCAATCCTTTTACCCATACTCATGTTTTCATTAAATAGCAATGAATAGTATGGGGAACCATCCATGTAGATATTTGTTCCTGCAACAATTCTTGCTGAAAATTCAAATGATGTAAATTTAGCATTTTCATCATAAACTCCTTCAATACAGAATGGTCCATTCATACCTGGCGAAACAACTCTTTTTGCTGCTTCTACAAAATTTTCCCCCATAGTATATACCTCATCAAGTAATGATTCACGTAATACAAGTGGACTATTTCCTATGACATTAAATGATGGAACTTTTTTTGATTTTAATTGTTGGTCTGATGGAATTCTTCCAAGCCCCTCAATGTCGGATTCATGTCTTTGATCAACACCAAAAAATTCTAATTCATTTGACAGTGGTGAATAAAAGAATTGCAAGTATGCTAAAACCCCTGCAGCATATTCTTGAATGTATAATGTTTCATCTTTAGAAATAACACCTTCTGAAATTAACTGATTTCTTTTAGTATTGTAATCATCTTCATTCGCTGCCATGAAATATCCTTTACCTCCTGCAGCTCCTTGTCTTTTTACAATTACTAATTTATCGATTTCACTTGGCTCTGTAACCGGTTTTGGCATTGGTAATTTTGCTTCTCTCATGAGTTTTTCTTTCATTTCTCTATCTGACTCCCATCTTAGAATCCATTTATTTCCAAATACAGGAGTTTTAATGGATTCTATTTCATCAGAATTCATTTGTGCAATTAATGTTCCATGAGGAATTAATACTGCATCACTTTCTTTTAGTTTTGATTGGCATTGTTGATCAAGAATTTCTTTAAATGAATCTACAATAATTAATTCATCAATAAATGGGAATCTGCGATATAGTTTTTCACGTTTTTTTTCACAAACTAAAATTGTTTTGAGTCCTTCATCTTTTGCTCCTTTTAAAACTTGTAACGAACAGTGTGAACCTAATGTTGCAATGGCTACCATTTTCTTACTTTTAGTAGAAATCTATACTTTATGAATTATGTAGGTTGATCTGATATTGTGTTCAGAAATGTTAAAGAAAATATTTTGCTTAATTGACGATCAATTATTTAATATAAAAATTTGTTAAATTCCTATTTTAACATAAAATAATTCAAATTTTATGCCTAAATCTTAAATTTTTGTAAATTTAACAATAAAATGATTAAACCGCGATCTACAAATACTAGTGCGATCTAGAAGAAGTATGTCTTGGTGAGATAAAGAACGTCGATACGTCATATCTCTTCAGGACATAAAATTAACACTTATTTCTATCAATTAGTATTTTTCAAGTTACGTGGCTGATAAAATAACTTCAAAGGAATTAATGTTTCAAAAAAACGATTTTGTGATTATTGATGTTAGAGAATTTGATGAATTACAAAATGGAATAATTGAAGATTCAATTCACATGCCATTAGGTTTGTGTATTAGAAATGTAAAGAAAAAACAACTCGATGAAATGAGAGATAAAAAAATATGTACTTACTGTGGTACGGGTTATCGAGGGAATATTGCAGCTGATGAATTAATTAAAGATGGATTCTATGCAGTAACCCTTGATGGAGGTTATTCAGCATGGATGTAGATGAATCCATAGATGAAGAAAATAAAAAGATAGATGAAGAAAATAAAAAGATAGATGAATACAATCGTAAAATTGACAAATATAATGAGAGATTAGAAAATTCAGATGAGAGTGATGGTGATTTTTTATAGATAATTTTAATGAGTGGTAATTTTCAAACACTTAACAAAGAAGAGTAATTAAAACGTAATAAAACACTTGTAATCTATTCAAAAATGATAATGAATCCTTGAAAATACAGATTTAGTATTTGCCAAAAGATAAATGGGAATTATTTTCAAAATAAAGGAGAAAATTTATTGATAGATTAATTAATTTTTGAAGAACTGTGAGCTGATGTAACATACTGGAAAACTTCATCAATCAACTCTACACTTAATTCTGATTTGATATCTGCAGGAATCACTTTGAGAACAAAATCATACATGGTAGTGTTTTTAGGCAATTCATCTCTTTCTTGCAATAATGAAAACACTGCAATTCCATTGGAAATTATTGAAATCATTTTCTCTCTATTATTTAGTGTCATAGTTATTATCAAAAATTCTATCTAATTAACCTAAAATTATATTATTGATTTGTATCCGTCTTGTTTTTCAATTATTTGCAATAATTCAGGTACAGTTTCTAGAATATTTAGATCGATTTGTATGTCGTGACCGCCTACATCTTCAGAATAGTTTTGAGATGCGTTATAGCCAACATATGCTGCAACAATTAGAAACATTGCAATTACTAGTCCTATGAGAATATTTGCCATATTATTTTGATTTTCTCTAATAGGTGACTAAAAACCTTATGAAAATTGAGAAATTTTTGTGATCATTTTGAAAAAATTAATTACACCAGAAAATATGGAAATATTATAAATTATGATAGAAACTGAATTAGGAAAATTACGTAGATCTCACTATTCTGATGAATTGACTACCTCTATGGATGGTACTAAAGTAACTGTAATGGGGTGGGTTTTGACAGTTAGAGGCCATGGAAATATCAGCTTTGCAACTATTCGAGATAAAAATGGGGATCTTTCAATTGTTGCAAAAAAAGGAGATTGTCCTGATGAAATACGTGAAAAAATCTCTTCACTCAAAGCACATTCATCAATTGCTATTACTGGAACCCTAAAGGCATCTGAAAAAGCTCCAAGTGGATTTGAAATTATTCCTATCGAACTTCGTGTATTTTCTGAAGTTACAACAATTCCTCCATTTGAGCCAACTGCAAAAACTGTCAAAAATATTGATACCCGTTTAGAAGTAAGGCCCATTGATCTTAGACGTAATATTTTACAACACGTTTTCAAAACTAGAAGTTTAGTTCTAAAAACAATTAGAGATTATTTCAATGATCAAAATTTTGTTGAAATTAATACTCCAAAAATGATTGCAACAGCTACTGAAGGTGGAGCTGCATTGTTTCCAATATTTTACTACAACAAAGAGGCATTTTTGGCTCAAAGTCCCCAATTGTACAAAGAACAATTAACTATGAGTTTTGAAAAAGTTTTTGAAATTGCACCAATTTTTCGAGCAGAACCTTCTAGAACTAATAGACATTTAGCTGAAGCAATATCTATAGACCTGGAAGAAGCTTTTGTAGATTATAATGATGTAATGAACAGAATTGAGGAAATTATTAAAGTTTCAATTAGTGCAGTAAACGATTACATCAAAAACAACCCTGAATCAGAATTTACACCAACTCAAATACCTGAAAATATTCCAAGGTATACTTACAATGATCTTGTAGAAAAAATGCAAAAGGCAGGTGCAAAAACAGAGTGGGGTGATGATTTGTATCCTTCCAATCTCAAAAAAATTGGATTAGATGGGTTTTACTTTATTACCGATTGGCCTTTAGGACCAAAACCATTTTACGTAAAAGATAGTAAATCAAACCCTAAAATTTCTGAGTCCTTTGATCTGATGTTTGGTGATTTAGAATTATCATCAGGTAGTACAAGAATTGAAAAACGCAATGAGTTAGCCCAAAGAATGAGCAATAAAGGAATGAAAACAGACTCTTTTGAATATCATCTAAATGCATTTGATTACGGTGTGCCCCCACACGCAGGTTGTGGAATTGGTCTTGAAAGATTGATTATGGCTTTAACTGGAATTGAGAATATTCGTGATACCACATTTTATCCTAGAGATGTAGACAGACTTACCCCATAAAATTTTGTTGAATTTTTTATAGTTAAAATTTTCTATCAAGCCATTAAATCATTCAAACTTATCATTCCCAATACACTATTTTCTGAGACAACAGGTAGACGTTTAATTTTATTTTGTTCCATTAATTCAATGGCATGATGAATTTCATCATCTTTGTTAATTGAAATCAAAGGATAACTCATTAGTCTATTAATTGGAGTATCAATTGGGTAGGCATGGGAACCGATTTTAATTGTAAAATCTCTATCTGTTATTATTCCTACTAATTTGTTGTTTTCAATAACTACCACCGCCTCAATATCTCTCGTTTCCATAATTTTGGCTGCATCTGATGCAGTAGCTGTTGATTCTAAACAAAGAGTGGATGGATTCATCACTTCTTTTATTTTTTTATTTTTTAGGGCAGAATCAATTTGCATTATTTTTCACTCATTTATTTCTGATATTTCAATTCATTTATTGATTTTCATGATTGAAGATCATGTTCATTGAAGTCCGATCCTAGAGATACATTGAGAAGCACAGTAGAATCTGTTGTTTGAAATTCTAATTCTTTGTCAGGGAGAAAACTTCTGAAAACTTGTTTTAGTAATTGTTCAGTAAATACAGACCATTTGGTACCCAAATCATGTTGAATTAGAAATGAATGTACATCCCCGTTAACTCTATGATCAGAATTCATTCCAGATGCTTTCATATAATCCTCAAGCGTTTCAATACATCGTTTTAAATCATAACCTCCCTTGATGAACATGACTGTGTCTTTGATTGTAGGAAAAATTAAATTAATTATTTCATCAATTTCTTGTCCATCTAAATCCTCTCCTAGTGATTGTAAAATCCCTACAGGTACTGGAATTAATCCAATTTTTTGTGAAAATCTATCCCATTGAATAAATTTCTCTAGAATTTGTTTGACCAGAACATTTTGAGAAATTCCTTTTTGACTTGCTTCTGTTTCTAGTTCTGAAATTAATTTTTCAGATAATCTATAAGTGATGCTTCTTGTTGGATCTTTTTTATTTGTGTGTGTTTGTCTTTTTGAAGTATCCATGCTTTCGATCATTTAATTCACTTGACTGATATTAATTGATGTCTTCTTGTTTTGTGTTATTTAAAACACATTCAATTGTGGTTTCTTCTAAATCACAATGAATTGTAATCTCTTGGATTTTACTCATATATAGAAAATATCTTTTTCCGTCTCTGTTAATCGAGCCTGAAATTGCTAGTAATTTTCCGTCGTATAGTTTTTGCAATTTTCTATATACTGTACTTAGTGGGATTCTTTCTTCTTCAGAAATGACCATTGCAGATTTTGGTTTTTCAACAGTATTTTTTAAAATCTGTTTGCAGTACCCATCAGCAAGACTTTCCAAAATCACTTGCTTTCTTTCTGCATCTGTAATTTTTCTTGTTTGTACTAAATCCAACATGAGTTTTTTTTTCTGAAAATCAGTTATAACCCTGATGTTTGCATTGTCTTGCAATGTACCCAAATTTGTTATATTTCATAAAAAATAATTTTTTTTATGAAAAATTCTAATTTCAAATTCTTAATAATTGCAATTTCCGCATTTGTATTAATTTCTATATCGACTAGTTTTGTTAATGCAGAAAATGTTCCAAATTGGGTGAAAAATAACGCTTTATGGTATGGTCAAGGGCAAATTTCAGAAACTGAATTTCTAAATTCGATCAAATTTTTAATTGAAAATAACATCATTGTTTTAGAATCTGATAAAAAATTTGAAAAATTAATTGATACTCAAATACTAATTCCTAATGGTAACTATGATGTTTCTGGAGGCTCATTTTATTTACCATTAAATTTGGAAATTCCTACAAATACTAAAGTAACCTGGTTAAATGATGATACTGTTCTTCACACAATTCAAAGTCAAGACAAATTTGGAAATATAGTTGGATTATTCAATAGTGCACCATTAAATTCAGGTGATACATTTGAATTCATTTTTACTGAATCAGGAGTTTACAACTATTATTGTTCATTACACCCATGGCGAGTTGGTGTAGTAACCGTCACATAAAATCAAAATTGAAAATCACATTAATAATTTAAGTATTTAAATTATTTTTTCCATGTGAGGATGATTTAACATTAACCTTAATGCGTTCAGATCTGCCTAGATTCATTTCATCCTCATTTCATTCCATTCAAACAAATTTTATTTTCAAACTAGTGTCAATTATAATTAGTAAAGCCAATAACTTATCTAGTGATGAGATTGAATTTAGTGCATTGAAAGAAAAGTTTGTCAACATTGATGGAAATAAAATTCGATATTTTGAATCAGGTTCTTCCAAAAAAACATTGCTGCTTGTTCATGGTCTGGGTGCATCCTCTGAAAGATGGGAACATGTATTGCCTATTTTTACAAATGATTTTCGTGTGATAGTGCCAGATTTAATTGGATTTGGTTATAGTGATAAACCTGCTATTGATTATACTATTGACTTTTTTTCAAATTTTTTAGAAAAATTTTTAATTTCTTTAGGGATTAACAAAACCAGTATTATTGGTTCTTCATTAGGGGGACAAATTGCTGCAGAATATGCTTCATCCCATTCTCAATCTGTTGACAAATTAATTTTGGTATCTCCTTCAGGAATTATGAAACAATCTACATTTGCTCTTGATGCATATATCATGGCTGCACTATATCCAAACGAACAAAGTGCAAAAAATGCATTTGAAATTATGGATGCTTCGGGAAGAGAAGTTCCTACAAACATAATTACAGAATTTGTAACCCGAATGAAATTACATAATGCAAAATTTGCTTTCATGTCTACTTTGCTGGGATTAAAACATTGTGAATTAATTACAAAAAAACTTGAGAATATTTCTTCTCCTACATTAGTTATTTGGGGTGCTGATGACCCCGTAATTCCTATCACTTTTGCAAATGATTTTATTTCATCTATCAATAATTGTGAATTTTATGAAATGAGTAAATGCGGTCATACTCCATATGTTCAAGAACCAGAATTATTTGCTACTCAGGCATTAAAATTTTTGAATAATTGATAAAAGGACTTAAATTAGATTTATTAAATTATTTGGTAATGAATGGTAATGGCAACCCCTATGATCCGACTACAATGTTTAAAAACTGGATACAAAAAAATGGTCAAGCACAAGCTGAATTTATGAAAAGTTTTGGTAATCTGATGACAAATCAACCAAATCAAACATTCAACCCGTTAGAAACTCTAAAAGATGTCTCTGAAAAAACTATGCAAACGCAATCTAATATTATAGATAATATGTCCTCCTTGCAAACAAAAAGTATGGATACTATGTTTAACATTGGACAGATGCTTCCATCTTTTATGAATTGGGGCGCATACAAAACCACCATTAGCAGCAATGGTAGGATCTCAATTCCTGAAGCTGAACGTAATGCCCTTGATTTAAGCGATGGCGATTTAGTTCAAGTAATTATTTTACCAATAACAAAAAAATCTAAAACCAAGAAATCAAGAAAATAAGTTAAATCAAAAAAATCTAAATAAATTCTAAAAATATATTTTCGCTATATTCAAAAATACATACAAAATAATTTTTGGTTTTAATATCATATTCTGCAAATATTGCTTGAACTTGTGTAATTTTTTAAGATTTTGTTTGCGAATTTATTTTCATAAGTTATTTACACATTACCATTCAAATTATTTTATGTCTTTCTTTACCATTAATTACCAATTATTACCAATGATATATATACTAGTTTGTTTGATTGGAAATATGAGTACACAAACAAAAACAGCTCAAAATACAAATCAGCCAAACAACGTATTTGCAATCTACAAACAAAATGTACAAAAATATTTTGATAGTATCGCAAAAAATACTCCACAATATTTTCAAGCAACAACACATTTTCAAGAAGAATGTGTGAAATCTGCTCAAAAATCATTTGATGCTGCAATCACAATGCAACAAGAATTTGCTCAAAAATCAGGATTGTCTACAGATATTCCTAGTGCTGCAAAAACTGCAATTGTTGATTCCAACAAACAAATTATTCAAGCAAGTACAATTCAAAATCAAATTGCAAAAACTGTAATTGACGCAACAACTCAAAATATGAAATCCTTTAATGATAACGTTGAGGCATTCACTGATTTGAATAAAAATATTGTCCAATCATGGATAACAACATTCACTCCTACAAATAACTAGGGTGATTTTTTTTATTTTATTTATACGCATTAGTAATTTATTACAAAATTTTTTGAGCAATTTTAAATAGATGTTTAAATTTTTGGTTTATTTTTATGATCTTTCAGATAGCCATGTACCCATTTCGGGCAATACTTTCTTTTGAGATAATGAACTAGCAATCATTCCCACATGTCCAGTTGGATATATTTTCAGAGTTTTATCCTCGCTACCTACAGCATAATGTAATGGCATACTGCATTCTGGAGAGACCAGGTGATCTCCAACCGCTATTTGGGTAAACATTGGCATATCTATTTTCTTTAAATTTATGATTTCGTCTCCCACATACATTTTATTTTGAATTAATAGATTTTCTTGATAGATATCCTTGATCCATTGTTTGAATAATTCTCCTGGGATAGGTGGTGTGTCTCCTAACCATTTTTCAACCCTCAAAAAATTATCCACATATTTTTTATCATCAATATTTTTAAAAAATTTAATATATTTTTCAATTCCTTGCTCAAAAGGCTTCAAAACTGAAAAACAATAATACATGAATTCTGGTGGCATGTTTCCAATTGTCTCCACCATTTTGTCTGCATTCATGTGCTTTGCTAAATTACTAATTACTGTGGTGTCTTTCCATCCATCAATTACAGGTGCGGTTGCAATGTAATTTTTTACACTTTCTGGATGTAATGCGGTATATGCTGTAGCAATTGTAGCACCTGTACAATACCCTTGTAAGGATATTTTTTCTGTTGATGTTTGATTTTTAACATATTCTACAGATGAATCTAAATATCCATTTACATAATCCTCAAAATCTAAATATTTATCCATACTAGTTGGTGTTCCCCAATCCAACATGTAAACTTCAAACCCTTGCTCTAGTAGATTCCTTACCCAACTTTTTTCTGGATGAATATCTAAAATATGAAATCTATTGATTAGCGCATATGATATTAACAAAGGTGTTTTGTGTTTAGTCTCAATTATTGGCTTGTAGTGCAATAATCTAGTTTTATCTATATTTTGAACAACTTCGTGTGGAGTAACTTCTAAATTTATTTCATCTGGTGCTGATACAAATTTTGGAGCATCTATAACATTTTTACTAAATTTTAAAATTTCCTCTATGATTTTAGGATCTATTATGGATTCATTTTGCATTTTTTCTTTTCTCCTTTTTTAATTTTAATTCTAATTTTGATATTCGTTTTTTTAATGAATGAATTTCTTTGTATACTTCATCAACTTCTTCTTTGCTAGGAAGATTTACTGATTGTAAAATTACATTTGTGATGTTATTCCAATGTTTTGTTAATTCCAATTCTTTGGATACCAAATTTCCATAATTTTCTCCAAATTTTTTGGAATCAAATAATTCTGTGAAATCATTATCAAAAATGTCTATCCATATCCTTTTGACTGATTCAATTTGTTCAGCGTCTTGAGGAATTTCTGGTGCTTTCAGATTTACTTTCTTTTGTGCAATTCCCCATGTATCTGATAGTTGTTTATAGTATTCAGTCATGTATTGATTGAACCCCATTAAATTTTCATTAATCTCAATTAATTCAATGGCTATTTTTTTTGAATTTGCAGCAAATGCTCTCATGGGACCAATTGAAGTTAATGCCTGAGGCTTACTTGACATCAAATGTATGATATCTGTCCAAAATAATGACAAATGTTTGTAATATTCTGTCATTTTAGTATCCGGATTATCAGTGTTTTTAGATGAGTTTGAATTCACTCTTAACAATCGATTTAGATCGCAATAAATAGTTCTATTTGCCTATAATATGGATGGATAATGTAGAAGAACTTGAAAGTATCTGTCAGGAAATTTTAAAACTAGATTCTAAGATGCGTTCTGCACGATTTATCAATTCAAGAGGTCATTTAGCTGCAGGTGGAATGAAAGAAGGGTTGCTCTCACTTGAGGCAAAAAAACAAGATGAGATGATGTTCATGGAACTTGCATTAAGAGTAAGAATGAGACATGAGTTTGATAATGAATTTGGAATTGTACACTTTTCATTATCTTACAGAGATAAAGTAATTGTAATGAGTTTCCCATTAAGTGATGATGATGTTTTATTAGTATCTCGTGAAAAAGATACAAATTTTGCTGAAATTCCATTTAAAATATTGGAACTCATTGAATGTATTAAAAAAACACCAATCAAAACATTTTGATTTTAATAACATAATTTTTCTTATATCTAAATTCAACCGTTTTTTAATAATCTATTTGAATTATAGTTCATAGAACTACTTAACAACGATGATCATCTTTTCAAGTTAATGTCAACTAACTCAAAAAATAATGAATGGGATTCATTGTGGGGAGAATATTCAAAATCTCTTGAAAATTGGAAGTCAATGTTTGAACAATTTCAAAACGCAAGCAATGATATGCAAACAAAGTTCAATCAAGTTTGGGAAAAAGCAAGTTCAGAATCAAGTACAGAGACATTCAAAGATTTTACTGAAAATTGGCAAAAATCTATGAGTAATGCAGGAATAACATCATTCAAAGATTTTACTGAAAATTGGCAAAAATACATGAACGATACAAACGGTTCTGCCTTTAAGCAATTTACAGATAATTGGCAAAAAACACTTAGTTCTTCAGGTCTGGAACAAATGAATGCTTATGGTGAAATGATGAAAAAATTTGCTGAAACTTGGAATTCTATGTGGCCCAAGACTTCATAATTCTTTATTTTTTATTTTAATAAAAATTAGAGATGCAAAAAAGTCAAGATTACAAAAGAGCATGTAAAGAAAGGTGATTTGAGCCAAACTGGAATTCATGGTAATCTAGACATAAATTTTGCATAATCAAAATTACTGTTAAGATCAATTTTTCCATTGTTTTTTTATTTTATGAAAATTTAACAAAACACAGTATTGCCATGGGTAATGCTGGGCTGCGATAATTCAAACTAACGCATCTTTTGGGATTATCGCTCTACCACGTGGCCAAACAACAAGATCAAAGTATTTTGTGCCTACCATTTTATAGTAAGATTGATAGATTAACCTCATAGGAGAATAGAAATGGTTACCGTTGAAGAAATTGAACATGTTTCAAAACTAATGAAAATAGATGTTGATGATCATGGTGAATATCTTGAAAAAGTTCAAACAATGATTAATTATTTTGATATTTTAGACTCTGCAGGTGTTGAATCTGAAGAAATATCGATGCCAGAAATTCCAATTGAACAATTACGAAATGATGAATACATTCCATTTGGGGACAAATTAATTGAGAAAATGAATCATTACAAAGGAACCTTCGTTAGAGCACCAAAGATGTAACCATGAATCTAAAAATCTCTGCTCTTGAATTTATTGAAGAAGCTAAAAATGGAAATATTTCTGTAGAAGAATTTGTCAGTACAACTCTTGAAAGAATAAATTCTGTTGATGATAAACTTCATGCATTTTTATCTGTAAATGATAGTGCAATTGAGCAAGCACGTAATATTGATAAAAAAATTAAATCTGGTGAAGACGTTGGAGATTGTTTTGGAATGCCAATTTCCATCAAAGATAACATGTGTATCAAAGATTCCAAAACCACATGTGCATCAAAAATGCTTGAAAACTTTATTGCACCATACGATGCAACAGTAATTTCAAAATTAAAAAAACAAGATGCAATTTTTATTGGCAAGGTAAATATGGATGAATTTGCTATGGGTCTAACTACTGAGTTTAGTGCATTTGGTCCAAGTAAAAACCCGTGGAATATTGAACACGTTCCAGGAGGTTCATCTGGTGGAAGTGCAGTCTCTGTTAGTTCCTATGAATGCATTGCATCATTGGGTTCTGATACTGGGGGTTCTGTTAGAAATCCTGCTAGTTTTTGCTCAACTGTAGGGTACAAACCAACTTATGGGTTAATCAGTAGATTTGGATTAATTTCATATGCAAATAGTATTGAACAGATAGGACCACTAACTAGAACTGTCAAGGATACGGCATTCATGTTAAATCTCATTGCAGGAGTTGATCCTAATGACAACACTACAGTAAACAACAACAATGAGGATTATCTGGAAAACATTGATTCTGGAATTGAGGGCAAAAAAATTGGAATAGTTACTGAAATGATTGGAGACGGGATTGACCCCGAGGTAATGACTGCAACAAAAGAGGCTATTTCAAAGCTTGAAGGGCTAGGCGCAATTTGTGAAGAAGTTTCATTGGAAATGGTGAAATATTCTGTTGCCGCATACTATACCATTACTGCTACTGAGGCTGGAAGTAATTTAGCCAGATATGATAATTTGAGATACGGGTATGAAATGCCTGTTGAAGGTTATGAGTTTAATTCTTACATTTCAAAAGCCAGAAAAAACTTTGGGCCTGAAGTTACACGTAGAATGATCATTGGAGGATTTGTTCCATCTGCAGGTCATGCTGGAAAATATTTCCTCAAAGCTATGAAAGTAAAAAGTAAATTAACTAAAGAAATCAATGAAGCATTTAAGAAATTTGATTTGTTGGTTGCACCCACAGTGCCGATATTACCATTTAAAATTGGAGAAAAAATAGATGACCCTGTATCTCTATTTTTAGTAGACATCAATACAGTTGCAGCAAATCTAACTGGAAAGCCCGCAATTTCCATTCCATTTAAAATTGTTAATGGTTTGCCAATTGGAATTCAACTAATGGCAAATTCAATGAATGACAAAATGTTATTACAAGCAGCACATGCATTAGAAAAAACTGTGACCTTACCGGAGGTACCATTATGACAAAAATTGGTTTAGAAATTCACTGTCAATTAACAAATTTAGAAAGTAAATTATTTTGTTCATGTAAAGCAAACTATCGTGAATTTGAACCAAATCAAAACATATGTCCTGTATGTGCTGGAATGCCAGGCAGTTTGCCTAGATTAAATCAAGAAGCAGTAAAAAAAGCAACAATGATTTCTATGGCATTGAATTGTTCTACTCCAGAAAAAATTGCATTTTTTAGAAAAAATTATTTTTATCCAGATTTACCTAAAAATTTTCAAATTACACAATTGAATATTTATGGCGACACTAGTGTAGGAGGTTCTGGAACAATTACTGTTGGTGATAAAAAAATTCGAATCACCAGAATTCAATTAGAAGAAGATCCTGGAAGATTAATCTATGAAGGCAGTTCTTCAAAAAATCAAATTACATTAGTAGATTACAATCGAGCAGGTACACCACTAGTAGAAATTGTAACTGAGCCGGATTTTGAAACTCCAAAGGAAGTGCGTGATTTTCTCAATATTTTATCAGATTTACTAAAAAATCTAGGTGTTGCAGACCCAAGTTTAGAAGGGGCAATGAGAGCAGATGCTAATGTCTCAACTCGTGGAGGAAATAAAGTTGAAATTAAAAATATAGGTTCATTTCATGATTTAGAAAAAGCTGCGCATTTTGAAATTACTAGACAAGAAAGCCTGCATGATAGAGACATTCCAATTGTACAAGAAACACGTCATTGGGATGATAGACGAAAAATTACAGTATCATCGCGCTCTAAAGAAGAGGATTTAGATTATCGCTATTTTCTTGAAGGAGATATTCCATGGGTAAAAATCAATCCTGAAATTCAAAAGGAATTAAATGCAAAAATGCCTGAGAGTATCAGTTCTAAAAAAGAACGATATGTTACAAAATATCACATTCCGCAGCAGGTTGCAGAAGTATTATCTTCTGATAAATTTTATTCTGATTTATTTGAAGATTCACATTCAGAGACAAATGCAAAAGAGGTTGCAAATATTATTACAACTGAATTAATGGGATTAGAAGATACTAGAGAAAAACGTGAGTCTTCTAAACTTACAGCAACACATTTGAGAGATTTAGCAGATGCCATTCAAAATGGAAAAGTTTCAAGAAACTCATCAAAAAATGCTTTACATGAAATTTTAAAAACTGGAAAAAGTGTTTTGCAAATAATTTCTGAATTAGATTTAGGAAATGTTTCAAATGAAACACAATTACTTGAAATAATCGATAAAATAATTTCGGATGAGCCACAAGCAGTAGAGCAAGCAAAATCAAATCCACAAACTATCAACTTTTTAGTTGGGAAAGTAATGCAAGCTACAAAAGGAAAAGCAGATCCTACATTAACTTTGAATTTATTAAAAAAACAATTAACTTAAGAATCATAAATTCATAGTATATTGACATGGTTCATTTTTACGTAAATAAAATCAAGCATATCCCTCTAAAGAAATCTACATGTATTGATTGTGGAAGTTCATCACTAAAAGAAGATGCAGTTTTAGTGACAACTGGCCCTTCACAACTCGATGCAGATTATGTTCCATCGGTCTTATGCTTGACATGTGAAACATTGATGGTAATCACTATAAATCCAGGGGCAGTAATTGGGATCAATCATTCCATAGGAAATCAACTAACTGTTCGTAATCAATAATCTTAAACCCTTAATTTGAGATTTTTTTCTAAAAAAATATGAGAAAACTATCATTAGAAGATATTGAATTCATTAAAATTTTAGCAACATCAGATGCAGCTATTTTACAAATCGGAATGAATGAGTCAACCAAACAAAGATTAGATGATCAAATCGGGAGTATTTTACAAGAATATTACCTTGAAAATACAGTAAAAGATGGAACCGATTGGAATGACGAGTTAGAAAAAAATGGCTTGACTGAAGATCACATAAAATCTGCTATTGCATGTGCTAGACGTTTAGGGATAAATATTTCATAAATCAATAATTTTTTTATGCTCTTTTTTATTTTAACATTGAATTATGTCAGATTTTAAATTTATTCCAACTGAACAACAAAAACAAGAATCAAATATTTTTGAATTTATGAAAAAACTAAACATTTCATCATTGGAAATCCAGGTATTTTGAATGAAATGACCCCTATTAATGAAAATTAAAATCTTATATCTTTTAGTTGCTATATTATTACGATGATTTCATATTCAGACGATGAAAAGATTATCTCAAATTTTCAGAAGAAAATTGATTCTATCAATTCTCAAAAGCAGTTAGCTTTTGTTGAAAAAAAGGAATTGACTTTGAAAGGAAGTGAAACTCTCAAGCGTCCTAGTTATCATTTATAAAAATATGAATTCTGTGCGTAAAATAATTAGAAAAATCATTTAGATCTTTTTTTGATTTGTTGAGCAACCATTGGTAAAAATGCACCTACATCAGAGACAATTCCGAGTGCTTGCCATGTACCTCTATCCATTAATTTGGTAACTGTTGGCTGACTGATATCCACAACAATTACCTTTACACTAGCTGGTAACATATTTCCAGTTGCAATAGAGTGCAACATTGTAGAAATCATAATTACCATATCTACACCTTTGAGGACTTTTTTGTATTGTCTTTGAGCTTCAGCCACATCAGTAATTACATCAGGTAATGGTCCATCATCTCGAATTGAACCTGCTAAAACAAATGGAATATTATTTTTTACACATTCATACATTATTCCTTTAGTTAATTTTTTAGTCTTGACCATATTTGCAATTGAACCTGCCTTGAAAACAGCATTGATGGTATCCATGTGATTTCTGTGACCATGGTATGCCAACGTGGCATCTTTGACATTCATTCCCAATGAAGTTCCAAGTGTTGCATATTCTATATCGTGAACTGCTAATGCATTTCCTGCCAAAACTCCATCAATGTAACCTGATCTGATTAATTCTGAAACTGAATCATCAGCCCCTGTGTGTACAATTGCAGGGCCTCCAACAATCACTATCTTTCCACCTTTCTTTTTTGTATTGTAAATATCATCAGCTACTTGTTTTGCAATATGTTGAGTTGGCCTTTCACTAGAACTAGCACTTCCCATAAATTCAAAGACATTAACTCCTTCTCTTGGACGTTCAGGAGGACTGATTTTGACTCCAGATTCCCCAACAATGATTTGATCACCCTTTTTTACATCTCTTACAGGAACACAAAATGCCTTGTTTCCTTCAACAACAATACATTTGTCCATCATCATATTTTCAACTGTAACCCATTTTCCTTTGAGATAAATTTGAGTATGATTATTTGTTGTACTGTAAAAGTTGTCTGGCATGACATAATCTTTTGGAGATTTTTTTAGTTGAATTTCTTTTTGAATTTTAGATACTGCCCCTTCACGGTATACTGTTTTTAGAATCTCATCCAAATGTACTTGGTTTTTTCCCGATATTGTCAATCTTGCATAAGAGTGGTCTTTTTTCTTTGTTCCAATATCAATTTCTTCAACATTAAACTCTCCCTTCAAATCCATGATTTTATCAAAAATTTTAGTAAGAATTGACGAATCTATTAAATGACCACTAACTTCGATTTCTTGGGAAAATTTACTCATTTTGATACTATTGATTATGATAACTAAAGGTTTTCTCTGTATAATTTTATTAGAATTGACTTCAAGCTCTAAAATCCATGTCTAAATAGTAAAATTTAGACTGGTAAAATGACTTTTCCTTCAAATTTTTGAATATTGTCTTTCTCAAATGCCTTTTCGAGATTTTCTTTTTGTAATTGAGTTACTCCCTGAACTATGGTTTTTGAAGAACCAGAATTATCTACCAATGCAAGAATATATCCACTATTATCGGTTAAAACAAATCCTGCGGATTCATCCACAAATGCATATAAATTTTCTTCACCTACTGGTTTCCACACATTCGATTTGGAGTCAATTAACGCTAATGCCGGCATTGCTTTACCATCAGTTAAAGTATTGAGATATTCTCGAGCTTCGGCTACTCTCTTTTGTCCTAATTTTAGAGCTTGAAAATATTGCATATCCATCAGAATATGTGATTGTTATAAAAACATCACAAAAGACAGTTATAGAAACCCTGCTTCATATCGATGATGCCATTAACAAATCCTGTTATCATTAAACTTAATGAAATTACTACTTTTGTGCAAGATAAGTCAAAACTGACTGAAAATGAAGTTGTAGAAATTAAGAAAATTTTCAAAGAATTAGTTAAAAACGGAGAAAGGTATAATGTTGACGAAATCGAATTTTGGTTTGAAAATGAAGGCAGTTGGAAAATAAAAGAACCCAGAGTACGAATCACTAATCTTTCAAGTTACATTCAAGATAAACATCAGCAAACTGCTCATCTAAGAATGGTTTCTGATGATGATTGTAGTTGTGGGCACTAATTATGGCTAGTTTTGATCAAAAATCAGACAGATATGAAATTATATCAATTAAATCAAAAATTCGAGAGGATTTTTTTCATAAAGTTGTAAAAGATTCAAAAACTGGAAAAGCTGTCTCTTGTTCTTGTAAATGCTGGAGTAAAGGAAACAAACCTTGTTTTGGCATGAAAACCATTGGTTTTTCTGAATCTAATTAAATTTCTAACTGCCCTAATAATCTTCCAACAATTTTAGAATTTTCTTTTCGCTCACTTAATATTTCTTCAATTCTTTTTTCATTTTTATTTTCATTAGAAATCATTTGAAAATATTCTTCATCTAAATCATTATTAGTTTGCAATCGTTTGATTACTTCAAATAAAATCCCAATTACTTGTTTTTGAGCATCAATTAGTTCATCTTTTTTAATTTCAGACATTTTCTAATCTTCTTCAATTATCTTTGTAAATAATTCTTTTAATTTTTTATCTGTAATACTTGTTTTTGCAGATTCTATAAAGGGTTCAATATTTTTAATAGTTTTAGTGTTCTTTTGGTAAATTTTTGCTTGTAATGCCATTTCTAATTTATCTATTTGATGAACAATTTGAGATTCCTTAGAAGAATTATCTTGGTATTCTTTCCAAATTTCACCAAACTGGATTTTTATCATTTCTGGTAATTTATCAATTATTTCATTAAAAGCATTATTTTCAAGTTCATTTTTATTTTCATTAGACATTTGTTCCGGGGTTATGTCTCCAATTTTTGATTCTGCTAAATCATGAAGTAATATCATTTTTAGAATTTTTTCTGTATCGTAATTTTCTAAATCTGATATTACCATGCCCATCATTGCCATTGAATAACTGTGATCGGCGACAGATTCAGGGTTTTGTATAGATAATTTGTCCATCCACCCCTTTCTAGGTATATTTTTTAGATTTGAGGTATTTTTGAAAAAATCTAAATTTATCATAATTATGTGTTTTATTTTCTCCTAATGAGTTTTCATATGGATTTTTCGAATTGTATAATAGGTAAGAAAAAATAATAAAATTATGAAAATATATACAAAAACTGGTGATGATGGAAACACTGGATTACAAGGGGATTTCAGAATTGCAAAATCTCATCCAAGAATTATAGCCTATGGAACTGTAGATGAGGTAAATGCTGCAATTGGTGTAGTTTTAACTAATGATTTAGATGATGATATTAATGAGATTTTAAGTCAAATTCAAAATGAATTATTTTTGTTAGGTTCCGATTTATCCAACCACAATCTCAATGATTTGAAAAATAGAATATCCTTAGAAATGGTTGAAAACATCGAAAAAATTATTGATAAATTTGAATTAGAATTGGCACCTATTGCAAATTTTATTTTGCCTGGCGGAAATTTAGCTGCTTCACAAATTCATCTAGTAAGAACCATTATTAGAAGAGCAGAAACGATGGTAGTAAAATTAAGTGACAAAGAAGAAATTAATTCTAATTGTATCAAATATCTCAATAGATTATCAGATCTAATGTTTGTGATGGGTCGTTTAATCAATAAAAGAAAAGATATCCAAGATACTATTTGGAAACCCTGAAAAGACAAACTTTAATGCCTCATCTAAAGTATTTTTTTTAGTGCCAAGGTAGCTCAGCCTGGAAGAGCACTCGGCTGAAGACCGGGCTGTCGCTTGTTCAAATCATGCCCTTGGCACTCTTTTTAGATTTATGATAGAATAACCTCCTCTTTTAGGCTCAATATGGACTAGTTTCTAATCTTATGATTTGTAATATTTTAGGATGCAGCACTGAATCTTATTTCAAAATACTATATTCCCATTATAATAAATCCAAAAAACCTTTTGCCAAGGAGATTATGAGAGTATGTGAAAATCATGCTAAAATGATTGCAGATGAAGATAGCAGAATACAAATTCAAATATTAAATTGAGAAAAATAGAAATAAAATTACACGATAAAGATTATTTTGATTTTCTTAGTATTTCAATAAACCAAGAGTTATCCGTTGAAGAAAATTTAAAAAATATAATAAAATACCACCTGATAGTTTATCGAAATAAAAATAAAATAAAGAACAAAAAATTGTTCTCATGAAAATATTCACTATGCATCAACTAAATTAAAGAAATTCTTTCCAGATGAAGATTTTTCCATAATACACTTCACATAGAGAGTTTCTTTGCCTGAATTGATATCATCTCGAAGTTTTTGATTAGAAAATTTCTTCACAATGGCAACACGAGTTGTATGAAATTTGTTCATTTGATTACCATCAATTGAAAAAAATTCTTTCATAGTCAATTTTACACCTTTAGTGATTTCATCACCTTGTGCATAATGTGAATCTTCAATTTGAGTAATTGTAAATGATTGACCATCAATTTTTGCTAGTGATGCTGAATTACTAATCATTTGATAATCTGCTAATTTTGCTATTTCGTTCACCTCCCATCAAAAAATAATGAAACAAAGTGAAAATAAAGTAATTCTAAAGTTAATTGTTGACTATTACATACTGTTTATTCAATATTTGGACATATCAAAATTCAAGATGATTTTAAACAAAAAATCATAGAAGATAAATTTAGCAAAAATGATTTGAAAATATGATCAAAAAGGAAGAATTGGATAGATGGATAAGTGAATTTCACCCTACTGTTGAAACAGAAATAATTGAAGTTTTACGAGCACGTATTCAATATTCAATATTAGATGAATTGAATTACATGGTATCTAATCAAATTGCCAGTACTAATGAAGTAAAAAAGATCGTTTTAGATGAAATTACAGAGATCATAAATGACTCAATTGAGGCAGATATTGAAGAAAATTGAGCAAAAATGGGTTTAATGTTACAAAATCTTTAAAAGATACTCAATCGCAAGATTTTCGATATTAATGGCTGAAAAAAAAGTTGTGAAGAAAACAACGAAAGCAAAGAAAACCACCACGAAAGCAAAGAAAACCACCACGAAAGCAAAGAAAACCACCACGAAAGCAAAGAAAACCAATAAGAAATCTAAATCTAAAAAAATTAAAGATGAGCCTAGCGGAGATAGTGGAATTGTGATAGTTGATGATGATTTAGTTATAGACCAAGAAAAAATAAATGAAGAACGCAGAGCCTATCTTGAGGAAGCTAGATCTCAAGATGCAACAGACTAGAAATATGTTTGGAGCCTGAATCAACCACAACGAATTTAGTTAATCCTAGCAATATTTATCAAATTGATTCGCATAAGGTAAACGTGTATGCACTATGTCTAATTGCCGTAAAACCAGGTAAAGTTGATGCAGTTGTTGAAATTTTAAAGAAAAAAAGAAAGGTAGTCAAACAGGTAATGGTGGTTACAGGCCGTGCAGATATTAGTGTAATTTTACAAGGAAATATAGATCAAATTAATCAAATGGTAATTGACTTTAAAAAAATTAAAGACATTGTAACTACAGAAACACTAATTGAAGTAGAGGTGGATTTAGGTTGGTAAAAGCAATAATTTTAGTCAAATCTCCAAAAAAATTGATTGCAGTGAAATTGAGAAAATTGTCAACTGTATCAAATTCTTTTCCAACAAGTGGTCAGTTTGATGCAGTTGCAATAATTGATGTAAAAGAACTGGTAGAAATTAAAGAAATTACAAATCAAATTCAAAAAATTAGTGGTGTTGAAAGAACTGAAACAATGGTTGAAGTTCAATAATTTTGATAAATCAAATACTTAATCCGTTTGTAATTATTATGGTAATTGATTTAAGTAACTTTAGCGCATATTATTTGTGAACGTCAAAAAAGTTGGAAATGTAATCTTGGCGGTGAAAGATTTAGAAAAGTCCATACAATTCTATAATGAAGTAATTGGACTTCCAATCAGAAACCAAAGAAGAACATGGGTGGATTTAGGTACCTCTGGAGCTTTATTGAGTCTACATCCCGCATCACTAACTGCACAACACATTGGTAGTTCTATAGAAAATGGAATAAGTATAGGGTTTCTAGTAGGGGATTTGAGTTCTTCACTAGATGAACTAAAATCAAAAGGTGTCACAATTTATCGAGACATTGTTGAAAAAGATGCAGGAAAAAATGCAGTAATTTTAGATCCGGACCAATACATGATTTCATTGTTCGAACCAATTTTTGAAGATACGGTTCAACAAACAAGTGGGTATCAGGGATTTACACCAGCTTAGATTATCCTTTTTATTGAAGAGATAATCTCATCCAAGTTTTTTTCTTTAGAATTAATTGAAATATAAAATACAATGTTATTTTTTTGTAAAATTATTACATTAACTTTAGAATGTTTTAAAACTGCATAACTTAATTTGCCTAAAGAATCCCCATTATTTTTTCGTAAAGAAAATAATGTAGATATAATAAAAAATTCATGCTTGATATTTTCTGGTTTTAATAATGGTTTTAGATTAGGTTGAATTATGCCAGTTAATGTTCTACCATGATTATTGATTACACCAGCATAACGAATACTAGAAGATATTTCAAGAATTGATTGACATTGTTTTTTATATTTTATAATTTTATTCTTCCATTTATCTGAAGGAGTATTTCCCATATCAAAAAAACTATAGCAGAATGTAATAAGGCTTGTCACATTTATAAAAATTTAAAAAATTTTTTATGGATTATGTTTATCTTTAGGTCTATTATCTAATTTTTTCTTTAATTCCAAGTTTTCTTTAATTAACTTGTCGTTTTCTGTTTTTAATGTTTGAATGGAATTTCGACCATTAAACAATGGATGTCCCGGAGGTATGATTTGAGATTCACTGGATAGTAAACCTGAGGCATATTGCTGATACAATTTTTGAAATCCCTGAAGTTTTTGATTGAGTGTATCATCATGTTTTGACATCTGTTGTTTCATTTGATTTTGATGGATTGGTGACAAAGGATGATTTAATCCTGGAGGCAATCTAGGAAATTGAAATGCCATATGTGGAATATTTGGATTTAATCCATATAGTTCCTCAAGATGTCTCATTACCAAATTATCCATAGATTTAATCAAAAATTGCTATATTTATGGCTTAATTTACGCATCTGATATACTATCTAGTTTAACTTCAGTCGTTTTTACTCAAATTCAGCTGATCGCAGATCCTTATACTTGTCTCATTTTGATCGAATCTATCATGGCTGAAGAAGAAAAATCATGCTTAAAGTGCAAAAAAGATATCCAAGAAGAGGAATTGCACAAAATAGTAATGTATGTAGTCCAAAACAAATTCACAGAGCACCATTATGAACATGTAGAGTGCCCTGAGAAATTTACAGTGTAAATGATATTTTAGAAGTTATCCGTTATATTCAAAAACTTGATAAATTTCTCCAGTTACTCTAGAGCGATAATTCCATTGATTATTTTCCCAAACTGTTTTATGAAAATCTTTTTGTAAATTAGGATGTAATCTCTTACATACATCAGAGCCAATCAAAATCTGATTTTGTTTTGCCATATTTTGAATTTTTGATGCAATATTCATAGCTGGTCCCATTAAATCAACATGAGAATGTTGTTCATCAGCACCATATCTAACAACAATGTTTTGCCCAAAATCAATACCAATTTTTACCATTAAATCTGGATAATCATATTGATTAAGAATTGGGTTAATTCCTTTTTGAATTACAATATTCATAGATTTTGCACAATTTACAGCATTATCTGCAGTAAGTAAAGAATTGGAACCTGTAACAAAATATCCAATTACAGCATCACCAACAAATTTTAAAACATATCCATGATGTTGTCGAATTACTCGGGCCATTTCTTGTGCAAAAGAGCTAATAATGGTAGCAATTTTTTCTGAAGGCATTTCTAAAGCCATAGTAGTGGATCCCACTAAATCCACATAAAGAACAACCATGTCTAGCTTTTTGAATACATGTTTTCTAAGAAATTGTTCAGATTCATCAACAACTCCAGAATATTCATATCCCTTTTTTAGTGCACCCCAAACTCTTTTCTGGGTTTCTAAAATCATACTTTCTGAATCTACAGCTTTTTCATCGTTTTTACTGAAAAGCATGTCAACCACATGATTCTCATTATTTTGATTAGTATTTTCAGTCATGTTAAATCAGTTACTCCAAAGGGAAATCAATTTTACAGGTGGTGCATTTGCCCCTATTCCCGCTATATTTTGCGTCAAAATATTGAACAATTTCATTATTACAATTATTACATAATATTTTAGATTCTTCCATGCCTAAAAATAGAATTTAATCTATTTAGATATTGTTGATTATTGATGAAATGTATAAAATAGTCATTTTTTCAAAATGAAGGTTTAAGGAGAGTATTTTGGAAATCATTTTGTGCGATTAGGATCAAGATCACCAAATGAATTTATTCAAATATTGAATAAAAAAAATGAAGATATTCAAAAAGACTTTTTAACTCAAATAATAGAATTAACCAAAACTGTAAATGCTAAGGTGATGATGGGCGATTCAACAATCACAGAACAAATGACATTTGATCCTAAAAACATTACAAATTATTTAGAAAATATAAGTCAAAAATTAAATGATTGGACCCTACAAGATGTATCTAAGACAAATAATCAAGACCTTAGAAGAATTTTTATGAAATTTGAAATCACAGAAGGGAATTATTTAATTTCAGGCCACATGTCATTACAATTTCATGTATTGTTATTCTACAAACCTATGCAAAGAGTTATTGATTGTCAAAAAGAATTAGCAAAAATTATTGAAATAACTAAAAACAAAGAAATGGATTTATCAAATAACAGTGATCAATTTGTTTTAGAAAAATTAAAAGAAATGGGATACAAAGATTTTGATCATCAAAAATTATTTGAAATTTTTTATGAGGATGAAGAATTCAGTAAAAAAGTATATGCAGAAATTGAAAAAGAATCAGGGGAAAAATTTAAAAAATTAATTGAAAAGAAAAATAATCTATTAAAAGAATTAGACTCGCTTCTATTAGAAACATATCAAACAAGTTCTGTACTAATTGATGATGCTAGATTAGTTTCCGGCGAAGAAGGTTGTTTATGTACGTTAGATATTGAATTTGTTAAAAATGACAGCCATGAAGGATTATTTGATCCAAGAAAAATGTCAAATCAAGTAAAAGAAAATATTTTGAGTAGGCTAGAAGAACTTCAAAGATATGTCAAAAAATAAAATTCCACAAAATGAATATTTATTCATAAAATGTAATAAAATTATAAAAATGGATATTCCTTCATTTAGGCACAAAAATACTATTTTTTGATTAAATGATATCGATGAACTCAAATACTGCAAAAAATTAGCAACATCTCAATGAATCCAAATTATGATGAAATACTAAAGGCTAATTCATTACGTGGAAATGAAATTAAAAAAACACCCCTAATTCATTCATCCACTTTTAGTGATTTAACAAAATCAGAAATTTATCTTAAAACAGAGTTTAGACAAAAAACAGGTTCGTTTAAGATTAGGGGAGCATATTACAAAATTAAATCATTATCTGATGAAGAGAAAAAAAATGGCGTGGTAGCTGCATCTGCAGGGAATCATGCACAAGGAGTGGCACTAGCATCATCATTAGAAAAAATTTCATGTACAATTGTCATGCCAAAAAATGCATCGCCTGCAAAAGTTGCAGCAACTAGAGGGTATGGTGCAAATGTAATTTTAGAAGGAACAAACTATGATGAATCATTTTCAAAAGCAAAAGAAATTTCAAATGAAACAGGCGCAAAAATAATTCATGCATTCGATGACCCTCAAATCATAGCTGCTCAAGGAGTAATAGGATTAGAAATATTGGATGATTTACCAGATGTCGATGAAATATACCTACCAATAGGTGGTGGGGGACTTGCCGCAGGTACGCTTATTGCAATAAAAGAAAAAAATCCTAATGTCAAAGTTATTGGAGTTCAATCAAAATCATTTCCATCTATGTATGAATCAATCAAACAAAATACAAGAACAATGAATGGCGGAGATAGAACTATAGCTGATGGCATTTCAGTTAAAATGCCTGGAAAAATTACTTTTGAAATAATCAATGAATTAATCGACGGAGTTGTTTTAGTTGATGATGAAGAAATCACAAAAGCAATGTTTCTATTAATGGAGAGAATGAAATTTGTAGTTGAACCTGCAGGAGCAGTAGGTTTAGCTTATTTGATATCTAAAAAACCATCTCCAGGGAAAAAAATAGTTGTGATTTTGGCTGGAGGAAATGTAGACATGTATCTGTTAGGTCAAATCGTAGACAAAGGATTGGCCGGTATGAGTAGATTATTGAAATTATCAGTATTGTTGCCAGACAGGCCTGGTGCATTTAAAGAAATTGTGGATATAATCACTTTAGCTAATGCAAATATTGTAGAAGTTGTCCATGATAGATTGAGTTCTGATGTAAATGCAGGTTCTGCAGCAGTTACACTAAATTTAGAAACTCAAGGAAAAGAACAAGCAATGTCATTAATAAAATCTTTAGAAGAGAAAAATGTGAAATTCAAACTATTAACATAAATTTATTTGAATTTCTTTTTTGTGAATTTAGATAATCCTTCCTTTTTCAATTGTTCAGATTCTTTAATTACAGAATTATGTTGATCTGATTTATGCTGTTTCAATTGTTTTTTTAATATTGAGAATTCATTTGCTAAAATTTTAACTGCATAAATTCCTGCATTACCTGCTTTGTTGACCCCTACTGAAACAACAGGAGAACCAGATGGCATTTCAGTAATGGACAGCAATGAATCCAAACCACCAAAAGCAGAAAATTTTGCAGAATCTAATTTTTTAGGATGTTTATCATTATAGACTAAAATTGGAACACCTATTACAGGAATTGCTGTATGGGATGCAATCATTCCAGGTAAATGAGCTGCGCCACCAGCTCCAGCAATGATAATTTTAAACCCCATTTTTTCAGCATGTTTAGCATATTCAGATAATCTAGAAGGAGTCCGATGTGCTGAAATTATTTGATCTTCATGTTTAATTTTAAACTCATCAAAAATTTCAGCTGCACTTTTCATAATTCTGCTATCTGAACTAGATCCCATAATTATTCCAACCAAAGGTTTCTTAGAATAATCTGCACCTGAATTCATATAATTACAAAAAACTAGAGAATAATTAACAATTTCGATTTAATTAAGTAATACGAAAATTATTCAAAATATGCCTCTATTTTGTAAACAATGTAATGATAGGAGATTACCCAAATCTATAATGCCAGAAAACATTACGCTGTGGTTATGTGAAAAATGTAAAAATTTTGTAGATTCTAAAGATTTCATTGTCCGTGAAGCAAAATTAGAGGAATGTAATTCATCACAGGAAGATTACAAAAAATGGATAAAATCCATCCCTCCTGCAAATGCTACTGAAGACTCATTTCAATATTAAAAAATTAAAAATCCAACTGGATACCTAAAACAAGTAACTGAATTAAAAAAACAATCCCCAATAATGAAGATCCTAAAAGAATTTTGAGGATAATAGACATTGTACATTAGATATTTTTAGTGCTTTTTAATGAATTCATCTAATGGGAAAAATTTTGGGGATTATAGGTGGTGGTCAACTTGGAATGATGCTGACTGAGGCAGGTAAAAAAATGCCTGAACATATTTCAAAAGTAATTGTTTTAGATCCAAATGAAAACTGTTCTGCAGCATTAGTTGGCGCAGAACAAATAGTTGGAGATTTCAAAGATAAAGATGCAATCATCAAATTATCAAAAAAAGTGGATATTATTACATACGAAATCGAATCAGGGGACAGTGATGTTTTAAAATCTGTTGAAAATAATGCTGAAATCAATCCATCACCTGAAACTTTGAAAATTATTCAAGACAAATTTTTACAAAAAACATTTTTACAAAATAACAATATACCGGTTCCGGAATTTATCAAAGTAGAAACTATTGAAGAAGTAAAAGAAGGTTTAAAAAAATTTGGTTATCCAGCGTTGTTAAAAGCTAGAAGAGATGCTTATGATGGAAAAGGGAATTTTAAAATTGATTCAGAGAATGAAATTCAAACAGCATATGATTATTTTAAGGGTCAAAAACTCATGTTGGAAAAATTTATTCCGTTCAAAATGGAAGTTTCAGTAATTGCTTCAAGAAACACTAAAGGTGAAATTAAGACTTATCCGTTGGTTGAAAATATACATGAAAAAAATATTTTACGTGAAACAATTGCACCTGCAAGAACATCAAATGAAGTATCAAATAAAGCTGAAAAAATTGCCAGTGATACAATGGATGTTTTGAAGGGTGCGGGTGTTTTTGGGATTGAAATGTTTGTTACACAAGATGATGAAATAGTAATTAACGAAATTGCACCTAGAGTCCATAATTCAGGTCACCACACATTACAATCAAGTAAAACATCTCAATTTGAGCAACATTTACGTGCAATTTTAGGATTAGAGTTAGGAAGTACAGAATTAAATCACAGTACAATCATGTACAATATTTTAGGAAATTTAGATTTTCAAGGAGAATATAAAAAAATAGAATTTTCCGAGAAAAACACTTTTCTAAAAATGTATGAAAAGAAAATTTCTAAACCTCTAAGAAAATTAGGCCATCTAAACATTGTTGGAACTAATAAACAATCAATTGATGAATTATTAGTACACCTAGAAAAAATCAAGATCAATGTAAAAGTGGAATCAATATAATTGGTTTAAATATTGTAAAATTTTAATTTAAACATGGCATTAAAAGCAGCAATTGCAATTACTGGGATATCAATTGCATTGTTGGCGCTATATGGTGCTGATGTTGCAGTTACTATGGGAAGTTCTAACAATGAAGGATTTTTGCCATTGGATGATATGCAACGAGGTATGGGATTAGGCGGTCCAGCAATTATTTTACCAATTATTGCATTTTTCATTGCCCTAAAAGAAAAATCAAAGGGATTAGGAGGATTAATCATTATTTCAGGAATTTTGATTCTAATTGGAGGTCTTGCAATGGTGGGAACACCTGCACCAGAAGGAGTAGAAAGAAATCCATTAATGTTATTTGCACCTGCAATAATTCAACTTGCATTAGGTGCAATTAAAATAGTAAAATCTTAAAAGAACGCATAATGCCAATTTGCACAAAGTGTAGTAATGATGTCAAAAAAGTTTACGATTGTGATCATACAAAATTTGAAGATTATTGTGTAGAATGCTATACAGAACTACATTATTACATCACAGAAAACAATAAGGATGAAGATGTTAACTGCTAGAGAAATTGCAATTTATGCATTAGGTAAAACTGAAGGAGTTAATTCACTAGCAGAAACCCTTGGAAAAGGAATGGATGATAAAAAATACATTGAATCATGGAATAAAACATTGAAATTATTAGGTATTGAGATGCCTTTAGAAAAGTTAGAGACAATCTATAATGAGTTTGCAGAAAGAATGGATGAAATTGTTGACAATTCGGAAATTGATAAAATTAGCAAAAAATGAGAGAAATTTGATATAGTTGATAAGTGAGAATCAGATATTGAAGGCAATTATTTTAGCAGGTGGTAGAGGTAAAAGATTAAAACCAATAACCGATTACGTTCCAAAACCATTAGTCCCAATAAAAAATATTCCAATTATTGAATGGCAAATAAAATATCTTAAACAATTCGGCATTAAAGAAGTGATTATTTGTACGGGTTACAAAACAAATATGATTGAAAGTCATTTAAAGATGAAAGATTTAGGAATGAAAATTAAATTTTCTATAGAAAAAACACCTCTTGGAACAGGTGGAGCTATAAAAAAAGCAGCAAAACAAATCAACGAAAAATCTTTTTTTGTAATAAATGGAGATACGATAACAAATATTGATTTACGAAAATTAACAAATAAAAAAAATGCTATTGCTGCAATTGAATTAAGAACAAAGTATGGGATTTTAGAAACAGATTCAGAAAAAATAATTAACTTCAAAGAAAAAAAAGAAATTCCAAACACATGGATGAATGCAGGGATTTATTATTTGCAAAAACAAATTCTAAAAGAATTACCAACTAAAGGAGACATAGAAAAAACAGTTTTTCCAAATTATGCAAAAAAAGGATTACTGGAAACAATAAAATTCAAAAATGTAAAATGGTATTCTGTAGATTCCTTTAAAGATATTGAAGAATGTTCATTAACAGTAAATAAAATAATCAAATAGAAAAATGATTTTATGCACCAGTACGATGTAATGTAACCATCATGTAAGCAACTTCTTCTACAAATAATTCATCATCACTTGCAGAAGCATATTTTGTTGCATTTTTCCAAAATTTTTCATTTTTATCAGAGCTTTCAATTACTTGTTCTGCCAATACTTATCATCAATAATTAATGGGATAATAGATAGCCTCAATCAAAATTAACCTAATACTATAAAACAGATACACTAGAATATCCATTACTTGTAATCATTTCATGCGTATTGGGTGCAGTTTAGGCTCGCTATTATCAGTAAATGAAGTTCTTGAATGCTCAAAAATATTATCAAATTCAAAAATTGACTCCATATGGATTCCTGAAACATGGGGAATGGAAAATTTTTCTACAATGACAGCAGTTGCAAGTAGAACAAAAAATCAGAAAATTGGGTCTTCAATTATTAACATCTATTCTAGAAGTCCATCAACTATTTCGATGGGTGCAGCAACAACAGATATTTTATCAGATGGGAGATTAATTTTAGGATTAGGTACAAGTAGCATACCAATAATAGAAGATTTCCATGGGGATAAATTCACTAATCCTGTTCAGAGAATGAGAGAATATGTCGAAATTATTCGATTAGCATTAACCAAAAAACAGATTAATTATTCTGGAAAAATTTTTAATCTAAATAATTTTACGTTACTAATTGAACCAAAAAGAACAATACTTCCAATTTATCTTGCAGCAATTAATGAAAAAATGGTAAATTTGACGTGGGAAATTGCAGATGGTGTGATTTTCTATTTGCGACCATTAGAAGAAATGAAACAAACTATTTCAAAAATGCAATCAAAAAATAAAATAGATGTAGCATGTCAGATCATAACCTGTGTATCGTTAGATTCAGAAAGTGCAATACAAAGAGCAAAAAAAACACTTGCATTTTATATTTCAGTTGGAGATATTTACAGAGAATTTCTAGCAGAAAATGGATTTAAAAATGAAACAAAGAATATTTTTGAAGAATTTAAAAAATCAGGATTTAAATCAAATCATGAACTTGTTACAGATTCGATGTTAAATTCTCTTTGTATTGCAGGGACACCAGATGAATCAAAATCACAATTACAAAAATTTAGAGAAGTAGGTATAGATTTACCCATAATTCAGTTTAACCCAATTGAAGATACTAAAAAATCATTTGCACTATTAAATAAGACATTTTTTGAGGATTAAAAATGAATAAAGTTGGAATAGCAGGTTATGGAATTACGCCATTTACTAAAGAAGATCAAAAAATTGAATCTATTTTACATAAATCAGCCAACAGTCTTTTTAAAAATAATCAAGAAATTGATAAAAATCAAATTGATGCAGTTCTTGTCTCAACAAATAATGATTCAAAATATCTATCCCCAATACTGTCAGAAATGGTAGGAATTCAGCCAAAAATAGCTCACACCATAGAAAGTTTGTGTAATTCAGGTACAAATTCAATCGTTTCAGCATTTTCTTACATTTCATCAGGTCTTGCAGACATGGTTCTTGTTTCAGGTGCAGAAAGATTTGATAGTCCAGGTCAGATACTTGAATGGGATAATTCCAGAGGGGAATTCAAACATCCAATATTTTGGGCATCAATTTTTTCAAAATCGTATAAACGAGAATTTGGAGTGTCAAATGAAGATTTAGCAGTTGTATCAGTTAAAAATCACAAGCATGCACAAAAAAATCCTAATGCTTTATCCAAAAAAACATACACTGTAGAAGATGTAATTAATTCTAAAAAATTAACTGATGATCTAAGATTATTAGATTGTTCAAGACCATGTACAGGAGGAGCATCAATTCTTTTAGCATCAGAAGAAATGTCTAAAAAAATTTCTGATGAACCAATATGGATAAGTGGAATTGGACAAAAAACGACATCGGCAGGATTTACAAAAAATGAATCACTATTTTCAATGAATTCAACTAAAATTGCAAGTGAATCTGCATTAAAAATGGCAAATCAAAATATTAAGCAAATTGATGTTGCTGAAATTCATGATGCATTTTCTGTATGCGAACCAATGGCATTAGAAGCTTTAGGATTTTCCAAACCAGGTGAAGGAATAAATTTAATAAAAAAATTACATGAGACAAATGATTTTAAAATAAATTCGCGTGGAGGATTAATTGGTTGCGGACATCCATTAGGAGCTACTGGAATTTCTCAAACTATTGAAATTGTACAACAATTACAACAAACCGCAAAAGGTAGACAAGTAGATGAACCAAAAATAGGATTAGTACACAATATGTCTGCTGCTGCAACATCATCAACTGTTTTGGTTTTAGAAAAATGAATTTTGAAGAGGAATTAAGGAAAGGTAAATTCACTATTCCAGAATGTTTGTCATGTAAAAAAATTATTTGGCCTCCCACTGAGTTTTGTGATGTTTGTAATTCTGAAACACACCTAAAAACAGGGCAATTTACAGGTAAAATCATAGAATTTTCGAAACAAAATGAAGAATATTTCTGCATAGTTGAATTTGCAGATTCTTTTAGATTAATGGCTAAAATGAAATCGAACCCAAAAAAAGGCCAAATCGTAAAAATTTCAGAATGTGGAATATACAAAGAGAATTATTTTTTTCACATTATTTGAATTTTGTAAAAATATATGGTGTTTCCATATCTTGATCAAAGGTCCATATTGTAGGTAAGGAAACAGTTTCCTTAACATCTAATTGGAATCTATTAATCAACGAATTCCAACCTCCATCAGGTAAATTTCCAGATAATTGTCTTTTTGAATTAGTTCCTGCAAATACAATTCCTGTGTTTTCTTTTAAATTATTTATTGACTTAATTTTTTCAATTATACCTGATGCCAAAACATCTCCACCCATTTGGGCAAGACCTCCAATAAAAAAAGCAGGGGTATTCAATTGTAATTTAGAATAATCAAATTCTAATGCATCCGCACATTTTGGATTAAAATTTTCATTTGTTTGTAAAGAGATAGTTTTTTGTAAATCTACTAAAACATCATCAATTTCTATGCTGTAAGAATTTAATCCTAAAAAGTTCCCACAGTATGCAATTCGGCCATCTCCAGAACCAATGTCAATAAGTTCTGAATAATCAAATTGTTTTGCGATAAAAGCCATGATGTATGCAGACATTATCCATGTTGGGTAAAATGGTTGACAGCTAGAACCATGTTTGATACTATTTAACCAATAATCATTTATGTCACCTTCATAGACCATACAAGGAATTCCAGAAATGTTTTCTTCATATGAATTAAAATAAATTGGATTTTTTTGAGCAAATATATGCAATTTTTGTAAATGTTGTTCGTTTATTGGGAATTTCTTTGAACTGTGTAAAGGGAGTATTTCTTGAATATGAGCATTACCAGTATAATTTTTTGAAAAAGTTCGTTTAATTTCAACTAAATTATTCACTAATTCAGCAATCATGAAATTTCTAAAATGTTGGGTATGATAAACTCATTGTAATTGCTTCTAATTCTTTGATAAAAGTTGTGAAATTTCTTGTTGAATTTTATCTAATTCACTAATTGTGTTTTTTTCTAATTCTTTAATTTGTTTAATTTCTTGTTCAGTTGGTTCCATCATTAATTCAAAACTAAGATGTTTTAAAATATTGAGATACGAATCTCGTTTTTCAAACAATTTTTCAACGTCAAATTCAGACATGATAAATCGTCGGTTTTTCAAGTATATAGTTTAGACTTGATTTGATTTTTTTCAGAATTTTCAAAATATCATTTTGTATGACAGAAATTGTAGATTTATTTGAGTTATTATGTAATTACCAAGATTACTAAATCTAAAGTAACAAAAAATGCTCATGACTAGCAAACTTAAAGCAATTACAATTACAAAACAAAGGATTTCAACAAAAACATCAAATCATCAGAATGCAGCTAAAACACGTAGACAAAGAGGATATCATTGGGAAGATACCATTGTAAAAAGATTCAAAAAAACTCAAAGTTGGAAGGCATTTAGATTAGGTTCTCCAAGTATTGCATTACCAGACATATTAGCTGTAAATACAGAAAAAAGTACAATTTTTACTATTGAGGCTAAATCTGGAACAAGTACATCACTTCCAGTTCCGGCAGATCAAATTGAACGATGTTTGGAATGGATAAAAACACTAGATATTTACAAAAATAAACAAGTTCTTTTAGCATTCAAATTTTTATCAAAAAAACGCATTGATATTGGAACATATGAAAATCGAGAACTAAGAGAATTTTTTAAAATTTGGGATGAAACATTAGAAATTACTGATTGTGTTTGTACATATGATGGAAAAATATATTCAAAAATCAATGGAAAGAGAAAAGAATTATTTTTAAAAGAATGTAAAATGCCATTTAAGACCAAACAAAGAACTAGTGCCTAACTTTATTCTAATTTCAAATCATTATTAAGGATAAATCACAAAGATATTGTATGTCTGAGGAAAATTCAAAAGATGAAGGAATTGAATCTACATCTGAATCGTTACTAGAAACCGTCTCTGATGCAGAAGTGGATTCAAGAATAAGTTTTGAAGAATTTACTGATGAAAGAGCGTTAATCAGTCGTGATGCATTTGGCAAAAAACAAATGAAAATTAAAATTTTAGAGGTGTCTGATGAAAATCCAGTAATGAAATGGAAATTCGGTGATCGTGTAAAAGTTACAAAAATCCTAATTACAATCAAACATTTAACTACGCAAGAAGTCGAAGAAGCTGAATTTGATATTGAAGAAATTGAAAGGGAGTTGTCTGAAAAAAGACACTACACTTCAACGAACAGGTGGATCCCTACAGAAGATATTAAAAATGGTTATGTAGTAGGTTCCAAGCACACTAGATTAATCAGTGATGCTGCAGCATTAGATTATATTGTATTTTAATTAACAATACAAATTTTGAATTTAAACTGAAAAACATTATAAACATCCCAATTTGAAAATCATTATGAGTTCAAAAGAATTTGATGTTAATGGAACTGATTATACAATTACAATTACTGAACAGGTTATTAGCCACGTTAACAATTTAAAAAATCTATACAATGCAGCATATGAAGATCCTGAAAGCTTTGAAGATGTTAGTTCAGAAATTTCCAGTACAATTACAGATATTGCCAGCACCGTAGAACCAGAAGTAGAAGATAGTGATCTTGACGGATTGATTCAAGAGGTAATTAAAGCAGTTGACAACAAGGCTGCAGAAATTGAAAAAGAGCTATCAGCTAAAGAAAAACCTGGAAAAAAATCAAAATCAAAAAAATAATTTCAAATTGACCTTAAAATCACATTAAATTAAGGTAAGGGATAAATTCTAAAAAAAAATACACTACTAGAGATATGTCTAAAAGTTGTGAATGTGGAATATGTGATCATCATTATGAATCTGAATGTATTGAAAAAGAATGCAAATGCTGCTTGAATTTTCATGAGCGATCAGGTCCAAAAAGAAAATAATTATTGATTAAAGCAAGTGCATTTTTTTGAGAAATGCTTAGAACAACCTATCAAACGATGATCTATACATCCACATAAAATACATTTTTTTTGTTTAGTCATAAATTATTTATCAATTCTTTAACATTATTCATCATATTATTGTTTTTTAGAGATTCTAAAATTTTTAATCTCATATTTTTAATACGATTGACATCATTTGAGTACAATGGAGCCATAGTTTGTATTTCTTTTTCAAATGAATAATTTATCAAATAATCAGAAAATTTTTTTTTTGTAATTTTAAAATCAGCTAAAGGGATTTTTTCAAGATCGATTTTTCTTGATACGACTTTTAAGAAACCGTTAATTTTTAACATTTCTTTTTCGATTTTAGCTAGATCACCTGGTTTATCTTCTATATTCTCAAGAATCTCATATGAATCAACAACATGGTTTAGAATATTTTTTAGATATTCAACATAAGTAACCATAACATTTCAATAAATTACATCAATCTAAAGTTTAGGAAATTAACTTTTCTTGTGTAATTAGTTCACGTTTGCTTTAAATTATTAGTTATTATCAACAATTACACATGAAAGATGATGCTTATCTAAAATGTATAAATCCAAAATGTGGTTTAGAATACCCAATTTCAAGCACAAATGTTCAATGTGAGAAAGGACATGTTTTAGATGTAAAATATAACAAAAAGCCTCTAACAAAATTAAAGGAAACATTTTACGAAAGAAGGAATTCAAAAGGAAGTATTTTTAATGAAAGTGGAATTTGGAGATTTCGAGAATTATTAAATTTTTGTCAAATTGATACAGAAAGTTTAGAAGAATGCTCAAAATTTCTAGTGTCTTTAGATGGAGCAGAGGGAAGACAATCAAAACCATATCAAATGTCAAAGGCTGCAGAATTTTTAGAAATAGATAAGGAAGGATTGTGGCTACAGCCAGAAGGATACAATCCGAGTGGTTCGTTTAAAGACAATGGAATGGTAACTGCCGTAACCCATGCTAAACTAGTTGGTGCTAAAAAAATCGTTTGTGCATCAACAGGCAATACATCAGCTTCAGCTGGAATGTTTGCTGCAAATGAAGGTATAGATTGTGATGTATACATCCCAGCTGGACAAATAGCACCAGGAAAACTTAGTCAAGCATATCAATTTGGAGCTCAAATTGTACAAGTAGAAGGGAATTTTGACGATGCATTAAAGCAATCATTAGATGATGCAAAAAATCATAATGGTTACACAGTAAATTCTGTAAATCCATTTAGAATAGAAGGACAGAAAACAATTCCTTTTAGAGCATTGGAATATTTGAATTGGGATGTTCCAGATTGGATTGTATATCCAGGAGGAGCGTTAGGAAATACATCAAGTTGTGGAAAAGCATTAATGGAATTATACGAGTGGGGTTGGATAAAAAAAATTCCAAGAATTGCAGTAATTAATTCAGAGGGTGCAAGTACATTATCTGATTTGTATAATGGAAAATTTGAGGAAGAACAATTGAGATGGAATAACGGAGAACCTAACACAGAGTTAATTTCAAAATATTATGATTATTTGGATAAAGAAGGCATTAAACCAAAAACTAAAGCAACTGCAATACAAATTGGAAGACCTGCAAATATTTTGAAAGGGTTAAGAGCATTAGAATTTACAAACGGTGTTGTTACTACAGTAACTGATTCAGAAATGTTAGATGGGATGTCAGTTGTTGGTCTGAATGGATTTGACTGTGAAATGGCATCAGGAGCATCAGTTGCAGGAATTAAAAAATTAATGAATGAAGAAATCATAAAAAAAGATGATGTAGTTGTTGGGATTCTTACAGGTAGACAAAAAGATGCAATGATTCCAGTGGATTATCATAATAATTCAGAAAACACATTTGCAAATCCACCAAAAAATTAGCCTTAATTTTAGGCTTAAAAAATAAAAAAAGATGAAGAGTTTAAATCCATCAAATGTTAAAGTAGTTTACCAAAAGATGGTGCAAAAAAACTAAATGTATAGTGAAATTTCTAAGAAATTTTCAAGGAGAGAATTATGGTAGATTTGTGGATTGAGATAGCTGCTCTATCTACTTTGATTGGCCTATCCGGATTTTTCAGTGGGCTAGAAGTTGCATTAGTTGGTGTAAGAAAATCAAAAGTAGTTCAATTATTGAATGAAGGTAAAAAGGGTTCAAAAGCATTACACAAATTAAAAACTAATCCTAGTTGGATGATGTCAAGTGTAAATCTTGGAAACAATTTAGTAAATGTTGGTGCATCTGCTTTAGCAACAAGTGTTGCAATCAGATTATTTGGCAATGATGGATTAGCTATTGCAGTTGGAATAATGACATTTTTAATTTTAATTTTTGGTGAAATAACTCCAAAAACATATTGTAATGCTAATTCAACAAAAGTTGCATTAAGATATGCACCAATATTGCTTGGATTTAGTTATATTTTCTATCCTCTAGTAAAATTCTTTGAAATCATTACAAAAGGTGTTGTTAAAATGACTGGAAGTAGTTATTCACCACCACCGATTACAGAAGATGAAATTAAAGGAGTAATTGATCAAGGTTTAGCAGAAAAAGCATTGGAAAAAGAAGAAAGGGAGTTAGTTCATGGTGCATTAAATTTTGATGATACAGTAATTCGTTCAGTTATGACTCCAAGAACAAAGATGTTCACATTAAATTCAAAAATGTTACTTTTTGAAGCATTACCACAAATAAACCAAAGCGGTCATTCAAGGATCCCAATATTTGGAGATAGTCGTGACGATATAGTGGGTTTTATTCATGTTAGGGATGTCTTGAAAGAGTTAGAAAAAGAAAATGAAGTAGTTAGTTTAGAGCAAATTGCACGAAAACCAGTATTTGCATCTCAAGAAAAAATGGTGAGTTCTCTTTTAAAAGAAATGAAAGGTAGAAAAACACACATGGCGATAGTTGTGGATGAGCATGGAGGAGTTGAAGGATTAGTAACATTAGAGGATCTTTTAGAGGAAATTGTTGGTGAGATTGAAGATGAAACAGATCTTACTAGACAAAAAGGATATGAAAGAATTGATCAAGATACAATAATTACAAACGGAGACATTGAAATTGATATAATTAACGAACTTTTTGCAAAAAAAATTCCAGAGGGGGATGATTATGCATCCCTTAACGGATTGCTTCATGAAAGATTACAAGATATTCCTCAAGAAGGAGACAAGGTAGAGATAGAAGAATTAAGAATTATTGTGGAAAAAGTATCAAAAAATATTCCACAAAAAATTAGAATTGAAAAAATAAAAAATAACGATTAGATCAAAATCATAGAGCTTCTGGGCCTATTGTATTATTTGCGACATCAATTAAATTGTCAATTGAAGTTACAATAATTTTTCCAGCATTAGTACTATTTTTAATTGCTTGAACAATTGTTTCTACATTATTATCTTCAGCAAGTATTGCAATTACTTTATTTTCTCCAAATGCAGGATAGTATAACCAATGCCCTAACTGATTTGGTTCATTTTGGTTTTTACCACGCCCAGAAGCATTAAAAACAGTTAGCCCAGAAACGTTTACATTTTTTAATGATTTGTCTACTGCATCCAAACTTTTTTCAGGAATAATTGCATCTATTCTTTTCATGGAATATACATGTAAAATTAATATTTAAAATGGCAACTAAATAATCAAATTCAAAACTCAGTTTTGAGAATGCAAATATAATTATTTTTTACCAAAATGTTCTTGCAATTTTTGTTTCTTTTCTTTCATATGAAAAATAGATTCAGTATGTGCAAATGCATCTTCATATGATTTATCAAACAACATTGCTTGAAGTAACATGTGATTCTCAGGTATTACTATTCCTGTTTGATCATCAGAGTACATCATTTGAACAGTGTCGCCAATTGAGGTAGTCATGTTTGCATGAATGTGAATCATGTTTGTATCTGTAAAATTAAATCCCATGTTTTGTGCATAATCACGAACATCTTGTGTGCCTTTTGCAGTCCACAATGTTGCTACTCCAAATTCGTTAGTAAACAATTCATGAATTTCAGATGGTTTTGGCGCAGTATTTTTAAATCTGATATCCATTATGTGCAAGTGCATTTGTCTAGTAGGCACTTTTATTGCACGAACATAAAGCGGAGCATCTTTTCCAAAATACAATTTAACATCATCTCCATGATGAGGTTTTTCAGTCATTTCAATTGTATCTGAAACGTTTTTTTCAGTTTGTTCAATATCTGCCCATCTTCTAACCAAAGTTACATCAAATCTAATCAGGTCATTACCAAATTTTTCCCGTAATGGTTCTAATATTCTCCCCATACCAGTTACATTACAACTTCCTTGCATTACATGATTTTTACCTGATACAAGATCATAATTTGAACGAGAATTAAACAACAAATTAGAAACAGATTGTTCGCCAACTGCAGATTCCCCACCTTGATAAATTGCAGGTATATTTTTTGGCTCATATAGATTTTTTTTATTTTTATATCCATGTCCACCTGGTGCTGCATCAATTACAAGATCACATTCATCGAGAGCAGATTCAATAGTTCCTGAAATTTTATAATTTGAAAAATCGTTTAATTTTTGTTCAGGCACATACACATTCAAACCACGAGATATGGCTATTGCAACTTTTTCATCAGGGGAGTACTTTCCAATCCCCGTTACACTGATTTCAGGATCATCTTTTAGGAAGGAAGTGATTCTGCTGCCAATTGAACCATAGCCGTTAATGAATATTTTTTTCATATTATCTCTTCAATTATCTTAATTATTAACTAATTGAACAAAAGATTATTCAGTTATACAACCAGAGATGTTTGTTTTCTGTTGATTTTAGTGAGTATCATACATCATTCACAACAACAATCAGAATATTTTGATAAGCATGATTCTATTAACTTGTAAGTTATTTGATGTAGATATATCGTGAATTTAGGCATTAATTTATAATTTTTTTTAGAGTTAATAGAACTGATTTAAAAATCAATTTTTTCATAGTTTTTTTATTTTATTAAAATTTAGAGATGCAAAACAAGTCAAGATTACAAAGGAACATGAAAAGAAAGGGGATTTGAACCGAACTGGAATTCATGGTAATCTAGACAAACTTTAAATTCAAAATTTTAAAAAAAACGTCGTGAAAAAATCCATACTGGGAGTAATAATTATTGGAATATCCGTTGTTGTATTTTATGGCTTAATGCCATTGTTGCTGTATATGTAATTTTCAACACTGATCGCCAACAAAATTGATCAAAATCCTGATTACATCACCTCACATAATCAATACTCTATGACTTGCAAGCAAGGTTTTGTTCATAATTATACCTGGTATGAGATACTATCAAAAACTATGTGCATTCATTGTGGTGTGGAAAAGCAATAACTGATTTTGATTCATTCAGACAAGCATACAAGCTATGCCAAATAGGAGAATGGTCTTCAGCTTTGAAGGTCTATGAGAAAATATTAAAAAAAGACCCAGATGATGCATATCTTTGGCATACCATTGGAGACATACATGAGATACTTGAAAACTATAAGGTATCTGCAATGTGTTTTGATAAGGCAAAGTCATTAGGATATGGAGTAGATGTAGAACATATGTTACATCAAAAAATGTGATTTCTAAACATTATAAAAAATTAATCAGATAAAACAGAGGATTTTTCATTTTCCTCATTTTTCTTTTTATTGAATTTGTTGTAACCTTCTTTGTTGTAACCTTCTTTGTCGTATCCTAGATGATCATATTTTAATTTGTCATATCCATTATGATCGTACCCATTTTCATCATATCCTTCTAAATCGAATCCGTTTTTGTTATACCCGTTTTCATCATATCCATCATGATCATACCCATATTCAGTATACCCGTTTTTGTTATACCCATCAATATTGTAGCCCTTTTTGTTGAATCCTTCTAAATCGAATCCGTTTTTGTTATACCCGTTTTTGTTGAATCCTTCTAAATCGAATCCGTTTTTGTTATACCCATCAACGTTGTATCCATCTTTATTGTAGCCCTTTTTGTTATATCCGTCATCATCAAAAGTTGTTTTTGTATGAATGTGAGTTCCATCAAGAGAAAAACCACGATTATCAAATCCATCTTTATTGTATCCGTTTTTGTTATACCCGTTTTTGTTATACCCGTTTTCATCATAACCCTTGTAATCGAATCCGTTTTCATTAAATCCATCTTTGTATCCTTTTTTATCAAATCCATTTTTGTCGTATCCTTTTTTATCAAATCCATTTTTGTCGTATCCTTTTTTATCAAATCCATTTTTGTCGTATCCTTT
>Ga0208766_1000031_pt1 | contig 71766 bp, 65 predicted proteins | sample ETN01SmetaG_3_FD_185792 | JGI IMG/M metagenome (GOLD analysis project Ga0208766, IMG submission 185792) | Marine microbial and viral communities from oxygen minimum zone, Eastern Pacific Ocean - ETNP2014F12-01SV263 (SPAdes) (version 2) | ecosystem: Environmental > Aquatic > Marine > Oceanic ... | reverse complement strand
TTCGGGTATTGCTCAATTGGGAGAGCAAATGACATTGAATACCTCCCTCGGTATTATGAATGAGGTTGCACCTGACATTCTCATGGGTGGAGGTTATTCCAATTATCTAGAGATTGATAATGATGTACTGCATGAGGTCTTCTTTGGTGCCAGTTCCAGTTCAATCACAGGCGTGGCCTTTATTGGACTAGGCAGTGAACTATCACCCAATTACCTTGGGACATTGAATTTAAATTCCTTTTTCCCTTTTCTTTCGATCGATTCTTCGATCATGTGTATCTTGAGCAAGGAAATGGACGAGTTTGGCTATGATATTTTCTTTAATATGTCAAAGACAGTTGGTTCTGGTTTGTCTTATGGCTGTTCGTTGTCAAGTGAGCGTTATGAGGATGAAGAGAGACGTACTTTTAAAAAGCAAGGTCATTCTAAGACATTCACAGTGACTGCTCAAGGATTATTCATTTCCTTCTTTATTGGATGGACCTTCTAGATGATCGATCGGTCAAGAGATTATCTGTCCCTTTTTATCTAATTGCGGATATTCAGCACCTTTTTTTCTGAGTACCGAGGCTGCTTCTGGATAGGAGAATTCAAATAACAGGCTTTGATATTCCATTTCACTTAGTCTCTTAGAGTCATATAGCCCAGCCTCTTGTCTTTGTCGCTGTATTTCAAAGAGTATCACTGCATTGGCTACAGAAACATTCAAACTCTCCACCATGCCATTCAATGGGATCGCGATCTCCTGGTTTGCGAAATGAACTGAATTATCGGATACACCATCCAATTCTGCACCAAGAACGATTGCTGTAGGTTTTGTATAATCCACCTCACGAAAATCGACAGCCTTTTTGCTATTATTTGCAACAAAGACCTTATAATTATCCTTTTTTAAAGAATGATAGAGTTCAGTTAGATCACTGTGGACGTGTACCTTGACCCAATGGTTGGAGCCACTTGCAGCCTTGAGATTTACGCCGATCTGAGTACTCTTTGATCTCGCATGGATATTCCCGATTCCAGTTGCATCACACGATCGTAAAATAGCAGCAATGTTATGTGGTTTGTGAATATTGTCCAGAATAACTGCTACATCAGGCTGACGTTTCTTTAAGACATTTTGAATCTTTTCAAATCGTTCAGGTGTCATACTTTTCCTAATGGAGGGTGGTGGAAACCATATTTAACATTCAAATTTGTAGTAGTTACTCATCAGTTTTCCACCACACCATATCTTTATCATTTTCCTAAACTAAAATTAAGAAATAATAAGATATGGGAACTCTACAATAAAGGATGGGGGTTTACTAAAATACATAGATATATGAAAGAAAATGGATATCAGGTTTCCAAATATCCTTCATCAATAGGTAACATAATCAAATGTCGGATTCGGAGGGAGAAGATATTAAATCAACCAACCACAGTAGATAAGTTTGTTGATTTTAAAATGGAGATGATGAGGGATTGAAACCGAATTTTTATCTAATAGATATTGATTTTATTAGTTTAATCGAAAGGGTCCTTTAGAACCAATATAAGAGATTTCTTCAACTAATAAATCATTATTATAAACACCTTCCCAATAAATCCTTCCATCTAAATCATAGTATAGATATTTACCTTCTAATTTTCCATTCTGATAATTTCCTATACTATTTACTTCTCCATTTTCGAAATAATGAATGTATTTACCTTCTAATTTTCCATCATTATAGTTTTCTAACTTTTTTTTAGAATAAATATCCTTATTTCCAAAACCATAATAAATAAATTCACCATGTTTTCTCCCTTCTTTGTAGTATCCCTCACACCAAGTAGATTTATCCATATTATAAAAAGTAAATTTTCCATCCCATTTTCTGTCTTTTAAGTTTCCTTTTAATTTTATTTCTCCCGATTCACGATACTCGATATATTCCTGACTAAAAGAAAAAGAAACCAGTATTAATAATGTTGATAATAATAATTTCATAATAAACTCCTGTGGTAACAAAATTTAAGAGGTCTACTATAATTACAGGTAGGAATAAAAAAGGTTCCATAAATAGAACCATATTTTTCATTATCACCCTCCATTCTGAGGGAAATTGTCATGATAAATATTAAATTCCATTAATGAAAATTTCATCTAAATCTATAAAGAAAAAGGCAATTGAGTTGGGGTTTCAAAAAGTAGGGATAACTGAGGCAAGTGAGACCTTGGTGGAACAAAAAAATCTAGAGGCTTGGCTAAAGAAAGGAAACCACGCTAGTATGCAATGGATGGAGAAAAGGAAGGATGAACGTGGTGATATACATTCTTACTTTCCTGAAGCTAGATCTATCATATCAGTTGGGATGAATTATTATACTGGCAAGGACCAGAATGATCTTCAATCTGATTATAAATTCTCTAACTACGCTTGGGGAGAGGATTATCATGAGGTGTTAAAAAAACAACTTTTCTTCCTATTGAATTGGATAAAGGAAGATCACCCCGACATTAAAGGCCTTGTTTGCGTGGATACAGCACCCGTAATGGATAAAGTATGGGCTCAGAGAGGTGGACTGGGCTGGATCGGCAAACATACAAATCTAATCTCGAGAGACTATGGAAGCTGGTTATTCCTAGGAGAGTTGATCCTTGATCAGGATCTGGAATATGATAATTATTTTGATGAAGATCTTTGTGGTACCTGTATGGCCTGTATAGAGGCATGCCCCACTCAGGCGTTGGACGAATACAAGATCGATGCTGGGAAATGCATCTCGTATCTCACTATCGAGCATAGAGGATCATTCTCAAATGACCAAGAAGATCTATATGGTTGGATCTATGGATGCGATGTTTGTCAGGAGGTCTGTCCATGGAATCAAAAGTTCTCTATGGTGACAAACAGAAAAGAATTTCAAAGTCGTAAGGAGATCTTACAATTTGAGAATGTAGACTGGGATGATTTGGATGAAGACGGTTTTCGTAAATTATTCAAAGGTTCAGCAGTTAAGAGAACAAAATATGCGGGATTAAAAAGAAACATAGAACAAAAAAGTAGACCTAAATGATTAGAACGGGACATTTATGGTCTCGTTCAACTTGTTGCTATTCAATTGATATCTTAGATAAAAATCCATAGTGTTCATTAACGTTCTTTTATTGTTATGATGCCGCTGTGTACTTCCAAATTTATGGGAATAGTACCATCCTTTATTTTTCTTGTACCCATCACTTTATCTTGGAATATTGATACATTCAATGGCATTTCAGAATTAATGTCCTTGACCGAAGATGATTGATGTATCGTACTATTGATATTGCCAGGCAATCCCTTTGGAATATCTATTGTTATGTCACCTGAGTGTGTCTCTAAGTGAATGCCAAGGTCATCAATTGAAGAATCATATAATAGTTCTAGAAAGATATTACCATTAGAATTCAAACTCTCTACTCTTCCAGCGACATTTAGCATCTTGATATCACCGATTGATGCTTCACATTTCAATGGACCGTTAGATCCATCGATCATTATAGATCCACCGTTTGATTGAATATCTAGGTTCCCATTAGCATTCTTTATATTTATCCCTTGTCCTGAATTCTTGATATTGATCTGCCCACTTATGTTGTTACATTCAATTGACCCGCCTGATGCATGGCAACTGATCTCTGTTCCTGTTACATCCAAAAGGTTAATGGACCCGCCACTTGTTTGAGACTCTATTTTACCGCTAAGGTCCTCCATATTAATATTCCCTCCTATTGAAGAAGAAGACAGGTCACCCTTTGATCTTGATATTTTTATGTTGCCACCAAATGAATGCCCTCTTAAAACCCCATCTAACATCTTTATGTCAATATCTCCACCATTGGTCTTCGTATCCATTCGTCCTCTATGATCTTCGATGCGAATATCTCCACCTAGCGTTTCCAATATTGATTCTCCTTCAATACCGTTTACGTCAATGTCTCCACCAAGGAGATCAAACTTTAAATTCACATTCTTTGGCATTTCTATTTCAATAAGATTCTCGATGTATATATTATTTGATTTTTTATGATCACCAAGAATTTGAATTATTTCTTGATCTTCTAAATTATTAACAATGGTCCTTGAAAATTTATGTGCTTTTTTGACCTCTTCTTTAGTTATGCCGAACGTGATATTTGTTATGGTGATCTTCGCTCCAGAGCCTTCATGGCCCACGACATTCACATTGCCTGAGATGTTATTTATTTCTATGGTATAAGACCCATTATCAGGTAATTCATCAAACCGGTATGTCTGCACGATCCTTGTTGATGATCGACCATCATATTTTATGATATCAGCTTGCTCTTGAGCATTGAGGTCTTGTGCAAGATAAAATATGAGTGAAATAAATATTTTTATTGAGACCATTACTTTTATTGGGTATTCAGGCCCCAATCATAAAAAAAAAAGCTCCCATAAAGGAGCTTTTTTATTAGCTATATGAAAAATTACAAGTTAGTCTCAGATACAGTTTTTTTAACAGCAACTAATGTATTATTTAATTCGTTTTTCTCATCATCAGTCAATGTGAACTCAAGTATCTTTTCAACACCATTTGATCCAATCACAGTTGGAACTCCAATAAAATAACCATCAATTCCAAATTCACCTTCACACAGGGAGGCACATGGTATGACACGTTTTTTATCTCTGATGTATGATTCAGCCATCTCTATTGCAGATTGAGCTGGAGCATAAAAAGCGGAACCGTTTCCAAATAGTTTTACGATCTCGCCGCCAGCAACTCGTGTTCTGTCTTCTATCTCCTTAAGCCTCTCAGGCTTAATTAGGTCGGCAACAGGCACACCTCCGACAGTTGCGAGCCTGGATATTGGCACCATGGTATCACCATGGCCGCCTAAGACCATACACGTAACGTCCTGTACAGAAAAACCAGTTTCCATTGCTATAAAAGTACGAAAGCGTGCACTATCTAAAGCACCTGCCATTCCAACAACTTGGTTCTTTGGGAAACCCGATACTTTATGGAAGGCGTAGACCATTGCATCCAGTGGATTTGAGATCACGATCACAAATGCATTTGGCGCTTGTTCCTTGACGTTGTTTGCAACATCTCTCATGATCCCTAGATTAATACCAAGCAGGTCTTCGCGGTCCATACCAGGCTTTCTAGGTATTCCTGCAGTGATGATGAAGACATCCGTACCTTTTGTATCATTCCAATCAGATGTTCCAGTAATATTTGAGTCATATCCATCATGAGGACGAAGTTGCATAAGGTCGAGCGCTTTTCCTTTTACCATACCCTCAGAATTGGGAATGTCAAAGATGACCACATCACCTAACTCCTTCTGGGCGGCAATTAATGCGAGATTGCCCCCGATTTGGCCTCCACCAATCAATGTGATCTTTTTTCTTCCCATTATATCTTTTATCTAGTTAATGAAAAACCGTTAGTTGATGGTTTTAATTAATCAGTAGCGACAGTAACGATTTTACGATCTCGCCCTTTTCTTGCAAAACGGACGATCCCATCTGCAGTAGCAAAAAGTGAGTCATCATTGGCACGCTTAACATTCATCCCTGGATGAATCTTTGTTCCGCGCTGTTTTAGAATAATGGTGCCTGCCAATACCGATTGACCGTCAGCTACCTTGAGCCCAAGATAACTAGGGTTTGAATCACGACCATTCCTAGAACTTCCTTGTCCTTTCTTATGAGCCATATCCTATTCCTCCTCTTGCGCTGATTTTTCTACAACGGGTTCAGTATTTTTTGAAGCAGTTTTTGCTTTCTTTGTATTAGATGAAATGATCTTTTGAAATTCAAGTTCTGTATACCACTGACGATGTCCATTCTTCCTCTGATACCCTTTTCGTCTTTTCTTCTTATAGACAAGTATCTTTTTATCACGACCATGATTCAATATGGTTGCAGTGACAGAGGCGCCAGAGACAGTAGGGTCTCCTACATGAGTATTGGTACCATCATTTACGAGGAGAACATTATCAAACTCTAAGGCTGACCCCTCTTCACCAATCTGTTTAGGGACACGAACCTTTAACCCTTCAGAGGCCTTAAATTGTTTTCCTGATATATTTACAATTGCATACATAATTATTTCCTAAAAAAGCCGGCGAATTTACTAGGTCGTCTTGTCCTTATCAAGGTTCATTTCATTTGTGACATCTTTACCGTCCTTTGTACGTAGAAAACGAAATTCATCTTGAGCCAGTTCAACATTTTCTTTTATCTTAAGGTGAACAAAATTTTGCCACATGAGTCCTCTCAGAATATGCTTTTTTTCTCCACCAAGATAATCAGCGTTTTCAGGGTGCAATTCCAACTCAAGTCTTAGAGAACGATGCCTGCTCTTATATCGTCTTAGCCAGTGATCAATTCTAGTGACCAACGTTTCTTGGGAGATTATTCTCCCCGAACCGTGACATGTTGGACACTCTTCACTCATTGAGTCCAATAAACTGACACGAATTCTTTGCCTGGTCATCTCTAAAAGACCAAACTCTGTTATTGGGGCAACCGCAACCTTTGCTCGGTCTTTTTTCAGTTCTTTTCTTAGTTCATGATAGACCTTTTTACGGTTTTCCTCAAATTTCATATCAATAAAATCAATAACGATCAAACCAGACAGGTCTCTAAGTCTTAATTGTCGAGCGACCTCCCTAGCGGCCTCGAGGTTGATCTTAAGGGAGTTTTCCTCGTGCAGTTTTTTACCAACAAATCTTCCGCTATTTACATCAACAACAACCATTGCCTCGGTTTTTTCAATTATTAGGTACGCTCCACTTTTTAGCCATGCCTTAGGTCGCATCAGTTTTTCTATTTCTGATTCAATTCCAAAACTCTCAAATAATGGAGCCTTGAGCTTATAAAGTTCCAAGCGATCTAATAGGCTAGGTGAAACGTCTTCTAAATATTTTTCTGTTTTCTTAAATAGACGTTTTGAATCAATTATTATTTTTTCAACGTCTGGGGTCAATAGATCTCGGACCACGCTTGATGCTGTTTCCAGATCTTCATAAACAAGAGCGGGTGCACTTTCATGATCTGCCTTATTCTCGATCTGATCCCAATTCTCAATTAATTGATTATAGTCGTTTTCTATGTGCTGTTCAGATTTGCCTTCAGCCACTGTTCTAATAATGACCCCAATATTTTGGACACGTAATCTTTGAGCTACTTTTTTTAATCTTCTGCGCTCATACTTGTCCCATATCTTTTTTGAAATTCCAATGTAGTTTGCATTTGGTACTAAGACCAGCAACCTTCCAGGAAGTGCTACCTCTGTTGTTACTCGAGGACCTTTTCCTGCAAAAGGTTCCTTGATAACTTGAACATATATTTCTTGGTTCTTTTTTAGATCAACTTCAATATTGTCATATTTGAAATTTTTATTTGACCTACCTTTTTTACCTCCATTATCCTCAATTATATATTCATCAGAGCCAATTTCAGAAAAAGGAAGAAATGCATTCAAGTCATATCCTACATCAACAAATGCAGCCTGCATTCCAGGAAGGACATTTTCAACTTTACCCTTGTATACGTTACCAACCATTCTATGGTTATCTTGTTTTTCAACGTATACTTCTACAAGTTGATTGTCTTCTTGGATAGCAATACGAGTCTCTCCCATACTCTCATTAATAAAGATTTCTTTATTCATATCTCACCTTATAGTTTAAATAGACTATAATGACAAGGCCTCTTGAACTGATGTTCACTTAGACCTCTCTTCATGGAGGCATTAACTAGTCTGTGTTATTAAATGAGAATTACAGAAGGAGGGAAAATTTTGGCCCAATTAATCGGGTGATATAATTCGTGTCAGGATCGTCAAAAAAATAAAAATTTGGCTTCCTTCTAATCCTCTTTCCTAAAATTACAGGATTTATTCCATTCTTTCAAAGGTTATATAATCATAATTTAATGGCTATGGTGACCTTAAATATCCAATAAAAAATCCAACTTTAATAATGCGACACCTAGTATCTGTCTTTATTTGCCTCACCGTGGTCTTCTCACGATCAGAGAGTATTGCAATATGCACTGAAGTTAAAGGAAAGGTTTTGAGAGAGGGTTATGTAAGAGATGGATACATACGCAAGGGTGACCCAATCTATCATGGTGACAAGATAATAATGGATGGTGATGGTTTTTTATCTTTTATGTTCATTTCAGATAAGACGGTCATTGATATTTACGAGAATACTGTAATAAAAGTATTCAGCAAAAGCAATGATTCCAGGTCTCAATCAAATATCGCACTTTTTGGAGGCAAGGTCATTGTGCAGATGAATGAAGAGAGCAATAAGAAATTTATATTGGATGCACCCTCCTCAATTGCGATCGCATCGGTCGCACATTTCATCACTGAGTATAAGAATGATATCCTTTTTGATAATCTTTCTTACTCGATGTTTACCTCATTGACCGGAGAAATTGAGATTGAGAATACAGTCTCAGAAAATTTTATGAATATTAGAGAAGGAGAGACTGTGGTCTCTACTCGTGATGGTAAGTTTTTTCAATTGGATACTTTTAGAGATCAAACTTTCATCGAAAATACCTTGAGGGGAGATTAAAGATTAAGATGGCACAACTTGGTCAGATCATTGCAATAGGGGGGGGAGGTTTCGGTAGAAATCCAAAGCACAATAAGATTGAAAAATATATACTGGATCAATCAGAAAAAAGTAAGCCCAATGTTGTTTTTATTCCTACTGCCAGCGCAGAAGACAAGGGCTACCTAGTAAATTATTATTCTTGTTTTAGTAGGCTTGAATGCAAACCATCCCATGTGAATTTTTTCCAAAGGACCCCAAGATTGGATAGTGTCATCAATCAAGCTGATATTATATATGTTGGAGGAGGGAATACTAAAAGCATGCTAGCAGTGTGGCGTGATTGGAAATTTGACAAATTACTGATCAAGGCATATCAAAAGGGTAAGATCCTGTGTGGTGTAAGTGCCGGTGCCATCTGTTGGTTTGAACAAGGAATTACAGACTCATGGGCGAGCAATCTCAATGCAATGAATTGCCTAGGGCTCTTGAAAGGGATGGCGTGCCCTCACTATCAAGAAGAGGCTGATCGTCGTCCTAGCGTACATCAAATGTTAATAAATGAGAAGGCCATGCCGGGATATGCAATTGATGGTGGAGCCGCAGTGCATTTTAAAAATGGAGATTATTTTAGATCATTACAATTTTATCCTGATTCTCATACCTATCAAGTCTCGTTAGAAAGAGGAGAGGTAATTGAAAAGAAAATGGTAATGACAGAGTTGTGATCTCTAATAGCTATAAGCCAGTAATATTTTTTATGTGGTGCTAATAAGTAGATGGGTTGATATTTATAAGTAGTTTTTTATCATTTTGGCGGATCCTACCCCAATCAGCCAAACTCTTAAGTATATATTGTTTTATAAATAGTTTCAATCTTAACTAATAATCATAATTATTATATAGTTAATTAACTAGGAATATGACTCAACGTTCAAATTATAGTTGCATTTGAAACTAAATAAATAATAGTTTTTAATATGACAAAAGAAGCTTCTCTACAATTTCATATGAGCATGGGGATGCTCATCAATTCAGCTCACAGATCAATGACAAAAAGGTTTGTCACTAATGCAATGGAATCAGGTTTGGACATTTCCTTAGATCAATGGATGGTACTTGGTCCCATATGGCAACTTGAATCTGCATCGCAAAAAGAACTAGGAGAGATGTGTCTTAAAGATAAGATAAGCATCACACGGATAATTGATGCACTTGAGAAAAAAAATCTAGTTGTTCGTGTTCCTGATCAGATCGATCATAGGATTAATCGTGTGGTACTTACAAATGCTGGTAAGCAGTTGTTCTATGATGTTTTGCCGATCATGGAAAAAACAAGGGAAGAGGTAAGAAAAGATATACCAGAACAGGATTTTGAGATCTTTAAGAATGTATTATCTACCATAATAAAGAACCTAGATGATGGATAAGTTGTACTATAATAGATTCAAATCTATTATTCTCATCACCTATTCTCTGGTTATTGTTTTTGGATGTGTCAGTAGACAAAAGGTCCAGATTGAACAATTAGACGTCAATATTCCAAAAACTTGGACAGTGCCAATCCCTCCAAGTGAAAAGATATCTGGAGATTGGTGGTCTGTATTCAATGATCCAGTGCTGGATACTTTCTTAGTTCGTTTGAGAACAGAGAGTCCGGATATGAAAACACTTGTCCAAAATCAAAAAATGGCCCATTACAATGCAAAAATCAATGGTGCCTCGATATACCCATCGCTTAATGTTTCGACAAGAGCAGATACCAATGTTCAAAATCTAGCAGGCTTTGGATTTGCAGATTCATTTTTAAACTCATCCAATGACAGTGACTCTACAAGCAATGATCAATCTTCAAATGGTGTCATTACTTTTGGTAACAAGAATTTTGGCCTAGGAATAAACTTGCAGTGGGAAGTTGATGTCTGGGGTCGATTACTTAATGGTCGTACCGCAGCCTACAAGGATTTCGAGGCGATCAAACATGACCTTTCCTACCTTGAGTTTTCAACCTTAGTTCGGGGTGCACAATTATATTTTAATGCCAAGGAGGCATCCGCTCAATTAGAACTATCAAGAGAGTCTTATCATAGTCTTATTGAGATCAGAGATCTTGTAAAGGAGCGCTATGAGAAAGGTCTGCGCTCAAGTTTAGACTATCGATTGTCGGAGACCTCAGTTGCAACATCTGTTGTATCAATTGAAAATAGGAAAAATTTACTCAGATCCATAAACAGGCAACTTGAGACCTTGGTCGGGGAATATCCTTCAGGAAGATTTATTCAGGAATCAACACTGCCCCTTGTTTTACCATCAATTCCAATTGGCATACCTGCATCTGTAATTGAGAGAAGGCCAGATGTTCGTGGTCTAGTTTTAAAGATGGAAGCTGCTGGTCATCGTGTTGCTCAATCAAAGAGGAATCTGCTCCCAGGCATCACCCTGAATGGTTCTGCGGGTACCTCAACGCAAGAGCTTGAAAAAGTATTGAATAAAGATCATGGTATTTGGAATCTGGGGATGAATATAACTGCGCCTATTTTTAATGGGGGGCGACTCAGGTCACTTGTTCAAATTCAAGAATCAACCTATGAGAACTCAAAACAAGACCTTATCAAAGGCATATTAAATGCTTTCTCTGAAATAGAACAATTGCTAGAGTATAATGAATCTCTATCTATACAAACTGATGCTCTAGAATCTGCTGTTCAGCAGTCAAGGGATGCGTATGAACTATCAAAGGAGAGATATGACAAGGGCGTCACTCCACTTGAGTCTGTCTTGAATAGCCAGAGACAATATAATTCAATCCAGTCACAATACATTTCTATCAAAAGGCAGGCAATTAATAACAGATTATCACTTATTCTTGCATTGGGCGGTGAAATGAGATCTGAAATAAATTAAATATTTAACTAAACGTGAAAATGAAATGAAAAAGTACATCGGTGTCATATTTTTAATATTAAGTGTTTTATTTGCTGTTTTGATGATGATGACAAAATCGAAAGCAGTCACGGATGAAAAGTTGAAGGATATTCCTTATGTGAAGACAATGATGCTTGTTCCACAAATGGTAAGGGCATCAATCTCCTCACAAGGAATAATTTCACCTGAATCATCCATCACACTACTATCTGAGCTCAATTCAAAGGTAGAATGGATATCCACCAAAATGGAGTCTGGATCTAGTTTCAATCTAGGTGACACATTGCTTATACTGGATAATAGAGATTATGAGCTAGCACTTATAACTGCAGAATCTAGTGTCCTTAATGCACAAGTGAATCTTGAGAGAGAAAAGGCAGAGTCAGATCTCGCATCCAAAGAATGGGAGAGAGTCGGCGCTGGCAAGGGAAGTGATCTCGCACTAAGGAAACCACAAATGGCACAGGCAAAAGCCACTTTTTCTGCTGCAAAAGCATCACTTGAGCGTGCGCAGAGGAATCTTAAGCGGACGGTATTTATTGCACCTTTTGATGGTAGGGTAAGAGCAAAGAATGTTGATATTGGTGCCACAGTCTTTCCTGGCACGATCCTTGGGAATATTTATGCAACTGAATCATTCGAGGTTCGTTTACCGGTTGCTGATCAGGATGTGAGATTTACAGGCCTTGAATTCAATGGAAAACAAATAGGTGAGGATGCTCAACTTATTGTATCATTTGATCTTGGAAATGAAAAATTGGAAGGACGTGTGATAAGGGCAGAGGCAGAGGTGGATCCCGTCACAAGAATGCGCTCAGTTGTTGCAAGAATTGATAATGGAAAAAATTTCAATACAAATTCTAATCCAATAGCGGTGGGGCAATTTGTCCAGGCAGAGATACAAGGAATAGAAATATCCGATATCTTTGTATTACCAAGGAATATGGTTCGTGGTGAGAGCATATGGGTTGTTGATCCAAAAATGATGCTATTTAATAGACCGGTAAATGTTGTCAGATATGAGAATGAGTTCGCTCTAATAGATGAAGGAATAGATCTAGGAGACCGATTACTTGTTACAAGGCTATCCTCTTTGATAAATGGAAAAAAAGTAACATTTGAGTTAGACTAGATATTATGGAACGAATGATTCGATGGTTTGTTAACAACAGCGTTGCTGCCAATCTGATAATGGCTTTTATTATCATCTCCGGTTCAATGACCATCCCTCTATTGAAGATGGAGGTATTCCCTGAGATATCTGTGGATGAAGTCAATGTGACTGCCATATATCCGGGGGCATCGCCTACGGATGTTGAGAATGCGATTTGCGTAAGAATAGAGGAACGTTTACAGGGGCTAGGTGGAATCAAGAGGATCACATCAAGTGCATCAGAAAATATGGGCAGTGTAAACGTAGAACTGCTTTCTGGCCAAGATGTCAGTGAGATGCTGGACAAGATAAAAGCTCAAGTAGAGGCAATTGATACCTTCCCAGAAAATGTTGAGAGGCCAACCTGTAGACTGTTTGCTGGTTCTAATCCCGTTGTCACGATTGCGGTTGATGGAGATATAGGTGAGAAAGGGCTCATCGCTCTGACCGCAGAGGTCAAAGATGAGATAGATGCACTGCCTGAGATCACATTTTCAGAATTCATTGCTAAAAAAGATAGAGAATTGACCATAGAGGTCAGTGAGAATACGCTTCGGAAATATAATTTATCATTTTTCCAAGTTTCTCAAGCAATACAGAATTGGTCTGTGAATATGCCGAGTGGTAGCATAAAAAGTAAAGACGGGGAGATCTTGATTCGATCAAACAGCCAAGGATATGAGATAGATGACTTTTCAAGAATTCCTATGATCACTGATTCAAATGGTGCAATTGTATATCTTGGTGATATTTGTGAGATCAAGGATGGATTTGAGGATTCTTATGACCTTGATATCCTGTTCAATGGCAGCAGGGCAAATTTGTTAACCATTTTTCGAGTTGGTAACCAAAATGCAATTGAAGTTTCTGAGGCAGTAAAAAAATATGTTAATGAGAAAAATAGGAGGCTTCCTGAAGGAGTGCATGTGACTGCCTGGGATGATGAGGCATTTCTATTGAGAGGAAGAATTGATACCATGACCAAGAATGCGGGCTATGGCTTGTTTTTGGTCATTATAGTACTTGCCCTATTTCTTAAACCAAGATTGGCTTTTTGGGTGTCATTGGGTATACCGATTTCATTTATGGGCGGATTCTGGCTGATGCCTTTAATGGATCTATCCATAAATATGTTATCTCTCTTCACCTTTATACTTGTTTTGGGTATTGTGGTTGATGATGCTATTGTGGTTGGAGAGAATGTTGCTCTTTTTCGCGAGCGAGGGATGGACCCGAAAGATGCAGCAGTAAAAGCAACTTATCAAGTCTCTACACCTGTATTTTTTGCTGTTCTAACAACGATGGCAACTTTTTCACCAATGCTTGCAGTGGATGGTGAGATAGGTGAGATCTGGAGGATCTTCCCGCTCATTACAATAATGGTACTTTTCTGGTCATTATTTGAAAGCCTAACCATACTTCCGGCTCACCTAGCACATAGTAGCGATGCCAAACCAAAAAATCCTACTCTTAGATCATTGTATGATAGATGGGAAACTTTTCAGATCATACTTATCAGCGGATTATCTCACGTTATTGATCATTACTACAGGCCTTTTCTTAACAAAGCGGTAAACAGACCCTTTACCTCTCTATCTATTGCGGCAGGTATATTTATCCTGACGATCGGAGTAATCGGTGGTGGACTGATAAAGTTTACATTTTTTCCTCCTGTTGAGGCAGACCTTGCAATTGGAGCAATAGAATACCCCTCTGGCACACCAATCGAAATTACACGCCAAGGATACCTTGAACTTGAAAGGTCCGCCAGAAAACTTGAAGAACAGCTTGAAAAGGAACTTTCTGATAAACCAACGATCAAGAATAGATTATCCACAATAGGCTGGCAGCCCATGAGATCTAAAACAGCTCGAGGTCCTGGAAACTTAGACGCTCTTTATGCTGGGCCTAATGTGGCGGAGGTTGCCCTTGAGTTACTACCTGGGGAAGAGAGGGTGATCAGTACAGAGGAGGTCGTTAGACGCTGGAGAAAATTAATGCCAGTTATTCCTGGGGCTAAGGATGTATTATTCTTCTCTAGTCTATTCTCCGCAGGTGACCCAGTCAATATTCAGTTATCTAGCAAATATATGGATGATCTATTGGCTGCCAAGGATGAACTAAAGACTAAGTTGGTCCAATATCCTGGAGTCTTTGATGTAAGGGACACCTATAATGTTGGGAAAGAGGAGATCAGTATAAAACTTTTACCAGCTGCCGCGAACTATGGTGTTAATATGATGATGGTCGCATCACAAGTCCGGCAAGCATTTTATGGAATGGAAGTTCAAAGTATTCAGCGTGGTCGTGATGAAGTCAAGATCGTGGTGAGATATCCAGAATCAGATAGACAGTCCATATCTGATCTTGAAAAAATGATGATAAATACTCCTAATGGTTCAACAATCCCCGTTAGGCAGATTGCGCGTCTTGAAATAGGCGAGGGTCTTGCCTCAATACAACGCAAAGATCGTAAACGATCAATAAATGTCACTGCTGATGTTGATCTATCAGTCACAACTGGGAATGATGTAATAGCCGCGGTCACAACATCGATCATTCCACAGATTCTTCAAAAGTATAATTCGCTTTCTTATAGTCTTGAGGGGGAGCAACAAGAACAAGGTGATAATTTAAGATCCATTGGTAAGAATTTCATCATTGCCATGATCGTGGTCTATATGCTTTTGGCAATACCATTTAAATCTTATTTCCAGCCACTGGTGGTCATGTCCTCGATCCCTTTTGGTCTAACTGGTGCAGTAATGGGGCACCTACTTCTTGGAATGAATTTTTCTGTTCTCTCTTTAATGGGAATTGTTGCTTTGACCGGTGTGGTGGTCAATGATAGCTTGGTCATGGTTGATTTTATCAATCGCTACAGAAGAGAGGGGAATAGCATCAAATCCGCAGTTCTGGAAGCAGGGCCACGTAGGTTCCGACCAATATTTTTGACTTCTCTAACGACTTTTGTAGGTCTTGCACCGCTTTTATTGGAGAAAAGTACACAGGCACAATTCATGATTCCGATGGCGGTCTCATTGGCTTTTGGTGTGGTCTTTGCAACGGGGATTACCCTTTTACTGGTCCCTGTGTCATATTTGACCCTAGAAAAATATATTCTAAAAACAGAGAAGAACGCATGAGAGTGGCAGTTTTTGGTGGAACAGGTTATGTGGGATCTTATATTATTGATGCATTGATTACCGATGATATTACACCTCGACTTCTTATTAGAGAAGGTTCTGATCCAAAAGTGACTGCTCCTGAAAAATGTGAGATCGTTCGGGGCGATATTGAGGATGAGGATTCTGTCAATGAGACTTTGGAAGATTGTGATGCTGCAATTTATCTCATCGCGCTCATCCGTGAGTTCCCGTCAAAGAATATTACCAATGAGAGATTCCAGTTTGAGGGATCGAGGTTAGTTGCAAGTCTAGCGCAGAAAAAAGGTGTTAAAAGATTTATTCTCATGAGCGCACTTGGGGCCAATCCTAATCCAAATGGATCCAGATATATGCAAGCAAAACATCTCTCTGAGCAGGCTCTGAAGAATACGAAACTTGATTGGACGATCATTCGGCCGTCTTCTCTCTTTGGTGACCCTAGGGGTGGTGGTAGACCAGAGTTTTGTATGATGCTTGATAAATTGATGCTGAACCTTTTTCCCTATCCAAAATTTTTACCATTCCCTGCTCCTTCATTCTTCACTGGAATAAATCCTTTGGATTCTGGAAATTTTGGTCTGTCAATGGTGCATGCCAAAGATGTTGCGTCAATATTGATTAATGTCATTAAAGATGATTCAACCATAGAGCACACAATCGAGATCGGAGGTAAGATCGCGGTCAATTGGAATCAAATTGTAACCTCGATTGCAAAGGTGACGAGTAGGAGGGTCATTATGGTTCCTGCTCCTTTTTTCATTGTATCAACTGTGGCAGGGCTTTTTGATCGCTTCTCATGGTTCCCTGCAGGAAAAGACCAATTAAATGACCTCGTCAATGGTAGTGTATGTGATTCATCAGAATTGTTTGAAAAATATGGTATAGACCCCATTCCATTTGATCTTGAAAATCTAAAATATTTATCGGAATACTAAATTATGCGACGACTTTTACATTTTGCCTTTTTATTTGTCTTTTCCCAATTGAATGGTCAATCCACGATTATCTCAGGATTTATTAGTGATTCGTCATCTGGAGAGGCTTTGATCGGTGCCAATGTGATGCTCCAAGAGACAGGGCAGGGTATGGCAACTGATATGAATGGTTATTACATCATTCAGGACATAGTCCCTGGAGATTATGTGTTGATGGTCTCTTATGTTGGTTATAGTATAAGAAAAGAAAAGTTGAGTCTTTCTGATGGCCAATCTATGAAGTTAGATCTTGCCCTATCAGAAGAGATAGTTGAACTCTCACAAGTGGAGGTCACGGCTGAACAACTTCAGCGAAGGACCAATATACAGCCAAGTAAGATAAATCTTAGTCCAAGGATGATGAAGGCTGCACCTGCTTTGGCTGAGCCTGATCTTTTTCGCACGATTCAAGCATTACCTGGTGTATTGACCACATCAGAGTATAGCACTGGACTGGTTATTCGGGGCGGGAACACCGATCAAAACCTAATAATGTTGGATGGTATTACCGTTTACAATCCCTCTCACCTAGGAGGGATCTTCTCCAATTTTATAGTGGATGGTGTCAAAGAGGCTGAACTAATAAAAGGAGCATATAATGCAGAATATGGTGGTCGCCTTTCTGCCGTGTTGAATGTTATCAGCAGAGAAGGAAATAAGAATGAGTTCAAAGGTAAGGCAAATATTTCTCTTCTTTCTGCTCAAACAACTCTCGAAGGTCCATTCCATAAAGGTGCGTGGGTACTTAGTGGACGGAGAACTTATTTTGACCTGGTCTTGCCAAAAATACTACCTGAGAATACGGCAGACAATATCCCACCTTATTACTTCTATGATGTCCAAGGTCATGTTTTTACAGATATAACATCAAAAGATAGACTATCACTTAGTTATTACTCAGGCATTGATGATATTCTTTATGGAGTTCTAGGCCTGGATGGACGCTGGGGTAATAATACGGTCAGTGCTCATTATCGCAGAGTTTTCGATGAACGATTAGTTGGGAACTTTTTGGTGGCAAATAGTAAGTTTTTTACTCAATTTGGATTAGGTGGCTCTGGAGGGCTTGTGAGTGATAATAGCATTGATGACCAAACCATCTCAGGCGATTTCTCCTGGTTCAAATCCTCAGAGTCAACCTACAAATTTGGAATGCAATTCAAGACACTAGGATTTGAATATCTAAATAAATTTCAAGATTCAACTCAATTCAAGATCAAGACAACTCCTATGGAATTGGGGACCTATTTAAAGGCAAAATTTGAATACGGCAATACCTTGATCATTGAGCCCGGTATTAGAATGAATTATTATAGTGTTTACTCTGACTCACTTTATCCAGATCTACGATTTGGACTAAAGTACTTGTTGACAGATGATCGATATATCAACGTGTCAATGGGTAACTATCATCAGTTCATTAGTACCTTTCAAGATGATTTCTATCCTACCATACTTGATAACTGGATAGCCGTCGATGAATCGGTCGCTCCAGGGAAATCATCGCAGATTGTTGTTGGATATGAGGAATATTTTAAAAACACATATAAACTTCAGATAGAGTGTTATTATAAGGACCTTGAAAATCTATTGACCTATGAGGAGACCAGGTCCACAACTGATGCGCAGGTATCGGACGAAAGATTATCCGATATAGTCACGCCTGCTGATGGCTATGCATATGGTCTAGAAATTTTTGGCCAGAAAATGTCTGGGAAGTTAAGTGGATGGCTCGCATATACATATTCAGTCTCTAGAAAAATTATGAACAGTATCTATGATGAAGGCGCAAAAGAGTATTTTACCAATTGGGATAGAACACATGCATTCAGTGCATTGGGGAATTATCAGTTGAATAAAAAGTGGGAGTTTAACTGGAGATGGGCCCTGCAGTCAGGGCAAGCATACACTCCGATTCTAGGTTACTATGTCCAAAAATTCCCAGAAAGTCCAGAAGAGGTATTTCGCACCATACCCGGAGCAAGAAATTCAGGAAGATATGAACCATATAGTAGGCTTGACATAGGTGCTGTCTATCATGCAAAGATTGGTAAGACCAATGTTGACTTTTTCTTTCAGATCATAAATACCTTTAACAGGAAGAATACCTTTCAAAAAGTATATTCACTTGGTAATCCTTATAATGGTATTGATGATGATGGTGACTGGCTGCTGGATGAACATGATGCAAATGGGAATGGTAAACCAGACCCTGGGGAGGTTAATGTTGATGAGCCCGATGAGGGACGCATCAGTGAGAAAAGTATAGGTCTTTTTCCGATCATACCAACATTTGGATTTACTTGGGAGTTCTAAGAATGAATTACAAATATATACACAATTTATTTTTTCTTTTATTGATCCTTTACTCTTGCAGTTTTGATGATCAAGAGATGGTATATCAAGAACGTCTCGTAGTGTTCGCGACTATCTCAGCGAATTTACCTGTATTAGATACGGTACTAGTATCAAGGACTGCGGAAATAAGTGAGGACGTGGCGTCCAATGAACTTTGGATCGATGATGCATCTGTAATGTTAATTGATGATTCTACTGACAAGATACTAAACTTTTATAATGTTGGTCCTGGACGATATTTCCCGGTAACTGATACGTCTAACCAACAAACAATTGAAGATTACCTGGCATATGTTATTCGTCCTGGTTCAACATACCAATTGGTCGTGGTTCATGATTCTGATTCGGTCATTGCGACAACATCAGTCCCTTCCTCAATGAATATTCAAGCGGCAGATCTAGGTGATTATGTTTGTCCAGATGGTGACATTTTACCAACAGATACTATCAACGTTCATAATTTGGATGATATATCAATTGAACAACTATTTTTGCTAGCTGCAGGGCCCGAAGAATACATTACAGACAACAACATCGATGTAGACACGGTGACCTATAGATTTGGAGATTGTTTTACAAAAAGTTTTGCGAGCTATCCAATGTTCGGCATCGACTTTCAATCAGATAATTATCAGACCATAAAGATATTAACCTATGCGCTTGAAGCTAACCGAAGAGGTTTGGAACCTTTAGACACCTTGAGCAACACCATTGACTCTGATAGTGGAGGTTTTTTTGATTATAATTATAATGGCCTAAGGGACAGTGTATTTATAAATCTCATATATGATACGACCTTAGTATTCAGGATATGGAAGGGTCAATACCCAAGAACTGAAAATAGTACACCATATAGGATTAACCCCTGGCAGTGGAATATAGAAGAGGCTCCTACTCAAATTATGTGGCTTTATTTTGATTACTACGGTTATCAATTAATGACCTTCCAGGCCACCAGCGAATCATACTTTGATTATTTTAGTGGAGACCCAGTAGGTCAAAACATATATCTCTTGCCTGACTCTAATCTTGATGATGGACTTGGTGTGTTCTATAGCTCCAATGCCTCACGTTTTCTTGTCTATGTAAGACGAGATGATCTGTTATATTAAATAAAAGGCCCCCATTAAAAATGAGGGCCTTGGTAGCCCGTAGGAGAATCGAACTCCTGTTGCCAGGATGAAAACCTGGAGTCCTAACCACTAGACGAACGGGCCACAATTATTGTTCTAGAGTTATATGTTGGCGGCAAATTTATTGTATAAGGAAACCTCTCACCAACCCATTTTTAAAACTATTGGTCTTATTTATTGGTCTTGTCCAATATGTCGAGTAATTGCCCGCTATTATGAAGTTCCATTGTGATGTCAGCGCCGCCAATTAAATCTCCATTAACAAATAATTGAGGAATGGTGGGCCAGTTTGAATGTTCACTTAGTTTTATCCTTATCATAGGGTCTTCTAGGATATTTACATCTTTATAATTAACGCCATAGTGATTGAGGATCTGTACCACTGAATTTGAAAAACCACACATGGGCATATCTTTTGTCCCTTTCATATAAAGGATTATCGGGTTATTGTCTATATCATTGATTATCTGTTCTTTTAACTCCATACTCTCTTCCCTATCTTAATTATTTGACTAGTTTTATTTCTTTATTCATACACTCAGTGCATTGATAATGTTTCACACTGACAAAATACAAAATACTCATTGCTTTTTGATTCCAATTTTTTCTAATACGTTTCAGATTGCCATCACATTTGGGACAGTTTGTTAAATTTGAGTAACGTTCGATCATTCTATCTCTCCAACGATTTGCAATCAAAAACATAACATACATTATGAGACTGATTCCAACGATGTCTGACACCTCAAATTGCTTTAAAAAAAATATGATCATATCTCTAAACCATTTGATGCCATTACCGAAACTGAAAAGTATTGCCCTTATAAATTCATATATGTAGTGTTTTATCTCAAGATCTTCTACTAATAAGAAGATCCCTAATCCTAATAGTACAACTACCTTGATCTCAAAGCTATATTCTTGATGAAATTTTCTTTCTCTTGGCTTTGTTATCCCTTTTCGTTTTTGTTTCATAACCAATTCTAAATAAAAGATCGAATAAAAAAAATGATTTCTTGGTAGTTAGTTATGAAATATGAAATCATACAATAAGATCAATTGTTAGTTTTGATATCTTTCCTGTAAAATCAACATCTTAAATGATAGGATGCAAAATGAGACTTATTTCATGGAATGTGAACGGCATTAGGGCAGCAGTTAAAAAAGGTTTTCTAGATTATCTTGAAAAAGAGCAACCGGATATCCTTTGTATTCAGGAATCCAAAGCTCACAAGGAGCAACTCTCTTCTGAGATACTTGAGGATCATGGATATCATGCCTACTGGCACTCAGGGAAAAAAAAAGGATACAGTGGTGTCGCAACTTTTTGTAAGAAAGAAGCTTTATTTGTTCAGGAAGGCCTCGGTATTGAAAAGTATGATGATGAAGGTAGAGTACTCCTCACAGAGCACGATGATTTTTTATTATACAATATATATTTTCCTAATGGTCAAAAAGATGATACTCGCTTGAATTATAAATTAGATTTTTATGATGATCTACTACCAATAATCAATGAACAGGTTGAATCGGGTAATAATGTCATTGTTACGGGTGATTGGAATACGGCACACCATTCGATAGATCTTGCACGCCCAAAACAGAATATTAATACTTCAGGCTTCATGCCTATTGAAAGAGAAAAATTAGATATTTATGTTGATCAAGGTTGGGTTGATACGTTTAGACTATTTCATGATGAACCTGAAAGATACTCTTGGTGGACATATCGTTTTGGTGCGCGGGAAAGAAATGTGGGTTGGAGGATAGATTATTTTTTTGTTAATCAAGGTATGGTAGAATTTTGTTCTGATGCTGATATACATCATGACATATATGGTTCTGATCATTGCCCAGTCTCACTTGAGCTTGATCTCTAATCATTTTTGAAATTTTTACTTTTAATTACAGTATGTAGTTATGCATTTGGCATGTTCAATACGATCATGGAGATTGATGCCATGCAGTATGCATCCATAAGCAGAGAACTCTTGCGGGGTGATAATTTTCTTCACTTGTTTGACAATGGTCAACCTTATCTAGATAAACCTCCATTAATTTTTTGGATAACCGCATTATTCTTTAAATTATTTGGAGCATCAGATTTTGTTTATAGGCTTCCATCCATCTTATTCACATTTATTTTAATATATTCGACATATAGATTCTCAAGATTATTCTATTCAGAAAAGATCTCTCAGGTTGCAGTGCTAATTCTTGCATCATCTGAGGCAATGTTTATAATGAATGCAGATGTTCGTACGGATATCTATATGATAGCACCAATGATGACTGCGATCTGGCAATTCTCGGTATATTTCCATTCTCATAGATGGAGAAACTTGATTGTGGGATGGATCGCAATCGCTCTAGCAATGATGGGCAAAGGGCCGGTTGGTATTGTTATCCCTTTATCAGTAATAATTGTAAATCTGATCTATAATGGAAATATAAGATATTTGTTGGATAAACGAATATTAATTGGTGTATTGATCTGTTTTTTCTGCCTACTACCTATGTCTTATGGTCTATATACCCAATTTGGTTTCCATGGATTGGAATTTTTCTATTGGACTCAAAGTTTTGGTAGAATTACCGGTGATAGTACTTGGAGCAATGCGGCTGGTCCTTTTTATCTGTTTAATGTTTTTCTTTATGTTTTTTTGCCTTGGACATTGATATCACTTTTAGCAATTGGTGACCGATTGATCGATATCATCAATAATAAAAATGATAATATGCAGATTGAAGTTATCTCATTATTTGGATTTATATTGCCTTTGCTAATGCTTTCAGCATCTAATTACAAACTTCCTCATTATATATACTGTGTAACGCCATTTGCCTCAGTATTGACCGCAGTGAAAATGGAAGAATGGACTCAGAACAATAGGTGTTATAGGATATTAAATATAATTCAGGTTGCACTTATTGGTTCGATGTTGATTTTAGTATATGGATTGGTCTTTTACGCATTTGGAATCAAGATTAATATGGTAATTATCTTGCTCATTCTAATCTTCATATTTATATATGCTTTCATGAGGATTCCAAAAAGTAAAACATTGGTTTTATTGACTCCATCAATTGCTGTAAGTGTATTATGCAATTATGGAATTAATTTGGGAATTATGAAACCTTTGCTTGATTTTCAATCACAGTCTGAGGCCGCAGTCTTTATAAAAGAAAATAATTATGAATCTTTTGACCTTTATATGTACAATGAAAATTCAAAGGCCAAAAGTAGGTCCTTTAATTTTTATATTAATAGAGAGATCAAATATATAGATTTTAGTTATGTCCAGGATAAGATTGATCCTCAACCAGAACTGGTCTATACAAACGAAGAAGGTTTAAAAGAATTATTAGATAATGATATAGATCTTATTATTATTAAAAAATTTGATCATGTTCGTGTGAGTAAGCTGAAAGCATCATTCATAAATCCAGCAACACGTCCTAAAATAATCAGGAAGAAATATTTATTGATGTTCACGTGACATTAAAGGAAAAATAATGATGGATCACAGTAATTCAACTCCCTCACTATCTGTAGTGATACCTGTCTATAATGAAGAAGAGACAATAGATGCCATTCTGAATCTTGTATCGAGGATAGAGATTGTAAATGAGATCGTTATTGTAGATGATTGCTCAAAGGATCAAAGTGTTGTGATCATAAAAAAAAGCATAGAATCGATCTCAAAGGAAAAACCCAAAATAAACTTCCTATTTTATCAAAATGAAAAAAATAAGGGGAAAGGCGCGTCAATAAGATATGGCTTTGGTATGGCCACTTGTGATGTCATCGTCATTCAGGATGCAGACCTTGAGTACGACCCCAATGAATATTTACGATTGATCAAACCCATTGCTGATGGTAACGCGGATGTTGTCTATGGGAGCAGATTTATTGGTGGTACACATAGGGTACTCTACTTTTGGCATTATATAGGTAATAAGATGCTTACTCTAATGTCAAATATGTTCTCTAATCTAAATCTAACCGATATGGAGACCTGCTATAAGATGTTTCGAAGGGAGATATTGGATCATTTCGAGTTGAGATCAAATCGGTTTGGATTTGAACCAGAATTCACAGCGAAGATCGCAAAAGCACGGCTCAGAATATATGAGTTACCAATATCATACTATGGTCGGACGTACGATGATGGGAAAAAGATAACTTGGAGGGATGGACTAGCGGCCATTTATCATATTCTAAGATACAATCTAACGTTAGGATCACTTTTCTCTCTGATTACTATTATTGCTCTATTTATTATTTTTTATCTTAGAGTATTATAATAACATATCTGGTATTAATCGATCTGCAAAGAGCAAGCCTTTTTGAGTAAAGGATATATTTTTACCTGAGGTATCGATACAATCTGGATATCTTTGTTTGATTATTTCGATATTTTCATTGAATATTTTTTGGAATTTGCTTGGGATGATATTTGGATTAATACCTTTTATCATCCTCATACCAAACCCTATTTTTTCATTTAAATGATTTGTTAAAGATATTTTTTCTTTAGTTGATATGGTTGACTTCCCAGACATGACAAGATCTATGTAATGGTCTAAGGATCGAGCATTATTCCAGCGATATTTCCCATCGTAGCCATGTGCAGAGGGTCCAAACGCCAAATATGGTTCAATGTTCCAGTAGTGAAGGTTATGGAGGCATTCATAACCGGGTTTAGAAAAATTGGAAACCTCATATGGATCATACCCATTATTCGATAGGATATCATAAGTCCTCATGAACCAGTCACCTTCCTGAGCCTTACTCGGCATTGATATGGTATTTTTTGACACCATTGAGAATAGTTCAGTCCCTTTTTCTGCAGTAAGTGTGTATGCAGAAATATGCTCTGGATCCATTTTTATGATAGTATTTAGGTCTTCACTCCAGTCAGACCAAGTCTGTGTCGGTATTGAATAAATGAGGTCACAATTAACATTGGTGAAACCAGCAGATCGAGCATTTTCATATGTTTCAAATATTTGGTCTCTATTGTGTATCCTTGTCAAAAATTTTAATAATTCTGGCTGAAATGACTGGACCCCGATCGATATTCTATTGATGCCCATATCATTGAAGGACTTTAGACGCCCCCTGGGAGCTTCACCTGGATTTGCCTCTACAGTAAGCTCCTTAAGATTTGAGAGGTCATATTTATTATTTAGGCAAGATAGGATTGATTCCATCAGGTGCTCATTTATTAGACTGGGCGTACCTCCTCCAATAAAGATCGTATCAATGATCCATTCGGATACATCGATCTCACATTGTTCTATCTCATAGGTGATCGCTTCAATAAATTTTGGAATTATACTGTCTCGATCTGTGATTGAATAAAAATCACAATACATACATTTCATGGCGCAGAATGGAATGTGTATATAGATTCCTGCTGACTTCATGAATAAATTTACTTTTTATTGAATTCTAATTTCTTAATAATCTTTTTATATGATTTCTTATTCTGATAACGGAAATTTAGAATATGGGAATAAACATAAAGTTCGTTGATAATGAAGAAGAACTAGATATTTGTTTATCAATAAGAAGAAGGGTGTTTATTGAAGAACAGGAGATACCCGAAGAAATAGAGATGGATGATGCATCTGTCAGCGCGGTTAGTATTTATGCACTGCTGAATAAAGAATATGTAGGGACTGCTAGATATCGTGAAACAGAATCAGGTATAAAATTAGAGAGGTTTGCTGTACTAAGTGAGTATAGGAGCCTAGGCATAGGCAGGGACTTGGTCCAATTTATGATTGATCATTTAGGTAAAAGTAAAAATATCTACCTTCATGCTCAGGAAGAAGTTGTTGATTTTTATCTTTTACTCGGATTTGAAAAAGTGGATGATAGATTCTACGAGGCAGGAATCCCGCATTGGAAAATGATAAAAAAATGAATGATCAGAAAATAAATTTTAAAAGAATAATTGAATTCATTAAACCTGAATCGTTATTTATGTCGATCTCATTGGCGAATGGACTTTTTTTTGTCATTTTCAATAGCATATCTATTTGGCTGACAGCCTCTCTAATTAATAATGTACTTATAGATTTTGACCAGTTGGTCTTAGACCAAGAAAAATTATTAGCAAGTGAAAGTCCGGGCCTTAATGAACGGATAAAGATAGCGGTTAATGACTTTATTCTTCGTGATACAAATATCGAGACATTAAAGGTTCTGTGCCTTACCATTATATTGATCTTCGTATTAAAGAATATTTTTCTCTATTTGAAAAATTTATCGATGTCATATGTGCAACTTAGAATTGTTACTCATTTGAGGAATCGTATCTATGCACATTTACAGACATTATCCCTGTCCTTTTTCCATCGTAGAAAATCTGGAGATCTATCGTCAGTCGTCATACATGACGTTAGTATGCTCAACCGATCAATCGGCACGACCTTTCAAAAGATCATTGTAGAGCCAATTAATATACTTGCATTTACAATCCTATTGTTCATCATTAGTTGGAAACTGATGTTGGTTGCCATTTTCATTATTCCATTCTCTCAATTTGTCATTCAGAAAATAGGTAAGAGCATAAGGAGAAAGGCAAGGAGGAATACTAAACAGATTGGAGGGATACTCAGTATCATCACTGAGAATCTATCCACTACTAGAATAGTGAAAGCATTTTCCATGGAGAAGAATGAGGTTAAGCGTTTTGATCAAGAGTCTTGGAAATACTTTGGGTTATTATTTCGTTCATCAAAATTACGTTTACTATCTTCACCGATCATAGAAACAATTGGTGTGTCAATGGCAGTTATATTACTCTGGCTAGGTGGCTCGGAGGTTATGATAGGTTCAACATTGTCATCTGAGGACTTTTTGAGGTTTATGTTTCTATTATTTTCAATGCTCGGGCCTGTTCGTTCCCTTAGTAATGTTCACATAACGCTACAGAATGGTTATGCATCAGCAGAGCGGATCTTTGATATATTGGATGAACAGACAGAAGTGGTTGATTCTGGACAATTTGAGATCAAGACCCTTGATCAGGATTTAAAATTTGAGAATGTTGACTTTGATTATGGAGAAGGTTCCTTTCAATTAAATAATGTCAGTTTTCAAGCATGTAAAGGAGAGACCATTGCGTTTGTCGGAGCAAGCGGCGCAGGTAAATCCACCATAGCCGATCTGATTCCACGTTTTTATGATGTAAACGAGGGGAGAATCATCATAGATGGAAAAGACATAAGAGAATATAAGATTGATTCATTAAGGCAGATGATGGGTATTGTTACTCAAGAGACCATTCTATTGAATACGTCCATTCGAAATAATATCACATATGGTTCAGAGGGTATTGATGAAAAAAAATTGATTGAGGCTGCTAGAGGTGCAAATGCTGTTGAGTTCATTGACAACCTAGAAGAGAAATATGAGACCGCTATAGGTGAGAGAGGAGTTAAATTGTCTGGCGGTCAACAACAGCGGATCGCCATCGCTCGAGCGATTTATAAAAATCCATCACTATTGCTATTAGATGAGGCGACATCTGCACTTGATACAAGATCAGAACGATTAGTGCAAAATGCTCTGGATAATCTAATGGAGAATAGAACGGTGCTTGTGATCGCACATCGTCTGTCAACCATAAAGAATGCTGATAAGATCATTGTGATGGATATGGGGAAAATTGTAGAGATTGGAACGCACGATGAACTTTATAATGTAGATGGGATATACCACAGGTTGTATAATATTCAATTTGAAAATTAGAATAAGATTCATTAATTAAAACTATTTAGAATAAATCAATGGGGAAAAAATATTCAATTCTATTTGATAGTTTTCATTTATATCACTTACCACAGTTTGAACCTCTCATAGATCTTTTGGCTCAAGATGAAAGATTTACCATCTATCATTCTGTTTCTAGGAAAATACAAAAAAAAGAATATGAATTGACCAGGTCGATACTAATTGATAAACCTGGGAAATTCATCTCTGCTGAGAATGAAGAGGAACGTAAAAAAAAGATAAGAGGCCTTGAACTAGATGTTTTTATTTGCGGTTGGTCAAGGTATGATATTGATCATTTTGTCAATGAAAATACCCTTGTGGGAATGGCATACCATGGAATTGGAATTAAGCCCTCATATTGGCGTGACAATCATGACCGTCTTGATATTCGATTTGTTGAAGGTCCTTACAGAATGGATCAGTTAAGGGAAAAGGGCATAAAAACAGACCTGGCTCTCACTGGTTTTATGAAATTGGACTATCTTTTTCAGAATGACAAAATCGATTCTGATTCTATGATCGATCAATTCAATTTAGATAAAAGTAAAAAAACAATTTTATTTGCACCAACCTTTTATCCAAGCTCGTTTGAGTTGCTTGGGACAAATTTGGGTGATTATACAAGAGACTTCAACTTATTGATAAAACCTCATCTTTGGACAATGTATATGAATAGGTTTGCTGGAATAAATCATAAAAAGCAGAGAGACCTATTCAATAGGGTTGTGGATAATTTTGACCATATTCATCTTGTCCCACCTACAATGTATAATATTACACCATTCTATAAGATTTCTGATCTACTCATAACTGAGGCTAGCAGCACCATCTATGAGATGCTGGCACTGGACAAGCCTGTATTGGTCAATCGTTTTTATAAATTAAAATTATCTCATCGTCTTTTTAAAAAACGGCTTTATAGGGCAAGATTAAACGAGGAGATGGAGAGAGAGATCTCAGATTTCTGCTTTGAGGTAAACCAGCCAAAGGAATTACCCGGTGTTATTGAAGATGCACTTAACAATGTAAAATCCAAATTATCTGTGATGGAGAAATACAAGAATAAAATGCTTTATGGACTTGATGGGAATGCCTCGTTGAGGGTCAGAGATGAGATATTGGCAAGGTTAGAATAATGAATATGAAGAAAGTATTATTTGAGACCCATCATCTCTATTACTGGCCGAATTTTCTACCAGTTGTTGAAGAATTATTAAAAAGAGAGAATTATGTCATAAATGTATCAATGCCCAAGCGTTCTTCATCTTTTCAAGAAAATATATTGGACAATGTATGTTCAGTAACAGGTATATCATTCATTACTGCAAATACAGAAGAAGAACGTATCAATAAAATCATTAAGGAAGATTATGATATAATCATAGTTGGGAATGTAGGTCAATTAAACCAAATAGCATCATCAGATGCATTGGTGGTCATGGTCTATCATGGCATAGGATTAAAACAATCTTATTATAATGACATTGATGAACGCGTAGATATAAGATCAGTTGAGTCTGTGGCAAGATTCAATGAATTAAAGGATTATGGGCATGGAAACCTTGCGTTAACTGGATTTACAAAACTAGACAGGTTGGTGACATTAGCCAATGAGAGCATCAAGGAAACCAGGACCAAACTTCAGATTGACCCTTCAAAAAAAACAGTTTTATATGCGCCTAGTTTCTATCCTACATCCATAGATAGGGTCTGTCCTTTTTTACCAGAATTAGGCCAAGACCATAATGTGATCATTAAATTACATGGATTTAGTTGGGAGCAAAAAAAATATCATTATCAAAATATTCTATGTTCTGAACTATCAAAGGAAAACGAGAATATCCATCTCTTGGCCAATGAGGATTATGATATTATTCCTTACTATTTGGTGGCAGATATTCTTATCAGTGACATATCATCTACCATATTTGAGTTTCTACCAAGAGACAAGCCCATCATACAGGCACAATGCTACAATCTTAAGTTTAAGCATAGAATTTTCAAGAGACGTTTTTGGAGAAAAATGGATCTTGAAAGGCAAGACAGTGTTGATTTTACCTATCAGATATCAGAGCCTGAGGATCTCCTAGGCATGGTTTATTATGCTATTGACAATATGGATGAGATGTCTTCAAATAGGATAGAGGCCTCTGAATTTTACCTGTATGAGACCGATGGAAAGGCATCTACCAGATTGGTTGATGCTATAGAAAATCATTGAAATGAGGATTGGCGTCTATAGCCCCAATTGGATAGGAGATTCAGTCATTTCTATTCCCTTTATTCAATCATTAAAAGATCAAGAACCAGATGCTGAAATAACTATTATATGTAAGGAATGGGTCACCGGAGTCTATGATAATCATCCAGCAGTAAATGAGATTATACCATTATCGAAGACCAAGTTAACCGGATTCATTAATATTATTAAGACAGGTCGAGATCTTAGAGAATATGATTTTGATAGATTTTATACATTGACCGATTCATTTAGAAGTGCATTGATCCTGTGGCTATCTAATGCCCAACGGAGGCATGGCTACAGTTCTCAAATGCGATCTATGTTTTTAACAGATGCAATGCCAAGACCTAACAAGAATATCCATCGATCAAAAAAATATTTGAATCTGATACAGTCTGGTCTCACAACTTTAGATATTCCAAAAATTCATTTATCAAATTCTGAAAGTAAGTGGGCAGAAAAAGAAATGGCAAAACTTGAATTAAGTAAACCCGTTGCTATATTCCCGTTTAGCGTGGCCAATAATAGAACCATCCCAAATGAGATCTTGATAAAGTGGATAGATCAGACAAATAATGATTATCTTGTGTTTGGATCGAAAAATGATATTGAAAGAGGGGAAACGCTCATAAACGTTTGCAATGGTAATTCCATCAGGTCTATCTGTGGAGGCTATTCTCTTAGAGAATCCATTGCCCTTATTTCGGTTTGTAAATATGCACTAGCAACTGACAGTGGTCTGGGCCATGTGTCAGCAGCGCTTGGTCTACCTACAGTCTCTTTTTTTGGTGTAGGTATAGACGCAGTAACAGGACCAGTAGGTGAGAATACCACCATTATAAAATACTGTAGTCCTTGTCTGGGTGACCTATGTAAAGACCATGATGGAAATAGATCATGCATAAAAGAAATATCAAGATTTGATATAGAAGTTGCTGTGAATAGGATAACAAATCAGTAATTTTATTTTATCATGAGAGCATTAATACTTGCAGCAGGCGTATCAAGGAGGTTATATCCTCATACATACAATACACCTAAATGTTTATTGGATGTGGGAGGAAAGCCAATTATTCATTATCAATTGGAGGCCTTGAACGATCTTGGAGTGACAGATGTTACAATGGTCGTAGGTTATCATCGCGAGATGCTCATAGATAATATTGAAAAAAATTTTCCAGATCTAAATTTCCATTTTGTTGTCAACCATCATTACTTTGAGACCAATACTGCATATTCAGTCTATGTCGGTAGAGAAAAATTTGATACAGAACATCTTCTAATGAACGCAGATGTAATCTATCCAAGTGAATTATTAGCTAAATTATTTGATTCAAACTATGAAAATGCCTTAGCAGTTGATGTGAAATCATGTGGCAGGGAGGAAGTGAAAGTAATTGATGGAGGAGGAAACAAAGTTGTCGCAATTGGCAAGGACCTTATTGAGGAACAATGTCTTGGTGAGTTCATAGGAGTCGCTAAATTATCTTCGGAATTCGTTGACCATTTTGTAAGGTCACTAGGTACTCTAATTGATGCAGGTGGTAAAAATGATTATTTTGAGGCTGCCATCCAGCCCTTATTGGAAAAATTACAAGTAAACTATATTGATGTCTCAGAATATCCTTGTCTTGAGATAGATTTTATTGAGGACCTTGAGTCCGCCAGAGAATTATTCAAGAACTAGTTGTACTTTGGCAAAGATATTACCCTTTAAAGGATACCTTCCACCTCCGTCATTGGCGAAAGTTGTTTCCTCGCCGCCATATGATGTGTTGTCCTCTGATGAGGCTAGGGAAATGGTAAAGAAAAATGATAGATCCTTTTTGAGAGTTGTCAAACCAGAGGTTGATTTCACAATAAAAGATGAGCCACAGCATGAGGACCTACATCAACATGCCGCAAATAATCTAGATCAGTACATATCTGCTGGTAATTTGCTAAAGGACGAAGACGAATCTTTCTATGTATATCAAATTTCAATGGGCATGCATATGCAGACTGGTATCATCGCTGCAGTATCAATAGAAGAATATGATGGTTCATTAATAAAAAGGCATGAGTTCACCCGTCCTGAAAAAGAAGATGATAGAACAATGCATATTGATATAACTGGAGCCAATACAGGTCCTGTGTTTCTAACGTTTAGAAATAATGGCGGATTCAAACACCAATTATCAGACATCATATCACGAGAAAAAGATATTAGTTTTAAAGCGGAGGATGATACGGTCCATTCAATATGGAAGGTCAAGGATGCAGCATTGATAAATGGAATAAGATCTTACTTCAAAACTCTTGATTGTCTATATATTGCTGATGGGCACCACCGAGCAGCATCAGCCTCTAGGATTCAAAAGACTCGCTCAAATAATAATCCTTACCATAATGGTAATGAGTCCTATAACTATTTTTTAGCAACGATATTCCCCCATGACCAGGTCCAGATACTTGCATACAATCGATTGGTCAAAGATCTTGGTGGTCTCAGCGAAGAACAATTTTTGAATGCAATAGAAAGTAAATTCCAGGTGAAAAATTTATCTAAGCGTGAAGTTCCCAATAAGAAATTGAATTTCACAATGTATTTTATTGATCAATGGTATGCCCTAGAGGTAAAACCAGAGATCATCAGTGATGATTCTGCTTTAGCACTTGATGCTGCAATACTTCAAGAACATATTCTAGGTCCAATTCTCAAGATCACTGATCCACGGACTGATAATAGAATTGATTTTGTTGGAGGATCAAGAGGCTTAGAGGAATTAGAACATAGATGCAAATCAAATGCAAAAGTTGCATTTGCACTCTATCCAGTATCAATTGATGATCTATTAAGAGTATCGGATGATGATAAGGTCATGCCACCAAAGTCAACTTGGTTTGAACCTAAACTAAGGTCTGGACTTGTAGTGCGCCTTTTAGATTAACTCATCATGTTGAACTATCGAATGATTAAATTTGCGTATATAAAAAATGATATATTTTTGAGGTATAAATTATGAACCTATTAAAAAATGAACTCAAGGGTCGGATTCCTATTGTGCAGGATGAGATCAAACAACTTATCAAAGAAAAAGGTGATGAAAAGATCAGTGATGTATCCGTTTTTCAGGCCTATTCTGGTTTGCGAGGGATAAAAGCATTTGTCTGTGATACATCATCAGTATCGGCTGAAAAAGGATTGATCATAAGAGGAATCCCTCTTCTAGAGATCACACATATTTTACCTGAAGAGGTATTTTTTCTCCTTTTGACAGGGCGGCTTCCTGATTCAACAGAACTAAAAGATCTTAATAATGAGTTTTCTGCACATCTAAATGTCCCAGAATATGTTTGGAGTGTCTTGAATGAGATGCCTGAGGACGCACACCCAATGACCATGTTTAACACAGGAATCCTTGCTATGCAGGGAGAGAGTGTTTTCAGGAAACGTTATGATGAGGGAATGCCAAAATCAGAATATTGGGAAGCAATACTTGAAGATGGGATCAGATTACTTGCCAAGCTACCTGCTCTTGGTGCTGGAATCTATAGAATGAGGTTTGATAAGGGTGAGAGGATCTTGCCAGATCCTAAAAAAGATTGGGCAGGTAATTTCGTACACATGATTGGTTTACCTGATGAGAGTGGTGATTTCCATAAGTTGATGCAGTTGTACTTTATGCTGCACTGTGATCATGAGGGTGGGAATGTAAGCGCCTTTGCCTCGCACACGGTTGCCTCAGCGCTTTCTGACCCATACTATTCTGTATGTGCAGGTCTAAATGGCCTAGCAGGTCCTTTGCATGGACTGGCAAATCAAGAATGCCTCAAATTTGTCTTAAGTGTCAGGGATGAATTCAATGGCCTGCCAACTGAAGAGGGTCTTAGACAATATTGTTGGGATCGTTTGAATAGTGGTAGAGTGATTCCTGGTTATGGACATGCCGTACTTAGATGTCCAGATCCAAGATTCTCAGCATTTGTGAATTTTGGTCAGGAGCATATAAAAAATGATGATGTGTTTGGCATTGTAGATCTCCTGTTCAAGATTGTGCCAGATGTGCTTCAGGAACATGGCAAGGCCAAGAATCCTTGGCCAAATGTTGATGCTGCGTCTGGATCTTTGCTATATTATTATGGATTGAAGGAATTCAATTTTTATACAGTGCTCTTTAGCATATCACGGACCATGGGCATGATATCTCAAATGGTCTGGGAACGAGCATTGGGGATACCAATAACACGTCCCAAATCTATCACCACAGATTGGATAAGATCTAACACATAGAAAAATGAAAAAACATTCGCCACTGCTTTATATGCTGGCTCTTTTTAATTATTTGATCTTTGCACAAGATGTATATCAATCAATCAGGGTACATGAACCAACATCTGATATTATAGAGACCATAGGCAAGTTGGGTATACCCCTTGACCATGTGACTGGGAAAAAAGGAATATTTTTAGACCTCACGGTTACAGAGGATGAGACCATCGAATTATTATCAAGAGGAATAATTCTCGATGTTTTGATCGATGACCTTACATTGCATTACAAATCAAGAAATCATCCCGCAACCGATCGTGATTTTCCATTAGGATCAATGCAAGGGAATTATACCTGGGATGAATTAAATGTTAGATTTGATGAACTCAGATCGCTATATCCTGATATTATTTCAGATCGTGTGATCATTGGACAAACAATAGAGGGGCGTGATATCTGGGCTTTCAAGGTGTCAGATAACCCGAACGATGATGAGGATGAGCCAGAGGTCTTATATACTGGGCTCACTCATGCTCGAGAGCCACTTGGGATGATGAACCAGATATATTTTGTTCAGTTATTGGCTGAAGAGTATGGATCAGATTCAGAGTTGGACTTTCTGATAAATAATCGTGAGATGTGGTTCATACCGGTCGTTAACCCGGATGGCTATGTTTACAATGAGTCAATTGCACCTAATGGCGGTGGAATGCATCGCAAAAATCGATTGGATACTAATTGCGGTGATGGTACTAATCGCGGAGTGGATCTCAATAGGAATTATGGCTTTGGCTGGGGTTCAGATGACACTGGTTCTTCGCCAAATCCTTGTTCAACAACTTACAGAGGTGAGTCAGAATTCTCTGAGCCTGAGACACAAGCTGTTCGTGATTTCATAGACGACCATCAATTCAATAATGTTCTACACTATCATTCCTACTCTAATATATACATTCATGCATGGGGTGATGGGTCATTGCCTGATGAACCAGACTTGACGACCTTGACTGAAATTGGACAAGAAATGGCAAGATACAATGGATATCCTGTTGGAACAGGATTGGCAACGATCGGATATACTGTCAATGGAGATGCCGTGGATTGGACATATGGAGACCAAGAAATTGTGTCTTATGTTCCTGAAGTAGGATCCTCATCTCAAGGGTTTTGGCCATCTGAGAATGATGTGGTCGAATTATGTTCCCAGCAGGTACACCCCAATAAGATATTCGCCTTTGTTGCAGGGCCTGACATCACTGTCCATTCATATGAAATATCCGAAGAGGATGTTATTCCAGGGGAGACACTAGAACTTGATATCGTTATTCAAAATCGTGGTCTTAGTAATTCTGATGGAGACATAGAGATCACCATATCTGCTTTAAATGACCTCATTTCGTTGGATATGGAATCATATACAATGAGTGAGATGGATGCTAGAGATTCTGACGATCTTTCATTATCAATGCTCATCACTGAGGATGCGCCATCAGGTAGTAATTCAGGCGTGATCATATCCCTAGAAAGTGAGAATAGTTTTTCAAGAGTTGACACAATTCAATTTGTGATCGGTCAAAGGCAAATATTCTTTATTGAGGGATTTGAGGATGAATTGACCAATTGGTCTTTAGATGGAGAATGGGGACTGACGGACGATGCTGCATCTGGAGTATTTGCATTATCTGATAGTCCCGATGGTGAGTATCTAGAATCGCAAGAATCGGTAGCAGAATTGAATCATTTCGTAAATCTAAATTATCTCATTAGTCCAGTGATCGAGTTCACAGCAAAATGGGACATCGAATCGAATTGGGATTTTGTTAGGTTCCAGGCATATGTTCAAGATTCTGGATGGGTGAGTTTAGATGGTGAGCATACAGAACTTGGTTCAGGTCAATCGGCACAGCCCCTTGGAGAGCCAGGATATGATGGTGTACAAAACGAATGGGTCAATGAGTTAATATTATTGGATCAGTTAAATGGTGCATCAATAACTGGATTTCGTTTTATTCAAACTTCTGACAATATTGTTGAGGGTGATGGGTTTACCGTTGATGATCTATCAATATCAGGTTTTCCCACTGGTGTAATGGGTGATTATAATCTAGATATGTCAGTAGACATATTTGATCTACTTGCCATTGCGGATGTTCTCATATTTGGTAGTGAGCCAACTGACTCTCAATTATTCTTTTGTGACCTGGATGGGAGTGGGGTATTGGATGTGATGGACCTAATAGCATTATCTAACTTTATCTTGGGTATTCAACAATGAGATATGTCGCATTGTTCATCATGATCCAGAGTATGGTATTTTGTAAAAAATTCAATCTGCAAGAAATGGAACTTGGTAAGAGGGGTGATAGCTATAGGGTTTGGATATATTTCACTGATAAGAATGGTTCATTACCAGTTGAAATAAGTCAAAAGGCAATGAATCGGAGGGCCAAAAATGGTACTACAGAAAATAATTTATGGTATGATCTACCTGTACCACAAGGTTATGTAGATCGAATATCGTCGGTTGGAATAACAATAATAAATGAAAGCCGATGGCTAAATGCCGTATCTGCTTTTTGCTCAATATCTGATCTCGATCGAATAGTCACACTTCCATTTATTGATCATATCAAACCCGTAATTGGATATAGAAAAAACTCAGACATTGAATTTCCTGACATTAGTCCTTATTCAAGGGATTTTGATTATGGTAATGCACAAGAGCAGATAGAACAGATCAATGTTCACGAACTACACGAGCAAGGTTACACCGGTGAAGGAGTAAGGATCCTGTTATTGGATACCGGTTTTGACCTTAACCATGATGCGTTAAACCAGATTAATGTGATCGCGCAATGGGATGTCATAAATGATGATGATGAAACTGCAAATGAGACAGACGAAGAGGATGCTGAAGGCCAGGACTATCATGGTACCGCTGTACTTTCAACTATTGCTGCTAATGCGCCAGGTGAATTAGTGGGTGTTGCATTTGATTCAGAGTTTCTTTTGGCTAAAACAGAAGACGTTACTCAAGAGGTACAACAAGAGGAAGATAACTATGTCGCGGCATTGGAATGGGGAGAGGAAAATGGTGCAGATGTTGTCTCGACATCATTAGGCTATTTGGATTGGTATGAATATTCTGATATGGATGGGAATACCGCAGTAACAACGATTGGAGTTGATATTGCAGTTGGATTGGGTATGGTATGTGTAACGGCAGCGGGTAATTCAGGGAATGACGACTGGTATTACATCATAGCACCTGCTGATGCAGACTCTGTCATATCGGTTGGTGCGGTATGGGACAATGGTAGTATTGCAAGTTTTAGCTCTCATGGGCCAACCTCAGATGGTCGAATTAAGCCCGAGGTATGTGCAAGAGGTCGACAGACATGGTGTGTCAATCCTAATAGTACAACAAACTATTCTCAGTTAAGTGGTACCTCGCTCGCATGCCCTTTGGTTGGTGGTGCTGCAGCATTGATCATTCAAGCACGGCCTGAATGGACCGCAATGCAAGTAAGAGAAGCGATGATGATGACTGCGTCAATGGCTGACAGTGCCAATAACACTTATGGTCATGGTATTTTGAACGCTGTTAATGCAGTTAACTATGAGGCCACTGCCAATTTGGATGATTCAGATTTCCAACCAAAGGATTTTCAATTAATAAGAGCCTATCCTAATCCATTTAATCCTTCCATAAATATTGAAATTGAAATAGGCTCACCCTATGGCCTTAAGATTGATGTTCTATCCTATGATGGTAGTTATATTGCCAATATCTACGACGATTGGGCATCTGATAAATTGCAGCAATTAAAATGGGAGCCAAATGACCTATCCAGTGGCATATACTTTATAAGAGCAGTTTACAACGGAAACTTTCTTTATAAAAAGGTCACTTATATCAAGTAGCTTAATTGCCAATGAATCTCTTGCCTTCATTGCAAATTTCATAGAAATTACTTCTCGCCTAATTGTTGTTTATATGTTTCGATCGATCAAATACATACTAATTACTATCCTTATCTCATGTTTATTGTGGGCTTCAGAAAATGACCATATCCCTGATGTGGTGAAACCTCATCCGATTGATCTTTCGGTCTATGATGGGCAAGGCTCACTCCTTATTTCGTGGTCTATCCCTGATTCTATAAAAGTCAGTGAGGCAAATGTCTTTGCAAGGGAATTTGGTCAAGAACAATTTGAATTAATATCTGTGATTCCTAAAGGACAGTTTCAATATCTTGATTACAATTGTGATCCTGGGTCGCGTTATTTCTATAAATTAGAGATAACTGATATTTATGGAAAAACTTATAACAGTGATACTAAGACACCGCCTTTTGGGACATGTATTCCCATTACGTTTGATGCTTTATTTGATGACGATATCAAATCAATTCATCACCTGATAATTGAGCATCTAGATCAAGAATTAAAAACTATTTATCCTTATAAAGATTTGAGACCAGTTTTGGACCTCTTGAGCCCAATTCTTAACTCTGATCATAAATGGATAGAGGTATTTCCCTTGGAACAGCTAAATGAGATTGAGTCTGCGATCTCGGTTCTAGATGAGGTCATTAATGACAAAGACCTTTATGATGATATTCTGACATATGGTTCACTATATAGGAATCACTTATATATTGAGCCAGATGATTGGAGCAACAATGTCAAAGAATCAATATTGAAGATCAGGAATGATTGGCAAACCCTATATGACCAATATGTTGATGCTCAAGATCTATATGCATTGCTAGCACCTGTAAGGATCATTGGATGTCTACCCGCTGATGATGGATACATATTGAAAATATATTTATTTCATCCTGACCAAACATATGGCAATGACATCTTTGTAATGTCTGGTCAGGAATTTATCTACATAGGTAATCATGAGAATACAGATTCAAAGCTAATGTCAATATATGTTCCAGATACCTGGAATTATGCCGATCTGATGATGGATGATGTTTTCATTCAAAACTGTCCCTTGTTCATTGGAGATTCGGTTATCTACACTATAGAAGGTGATATTATTCCAATGGATGCTAGTTCAGAAAATCTCATTAGAGTTAATAATAAAGAATCTTCATTATGGTTCAATGAGGTGACATGGAATCCATTTTCAAGGAGATTAGGCGTTGAATTGATGGCCAAACAAGACCTTGGGGAAGACTATTTTATTGATAATGAAGAATTCAAACTCTGGGACATTTCCACTTATCTTGGTCTTGGGCCTCAGTATATGGATTCTTTATTTACCCTAGATCAGGAGAGTGCTCTACCAACTGTCATCACATTAAAGACCTGGGACCAAGATAGACCAAGAATATTAGAATATATTATCTTGGACACACTTCCATTCGCTATCAGCAGAATGCCTGATGGTGGGAGCTGGCATTATTCTGATCTGCAGACACTTGGCCTATCAAATGAATCAATTGATAATGATTTCAATCAGGGATTTGTGCCTGAATTATTCGTCCTTTATCAAAATTATCCCAATCCGTTCAATGGCCAGACAAAGATCTCATTCGACCTACTCGAAGATGCAATTGTAAATCTTTACATAACAGATGCTACTGGTAGGATACATGATAAATTAGTAGATGAGGAGTATAAAAACTCTGGCATCTATAATTATGTTTGGGATGGTGATGGGCGATCGACAGGGATTTATTTTATTACACTTGTTGCTCAGGTCAATGAGGCCCCTCCGGCTGTATTGAGCCGTAAAATGATCTATCTGAAATAAGTTTTTCATTTTAGGTTTTAATCTCTAAGAGATTTCTGTATTTTTGTCGTTGATATGATAAATCGGAACCTTAGCCTTCTATTTATAACTCTGATCCTATTTGGTATTGGATGTTCTTCTCATCCTCCTGTATTGCCACAGATGCCAGTTGAAGGAGAGACAAATACTGGCTTCTCATTTTCTGCAGAAAATATCATCCCTGTGATCTGGTGGAGAAAAGGTTTGAACAAGTATACCGATATTGGAATCAAATTGGGTCTCCCAGGGTCTGGCACAGGTATAGATATTAATCGTATTCTAAAGAAAAGAGATCGTAGGTGGGAGGTTCTTAATCTTGCGTATAGTTTTTCACCCAATTCTAGTTTTGACCTTACTTATTACATGTTCAAGGGTAGCCTTAGAGATGGCAAGGCAAGTCCATTCAATATTGGTTGGACCGGATTTAGGGTGATGATAGTCCCTGATGGTAGTTATGAGAATCCTGGACCAGGAAATGATAGAAGCATTAGGTTTGGACCTTTGCTTGGTAGGCGCTTTGGTGCTCGGTGGGGAATTGAGGCAGGATACTTTCATGATTTTAGAGCCGGTTTTGAAGACAACCTAGATTTCCCTCATAAAGACCCTGATGGCGGTTGGCCTACGCAATTCTCAAAAAGTACAGGTCTGTCCCTGCAATTATTTATGTATATAGGGCCAACAAATAAAAAGAAAAAGTAATTGAAAGATGGCTGATCAAAACCTTCGATCTGCCTTACTTAATAAAGATAAGCAGTCCTGCTATGATATTGTTTCATCTAATTTGATCGGTGAATCATTGATCGGGGCAATTTATGAAATGCTTTTCGCGAGTGCCTCGGTCATTTATGATGGCAAATTAATATTGCATCCTATCTGTGTCATTAATTCAATAAAAAATTTCATTGGTGATGATAGGGTAAACCCCTCTAGACCACTAATGAGGTTCGCGATTGATTATTTGTTAGAGTTTCAATACAGATCCAATGATGAAGACAATTTGGATGGGGTGGTGAAAAATGGAATAGGGCAGACTGTATTTGTAGGTGAGCTTGAGGATGCTTGTCAAAATAGTGATTGGAAAAAGGCAGAGACCATAATGTCAAAAACATTTTTGGCCTCAGATAGATCAAGGGCCACATTGGACACGTTGACGGAACTTGCACTGCAAAGCGCACCACGAAATGCCGTGTTCATATATCATCTTTTGAGAAGTTATCAGTTCCAAGAGAACAAGAATGATACTTGGGCATTTATCAAGTGTGCTTTTGACCAGATCAAATTGCAGGGGATAGATAATGTTCACAGTGCTGTGAACATAACTCCAGATGATATCAAACAAAATATCATTAAAAGCGGAGACATCATTTATTTTTCAGCCATTGAAAATATTTGGAATGGAAACTACGTCAGGATAAGAGGGTACAGACGTGAATTAAGTTACTGGATAAGCAAGATAAAATTGAATGAGTCAGTCACAACGGAATTGCTCGATGGCCATTTTTTAAAGGATACTGAAAAGAGATCATATATTGCACTTGCTGAAAAAATAATCAATAAAGAAAAAACACAAAATGAAAAAGCAAGGAATTTGGTAATTTTAGAGTCGATACGTTCTATGTGCAAGGCCACTGATGAAAATGTGCTATCATATATGGGTTCAAGATTTGATCAGTTGACACTACTATGAAAATTGGGAATTATGAACTTTACAGCATTGAAACATCTGAGTTTGGATTGGATGGTGGTGCGATGTTTGGAATAATACCAAAGCAGGTATGGCAAGTGCAAGCCCCTTCAGATAAACTGAACCGAATCAATATGGTGACCCGGTCCCTTTTACTAGTGAACGAGCATAGAAAGATACTGGTTGATACCGGTAATGGTACCAAATGGGAAGAGAAATATAAAAATATCTATAATATTGACACTGATCGATATAGCATAGAGAGATCTCTTGGTAAATATGGTTTTTCTGCGGAGGATATAACTGATGTTATATGTACCCACCTTCATTTTGATCATGTAGGAGGTAATACAAAGATAGATTCAGGCAGGATAGTTCCAACCTTCCCCAATGCGAAGTATTGGATAACAAAGGAAAATTGGGAACTTGCCAATCATCCTAGCCAAAAGGATGCAGGCAGTTTTATGGAGGATGATTGGAAGGTGTTGGCACAGAATCATATGATCGAGATCATTGACGGAAGGGAATCATTCATTGATGGGATTGATATCTATTTGACCTACGGACATACTTCAGGTCTGTTACATCCTATTATCTCAGATGGATCAAATAAATTATTTTATGGTGCAGATATCTTTCCTCTAGCAGCACACATACCAATACCTTGGGTTATGGCATATGATGTGCAGCCGTTGGTGACAATAGAAGAGAAGCAAAGGCTTTTACCTAAAATGCAGTACGAGAAGTGGATATTGTTCTTTGAGCATGATCCCTTAATACAGGCATGCACAGTACACCAAGATGGGAAACATTACAAGATGAAGGATAAGGTAGATATTAGTGATTGAAGAGGCGATAAAAGAAAAATTATTTCAAGATGGAATTGGCCATTATAGAGCTAGCGAATTTTTTGAGGCACATGAGTCTTGGGAAGATCTCTGGTCAGATCATTATTTAGAGGATAGAAAATTTGTCCAAGGATTGATTCAATTATCAGTTAGTTTTGTTCATCTGGAAAATGGAAATATGATAGGTGCAAAGAATCTACTGCGTAAATCGAAAGAAAAGTTTCAACTTTATTCTGGAGTGCAGCGAGGAATTGATCTCAAACTATTATTAAGTCAGATAGAGTCCATCGGATTTGCCTATGATGAAATTGAGCAACCAATTGATTTTGATTGGAACCTAGTACCAAACTTGGAGTAATTATGATCGAGGTAATTCTTTTTGTAAAAGATTTTGAATTAGGGTCCAAGTTGTCCTCAGCATGTGTAGACCTTGATCGCCAGATTGAGTTCACTGATGAAAACACAAACCCTGATAAATTCAGCCAGCATACAAAAATGGCAATCGTGGACCTTGACGAAAAGGTCTTTTCATCCGTTGGACTCATATCAGAGTTAAAGAGAAAGGGACTTAGGGTCATTGGAAGTATGGCCAGTATCAATAATCGAGATGCATCCAAGTTCCGTTCTGCTGGATGTGATATAATAGTGACTAGGGCCAGTCTAGCAAAGAATATTCCTAACCTGATCTCTGAGTTGATTGATGCGAACGAATAACATTAAATATTGGTGATCAACTACCAAATATAAAATATCATATTCAATGAAGTCAGATCATTTCCTGCTTTATTCTTTTTTTTGATGCAGCCCAATTACAGATCAAGCATGTTTTTAGGTCATGGCCTCGAGCGGGGCAATGCTCACGACCAAAAAAAATAATTTGGAGATGTCTCTTATTCCATTCCTCTTTAGGCCACAACCTCTTAAGGTCATATTCTGTCATCTCTACATTCTTGGCCTTTGACAATCCCCATCTGGCAGAGAGTCTATGAATGTGGGTGTCCACTGGGAATGCAGGGAATCCATACCACTGTGACATGACGACGCTGGCAGTTTTGTGACCGACACCTGCCAGACCCTCAAGGAAATCCCAGTCTGGATGCATCCCACCAGATCGAATCAATTGCTCAGCCATTTTTTTTAGGTTTTTTGCTTTTGTAGGTGCCAATCCAATTTCTTTTATTATACTTCTAATTTTATTTTCTTCAAGTTTGGCCATTGACTCGGGTGTCTTTGCGTATCTGAATAATTCGGGTGTCACTTGATTTACTTTCTTGTCTGTTGTTTGCGCAGATAGCATTACCGCAACAAGCAATGTGTAGGCGCTTGAGTGGTCTAGAGGTATTGGGGTTTTAGGATATAGATCATCAAGTATATCGCCTATTTTTTTTGCTTTGTCTATTCTTTTCATTTATGAAGTTAGAGTTTAAATATTTGTTGTGACTGTAAAAAATTCAACCTGATTCAGTAGCTTTTTCATAGTTGTTCTCATTAAATGAATCAGTGCAATATTTTTGGATGTTGGATTTAATTGATAATCAACATTGAACTAAATTAGGGTATATGATTTATCTTTATTATCACTTAATGATCTATGAAAATCAATCCTGTTCTTTGCCTATTTATCCTAATTGGCGCAAGAATTAAATTAGCCTAACATATTTTGAATTTGAGAATGAGTAACCCTGTCATAACAAAAAAATATCATTTCTGTGCATCACACAAATATGGAAATGATCATTGGTCTGATGAAAAAAACTTCGAAGTATTTGGCAAAGATTACAATACACATGGTCATAATTATGTACTAGAGGTTTCGGTATCCGGTCCCATTGACCCAGACACGGGTTGGTTGGTCGATCTACAGAAATTAAAAAAGATCATCAGGTCAAAGGTCATTGACATCTTAGATCACTCACAGATCGAGCAAGACATTGACTGGTTTAAGGATAGACAACCATCTTCAGAAAACATATTGATATGGATATGGGATCAGATTGGTGATGGTCTAGATCAGGGGAAATTGCATCGATTGCGACTGGTAGAGACGCATTCGATCCACACAGACTATTACGGGCCTCAAGACTGATGAAGTTCAGAGATCAGTTCTACATCATCCTGTCTGGTATCTTCATAGCCTCATTGGTCACATGCAATCTAATTGCAAATAAATTTGTCACAGTCGACCTTGGATTCAAGGTCTTCATAGTCTCAGCGGGTATACTTCCCTATCCTCTGACCTTTTTGGTCACTGACCTTATTTCTGAGTTATATGGCCAGAGAAGAGCCAATCTGGTTGTTTTATCTGGATTTGTTGCCTCTATGTTTGTCTTGTTCTTTTTGTGGTTGGGCTCACAGTTTGAGGCAATTCCCAGTTCCATTGTGAGTGATGGTACCTATAACTCGGTCTTCCAAAATGCATGGAGATTGATCGCTGCTTCCATGTTCGCATACTTATTTGCACAATTCATAGACGTCAAGATATTCCACTTTTGGAAGAGATTGACCAATGGAAAACACCTGTGGTTGAGAAACAATGGTTCCACAATTGCCTCTCAATTTGTCGATACCACTCTAGTGATATCTATTTTGTTTATTGGGGTCTGGGAGTCAGGCCAGATCTATTCAGCCATTCTGGACGGTTGGTTGTTCAAGATGATGATGGCACTCATCGATACTCCAATAATCTATGGGGCCATATATCTATTGAAAGGGAAGATAGAAATCGCAGAAATTGAGGAAGAATAACGACTATGGATGAAACAAAAAAAATAGAAGAATTGACCAGAGAACTTCTGGGAGAGATCGGCGAGAATATTGACAGAGAAGGACTCTTGAAGACACCCACAAGAGTTGCCAAGTCTTGGAAGTTTTTCTCCAGAGGTTATACTCAGAATATCCATGACATAATCAATGGCGCGATTTTCAATGAGGATGCAAATGATATGGTCATTGTCCGAGATATTGAATTTTTCTCATTGTGTGAGCACCACCTATTACCATTCTTTGGCAAAGCGCATGTTGGATACATACCTAATGGAAAGGTAATTGGATTATCCAAGATACCAAGGATCATAGATATGTACGCAAGGAGACTTCAGGTCCAAGAGCGATTAACTCATCAAATCGCAGGCGCGATCAAGGATGTATTAGACCCCAAGGGTGTTGCCGTGGTGATGGAGGGTCGACATATGTGCATGCAGATGCGTGGTGTGGAAAAACAAAATAGTTTTGCCTCTACCAGTGCAATGTCTGGCCAGTTCAAGAGTTCAGCAGAAACACGATCAGAGTTTCTATCAATTATCAATAGGAGATCTGATTAATGCCTCGATATGACCTTGCAGTCCTAGGCGGAGGTCCAGGAGGATATGTTGCTGCAATACGTGGAGCACAATTAGGTCAAAAGGTCTGCGTCATAGACAAGGACAAACTTGGGGGAATATGTTTGAATTGGGGTTGTATCCCTACAAAGGCACTCCTAAAAAATGCAGAGGTCTATAATCTGATAAAGCATGCTGATAAATATGGGATAAAGGTTGAAAAATTTAAAGTTGATTTTAAGAGTAATGTAAAGCGTAGTCGTGACGTGTCCGCTCGGCTAAGTAAGGGCATTGAATTCTTGATGAAGAAAAATAAGGTCACACATGTCAAGGGCACTGGTAGCCTTGTCTCACCTACTTCGATAGCTGTAAAGAAAGGGACCAGAACTGAGACCATAGAGGCAAAGAAGATAATCATTGCCACTGGTGCAAGACCAAGGTCGTTTCCTGGAATGGGCTTTGATGGAAATCGTATCATCAGTTCAAAAGAGGCAATGACATTAGAAAAACCTCCAAAGACTTTGACGATCATTGGTTCAGGGGCGATAGGAATTGAGTTTGCATATTACTTCAATGAATTTGGAACGAGAGTGCATATCATTGAGATGATGGACAGGATCTTACCCAATGAGGATATAGACGTATCAAAAGAGATTGAAAAAAGTTTTGAGAGGTCTGGTATAAAAATATCCAAGGGAATGAAGGTCTCAAAAATTGAGAGTATGAAGACCAAGGCCAAGGTCCACGTTGACAAAAAGGGCTCTAGAGAGGTATTAGAATCAGATAAGGTGCTAATGGCAGTGGGTGTTGTGGGGAACATAGAGGATATTGGACTAGAAGAGTTGGGAATAGAGACAGAGGCAGGCGCAATAAAGACAGACCAATTCAGTAAGACCAATATCCATAATATCTATGCAATAGGCGATGTCTCTGGTCCTCCCTGGTTGGCCCATGTTGCCTCTTCACAAGGCCATGTCGCAGTTGAGCACGCAGTTGGTATTGATACGACCCCAATTGATTATTCAAATGTTCCAGGGTGCACCTATTGTCAGCCGCAGGTTGGTTCATTGGGGATGACTGAGGAACAAGCGATTGAATCAGGTCATAAAATTCAGGTTGGAAGATTTGCATTACAGGCAAGTGGCAAAGCAATGGCAGTTGGAGATACTACTGGGTTTGTGAAGTTAATATTTGATAAAAAATATGGCGAACTCTTGGGAGCGCATATTGTTGGGGCCGAAGCGACAGAGATGATCGCTGAACTTGGTATGGCCAAGGCCCTGGAAACTACCTGGGAGGATATTGCAATGACAATGCATGCACATCCGACCCTGTCTGAGGCAATCATGGAAGCTGCGATGGATGCCTTTGGACGATCAATCCACCAATGAGAATGATCGAGGCAGAAAAAGTTGATGTTCGTGTCATGGATCTTGGTCATAGACCCTATGAGGAAGTATGGAATATTCAAAAGGATATGCAAATAAAGCGTATTAACAATGAGATAGATGATCTATTGATCCTTGTGGAGCACGACCCTGTTTATACACTAGGTAAGAATGCTGATGCTGATCACTTACTGCAAAGTAGAGATAGGTCGGTCAACGTGGTCAACATTGAACGTGGAGGTGATATTACCTTTCATGGTCCTGGGCAATTGGTGGGCTATCCTATTCTAGATCTGACGAATTATAAGAAAAGCGTTAGTTGGTATATGCGTGCTCTTGAGCAACTGACCATAGAGGTCCTCAGTGAATTTGGGATTATGGCAAATAGGATAGAGGGCCTGACCGGAGTTTGGGTGGGAGATGAAAAGATCGCTGCGCAAGGTGTTAGGCTGAGTAGATGGGTGACGATGCATGGGTTCTCCCTCAATGTTGATCCTGATCTATCATTTTATGATGGCATCATTCCTTGTGGTATCTTTGATCGTGGAGTGACATCAATGCAACAGCTACTGGGGACAGCTCAAAAAATGGAAAAGGTAAAATCATTGGTTATTGATAAGTTCAATCAAATATTCATAAGAAGTTAGTTGGAATGGCAAGACTAAACGGATTTACCAAAAAACAGATCATTGATGTTTATCGAAAGATGGCCCTATCTAGAAAACTAGATGATAAGATGCTTATCTTACTTAAGCAGGGTAAGAGTTTCTTCCATATTGGAGCATCAGGCCATGAGGCCGCTCAGTTAGCGGCAGCTGAAATGATAAAACCTGGTCACGATTGGTCATTCCCTTATTACAGAGATGGGGCATATTGCATTGGACTGGGCATGACTTCACGTGAACAATTATTGTGCTTTTTGGCCAAGGCTGATGACCCTAACTCAGGTGGGAGACAAATGCCTCAGCATTACGGGCACAAGGATCTGAGAATTGTCAGTCAATCAAGTCCAACAGGAACACAGTTTTTACAGGCGGTTGGTTGTGCAGTGACCTGCAAGATGGAAAGATCAAAAGGTGTTGTATACGTTTCATCTGGAGAGGGCACCACTAGTCAAGGTGATTTCCATGAGGCATTGAACTGGGCAAGCAATGCAAAAGCACCTGTGATATTTCATATTCAAGACAATGAATATGCCATATCAACTCACAGGTCACAACAGACCGCTAGCTCGATCTATAATATGACCTCTGGATATAGTAACCTTTCAAGGTACGACGTAGATGGGACAGATTTTTTTGAGACCAATCTAGCATTCAAGGAAGCGATTCAAAGAGCAAGGAAAGGAAAAGGTCCTTCTGTCATAGTCTCGCATGTTGTTCGTCTTTTACCCCACTCCAGCTCAGATGATCAGAGAAAATACAGGAAGGAGGAGGCACTTGCTGAAGATCTAAAAAAAGACCCACTTTCAGTTTTGGAATCAAAATGTATAGATGAAAATTTTATTAGATCTGATGAATTTGAGAAAATAAGGACCCAAGTTGACAAACAGGTTGATGATGATGCAGAATGGGCTGATAACCAAGAGTATCCTGACCCAGGCACTGCCCTAGATCACATCTATAGTAATGAAGAGGTCCTTGAAGAGCCTGACCCCAACCCAATATCTGATAAGATCGTCATTGTTGACGCCATAAATCATGCGCTTCATGAAGAGATGGAATTAAATGATAAAATGATAATCTATGGTCAAGACATTGCAGATCCAAAAGGCGGTGTCTTTACAGCGACCAAGGGCCTCACAGACCAATATGGAGCCAAGAGGGTGTTTAATTCACCGTTAGCAGAATCATCCATAGTTGGAACTGCCGTTGGGATGGCAGTCACCGGCTATAAGCCCGTGGTTGAGATTCAGTTTGGAGATTATATTTGGACAGCGATGATGCAGATCAGGAATGAGGTAGCGACCATGAGATATCGCTCAAATAATTCATGGACCTGTCCAATGGTAATAAGAGTTCCTGTGGGTGGTTATATACATGGTGCACTTTGTCATAGCCAATCAATCGATGGTTATTTCATTCATCTACCGGGGATATACATTGCATATCCTTCTTGTGCTTCTGATGCAAAAGGTCTTTTAAAGATGGCCTGTAGAATGGATGACCCGGTTCTTTTCATGGAGCACAAAGGACTCTATAGACAAGGATATGCTGCGACTGAGGAGCCTGACAGTGATTATTTGCTACCATTTGGAAAGGGGAAGGTCGTACTTGAGGGGAATGAACTGACAATTATTACTTGGGGAGCAATGGTACAAAAGTCCATTGAGGCCGCACAATTGTTAGGCCTTGCCAATGATGCGGTTGATGTCATTGATCTGCGGACATTGAATCCAATTGATCTAGATCTAATAGAGTCTTCAATTACAAAGACAAGCAAGGTATTAGTGGTCCATGAGGATAATATGACCAATGGGCCTGGAGCTGAGATATCAGCGTTGATCACAGACAGGTTTTTTGAGTTGCTAGATGGACCAGTTCGTAGGGTCGCTGCCAAGGACTCTCCAGTCCCTTTCAACTGGCTTATAGAAGAAAGAGTACTTCCTCAAACGGAGGACGTTGCAAATGCTATTAAGGAACTTTTGGAGTATTAGATGATCGTTGATGTTGTCATGCCTAAAATGGGCGAATCCATAAATGAGGGTACTATACTAGAGTGGAGGAAAAAAGTAGGGGAGTCAATCCAATTAGATGAAATTTTGTTGGAGATAGGTACAGACAAGGTTGATTCAGAGATCCCTTCATCTGCTGCTGGAATTGTGATAGAGATCTTGGCAGATCTCAATGATGTAAAGGAAGTGGGTGAGGTTATTGCAAGAATTGATACTGATGAGAATGGAGGAGCTACTGACTCCAAGGATTCAGAGATAGAGATCAATAAGGAGAGTATACAAGAGCCAATTGCCCGATCTATTCCTAAACAAGAAGAAAAGATTCAAACGGATACGACTATCAAAAACAAAGGATTCTATACTCCGGTCGTTATGAAGATCGCAGGAGAGAACGAACTACCCTTAAATGAACTAGAGTTGATAATAGGTACTGGCAGAGGAGGAAGGGTAACAAAAAAGGATATTTTATCTTATCTGGCAGATCGGAAGCCCTTGGCACCTGTTCCTGGTCATAAGCCGCAGCCCATTGTAAGGATCAAATCCGGTCGATCCGAAGAGATGCATCATATGAGAAAAATGATATCCAAGCATATGATGGAAAGCTTGGCAACCTCAGCACACGTGTATGTAATGACAGAAGTAGATATGACCTCAGTTGTGGATTTTGTAGACAAAGAACAACAATCATTCAAGAATAAGGAAGGATACAACTTGACCTACACACCTTTTATTGTTGCCTCAGTCATAAGAGCACTAAAGGAATACCCTGAGATGAACTCCTCCATTGATGGGACAAAGGTCAATTATCATAAAGAGATCAACATAGGAGTTGCGGTAGCAATTGAAAATGGTCTGATGGTGCCTTCAATGGCAAATTGTGAGGAAAAGAATTTTTTAGGAATCTGCCGATCAGTGCATGATGTTGCCTCAAGGACAAGGAAGGGTAATATCAATTCAGATGAGCTATCAGGAACGACATTTAGCATTACAAATTTTGGTGTATTTGGTGTATCTATTGGTACTCCGATCATTAACCAGCCAAATGTTGGGATATTAGGTGTGGGTGCAATAAAGAAACAGCCAGTCGTAATAGAGACACTTGAGGGTGACTCCATTGCAATACGAAGCATGATGATGTTGACCCTTGGTTTTGATCACCGACTGATAGATGGGGCTGGTGGAGCAAGGTTCCTTGAGAGTGTACGACAAAATATTGAGAATATGGACCTAGGAGATGTTTTGTAATGGCGATAGACCATGTCTTAAAATTATATTCTGAGACCATTCGATCTTCCTATCTTCATTATGGTTTTTGGGATGAGCCTAGCGCTATGCGCATTGAGTCCATGACTCTCCAGGATATAAAAGATGCCCAGAGTCGTTATATTGAGCATCTGGCCTCCTATATACCAGATGATGTAAATAGTATTCTGGATGTCGGTTGTGGAATTGGTGGGAATGCTGAGTTCTTGCTAAATGATGGCTATGAGATCGAGACCCTCTCTCCAGATGATTTTCAGCAGACTGTAATTGGTGAAAAATTTGATGATAGAGTACCCTTTCATCATTGCAAGTTTGAGCAATTTCAAACAAATAAGGTATTTGACCTGATCCTAGAGAGTGAGAGTGCATGCTATATTAAGATCGATGAGGGATTCTCAAAAGCAAGAGATGTGCTCAGGGAAGGTGGATATTTACTTGCGTCCGATTATTTTGTGCATTTTAGAGATACTTCGAAAAGTCCACATCTAAGGTCATCCCATGACCTGAATAGATACTTGAGATCTGCAGAAGATAATGGGTTTGAGTTGGTCAAGGAATATGATCAAACGGAGAATACTATGCTTACCCTTGACTATGGTAAATATTTCATAGATAGATTTATCGATCCAACAGTTGACTATGTTGTTTATTCTGCAAAGAAGAACTATCCAAAGATCGCATCGGTCATAGGAAAACTCATCAAGCCAAAACTTGATTCAAAGAAAGACCAACTTGATCTTCTTGATAGTGACCTTTTCCGGAAATATCGGAGATATATGATCTTTTTATTTAAAAAGATATAATGCCAAAAGTGATAGCTCGACCCATTAAACCAAAAATTCGTCTCCAGGTCACAGAGGGATATAGGTTTGTCAATGATATAGTTCAAAAAAACAAACTCAATACGGTCTGCGAAGAAGCAAGATGTCCCAATATTTATGAATGCTGGGACAGGCGAACAGCGACCATAATGATCTTAGGAGATGTCTGCACAAGGGCATGTGGGTTTTGCTCTGTCAAAACAGGTAAACCGAGTTGGAGTGACGATCTAGAGCCCTATAGGACCGCGATGGCGGTAAAAAAGATGGACCTTAAACACGTGGTCATAACCTCTGTTGATAGGGATGATCTCAAAAATGACTATGGTGCATCTATCTGGTCCGATACGATCGATCAGATCCACTACCATATCCCAACATGCAATGTTGAGGTCCTGACCCCGGACTTCAAAGGATTTAAACCGGCTTTGCTAAAGGTGTTCAATGCAGGTCCTGAGATCTTCAGCCATAATGTGGAGTGCGTTGAAAGGATAAGCAAGCAGGTCAGGAATCAGGCAAATTGGCAAAGAAGTTTAGATGTGTTAAGATTCTCTGTTGAAAACGATCTCCGCACCAAGACCGGTATGATGGTTGGGCTAGGTGAAAGTTTTGATGAGGTAGTGGATACGATGAGACAGGTTGCCGATCTAGGAGTCAAACTGTTCACATTAGGGCAATATCTCCAACCAACAAAAGGACATTTGCCAGTTGATCGATACGTCGAGCCACAAGAATTCAGAGATTATAAGCAGATCGGTCTTGAACTGGGGTTCGATAGTGTCAAGTCAGGGGCTCTGGTGAGAAGCTCGTATCATGCAGATGAGGGGGTCTGATCTAATTTGATCAGATTTTCTATCTAATTTTCAAGTTGTATGCCATTATTGCATACTTTGTTCTTTTTACAAGACTAATGATCATATTGAACAGATTGGCATGATCCTTGTAATTTCACTATTACTTATTATTGTCTAAAGGACATTTATGACTGAAAAATTATCTGAAAAAGAAATTGATAACTTTGATATGGAGCAGACGGATCACTATCCTGTAATGCCGCTTAGGAATACTGTCCTGTTTCCACAGCAGGTTATTCCCATATATATTGGTAGGGATCGAAGCCTAAAACTTATCAATGAGCTAGGTACTGAAAAGCGTTATATCGTTGTTGTTGCTCAGGAAGATGGTTCGATCGAGGATCCAAAGCCAGAGGATCTGTATGCTTATGGAACACTCGCCCAGGTGTTGAAAGTATTTGACATGCCAGACAATAGCAAGTCAGCAATAGTCCAAGGGATCTCCAGGGTCAAGATCTTAGAATATACGTCCAAGGAGCCTTACTTTACGGCTGCAGTTGAGTCAATGATTGATGAGCCCATTTCAGACCAACTAGAGCTGGATGCGTTGACCAATAACCTCAGGCAGACATTTGAGGATCTCATGAAGGTCGCACCTAACCTCACTGAGGAACACTCTGGAATGTTAAAGAACATCCAGAAGCCTAATCGATTAACTGACCGTGCAATTTCGGTCATTACCATCTCAAATCAAGAAAAGCAGGAGATTCTGGAAGAGTTAAACATCAAGAGGCGAATTGAAAAGGCATTAAATCTTATATCTCGTGAGATACAGCGAATCAAATTAGGAGAAGAGATCCAATCTGAGGTGCATGACGAAATTACCAAGACACAGCGAGAGTACTACCTCAGAGAACAGATGAAGGCCATTAAAAAAGAACTTGGAGAGGACGAGGGAACAGTTGAGATCAATGAGTTAGAGGATAAGATCAAGGCCGCAAAAATGCCCGAAGAGTCAGAAAAGGTGGCCATGAAAGAGTTGGACAGATTATCAAGGATCCCGACCCAATCCCCTGAATATAATGTGTCTAGAACCTATATCGAGTGGTTGGTGGATCTACCATGGAGTGACAAGTCTGAAGATCGTATTGACCTGAAAGAGGCAAAGAAGATCCTTGACGAAGATCACTATGGTCTTGATAAGGTAAAGGAACGAATAATTGAATATCTCGCGGTCAGGAACTTAAAGCAGAAGAAAGATCCAAGCGGAACGGTCCGTGGTCCTATTTTATGTTTTGGAGGACCTCCAGGGGTAGGAAAGACCTCTTTAGGTAAATCAATTGCCCGTGCAATGGGTAGAGAATTTGTTCGACTTTCCCTAGGTGGCGTTCGTGATGAGGCAGAGATACGCGGGCACAGGCGAACCTATATTGGAGCATTGCCTGGACGCGTTATCCAAAGTATTAAAAAGGCAGGTAAGAATAATCCAGTGTTCATGCTTGATGAGATCGACAAATTGGGTTCAGACTTTAGAGGCGATCCATCATCTGCATTGTTGGAGGTCTTGGACCCTGAACAAAACCATTCTTTCAGTGACCACTACCTTGAGGTAGACTTTGATCTCAGCAATGTGATGTTCATCTCGACAGCAAACTATCAAGACGCCATTCCACCGGCACTCAGAGACAGGATGGAGATACTTGACTTCACTGGGTATATAGAAGATGAGAAAATACAGATCGCAAAGAGGCATATCCTGCCAAAGCAAATTGAAGAGAATGGTCTTACCAAAGGTCAGGTCTCATTTGACCTGTCTTCCATAAAGGAATTAGTTCGTTCCTATACTAGAGAAGCTGGTGTAAGAAATCTAGAAAGAGAGGTTGCCAATGTTCTTAGAAAGGTGGCTCGTGATCTGGTTGAGTCAAAATTTGATAAGATAAAGATAACGAAAAAGCAGGTAGGGAATTATTTGGGTGCTCCAAGATTTTATTCTGAGCTGGCAGAGAGATCCACAAAGCCAGGTGTGGTCACAGGTCTTGCCTGGACCGCTGCAGGGGGCGATATCTTATTTGTGGAATCCACAAAGATGAATGGTAAGGGTAAATTGACCCTCACTGGTCAGTTGGGAGATGTCATGAAAGAATCTGCAACAGCAGCCTTGACCTTTGTAAGGGCCAATGCAGATCATCTGGGAATAGATCCCGAGTTCAATGAAAAATCAGATATTCACGTTCACGTCCCTGCGGGTGCGATCCCAAAGGATGGACCATCAGCAGGTGTGAGTATGGTCACCTCACTGGTGTCGCTTCTTTCTGGTGTATCAGTAAAGGAAAAAGTGGCCATGACAGGTGAGATAACACTCAGAGGAAATGTACTGCCCATTGGCGGTGTCAAAGAAAAAGTAACAGCCGCACATCGATCTGGGATCAAGGAGGTTATTCTACCTGAACACAATAGAAAAGACCTTGAGGATGTGCCTCCCAATGTTGCAAAAGACATGGTCTTTCATTTTGCAAAGGAGATAAAAGATGTTCTAAAGGTCGCTGTTTCAGAAATTTATTCTAGTGTAAAAAAATCTAATAATTCGTCGAAGAAATAATTAATATTCCCGACCCATTATATGGGCGATTAGCTCAGTTGGTTAGAGCACTGCGTTTACACCGCAGGTGTCGGGAGTTCGAATCTCTCATCGCCCACTGGACTTTTTAGAAAAAATAATTATTTAAAGGAAAAACAGAAAATGCCGGACAAAAAAGAAGGAACCGTAAAATGGTTCAATAATTCAAAAGGCTATGGCTTTATTCAGGTAGAAGGAGAGAATGATTATTTCGTTCATATGAATGAGATCCTCATGGAGGGCTTCAAGACTCTTGCAGAAGACCAGAAAGTTGAATTTGAAGTAGGTGAGGGTCCTAAAGGACCTGTAGCCAAAAAGGTTAATCCACTTTAATCTTGGTTCCATTTAAAAAAAGCCACTCCTTAGGAAGTGGCTTTTTTTTTCATTAATATATGGTCCTATTGTTTGAGACCTGAAGACGTTGATGGTCTAAAGAACTATTGATTGGCTTTCATCATTTAATGAGAATTCATAACATAATAAAAAGATCATTTTTTTCATTGGTTGGTATCTCTATCTGCTTTGCTCAGATAGAATTTGATGTCACCTGGACCCCCTATGTCACCTACTACCTAAGTATGGTCGATATCAATACGGGTGAGTCCAACATGCCGATCTTCATGGCAGAGCTAAGACGTGAGGATGGAGCCCCAGACCAGGTTGAGGTTGACATAGAATTTGAGATCATTATTGACTCGGATGCTCTGTCTGTGAACAATGAGACCTTGGTGAAGGTTGAGACGGTCCAGCCTCTGCAACTCACAGATCCAATCTTCCTATCCAATATGGATCTAAATCTCTCTACGGATGTCTTATTTGATGTTAGTGGAAATCCAGTGGAACTAGATATGGAGATCTCTGAGCAGATGGATCTGTCGGAGGCAGAACAGATGATGAGTTCCATTGTTCAGACGGGGCAACTCCCCAATGGAATATATACTTTCCGTGTCACAGCGACAGCAGAAAATGGAGAACAGATCTTGAGTGAGGATATTCTCAATATCTCTAATCCTACATTGCTCCAACTTGTTTCTCCTGGAGGAATATTGGCGGATACAACTATAAACGAGGTCTACACATCGTACCCTGTCTTTCAATGGGAGTCCGATCCATGCAATTACGTGAACCCCAATACGGGTGAAAGTGGCTGTGAGTATTACGTGAGGGTCGCAGAGTTCAGGTCTGATGAACATTCATCGATAGACCAGGCCATTGAGTCTGTCACTAGACTTCCGCTAGACCAGTCACTGGGATTTCAACAAATTGGATATGGTATGACCACCTTTCAATATCCTACAGATGGAGGTGACCTGGAGCCTGGAAAGGTCTACGTATGGCAGATAAGAAAAGATCTTGTCACCACCTCTGGAGTTGAGCAGTTATTAAGTGACATCAGAGCCTTCAAGATAAAGGATTTTACCACTTCGGATGATAATGACACGGGAGACACAACTCCTGTTGGAATATTATTACGAACCATCATTGGTGACGACCTTGCAAATAGAATGTTTGGCTCAGGTGGTCAGGTTGCCGGTATGGTTGCCAATGGTAATATTACTTTGAATGGAGAGAGCATAGATATATCAGTGGCTCAATCCTTGGTCTCATCGGGAGTACCAATAGAGGATGGAGATGGGAATCAAACATACCGCCCTATGGAGGTAATAAGTGTTGAGGTCATAGAATGATCAGATTCATTGTTACATTGATAATGTACAGCACATTTCTCCTTGCCTCGTCAAAGGTCGCGATTGCCATAAAGACAAAGGGTGATGTATCTGTCATATACAAAGGTCTGAGCTCTGCGCAGGCATTGCAACCGGGATCTCCACTTAGTGATCAAGACAAGATCAAGACAGGAAAGAATGGATTTGTTGCAATAATGTATCTTGATGATAAGACAGTTGTCAAGATGCTTGGAAACTCTGACCTCACCATACTTGGAGATCGATCTGGTTCCAAGATCAATAAATCTCTGGATATCAAATACGGTAGAGTTGCTGCAAATGTAAAACCACAAAAAGGAAAAGAATTTAGGATTTCAACCCCGACGTCGGTTGCATCTGTAAAAGGTACTGAATTGGCCATTGAGTCTGACCCATCCACAGGTGACTCATTCACGTTGATCGAGGGTTTGGTCGAGGTGACAAACTCTATTACGGGTGAATCAACAGAGGTCCAGGAAGGAGAGACGGCAACGTCGACGCCTGAAGGATCTTTGGAGGTAGCTCAGACAACGAGCGAGGACCTAGAGGGTTTTGAGGAAGCAAGCATAGAGCCCCAGACTCAAGAACTACGCTTTGAGATAGAGGACGCAGACGGGAACCTCAAAGAGATCCTGATCAAATTCCAATAGAGAAATGATACATAGACCAATAAAAGCATTCATAGCTGCTTTTTCTCTGATCAGTGCCATCTTAGCTCAGACGGGTGTTCTGATCATGAGCCCTGAGCCTAATTCAGCGATCAGCGGTGACAACGTTTTGATAGCTGCGTCATTGATAGGTGTTAACAACCTTAACGCTAATTCGGTCAGGGTCATGTTGGATGGAGTGGATGTGACGGATCAGGCCTACGTAGACTCTGATATGGTCAGTTGTCTGCTTGAAGACATAGACCCTGGACATCATGAGATCGATCTGGTCATTGACGGACCAGTGGGATCAACTAAATGGAATTTTTCAGCAATAGGTAAAGAGTCCATTCTCAATTACTCTGGAAGGATCAGGTCAAGCAACAGCATGGACCAGATCGATGACCAGACTCTGAATATCAATAAAATGACGATAGACCTCAAAGGATCTGCCTATGAGTGGCTGGATCTAAAGACAAATCTCAAGATGACGAGTCAAGAGAGTGATCTATATCAACCAAGAAATGTTTATGGTCTTACGCTAGGAATAAAAGATATTCTAACATTGAGGATGGGTGACTCTAACCCTAGAATTTCCAATTACACCATGAACGGGAAAAGAATTCGAGGGATGGACCTGGATCTTAGTTATGGCTGGTTCAATTTTCGATTTCTAAAAGGTGAGATAAATCGTGCGGTACAGGGTGACTTGTCCAAGGCATATTCATTTGACATTGATACAGATGACCTTGGAGAGAAATATATTTCCCTGGACAGGTCAGGCTACACGTATAGGCAAAATGTGTCCTCTGCGAGACTGGCATTTGGCAGAGGGGAGATATTTCAATGGGGTCTCAATTATATGAAGGCCAGAGATGATACGAACAGTGTCGATCAATTGCTGTTGGATGCAGAGATAATCTATGAGCCTGATGCAACTGGATCTGTTGAGGGTTTAGAGACAGGGACGGTATATACGATAAGTGAATTGGGGACAAAGGCGCAGGTGTTGGATGGTAGCGACTGGTCTGGAAATGGTCCAAAGGATAATCTGGTGATCAGCACAGATCTTGGATTGAACTTATTTAGTAAACGTTTACGCCTAGATGGTGAGGTCGCATTTAGTATGACAAATAATAACATTTGGGGAGGGCCACTCACCTTGGCAGATCTAGACACATTGATCGATGATTCTGTGGACAATAAACTCTCTAGTTTTGACCTTAGCGATCTACCCGACCCTGCTGATTGGGACAAGTATCTTATCATTAACTCCAACCTCTCTCCATTGGTGCCAATTGATATTAATGCCTTTGGGGATAGTAGTACTGTTGATCTCATGGATGCTATTTTTTCAATGCCCTCACTCGCATATCGCGGAAGGGCCATAACCAACTTTTATGGGAACTATCTGGCTATTGAGTATGGTCAGACAGGACCAGAGTTCAATTCACTGGCGAACCCATACCTTGTGAAAAACAAGAGAGAATGGTCGATCACTGACAAATTCAAATTATTTCAAAATCGATTGATGTTGAATCTAGGATACAAGCATCAGGATGATGACATCCTTACCAGTGTTGATAATGTGAAGACCCAGAATACTCTCTCACTTGGATTTAATGCCGTCCCTGGACCGGGACTTCCCACATTGAATTTTACCTATCGCTCTATGGACAGGAATAATGGCATCACTGATCTGGTAGAATTGCCTGACATGACCACATCAGACAATAGAGAGAAGACACAAACAAATAATCTAATGTTGAACGTTAATCATCGCTTTGATCTGGTATGGAATCACTCCATCAGCGGTACCTTTGTGAGCGTTGAAAAGGAAGACCTATTCTCTGATAGGTCCACCAATTTTGTGGATCCTTCCATGACAACACGCGTTATGAATGTTTCACTCATCACTCGCTATGGGTCACCTCTCCAGACATCGATAAATTTGACAACAAACTCAAGTGAGTTAAGCACGGGACCTGGTGCAAGGGGAACGCAGGATTTTCTGACTGCAAATTTTGGTGTAAAGTACCCTTTGTTTGATAATAGGATCTTGGCAAATGGTGGATTGAACTATGCAAATGGTTCGGGAATGGTTGACATGTCTTGGTTTGGGGTCAAAGGTGGTCTGCGCTGGAAGATCATGGAGGACCTTGGCCTTAATGCCCAAGGCGAGTTTAGGTCTAAACAAACAGCAGGCGTGAGTAAGAATACCATCATCGCCAGGGCAAACCTTGAATATTCATTCTAATTGATCAATAGTACGGTCACTCTTTTTTATTTTATTATTTGATGGCCCTTGACCTGTCGGGTCATAGACAAACGACAATTATTGATTTGACCTTTTTTCTTTGTAGTTTATACAAACCTGATTTACTCTTCAGTATAACGAAATGAATGAATTAATTCAATTTTTTGCAAATATATCGACTGAGTTGAGAACCTCATTGCTCGTAGGTGGTCTAGTGTTCTTTCTTACCCTAGAGTCAGGGTTACCACTTTTTCGTATGAGATATAAAAAATTTAGCCATGGTATCATCAACATGACATTCACGTTGATAACGCTTGTCATCAATCTTATAGGAGCGATAGGCATTATGGCTGCAGTTGAATATAATGAGGCCCATCGATCAGGCATGCTCAATATCATTGAATTACCGCTTTGGTTCTATGTGCTGGCCGGGCTAGTGCTTATGGACCTTGTCGGAGCATGGCTGATCCATTGGATCGAACACTCGGTCAAATGGATGTGGAAATTTCATCTCATTCACCATACAGATCCATACGTTGATGTGACCACTGGCCTAAGGCACCATCCCGGAGAGAATATATTGAGGCTGGGTTTTACTGTGTTGGCGATATTGATAACGGGTGCATCCTTTGGCCTTGTAATGATGTATCAGACCATTTCTGTATTCTTTGCTCATCTTTCTCATGCAAATATAAAAATGCCTATAAAACTAGATAGATTATTGTCCTATGTCCTTGTGACCCCACATTTCCATAAGATCCACCACCACTATGTACGGCCCTACACAGATAGTAACTATGGGAATATATTTTCCATTTGGGACCATATGTTTGGAACTGTGAGGTATATGGATAAGATCGATGACCTCATCTATGGGATCGATACTCATATGGAACCCAGTGAACACTCCAGCATCATGAATCTACTTTTAATTCCATTTCAACCTTATCGAGATCCCGTAGACAAAGAGTCCATAGATAAGCAAGGCTAGAATGAGATCTAAAAAAATAAATATCAAGGAAAAATTTCTGAAGTTCTCTGAGCATTGGAGCCCAAAGGTGATCGCGGAATTGAACGACTATCAGTTCAAGCTTGCAAGAATAAAAGGAGAGTTCGTCTGGCATAAGCATGATGAGACGGATGAGGTCTTTATTGTGATTGAGGGGAAGATGAAAATAGAGCTTCGTGAGAAGATGATTGAACTGAAGGAAGGTGAAATGTATGTGGTTCCAAAAGGTACCGATCACAGGCCTTATGCCGAAGACGAGTGTAAGATCATGTTGGTAGAGCCTAGGGGAGTGGTGAACACCGGAGGGTCGATCAGTGAACTGACTCAGGATAATGATGTCTGGATATAGGCAGATGGTGCCTAGGGCCATCATCTACCTCATCATCCTGTTGGTAAGTTGCTCAGACAGCCCTGTAGATATTGAGACTGATCTGGTATTAAAGAATGGGATATACTATAATATAGATCTAGACAAACCCCATACAGGAAAGGTGCTCTCAAGTTTTAGTGATAAGAGAGAAAGGATGAGTGGTGAACTATTAAATGGTAAAAAAGATGGCACATGGTTTGAATGGTATGAAAATGGAAAAATGAGAAGTAAGGAGATCTATTTAAATGGTCAGGCTGAGGGTATCTGGGAACAGTGGTATCAGAATAATAAAATAAAACTAAGAGGATCCTTTAAGAATGGTAAGGCGCATGGTCCTCGCACGGAGTGGTATGAAGATGGGAAAAAGAAGCAAGAGGGTAATTTCAATAACGGTGAGAATGATGGTCAATGGTTAAAATGGTACCCGTCTGGCAGTCTAAGTGCTGAGGGCAAATATGCTCAGAATATGGAGGAGGGGAAGCATACATTTTGGTATTCAAACGGTCATAAGAGATCAGAGGCTTTCTTTTCCAAGGGGCAGATAGTTGGAGATAGAATTGATTGGTATGAGAGTGGACAGAAAAAGGAGCACGGGACCGCTGATGGTTCATGGACACAGTGGTATGAAGATGGGATAAAGAAGGCCCATGGATATTACAAGAACCAGTTGCCCATAGGTAAACACTTGCTCTGGCATCCAAATGGGCAGAAGAGATCGACCATGACCTTTATTAATGGAAGACCACATGGTCAGCGTATTGAATGGTATGACAATGGCCAGATGAAGGAGATAGGCAACTTTGCCAATGGAGATCAGTCTGGGACATGGACATACTACAATGAGGATGGGTCTGTTGATGGTACAGAGGAGTATTGATAATCAGTGAAAAAATATTTTATTATGTATGTCTCATTGATGCTTACGGTTCTAATGTCTCTTTTATTGGGACAGGGCATAAGATTCAAGGACCACGCCAAACAAAGATCACTCAATTTCAAGCATGATCACGGTGGCTCAGGTGAATACTACTATGTTGAATCCATGGGGTCTGGTATTTGTATGTTTGATTATGACAATGATGGTGATCTAGACGCATATTTCCCCCAAGGATCATCTTTGCCTGGTTGGAATAAGAAAATTCAACTGGAGAACAAGCTCTATAGAAATGATGGACTCACATGGACAGATGTCACACTCGAGGCTGGCGTTGGAGATAAGGGATATTCAATGGGATGCGCATGTGGGGACTATGACAATGATGGTGCAATAGACCTATATGTCACAAACTTTGGAGGCGATGTCTTTTACAGAAACAACGGCGATGGTACTTTCTCAGACATCACGGATGATGTGGGTATAGACAACCCAGACATGGGCATGAGCGCCGCATTCTTTGATAGTGATAATGATGGCTGGCTAGATCTATATGTCACCAATTATGTAGACTACTCGATCGAGGATAACCCTGAGTGTACCAGCCCAATGCAGTACCCGATGCGTGGTGAGTTACTTGCCAGGTCCTATTGTGATCCAGATCTCTTCCTTGGGGTCGCAGATAAATTTTACTATAACAACCAAGGTGCATTCATTGACCGTTCAAATCGATCTGGAATAGGGAGATATAGTCTTCGAGGAATGGGCGTGATACCAGGCGATATGGACAATGATGGTGATATGGATGTCTATGTAGCCAATGACAAGGACATGAATCTTCTCTTCATCAATAATGGTAGGGGACGATTCACGGAGAGTGCCTTGGTGACCGGTACAGGATATAATGGTACTGGTCTGGCCGAGGCAGGAATGGGAGTTGATGTGGGTGATATCGACCGCAATGGTTGGCTGGATATTTTTGTCACAAACTACAGTGGAGAGACGAATACCCTCTATCTCAACCAAGGAACCGGTCTATTCTTGGATGAGACAGAACAGAGAGGCCTAGGAAGACCAAGCATTCACTTTCTTGCCTTTGGAACAAAGTTTGTCGATCTGAACCTAGACGGCTGGCTAGACATCTACGTAGCCAATGGGCATGTGATCGATAATATCGATCTGTTCAATGAGCAATACCACCACCTCCAGCACAATCAGATCTATATGAATCAAGGAGGCGTGTATGTTGATCAGACCAGGAACATTGGTGGAGACCTCCTCGATAAGGCAGTGAGCAGGGGTGTTGCGCAAGCAGATATTGACAATGATGGTGACATTGACCTTATTGTATCAAATAATAATGATGGCGCAAACCTTCTTGTCAATGAGGGATCTCCAAAAAATAATTGGATAGGATTCTACCTAGAGGGGACTGCTTCCAATCGTCAGGCCATTGGGAGCAAGATAATGATCTCCACAGATTCAGGTACGCAGGTTGCTTGGGTCAATCCATCGGGGAGTTACCTGACCTCGAATGATCCAAGGGTGGTCTTTGGTCTTGAAAGGGAAGAGATTGTAAATACCGTTGAGATACAGTGGCCCGGCCAAGCCAAAGAAGAGATATTCAGTGGCCTGGGGTCTAACCACTACTATAAGATCATAGAGGGAGTCTCCATCTCAACCATAGACTATGAGGATTAGGAACATGAGATATCGATCGACCTCATCATATATCCCACTCAAAAAAGCGGGTCATTTAGGCCTATTGCTCTGTCTCTTCTTCTGTGGTTGTACGGGTTTTTTTGCATCAAAGATCTTGTACCCAATAGAGAATAGTGAAATAAATCAGTTCTCATACCAAGACGTGACCCTGCACTACCTCGAAGTGGGAGACAAGAGAAATCCTCCTCTGATCTTTCTTCATGGCATCCTAGCCTTTGCACAGGCCTATAGTGAGTTCATTGAGAAACTCGCAGAGAGATACTATGTGATAGGGATCGATCTCAGAGGCCATGGTCGCTCCTCGATCGGCAGTGAGCCATACTCTCACCAGCTTGTTGCAGATGATGTGATGCGGGTCGCTGATGAGATAGGGGTTGATAGATTTCATGTGGTTGGCCACAGCGCAGGAGGTTTCGCCCTTTTGTCTATTGCCAAATACTATCCAGATAGAATGATCAAAGGTGTCTCGATCTCCTCACTCTATGATCGTGAGGGAATAGACTTCAATGAGAAAACTGATGACTACCTCACGAAAACGGGATTCATGGATAATCGAAATGGTAGAAATAATTATACATTAAAGATCTTTGATAGTGCCTATGATAAGATGGGTGAGGGAGAAAAATTTGATAGTACCAAGAAGATCATGGAGGAATACGGTGCGTCCATGTTCCCATCCTATAGCAGTGACGATCTGAGCGAAATAAAGAATCCCATCCTTGTCATTGTTGCAGAAAAAGATACCAGGATCAAACCTGCTCACACAATGCAGATGTCTGAGTTACTACAAGATTCAAGACTGGAGGTAGTGAGCGGGGCTGCCCATTTTGGCATTGTCAAAAGACAAAAACATATGGACATTGTCGCCGGTCATATTTTCAATTTTCTAGAATAATTCTCATAACACAGAAAAAGGAGCTAAGAATGATAAAAAAGATTTTACTCGCCATGCTCATGGCCTCACTGATGTTCTCCATCCAGATATCGATCATTGGGTGCGAAGACAAGAATGATGATGACTCTGGACCTGATGTATCAGGTTCTGCCGATCAATTCACTCCCTCCAACGACTACATGGTCAAAGCTCGTCTTGTTGGAATAGATTTCGGTTTTGGTGGTCTCAGTGCATGTGCCGACATCGAGATAACCAAGGATGGATCTGCTGTTGAGGATGCGTTTGTCATGGTCAATTCAGATACGATTCCATACGACTTTGGTGTCTACCAGGCATCTTTGACCACGTCCAACAGCTATGAGTTGACGATAACACATGACGGTAACCTGATCGCATCTGGGAGTGGTGCCAAACCACCAGAAGGGATACCTGTCATAACCAATTTGGATTCGGGTGACGTACACCAGATAAACTCTGATCTTACCGTTGAGTGGGGAAGCGTGTCAGGAGTGACCTCTTGGCAGGTGACAAGTAACACTGGTGGGTACCATACTTATGAGTCCTCATTGTTGCCTCTGGATGCAGATAGTCATGTCATTCCAGGTACATATTTCCCAAGCGGAGGCGGGATCGTCTATGACGTACAAGTGTCTGGTATCAACGGACTATATCCTGGAGATGATGCTGCATTAGCAGATCCCCTGGTGGGATATGACATCGAGGGCCCCAAGGGCTATTTCATTGGTATCACTCAATCAGATGAGGTTGAGATATTTGTCAATGATTAGTTAATGATAGTGAATCAAATCATCCACCAATATTTTGATTCTGATAAATAATTGTTATATTTGAAAATAAACATACCATAAAATCCAAACTAAGGAGGATGAAATGAAAAAGGTATTATTAATGATGATCCTACCCGTCTGTCTTGTCATGGGACAAGACCAGCCTGAGTTACCAGGCTGGGGAGTCTATGTGGGCTATGGAATGATGAGCGCATCAGGAGATTCAGTTGATATGGAGGGTAGCGGTACCGTTAATACGGTAAGTGCACCTGGCTTTGGCATTAGTAAAGGTGTCTGGCTGGGAGGCATGCCCCTTCAAGTTGGCATAGGATTGCATCCTAGAGGCTATAAAGTGGAAGCTAGTTTCGAAGATGAAAGTGTTTCAATAGAGTTAAATGCTCAATATCTAGATCTATGGGCAAATATGCCATATCCGGTTGGCCCTGCATTTCTTACTGTAGGTGTTCATGCAGGTACATTCGTTAGCGGAAAATCAAAATTCGAAGCAGAGTTCTACGGAATAACTATTAGCGATGAAGAAGACCTCGAGAGTGATGTCCTTGGTCTTGATTTTGGTGTTAACGTAGGTCTTGGAATGCCCATTGGAGATACAGGTGCTCAGGTCGGTGTCCTTTATGTATTGGGTCTTGCAGAGCCTTCTGATGGATTAAAATTCAATGGACTGTTCTTCAATGCAGGATATTCCTTCTGATCTTACTTGAATATTGTATTAAAAAACCCCACATTTCTGTGGGGTTTTTTTTTATCATTTTTTCTGATATATGTAATTTTTGATTGATGATCTCTTTGATTTTCTTATTTCAATGATATTATCTTAACTTTCGACATGGAAGCATTAGAAAAATTGATCGAGAATAACCCAGGACTGTTCAGGGTCATAGGCATTGGCCTGGGCCTGCTCATAGGTTATGTCATCTTTCTTTTATTTATGTCCTAGAATTATTTCACATTGGACCATCACCAGGGTCGGGCAATGGATCGATCATTTCAACCACCTATCAAGAGACCAATAGATCCTAGAAAAACAATTTTAGATCATGCCTACTAGATTCCTGACCACTGCCACTCCTTATCTATTTCTTTTTATTATATCACATGTCTCAGCAACGAACTATTACGTCGCCACCTCATATGGAAGTGATACCAACAATGGCACCTCTCTAGGTACACCATTCAAGACCATAGGCAAGGCAGCAAGTGTGATGTCCTCAGGAGATATATGTTACATCAGGCAAGGGCGTTATCATGAGACCATAACCATAAGCAACCTTGATGGTTCATCCGGATCTGCAATTATCTTCACAAATTACGGGAGTGAGAGAGTGGTGATGGATGGTACAACACCGATCACCTCCACCTGGGTTCAGGTTGGGTCCTCCAATCTATGGAGGACCAAATTATCTGCGGATATTTGGCAGCTCTTTGTCGATTGGGAGGAGCAGGTCATGGCACGTTGGCCCAATGCCAAGTTCAGCGATGGGACCATCTGGGACAATGATAATTACTGGGCAAAGGGTACGATTGATGATGATGAGAATGCATATTCAAATGGTACGCTGATCGATGATCCATACACCAATTCAGCTGGTACTGCGATCGACCTAAACGCCGCTGGCTTTGATCTTGATGAGACAAATAAGCAGGCCATAGCCATACTCAACCTTGGTTCATTTAAAACATGGTCCAGATTGGTCACCAGTCATTCAGGAAATACTTTCAACTATGCAACGGTTCCAAGTTGGAAGACAAAACACCACTACTATTATCTAGAGGGTCGCCGTGAGTTTTTAGATCAGGCTGGGGAGTGGTGGTATGATACTTATAATGATGCTGACTCCTTGTATTATTACGCGAATAATGGTGTCGACCCAAATAGGCTTGATTTTAGAGGAAAGGTCCAATCCTATGCATTTTCCATCACTGGATCAGAATATATCCAGATAAAGGATCTAGAGTTCTTTGGTACCACGATCTATTTTTCCAATGGAGATAATTGTTTGGTCTATGGATGTAACTTCATGTACCCAAGTTGTTCAAAACGCATGATTAGAGTCGTGGACACTGCACCAGAAATGACTATTTTCACATCAAATAGTTCGAACAGTATCATCAGAAGATCTGCTTTCCGAAATACAGATGGGATCGCAGTCGAAATGTGGGGTGGTGATAATAGAATAGATAGTACCTACTTTAACCATATTGATTATTCAGTAGCAGATAATACCGGACTCATGGTTACAATTAGAATGAATGGAAGTGACAATGTCTTTAGTCATAACACAGTTCATAGGACGGGTGCTTCAGCTACTTTATGGCTTGGAGATGCACCGCTAGTTGAATACAATGATCTTTCTGATACAGGTCATTTACAAAGTGATGGGTCTATGGTCCAAATCGCCGAATCAGAACAGGATGGTGCCATTTGCAGGTACAACTGGCTCCATGATACTGAAAAGTACGGAGCCCGATTTGACCATAGTGGGACCGCAGATGGTACAAATGGAACCATGAATCACAATGTGGCCTGGAACTGTGAAGCTGGCGGAATAATGGCGAAGGGGAATAATCATAAGATCTACAACAATACCGTGCTGAATTCTGGAAGCAGGAATGATATCATTGTATTGCAAATTGATGCTGATGATCACTCATCTACGATCGTTCGTAATAATGCCGCGGACAAGATAGCGAATCATAGGACAAATGATGTTGCAATAGATTTTGGAACCTATGCCAATAACTGGAACGGGTATGATGAGAGTGTAACTCTGAATAGTATTTTGACCGACACATCCAATAATGATTTCTCTCCTGCGACAAGTTCGCCACTAATAGACGCCGGAGTTACGGTTGCTGGTATTACCGATCAATATACTAATAACGGTAGTGCTCCTGATATTGGAGCATATGAAGATGGAAATAGTGACTGGACCGCCGGACATGGTTGGAATCTAAATTCCACATTTGGAAGCAGTTGGGTTCCAATACATGGTGCCACTATAAGTGGAAATTCTGGTTTTAGGATGATGAGTAGCCCTGTTTCAGGCACGATCTTGAGCGATCTCTTGGAGGAGCTATGGCTACAGGGGATGACTGGAGGTGATGTCACTGATGGGACCGCGAATGTGTGGCTTTTGGACCTCGCTGGTCAGAGCTGGACCGCCGTGTCAAATATCTCTAACCAATCCTTGACCGCAGGACAAGGATTTCTTGTCTATGTATTTGACGACATAGACTTTGATGGTGACAGTGATCTATCCGTGGATCTGTATGTCTCTGGATCTCATAACACTGGAAATGTATCGATCAGTAGCATTCCTCAAGATAGTTATTACCTGGCAGGAAATCCATATGTCAAGACGATCGACTGGGATGATATCTCAAAGACAAATCTCTCATCCAGTGTTTCTGTGTGGGATGACGCGACCTCTGACTGGAAAACATATAACGGTTCATCAGGTGACCTGACGAATGGTCTCATTGCTCCATTTCAAGGTTTTTGGGTCCAGGCCAGTGGTGGGGTAGGTAGTTTTACGATTCAATCAGATGACATTGCCACAAGTGCTGGAACATTTCTTGGTCGCACAATGAATGAAGATCACGGAGGTAGCCTGGTCTTTGCCATCTCATCAAATGTTCAGACGGAGAATGTCTACCTTACCTTTGGCTCTGATGGGCATGTCGATCAAGACATTGCAGATGCTAAAAAATTACTTCCTCTTCAAGCTACAACACGAATCGCTGCAATGACCATGTCAGATAACATGCCCCTAAAGATCAATCACCTTCCACTTGAGTATGAGGGAACGCTTGCGGTACCCTTGGACATCTTATTCTTAGAGATCGATTCTTCCGGATATTTTGTCACTTGTGATAGCCAGGTCATATTGAACTATGATGCTAGTGATATGCCCGATCACATATCATTCAGTCTATTGGACAATAGGACAGGAATCGAGTTTGACTTCCAAAACACATTTGAATTAGGTCTGGTCACTGAATCAAAGGGCAGTTTTGACCCAGTCTCAAGTGGACCAGTTGGACCCTATCCCATCATCGGAGAGCCGAGGTATACTATATTCATTCATTATGGGGTCCTAGATCAAGATAAGGGCGAGCATCTACCCACCACATTTGAATTGCACCAAAATTATCCTAACCCATTCAATCCCATCACAAGAATAAATTATGATCTTCCGGTAATGTCAGATGCAAAGATCAATGTTTATGACATCATGGGTAGAAAGGTCAAGACTCTATTGGATGAGATTCAACCTGCTGGTTATTATGAAGTGATGTGGAATGGAACAAACAGTTTTGGTGATAGGGTCTCATCTGGGATGTATTTCTATTCAATTCATTCAAGAAATTTCAATAGATCAAGAAAAATGATCTTCATGAAATAAGGCGATATGAACGACCACGTTGTTGACCTTATGGCAAGGCGTTGACAGTGTATGTCATTATTCATTAGTATTGTTTTAATTTTAACTATGAAAAAACTAGCTATATCATTGATGATCTCAGTCCTTATCGGGCAGTATGATTATTCACTTGAGGACATCAATCCCTCATCTGAATATTTTGGGACCAATGTTGGGACCTCATTCTTCGAGGGTAAGGTCACACTACATTACTTTGGACATTATAATTGAGGCCTATGCACTTCCCGGTTCGGGCAGTTAAATGATCTGTATGATGATCTAAAGATTCAAGGACTTCCGGTAGAACTTATCGGGGTTGGGAAGGATATTCATTTGTCCGATTCTGATAATTGGACCGATGGCAATGATGCACCGGTTTGCGTGGACGAAACACCCTATCCAGTTTGGGCGAATTGGGGTGCATCTCAGAGAGATCTTTTTGTCATTGATCTCGAGGGAAATGTCGCATTGCACCAGAATGTATCGATGGGATTACCAGATGAACTTGAAGATCTGGTCCTTGGTCTGTTGGACCCTGTGTCAGAATCTTGTCAGTTAGGAGTGGTCTATGTTAGTGAGGGATATGCATCCGTGGACCATGAAGATTATATCGAGATTCACAATTCAGGAGACACGGATTGTTCCTTGGAGGGTTTTCAGCTTGATGATTCAGAGGACCTAGAGGACCTTACATTTGGGAATGTCATTGTACCTGCAGGAGAATATTGGATCGGTTCTGAAGGCCAAGATGATAGTTTCACATCAAGCTTGGATCCTGATGGTGGGATCATCTGCTTTGCAGATTCCCTAGGTAATGCTTTGACCGTGGTTCTTGAGCCATCCCAAGAGCTTGGTGGAATAGAGCTATCACAGAGTTTTGATGCGAATGGCATTGGTTGCCACACAAACCCATCTCCTGGATCAGAGAATGGGGATTGTATCACTCTTGATAACGATGAAATACCTTTACTGCCGAATGATATGACCCTTCATCAGAACTATCCTAATCCATTCAATCCCATTACGACCATCCACTATGACCTTTCCATAGATGCAATGGTAACCATAACTGTTTTTGACATGAATGGAAGGATAGTGAGAGATTTGGTCAGTGGTCATCAAAGAGCTGGACACAAACTTGTCAAATGGAACGGAACCAATAATAATGGCATGTCAGTATCAGCGGGTGTCTATCTATATAGGATGCAGACAGATGGTCTTATTCAGATCAGGAAGATGGCGTTATTGAAATAGATTCAAATACTCCAAACATCGGACCCCACATTCGTGGGGTTTTTTGTTTGTG
>Ga0208766_1000029_pt1 | contig 73866 bp, 86 predicted proteins | sample ETN01SmetaG_3_FD_185792 | JGI IMG/M metagenome (GOLD analysis project Ga0208766, IMG submission 185792) | Marine microbial and viral communities from oxygen minimum zone, Eastern Pacific Ocean - ETNP2014F12-01SV263 (SPAdes) (version 2) | ecosystem: Environmental > Aquatic > Marine > Oceanic ... | reverse complement strand
TGTTTCTTTTTGGTTATATAATTTTTGGATCCATTATTTATGTGTTCATTATGTATTTATTAGGTTATAACATAAAAAAAATAATATATGAAAATTATAAAAAATCTTAATGAAATTAAAGACAATTCAAAACCTTGCTCAATTACTATAGGTAACTTTGACGGTATGCATAAAGGGCATCGTGAACTAATAGAAAGAACTGTAGATTTAGCAAAAAAATCTAATCTTATTCCTACAGTTATGAGCTTTGACCCTTTGCCTGAAGAATATTTTAATATACCAAATTTTTTTAGGTTAATGGAGGATAATGATAAAATTGATGCTTTTAATGAATTAGGTATTAAACAAATCATACTGCTACCATTTACTAAAGAATTCTCTCAGATAGAAGCGAATGATTTTATTTTTGATATTTTATTAAAAAAACTAAATACAAAGATAATTACTATAGGGGAAGAATTTAGATTTGGCTATAAAAGAAAGGGTGATTTGAAATTGTTAAATCAATATCATCAAAAAAAATTTTTATTATTCAAAATAGATATATTGTCTATTGATAATAATAAAATAGGTAGTTCTTATATAAGGAAATTACTCATTGATGGTAAAATTAATAAAGCAAATCAACTCCTAAGAAAACCTTTTGTAATTTCTGGAGCAGTAATGGATGGTGAAAAACGTGGACGTAAACTTGGCTATCCAACTGCGAATATTGAGATATATAAATCTTACCCAATAAATGGTATATTTTTGGTTGAGGTATCGATTGATGACAAGGATAAACATCACGGTTTAGCAAGCATAGGAAATAAACCTACATTTTTAGGGAAAAATGATGTCCTCGAAGTTTTTATATTTGATTTTGATTCAGACATATATAAAAAAAATCTAAAAGTTTATTTTATAGAAAAAATTAGAGAGCAAATTAAATTTAAAGATGGAAAGAATTTAAAAATACAGATGAACAAAGATTATAAAAATGCTATCCAAATACTTAATAAAATAAATGGACTATAAAGAAACCTTAAATTTGCCTTCAACTAAATTTCCAATGAAGGCCAACTTACCTAACAAGGAGCCTGAAATTCTGAAGTTTTGGAATGATATAAATTTATATGATGAAATCAGGAATGAGCGAGAAGGTTATAAGAAGTTTATACTACATGATGGTCCTCCCTATGCAAATGGAGACATACATATTGGGCATGCTGTTAATAAAGTTTTAAAAGATATAGTAGTGAAAAGTAAAACTATGTCAGGATTTGATGCGCCATTTGTACCGGGTTGGGATTGTCATGGATTACCCATAGAATTGGTGATTGAAAAAAAATTTGGCAAATCAAAATTTAAAGATGATAAAAATGCTTTTAGGAAAGCATGTAGAGACTATGCCGCCAAACAAATAGAAAAACAAAAAAGCGATTTTATAAGGCTTGGTATATCAGCTGATTGGCAAAATCCATACTTGAGTATGGAAAATAATTTTGAGGCATCTATAGTTGAAAGCTTATCCAAAATCTTATCAAATAATCATATATACTTTGGATCTAAGCCAGTCCATTGGTGCATAGAGTCAGAGTCTGCTCTTGCAGAAGCAGAAGTTGAGTATCATGAAATAACATCAGATTCTATATATGTTTTATTTAAACTTATAAATAGTTCTTCTTTTGTAAAAAATATAAGTATAAATAATTTTAATGAAGATATTTATTTAGTTATATGGACAACTACTCCATGGACCTTGCCAGCTAATCGAGCAATAGCTATCAATCAAGATATTGATTATGTGTTAATAGAAATGAATGGTAAGACATTAATAATAGCTGAAGATTTAATTGATTCGCTTATAGAAAGTCTTAAAGTTAAAAATTCTAAAGTTATCAAAAGAATTAAAGGGGAAGATTTGTTAAATTTTAATGCTGAACACCCATTTTATAATTTAAATGTACCTATAATAGAAGCTGATCATGTTACAACAGACGCTGGAACTGGATTAGTGCATATCGCACCTGGTCATGGGCAAGATGATTATATATCTGGTATAAAAAATAATCTAGAAATATTTAATCCCGTAGATGATAAAGGAGTTTTTCTTAAATCACTTGAATTTTTTGGAGGTATTCATGTTAGAAAGGCTAATGAACCTATTATGGATAAATTGAAAGAAAATGATAGATTACTTAGTCATCAAAAATATACTCATAGTTATCCTCATTGTTGGAGATTTAAAACTCCGTTAATTTTTAGGGCAACTCCTCAATGGTTTATAAGTATGGATAAAAATAACTTAAGAAAAAAAGTTACTGATTCTATTGATAAAGTTAATTGGGTGCCAAGATGGGGGTACGAAAGAATTAAAAAAATGATTGCAAATAGGCCAGACTGGTGTATCTCAAGACAAAGATTTTGGGGGGTTCCAATACCATTATTTATTAACAAGGAAAATGATGAGCTTCATCCTGATACAAATAATATTTTAAAAAAAGCAATAGAAATTATCAGAAAAGATAATATAGAAGGTTGGTTTGATTATGATAAAAGCAAACTCCTTGATAAGGATAAAGATAAGTATCATGTTATTACCGATACTTTAGATGTATGGTTTGATTCTGGCGTTACTCACATGTCTGTACTTAAAGAAAGAAATATGGGTCAAATGGCAGATTTATATTTAGAGGGATCAGATCAACATAGAGGTTGGTTTCAGTCTTCTCTAATAACATCGATAGCAATAAATAATAAGCCTCCGTATAAAACAGTGTTAACTCATGGCTTTGTTGTAGATGCTGAAGGTCAAAAAATGTCTAAGTCTCAAGGAAATGTTATTTCTCCTCAAGATATAATAAAAAGCAAGGGCTCTGACATTCTTCGTCTTTGGGTAGCCACAACAGATTATACAAAAGAAATGCATATATCTGATGAAATTCTGACTAGAGCAACCGAGTCATATCGCCGTATAAGAAATACAATGAAATTTTTGTTATCAAATATAAGTGATTTTAATTTTAATGACGATGCAATTAATGATTCGGATATGGCTATATTAGATAGATGGATTCTAAATGAAACAATCACACTACAAAAAAATATACAAAAAAATTATGAAGAATATAAGTTTCATCAAATCATGCAAGATATACAAAATTTTTGTACAATACATCTTGGCGGATATTATTTAGATATAATTAAGGATAGATTATATACATCAAAACAAAATGGAATAGCAAGAAGATCATGTCAGACTACATGTTATAAAATACTAAATATTTTAAATTCCTGCGTTGCTCCCATACTTTCTTTTACGGCTGAAGAAATTTATAAATTTATTCCAAATACTAAGCATAAATCAGTACTATTAGAAAATTGGCCTGCTTATAATGTAAAAATTAGTCAAAAGGAATTATCTATTGCAGATATGTTGTTTAATATAAGATTAAAAATATATAAAAAATTAGATGATGCGAGAAACCAGAATTTAATAGGGTCGTCTCTAGATGCGACAATTATATTGCATGCAAATACAAAAACTTTTACTCTATTAAAAGATTTTAAAGATGAATTAAAATTTATATTCATATCATCTGATTGTAAATTAATACAATCTGATAGTGTGGAAGATATTGACATTGTGGTTGAAAAAAATATAAACGAGAAATGCGACAGGTGTTGGCACAAGAACGAGACTGTTGGTAAAATAAAAGACCATAAAAAGTTATGTTCTAGGTGTTATGCAAATATATTTGAGCAAAGCGAAATAAGAACTTTAGGCTAATGAGGCTTTTTCCATTATTTATAATATTTTCAGTAGTTTGTATAGATTACTTTTCTAAAATTTATGTTCAAAATATTTTAAAAAATCAGACGCACTTAATATTAAATGATTACATGATTTTAGAAAAAACCTATAACAAGGGAATAATATTTAGTATTGCTCACTCAAATTCAATTTTTATAAATTATTTTATTTTATTTGTTTTAACAATTATTATTTTATATCTTATATATATTTTTATTCATATTTTACCTAGATTAAATAATTATTTAATTATTGCGTGGTCTTTCCTAATAGGCGGGGGGTTGGGAAATTTTGTTGACAGAATAATTGATAATAAAGTTTTTGATTTTATTATCATTCATTACAAAGATATATATTTCCCTGGGGTTTTTAATCTTGCTGATAGTTTTATTAGCGTTGCATTGGCAATGATTTTATTTGAATATTTTTTTACACAAGATGAAAAAAATTATAAAATTTAATTCTACAATTTCTTTACATTATTCAATATCAAATACTAATGATTTTGAGTTTGAATCAACTTTTGATAAGAATCCTGTAAAATTTAAAATTGGCGATGGGACAATACCACAAAAATTAGAAATTACTTTATATGGTCTAGAAGAAGATGTAGAACAAACTTTGATATTAGAGCCTCAAGACGCTTTTGGTATAAAAGATATAAAAAAATCTAAAACTATTCCCAAATCATTTTTCCCTAATAAAGATATGATAAAATTAAATAATATTATTGAAGTAGATGCCAAAGAAAAAAATGGTAAAACCAGTACCACCTTTGCTATTATTAAAAAGATAAATAATGGAGATGTAGTTTTAGATTTAAATCACCCGCTCTCGGGTATTACAATAAAATTTAAAGTAAAAATTATACAAATACATGAATAATATACTCTCAAATACTAAGATAATTCTTGCAGCACCAAGAGGGTTTTGTGCAGGGGTGGAAAGAGCTGTAGAAATTTTAGACAAAGCAATAAAATCATTTGATTCTCCAATATATGTTAAACACGAAGTTGTTCATAACAAATTTATTATTGCTAATTTTAAAGACAGAGGGGTTATGTTTATAGAAAATATAAATGAAGTACCAAGAAATTCAATATTAATTTATAGCGCCCATGGCGTGTCAATGCAAGTAAAGGAAATTGCAAAATCAAAAAATTTAAAAATTTTTGATGCAACTTGCCCGCTTGTAACAAAAGTTCATATAGAAGTACACAAATTTGCAAAACTTGGTGTTGATGTAGTTTTAATTGGCCATAATGGTCATCCTGAAATAGAGGGAACTATGGGTCAATATAAATCCGATACTGGTAAAATACATTTGGTTGAAAATATAAAAGATGTAGAAAAGATAAATATAACTAATCCAAATCTTGCATATGTTACACAAACAACTTTATCAATTGATGATGCAAAAAAAATTATTGAAGTACTTATTAAAAAATATCCAAAAATAAAAGGGCCTTCAAAAGATGATATATGTTATGCAACACAGAATAGACAAGACGCAGTTAAATCAATACTAAATTACTGTGATTATCTATTAGTTATAGGCTCTCAAAATAGTTCTAATTCGAAAAGATTGGCTGAGCTTGCTATAAAAAATGATATTCCTTCCATGTTAGTTGATGATAAAAATGATATAAACCTCAAAACATTAGAAGATAAAAAAGTTATAGGGGTAACTGCTGGAGCCTCTGCCCCAAAAATATTATTTGATGATATATTAAAATATCTAACGGATAATGGTGCAATAATAGAAGATTTTGGACAAGAAATAGTAAAAGAAGATATTGCTTTCAGTGTCCCAAAAGAATTTAGAAATTTATAGATCGTGAGTTACATTGTCATCTAAATTATCATCAGGCGATTTATAAGATGGGTCGTTAGGGTTTAAAAATATAAATTCATGCTTGTCTTTCTCTAATTCAACATAATCTAACTTGCAATTTTTTAGGTTAATCATTGAATCTGGCGAAATTATAATATCAATATTCTTAATCGTTAATCTTAAGTCCTCTTCTTTAGATTTATCAAAACCCATTAAATAATTGAATTTACCCTTATCAACATTTACCGCAATCCTTAATGGCCAATCCTTAGAATCAGCTAATCCAGATGCTTTAATAATTTGTGATGCCGCTTCATCTGTTATTTCAAATATTTGTTTTTGTTTCATTATATTTTTTTATTAATAAACCTTAAAAAATTTTCAATCCATCTAGACTGTTTGGTATCTCTCATATGACTATATGAGGCGAGCAAATTCTTATACAAAATTCCATCATATTTTCCATTAATTCCATGTCCTCTTAGTGTTTTGTAAGCAAATACATATTTATTTTTTTTAAGTGAAATATCTGAATAATGAAACTCATGGCAGAAGATGCTTTTAGACTTTACCATCCAAGGATGTTTGCTAGTAGTTTTTAAATTAACATACCCTCTACCAATAGGTTTTTGTTTGACGGATATTGTACCGTCAAGCACACCTGACATTTTATATGATTTCGACTTAAATTTAATGACTTTAGACAAATACATAAGGCCTCCGCACTCTACATATGCTGGCTTATCTAACTCTATAAAATTTTTTATTGATTTCATCATTTTAGTATTTTTACTAAGCCTGCTTGCCATTAATTCTGGAAATCCACCGCCAATAAATACTGCATCAACATTTGGTAGCTTAGGATCTTTCAATGTATTAAAGTATTTGATTTTTACACCTAGATTAACCAATGCTTCTAAATCATCTGGATAATAAAAACCAAAAGCTTCGTCACGGGCAATGCCTATCGATAAGTGTGAATATTTTGAAGATTGTTTAATTATCGGAATAACTTTTTTTTCTTTAATTGTAGATTTGTTATATAAAGATTTAATATCAACGGATGACTTAATAACTGAGTGTATATTTTTGATAATTTTATTAGCATCTTTTTTAATAAATGCGGGCTGAAGACCTAAATGTTGTTCAAATATTTTTAACTTGGGATCTTTCCAAACTGAGCCTATAACTTTAAAATCTGTATAAAAATTAATAGCTTTCAATATTTTCTCTTCATGCCTAGTTCCACTAATATTATTCAAAATTAAACCCTTGTATTTGATTTTATTATCAAAAGATTTATAACCTTCAATAAGGGGGACTATGCCCCTTGTTGTTCCACTACAATCTAAAACTAATAGAACTCTTAGATTCAAAAATTTTGCAAGAGCAGCATTGCTGTCACTTCCATCTAAGCTCAAACCATCAAATAACCCTTTATTAGCTTCTACGATAGTTACTTCAGACTTAGATGATTTAGATAAAAAAAGTTTCTTAATCTCGTTTTTTGTCATCGTATAGAAATCAAGATTATAACAATTCTTCTTTGAGGCTAAAGATAACCATATTGGATCTATATAATCTGGTCCTTTTTTAAATGTTGAAACATTTTTATTAATATTGTGTAAAGTGGCAGATATTCCAACGCTAATAATTGTTTTCCCAGAAGATTTTTTTGTAGATGCAATAATATAGGAACTCAAAATAAAATCCGCTATTTTTTATTTATAGTTTTAGTGGTAGATATTTGTGAAGGTAAAAAATTTAAATTAGCAATAGCTATTAGTATTATAATTAATGCAAGAGCAACTCCTCCAATACCTAGTCCAAATTCATAAATTGATGGTATGTATGAATGTACAACATTGTCATAGAATGTAGAGTTAACTATTTTATAATCAGTAAAAATTGTTAAAGGATATGCTTGCCCACCAATAATAATGACATATATGGCTTTGAAGCTTCCTATTAAAATTAAAATTGATGATAGGATTAATGATTTATGGCTGGCTTGCTTTTCCTTCAAAAGTAATATCAACGGTAAAATTAGACCAATTAAAAACTGTCCAAGCCAAAAAGCTAGAGTATATATTCCCCCATTTAATAAAATAAATTTTTCAAACTCTAGATGTTTTGTTATATACATATTCGTTAAATGATATAAAAACAAAAAATATATATTAGCAAAAAGAAATATAATTGTTAGTTTTTTTAAATTTTCGATAATTTCTTCAGACATAAGTGTTTTTTGATAATAATTTATTATTTTTAATATTAAATAATAAACAACAGTTCCATAAAGTAACGACATTATTATAAATAATGGAGCAAGTATTGCTGTTCCATATGCTTCTCTTGCTATAAGAAATCCAAATATTGATCCAGTACCAGTTGTTAAGATAATCCTCCATGCAAAAGCAAAAATACCTGTATATCTTGAAAATCTATTAACCGTACGATCTAACATTGTCCATATATATATGACAAGCACTGCTGCAAATCCTGAATATAAAAAAATATTCCACGCAAAGATTGATTTAAAATTATAAGTTGTCATTGCAACAATTAATCTATCTGGCCTTCCTAAATCCAATACTAATATAGCAAGTCCTGAAATAAGAAAAGCTATAGCAAACAAGGCTGACAAAGGCGCGAGTGGTTTATATAGTTTTTTATCAAATACAGATGAAATAGATGCGATATTCAATACACCTGATGCAATAACAATAAGTAAAACAGCAAAAATATGCGGAAGCCCCCAAATGATTTGATTATTCATGCCAGTAACATGATGACCTTCTGTTTCCATATAATGCGAACATAAAAACCCAACTAAAATAATAAACCCTAAGCTAAAAAATATTTTCCAAAATATTTTTGGCTCTATAATAAATCTTGTAAGAATAATTTTACCCATAATTTTATAAACCGCTATACGTAACTCTTTGTTTTAATTGTAAATCAGATCTTAGTATTTTATTATTTTTATTTTTTAGAGCTTTGTTTATTCTACTTGATTCATTTGATAAATCTCCAAAAACTATCGCTTCATGACCTTCTTTGTGGCAAGCTTCTTCGCACGCAGTAGTATCATAACCATGATCAAGTCTATTAACACAAAAATTACAACTTTCAACACAGCCTTTCCCACGTGGTGTATTGGTAACTTGTTGTGTTAAGTTTTCATGCACAAATGATCTAGCTTTAAACGGACATGCCATCATACAATAACGACAACCAATGCAAGTGTGTTGATTAACCATCACAATTCCATCATCTCTCCTAAATGAAGCACCTGTTGGGCATACATCACAACATGGTGGATTTTCACAATGTTGACATAACATTGGCAAGGTTTTTACTTTATCGGTCTTTATATCTTGAACGGTAATTTTCCTTATCCATTGTGGATCTGTATCTGGTCTATCAAATCCGTATAAACCATTTTCTTGAATACAGGCATCAACACATGCAGTGCAATTTTTAGCACATTTATCAGTATCTATGCTCATTGCCCATTTAGTTTGAGCGCTTACTTCTACATTAAGAGGTTTGTTTGATGCCATAGTTTTTGAAAAAATATCTGGTATAACATAGATAATTGACATAGCTGTTAATGATTTAACTAAAAAATCTCGTCTAGTTATATTTTGTTTATTTTTCATTACCATGCTCCGCAAAATATTTTATAAGCATATTGCTTTTTGTTTCTATTTTAGAAAGATTATTTTTATTTTCTACGGGATTTTTTCTACCCCTAGGTACTGTAGCGTGGCATGCAAAACAATCAATATTCACAGCTGTTTTTACATGACAAGTTTGACAAAATTGTCCATCAGAATTAATTGGTATCGCCACACCTTGATCATCATAAGAAACATGGCAATCAATGCAATTAGCCAAACTATGTTTTTTTGTTCTAAGTCCTTTTAAAACTGTTTTATCACGCTGATGATACAAAAACATAAAGTGTTGTTTTCTCATTATATCAGTCGATTCAACGCACTGATTTTGCATATCAGCCTTGGATTTATTAATTAATGTGTGGGTTTCTTCGCCGTGCGAAAATAAATTAGGAGAAATTAAAATAATAATGCTTATAATAAGCCTTCTCAGCAATAGATACACTTTTATCCCTCCCAAGTTAGCGCTAATGTCGGATTATTATTCCCCAAGACCCATTTTTATATAACCGGTAGGACATACATCTGCGCATATATGACAACCAATGCATTTGTTATAATCAGTATCGACATATCTGCCTAGGGTTGCAACATCTTTTTTAACTCTAAAAACTGCATCCTGTGGACAATATATTACACAATTATCACATTCAAAACACATTCCACAACTCATACACCTCGATGCCTCTTTAATTGCTTCTTCTTCGGTTAAACCAATAATTCTATCTTCATAGTGATCTATTACATCATCACCCGTTGGAACTGCCTCACCTCTTTTTACCCTATCTTCATGCTTGAAATGGCCTAAAAATAATTCAGTAGAAGGGATTATTTCATGACTAGACCTATCTTCATAATTATGGACAACGGCTTTACTATGATCAGTGCCACGTAATTTATCAGGTGTTTCAACTGGTGCGTCATAATCATCTGGGGATAAATTAGTCTCCCTTAATTTATCAAGCAAATCAAAATGATGGACATCTACTTTAGGTCTTCTTTTAAAATCTTTATTTTCAAAATAACTTTTAATTGATTCTGAGGCAATTGAACCTTGTCCTATTGCCGTAGTCAATAGATGTGGTCTTATAATATCACCAGCTACAAAATGTCCTTCTTTTGTGTTATGTCTGTAAAATTCATCAACATCAAAAAATCCATGTTCATTACCTAATTCTTCAATTCCTTCAATGTCTGGTGATTGACCAATAGCTGAAACAATCAAATCAGTTTCTATTCTTTTCTCAGTTCCTTTAATAGGTTTGGGTACATTATCTTCAAGTACACATTCAGCAATAATTAAAGCAACTGCTCTATTTTTTTCATCCTTCTCGACTTTGATAGGCATTACCCCATTAATAATAGTAACTCCCTCATGTATTGCATCATTTACTTCTTGTTCGGCTGCGGTCATTTCCTCCTTTTTAAACAAAGATGTTAATGTAACTTCAGCGCCTTCTTTTATTGCGGATTCAGAGACATCTTGTGCTACATACCCATGAACAATCGACTCTGGTTTATCTTGTGGGTTCAGATTTTCTATATGCCCTAACCTCCTTGCTACAGATACTACATCAATAGATGTGTCACCACCTCCAACGCAAACAACTTTTTTAGCCCCTACCTTCAATCTTCCTTGGCAAAAAGCCTCTAAAAATGCTACTCCACTTAAACAATTTTCAGCATCGCTTCCTTCAACCGGTAAACCTTTTCCTGTCCAACATCCAATTGTCCAAAGAACTGCATCATGAGATTTTTCAACCTCCTCAAGTTTTACATCCTTTCCAACTCTTTTGTCTAAAATAACTTCTATGTCACCCAAGTCTAATATTCTTTGTATTTCTTCATCCAGGATATCTCGTGGAGTTCTGTAATTTGGTATTCCATATCGCATCATGCCACCTAATTCTGATCTTTCTTCAAAAATTGTTGAGGCGTAACCTAATTTTCTTAATTGATATGCAGCTGATAAACCTGCTGGCCCTCCACCAATAATTGCTACTTTTTCTTTTTTTAATTTCGGAGCAGGTTCAAATTTATATTTTTCTTTAAAAGCTGTATCACCAATATATTGCTCCACGGCATTAATCCCAACAAAATCATCAACTTCATTTCTATTACATCCACTTTGACATGGCGCTGGACAAACTCTACCCATTTGAGATGGGAATGGATTAGCGGTTGTTGATCGTCTGAACGCATATTCTGACATTGTCATCCCTTCTGGCGCTTTTTCTATTCCATGCATAATCTGCAACCACCCTCTAACATCCTCTCCTGATGGACAGCTTCCTTGACAAGGCGGTGTTTTGTGAATATATGTTGGGCATTTGTGTGAATTATCTTCATTGAATATGTCTTCTGAGAAATCAGAATATTTATAATCACCTTCAGAGAATCTTTTATAAGTATTCTCCTCTTTCATTAAATTAACTGTTTTTTCAAGTTTCGACATAACCTCTCACCAAATATAAGTTTATTATACTACTCTAATATAGAAATTATAGCATATGGAATTAGCCTCTAAAGCTCTTTTTTATTCATTATTAGCGCATTCCCGACAAGCTGATGCAAGCTAATTATCTGATCTAATTCAAATCCATAATAACTTAAAGCTTTTGCAAATTGACTTTTACAGATAGCACATATGGCTGCCATATGTGTCACACCATAATACTCTACGACTCTTTTAAGCGCTTCCATTCTTGGTTGTGCTCCCTTCATTCTCAATTCAATTAAGTCGTCAGTTAAAAGTCCACCTCCGCCACCACAACAGAATGTTTTCTCTTTAATTGTTTCTTCATCCATATCATAAAAATTATTAGAGGTTGCACGGATAATATCTCTAGGTATCGTAAATTGCCCACCAATAATATCTCCCATATTTGATGCCCTAGCAACATTGCACGAATCATGATATGTAATCACCATTTCATCATTTGCTGACTTGTCAAATTTGAGTACATTTTTTTTCATTAAATCATAAGTTACTTCGCATATATGTTGTGGTACTGGATATCTAGGATCAAGAAAATCAAATGGTCCTGCTAGCGTATTTAAAAAGCTATAAGCAACTCTCCAAGCATGTCCGCACTCACCAAAAACAATACGTTTTACATTAAGCTCTAATGCTGCCTCTCTTATTCTAAGTGCTAACTTACGCATATTGTCGTAACTACCTATAAACATACCAAAGTTTGCAGCTTCACTAGCATGCGAACTTAATGTCCAACTGATGCCTGCTTGGTGAAAAACTTTTCCATATCCAATTAAACCATCTACATGTGGTTCAGCAAAAAAATCTGCAGATGGGGTAACTAGCAAAACGTCTGAATCTTTAACGTCAAGTGGATACTTCACGTCTATGTCAATCTCATCTTTTACATCTTCTTCAAGACCCTCCAAAGTATCTGCAAGTGCCGGTTTGGGCAAACCAAGATTATTACCGATCTTATGTACCTTTCCAATAATTTCATTACAATATTTTTGGCCTACGCCTATTGAATCCATGATTTCACGAGCTGCCATAGATATTTCAGCAGTATCTATTCCTATAGGACAAAATACAGCGCATCTTCGACACTGTGAGCATTGATGATAATAAGAATACCATTCATCTAAAACTTCTTTAGTTAAATCTATAGCTCCAACGAGTTTTGGTAAAAATTTACCAGGTAATGTGAAATAACGTCTATAGACTCCGCGTAATAAATTTTGCCGCCCTACAGGCATATTATTTGGATCTTTAGTTCCTAAATAATAATGACACTTATCGGTGCAAGCTCCACATTGTATACACGAATCTAAATAAACACGAAGTGATCTATATTTTTTAAGCAAGTCGTCCATTTTATCAAGAGCAACGTCTTTCCAGTTATCTACTAACTCACCAGGATATCCAAGAGTTGACTGAAATTCCTCTTTAGATTTAAATGGAGCTAAGTGCGAAGTTGCCTGATTTTTTAATTTTGGCACTTCAGGGAATTCTTTTAGCTCTGGTTTTTCAAATTCTATAATTGCCATAATCTTACCTATGATTCCAGTTTCCTAGCCCAATCTGCAATATGTCTAGAATCCCTAGAAGTATCAGTTTGGTTTCTTGTAGGACTAAAAAATAAACCTGGCGCATGCAATAATTTACTATATGGAAAAATAATCATTAAAAGTAAAACTAAACTCAAATGTAACAAAAGCATAAAATCACTAGGGAGTTCTGTCCATTTAAAATATATTAAACCCAAAAAAAACTGTTTGAGGGCATATACGTCTGTAGGAAACCATTTCATCATTAAACCTGAAATAGCAATACCAATTATCAAAATAAGCATTAAATAATCCGAAGGAGCTGATATATATCTAACTCTATCCACAAAAAATCTTCTTGCCAATAGACCAAATAATCCAAAAATCATCATATAAGCTCCATAATGGCCTGCTGCTTGTACAATTTCCCAAGAAACCCAAAACCACACTGGATCTGTAACGTACCTAAGGTGCCTAAAAAAAGCTAGTAATAATGCAAAATGAAATAACCATCCAAACAACCATGTCCACTTAGATGAATGAAATAAACTTTCAAAAAACACAACTTCTCGAAAAATACGAATTGCTACTCCTTGTTTTGTTTTAGGGGCTGGCGGCGTAGGTATTTTTAAAGGTGCTGGGATAGTAGAATATTCATATATTCTATACCCTAATCCTATAAATAATATAAAAGTTGCAAAGTAGAATAATGTTCCATATATAATGGTCACGAGCGACATTTATCTCCCTCCTCACAACTTAAGTTAGTTGAATTTAAACGCAACCTGTTGGTTTAGGCAATCCAGCAAATTTACATGCTTGTTTACCAGGACCGTAAGGAAATAATTCATAAAGATATTTGCTATTGCCTTTATCTTTTCCTAATTTTTTGCCTACAGCTTTTGTTAAAATCCTAACAGCTGGTGCAATTTGGTATTCTTCATAATATTCACGAAGGAAATTTATTATTTCCCAGTGATCATCAGATAAATCAATGTCATCTGCTTTTGCCATTACAGTTGCTACTTCTTTTTCCCAATCACTAATATCAGAGAGATATCCTTCTTCGTCCGTTTCTAATGTTTTACCATTTACTTCTATTGGCATAATGTGCTCCTTTTAATTAAAGCCAGTTTTGAACTTTTTCGTTCTCAACGACTAATTTAACAAATTCTTGATAATCTATTATCTCTATATTATTGATTAGAGAGTTTTTATCAAGTCCTCTGGCCTTTAAATCAGGGCCTAATACATAAATCTTTAAAACCTTCTGTGCATCCTTAATGCTATCTTCAAAGTTTGTGTTTTTTAAAGAACCATACACTCCATCTTCTAACAATAAAACTGAAGACCCTGATGAGGCTAATCTCAAACAAGTTTCAAGGCTATTTTTTTCAAAGGGAGATTTATTAACGGTATGTAACATTAAAAATTTAATATAACCTCGCTTTCTTCAATAAGTTTTTGCATATCTTTAGAATTAATGACTTTAACATCTACAGATAGATCATCTTTCGTTAAGCCTCTTTGTTCCATTGATTCTTTTTCAACATATAATTTTTCTACATCATACATCTCTAACGCGCCGTATGTTTTTGAAAAGTTTTTGGTATTTATGTCAGTTGTGTCTTGATTCTTTTTTAATTGAAAAACTCCATCATCAAGAAATGCTAGGGTTACATCTTGCTCAAATGCAGCACCTATAAGAACAACCTCTAATGCTTCATGCGCATATATAGTTCCATGCGGAGCTCTTCTATTAATATATAAGAATTTTTTTACTACGCCACTTTCTAATTCTTCTTCCATCTAATCACCAAATGTTATTAATCTATCTGCTTGAATCCCAGCTTCTATCAACTGGCCTAATCCAGAGATTCTAAAATTTTCAGCCATATTATCTGCATCTTTTTTGTGCCTTTTCATTTCATCCGGATCAACCATACCTCTTCTCTGTGCTGCAGCAACACAAAGAACCAAATCAATTTTGTGTTCTTTAGCCAATTCTGACCATCTATTAGGTATGTGTCTATCGTCCTGTGGAGGTGTGGCTAATCTTGTTCCATTGTTAACACCATCATGATAAAAGAATATACGAAAAATTTCATGCCCTTGTTCTAATGCCGCTTTAACAAATAGATATGCGCTATCTGATGCTTGATGCTGATATGGTCCTTCATTTACGAGAATTCCAAGTTTCATAAATTGTAATTAAGTTAAAATCTTACGTACGCAGATGAGTTAAGTGTCTTTCTTCCGCCACGCCAATTATCAATATGAAATTTAGTAAACGGTAATTCAGTTAATTTAAAGAATCGCGGCCATCCAATTCTTTCTATCCAATCATTTATTCTTTCCCAATCTTTAGCATCTTCTTTATATACTTTTAATATACGTTTAACAATTGCTGTAGCCTCTGGCCATCTTGGAGGATTATTAGGAATGCCGGCGGCAACTAGTTTTTGGAAAGTCGGTTTTCCTCTAGCATTTGAATGATTTCCACCTACCCATATGGCTAATTTACTGTGCTCTGGGTCGTTTATTTGCATAGGTGGACACGGAGGATAACAAGCACCGCAACAAATACATTTTTTTTCATCAACTTCTAAAGATGGTTTGCCATTAACCATAGCCGGTCTGATAGCAGCTACAGGGCATCTTGCTACAACAGAAGGTCTTTCGCAAACATTTGAAACCAAATCGTGGTTTATTTTTGGTGGTTTTGTATGCTGTATATTAATAGCAATATCACCTTGTCCCCCACAATTTATTTGGCAACAAGAAGTAGTCATATGCACTCTATTTGGCATTTCATTACCTTTAAACTCATTGATCAACTCATCCATCATTGCTTTTACAACTCCTGATGCATCAGTTCCAGGTATATCACAATGCAACCATCCTTGCGTATGAGATATCATAGCAACACTATTTTTTGTACCTCCAACAATAAAACCTTCTTTTTCAAGCGCTTTAATTAACGGATCAACTTTATCGGCATCCTTAATCATGTACTCGATATTACTTCTAATAGTAAATCGAACATATCCATCTGCAAATTTATCACCAATATCACACAAGGTCCTAAGAGTGTAGACATCTAATATTCTTTGGGTTCCTGCTCTTACGGTCCATATTTCTTCACCACTTTTTGCAACATGTCTTAAAACACCAGACTTGGGATGTTCATGGTACTTCCAACGACCAAAATTTTTACGCATAGTTGGATGCATATATTGAAAACCATCTGGACAACCAGACTCAATTGGGGTGCGCATTTTCTTTTTTTCTTTTTTAATTTCTTCGTTCATATATATAAATATTATTAAGCAGATTCTTTTTTATTATCTGCGCGTTCATACCATTTTACGGCTTCTTGATCCCATTCATCTGTCCTTACATATGAACTTTCTCGAGGATTAGCTACCATGTTAGGGTCTACGTCAACTCCAATTCCTTCCAAGAAATTTACAAGGCCTATTCGCTCAATCATTTCACCACATCTTTCATGTTCAAGCGCATTATCGGCCCAAAAATCAATAGTCTCTTCTGCTATTTCAACAATTCTATCCCAGTCTTCCTGAGTTTCTAGTTTCATAAATGGAACAATCACGGTTCCCATAAGGTCTCCGATTTTTAAAGTTCTCTTACCACCAATAAGAATAGTCGCTCCTTTGTCATCTCCTGGATGCAAAGCTTTTGGCACAACATTTAAACAATGCATACACTTAACGCAATTTTGATTATCAATTGAAATCGTATCATCATCATTTAATGATATTGCGTTTGTTGGACAACGTGTGACAATATTATCTATCACATGTTTTCTACCCTTTAATTCAACATATTTTTTAAATTCTTTTTGATCTATTTTTATATCATCTCTCCAAGTGCCAATAACTGACATGTCTGCTCTTTCAATAGAATTCATGCAATCATTTGCACAACCAGATACTTTAAATTTAAACTTATATGGTAATGCGGGTCTGTGCATATCATCCACAAAGTTATTGACCAACAATCTATGGGCTTTAAGCTCATTAATGTTAGACATTTCACATCTTCCAGCGCCAACACAAGACATACCGGTTCTAACGCATGGCCCAGCTCCACCAAGATCAAAACCATAGTCATTTATTTCATCAAAGAAGTGTTGGGTGTTTTCTGTGCTTGATCCAATAAACATAATATTTCCTGTTTGCCCATGAAACGTAACTAAGCCTGAACCATATTTTTCCCAGCTATCAGCAAGTTTTCTTAATGAGTCTGTCGTATAATAATTACCTGCAGGAGGTTGTACGCGAAGAGTATGGAATTCTTTTGATTTAGGAAATGCATCTCCAACTTCAGAGAATCTAGGGATGATGCCGCCGCCATATCCATAGACGCTGACAGTTCCACCCTTCCAATACCCCTTTCTTGTTTCGTATGAATGTTCGAGTTGACCAAGAAGGTCATTAGTCATTTCATTTATTCTTTTTTCAGGATGGTCATCTCTTAAACGCTTAATACCACTTATAAAACTAGGCCATGGCCCATTTTCCAGATCATCAATCATTGGAGTGTCATGTTTTTTCAAAATAGCCTCCCAAAAACCTATTAAATAACCTTTATTATAGTATCATTATTTTCTAATATAAAGCTTAAGGATCAATATAACATTGAACTAAAACCTTTTACAAGTGGTAAAAATTGGTATTTTTATGGATATTTTGACTTCTACAAGTGCGGGCTATAATAGCTGGGCAAATGATAAATTAGACTCTTATACCAATAATATCAATAATCTTATGGTTGAGATAAAAAACCCTCTAAAACTCAGCAAATCTGAGAAAAAAGAATGTGTGAGAGTGATTAAAAATCAAAATATGGTTTTTTTTAATATAGAAAAACCACAAAAAAATATTGGTTTCTCATTGAAAGAATTAGCCCATCAATTTGGAATGGGCAATTATGAATTAGATTCTAAATCAGATATGTCGGGATTAACAAAAATACAGGTAGATACAAAAAAATATCATGGAGGATATATCCCATATACAAATAAGCCTCTAAATTGGCATACGGACGGTTATTATAATACAACAAAGAATCCGATATTATCTTGGTTGTTATACTGTGAAAGTCCTTCTGATAGCGGCGGGGTGAATAGGTTTATGGATCATGAAATTGCATATATTTTATATAATAAACATTATAAAAATATGCATGAGCTAATGAAAGAAGATGCTTATATAATTCCAGAAAATAAAATAAATTCTAGGTCAAAGATTAAGGGATACGTATTTGGATTTGTTAATGAAAAATTACATATGAGATTTAGCATGAGGGAGAGAAACATAGTATGGGAAAAAGATATTATTAATTCTATAAATAATTTAAAAAAAATTATTAAAGAATCAACTACATTCCATGTGAATTATAAATTAATGCCAGGACAAGGTGTATTAACAAATAATGTTATTCATATGCGCACAACATTTACAAATACAAAAAATAAGAATAGGCTTTTATATAGACTTCGTTCAAAAAAAAGAATCTGTGATTAATGTTATATTTAAGTGCCGTTATAATTGAGGGAAAAGACATCGAAACTTTTGATGAGTTATTAAAAGTAGTAAAGAAAAAAGCAAAAAATGGTGAGGTCTTCATTAGATTAGATTTGAAACCGCCGTACCCTGATACGCCTGAGGATTGGGAGGAAAAAATAGAATCTGCGTTTAGCGGATATATTAAATAATCTATGTGGACAGAAAGTGAAAACAAACATATGAGTGAGGCATCAAAAATGATTGATGTCGCTTATAGGATAAATTGCAAAACTTTACCATTTGATCATGCTTATGAGTTATCTAAAGAGATAACGAAACTTCTTCCATGGCTTGTTGAAGATAAATTATCAGGTATACATACGCTACATGGCCCAGATTCTGGTAATGGTTGGATGAGAGCTGAAGATGAAGAAATTTTTCTATCTCAAAGAACGAGACTTATCATAAGAATGCCAAAAGAAAAAGTAGAGTTAGCAAAACAATTAGAAAATCAAATATTAGAAGTGCTGGGAAATAAAATTAAAATTGGTAAATCTAATGTAAAGCCTTTTCTAGTCGTACGCGATTTAATTTGTAGATTTGTATTAAACCATGAAGATGTGTGTGAAAATGAAAATGAGTTTTTAAGTAAAATGATAAACGAGCTTAACTCATTTGAAATATCAATAAAAAGAGCTATATGTGGTAAAACTAAAAGTCTTACAATTAATGGCAAAAAACGATCAGGAAGAAGTCTAATGATTGCTGATTTATCTAAAGAAAATGCCGTACGTCTACAAGACATTGGTGTTGGAGAAGGAAGAATTTTTGGATGTGGAATTTTTCTTCCTCATAAATCTATAGACGCAGTAGCTAATTTTAAGGAAGATTAGTTTAAAAAAACTCTATAGACTTCTAGCTTAGAGTATATTAGAATTTTCCAATATAGATTAAATGGATGCTGGAGTTTCAAATGAAAGTAGAAATAAATGGCAAAGAAGTTTCAACAACTGACACTGGATTCCTTACAAATCTAGAAGATTGGAATAAGGAAATTGCTGCAGAAATTGCAAAACAAGAAAATATAGAATTAAGTGATAAACACTGGGATGTAATAAATTATCTTAGGGAAGAATTTATTAATAATAAAGAAAACCAACCTAACACAAGAGCCATGGTTAAAGGTTTAGGTAAACTATGGGGGGAAAAAATTGATACAAAAGCATTATTTGATTTATTCCCTGGAAATCCTAGCAAACAAGCTGGTAGAATAGGTGGTCTGCCAGAGAGCAGAAGAAAGGGAGGATATTAGGTGACTGACAAAAAAAAGCTAGAAGCAGAAAGAAAAGAAATAATAAAAAAACTTTTAAGAATTCAAAAAGAATTTATGGAACTTGAGAGAAAAAAAGGAGTTACTGAAAAAGATATTCATCATAATCCAACAGGTATTATTAAAGAATATGTAGAAGAGCATGAAAAATTAGCTAACCGATTAGTTGATATAGCTCATGAATTAAAAGGGTCTATACGAACATAATGAATGATGAGTATTTCAAAATAGTAACTAAGCTTGAAGAAATGAAGGTTTCTGATGAATATATTATTGGTTGGCAAGAAGGTTATCAAGGCAGTCCTAAAATAGAAGAACAAAGACTAACTGATGCTTATGAAGCTGGTTATAAAGACGGTGAAAGTAAAACCGTTGATAATGCGGAAAAATTTAAAAAATAATTATTTTTTTGTTAAAGAGTGATAGACCTCTAAAAACTTTTTACAAATCTCAATAGCATCTATATCAACTATCTGATCCATCACCCATTTATTAGTTTGACTAAACCCCATTGCGTCTTGGACTTTTTTTGCAAGGTGTCTGTATATAGAATAATTAGAACCTGTTTTATCAAATTCGTATTCAGAATATTCTGCTGACCTCAAGTTTAAAGTTTTAATATATCCTGCCTTATAATCACCAACTCCAAATAAATCTTCGCAATTTTCTTGCATCATTCGTGCTGAATGTTTTCCTAACTTATTCATTACCTCAATTCTAAATTTTTCAGTTTGTTGGTCTATAAACAACAATCTATCTGCAAGATGAATCTGAAATGACATAAATTCAACAATAACAGTTACTCTTTGATGGTCCGATGTATATTCAAAATTATCACCATGTAGATTGCGTGCTCTGTCTAGAGAAAGCTTCCAACCTATATATGATAAGGCGCTAGCAATGTCTTCACTATTTTTTGCTCTATTTACTGATTTAGCCCAGTTACTTTTAATTCTTATTGCCATTTTACAAATTTCTATATCTACATGTAACATTTTATACTATACACTCAACTTAATAGAATAAAAAACTAGAGGAATTTATTAAGTGAATATTAAAGTCAATAAAAGACTTATCGAGGCTGAGCCGGGAAGTTTTATCTTTGAGTTCACAGATACAGTAAACATTGATAATTGCAATGATATTATAAAAAGATTTGAAGATTCTAAATCTGAACATTACCAAGGTAGAGTTGGTCAAAATTTTACTAAACAAAAAGATATTAAACGTTCTACGGATATGGTTATTAGTGGAAAAAATAATTGGAAAGATATTGATGAGCTATTATTTACAAGCCTATCAAAAGCCCTCAGCTCAATAAAAAAAGAATTTGAATTCTTTAATGGTCCTTTTAAGGATGTTGGTTATGCTATACAGCGAACTAATCCAGGTGAATATTATCATTGGCATATAGATGGTGGTAGTCATCAATTTAGTGACAGGCAATTAGTTGCTATATGGTACCTAAATGATGTAAATGGCCCTGGGGGTGAAACAGAATTTATAAATCAAAATGTTAAAATAAAACCAGAGATTGGTAAATTAATATTGTTTCCGCCATTTTGGACTCATGAACATCGTGGTGTTAAACTCCAAAAAGGAGTTAAATATATTGCGACGACTTGGATAGTATTTAAATAATGGTTATGGATAATAAAAAACTCACATCTGAAGAATTACTAAAGTCTGTTATACAAAGAATTGCTACTGGTCCTGAAATGAGTAAGGATATTTCAAGACAAGAAGCTAAAGATTCTATGACAGCGATTTTTAATAAAGAGATAAGTGATATTAGAAGCGCTATTTTTTTAATTGCTTTGAGAATGAAACGAGAAACTGAAGAAGAAAATCTTGGTGTACAGGATGCTTTTATAGATACAGTTAAAACTATTAATATAAAAACGGATAACCTTGTAAATATCGCTGACCCATACGATGGTTATACACGAAATATCCCATCTTCTGTATTCATATTACCTGTATTAGCAGAGTTGGGGATTCCTGCAATTTCACAAGGGGTTGAAAGTGTTGGTCCAAAATATGGGTGTACTCACCACTTAATACTTAAGTTACATGGATTAGATGTTTTGGCTAATCATGAACAAGTAAAAGAAAGGGTGGAAAATAAAGAAATTGGATGGGGTTACATAGATCAAAAAATATTTTCCCCAAAGCTTTACGAGTTGATGAATTTGAGAGGTGAAATAATTAAAAGACCCATTATTACCACTATTGAGGTTTTAGCAAATCCTTTGATTGCAAGAAAAAACCACTTCATTACTGGTTATGTTCACAAAGCTTATCCGCCTATATATCTCGCATTAGCTAGAAACGCAGAATTTGATACAGCGATGCTTGTCAAAGGTACTGAAGGAGGCGTTGTGCCTTCTTTAAGACAAAAAACGGATGTCCATTACTATAAAAAAACAAATAATGATAATGATTTGCTAGAAATTAATCCAGAAATAGATCTTGGTATAAAACAGGATTTAAGAGCTGTTCAAATACCTAATGATGTAATCAGAACAAAAAAATTAGACAAAGTTGAGGCAGAAATTGATCCCTTAGACATAGCGAAAGAGTCTTTAAAAAAAGGATTTGATGCATTATCAGGCTCAGAGGGGATAATGAAGGATTGTGTGTTATATAGCACATCAATAATAATGCATCATGTTACAGGGGAAAATTTAAACAAATGTAAAAATGAAATTGATAGAGTAATGAAATCTGGAGCTGCTCTTAAAAGATTTAAAATGATAAAATAAGTATGAGTAATATAAAAAAATTTGATAGAGATAGCGATGGTTTTTTAAATGATCCTCAAGATTGGGATACAAAATTTGTCGAAACAGTCTCGAGTGAATTTAATATAGAACTAAAAGATAATCATTGGGATGTTATAAACTATATAAGAGAATATTTTGAAAAGCATCATAAAGTTCCAGAGCTAAGAGAATTATTAAAATCATTTAGAACAAAGTTTGGAGAAAATAAAGCCACTAGGAAATATATTTATAATTTATTCCCATACGGCTATGGGCAACAGGCATGCAAATTAGCCGGTATGAGACAGCCTAAAAAATTATGGTTAGACTTATAGAATGAATTACGTAACTAAAACAAATTTTGATTGGTATTCTAAAGAAACTTGGAAAAAATCTGCTGTTAATACTTTTTGGTGTCTAGTTGGATGTAGTTTTGGTGACATATTAACTATTTATTATTTTCAAGTAAATCAAATACCATGGTCTACTTACTCAATCATGGCATTAGCGATGTTTAACGGAGTAGTTACAAGTATTATTTTAGAAACATTTATTCTTCTCAAACAAATGTCATTTATATCTGCATTAAAAACAGCTATGGGTATGAGTTTAATATCTATGATTAGTATGGAGCTAGCAATGAATATAGTTGATATCTTAGTGACAGGTGGTGCTAAAATTAATTTATTTGTAATGCCATTTATGTTATTTGCTGGTTTTATAACGCCATGGCCATATAACTACTGGCGACTAAAAACAAAAGGTATTGGTTGTTGTAGTTAATTTATGTGCGCAGTTAATATTTTAGTAACTGCATTCTCAACATTATTTTTAAATTTTTCAATTAGCGACCTAAAATAAGATTCAAAAACTACAATTGGTATAGCAACTGATAAGCCAGCGGCAGTTGTTAACAAAGCTTCCCATATTCCTCCTGACAGTATCGAAGGATCGACGCTTTTACCTGCGGCTTCCATTTGTTGGAATGCTTCAATCATTCCAAAAACTGTACCTAATAGTCCTAAGAGTGGAGCTATTGTTGCAATAACCTGAAGATTGTCTAGTTTAGAACTATAATAGTTTACTCTTTCATCTGCCAGTCTAGTTATTTCTTCACGAATATTTCCTTCAACTTTATCTGTTAATCTTTTATGTTTTAGTAATTGGTACATGGTAAAAGAAATAACTTCTGTTTCAGGATGATCTATTTTATTGATTGTTTCATACGCATCTTTTTGTTTGTTTGTTAGCCACAAATCAATACTTGGAGATAGATTATCATCTTTGAAAAACTGAACTCCATAAAAAATATGAAGCTTATACAATATAACTGCTAATGCGTATATTGATAGTACAATCAAGATGTATACAACTGGTCCACCTAAAGCAAGCAAAGAATTTACATTCATAATTAATTCCTTTAATTAAACTGATACATAAGTTTAGACGATTTAATCCCATTATTAAATTAAAATTTATTGGGTTACCCCTCATAATTAAAAATAATTAGAGGGGTACAGCTAATATAAAACAGGGAGCACTGTTTTAATTAAAAATCATATATTATAGATCCCCAAATTGTACGTCCTGGCTCATCTACTCTATCTGCAGTAGAGTCAAGCGTATTGCTGTTATTTAAGTGCGTAGCATATCTTTTATCAGTTAAATTGCTTACACCAAAATTTAAACGTATACCTGGTGTTGGCTCAGACCCCAAGTAAAAATCATAAACAGTATAACCACCCGTTCTTCCAGTATCTAAAACTCTTGAATCAAAACGATCTTGAGTATCTGCAAAATTCATACGTATTCCATAATTAAAAATAGCCGTTTGATAATCAAACGATAAATTTCCAGATAATGGCATTATTTGTGGAAGCGGTCGATTCTGAGAATCATCATCACCATGTGTATAATTTAAACTTAATGTGCTACTAAAATTAGTTCCTAATGAACGTTTTAAGCTAACTTCATATCCCCATATAGTAGCGTCAACATTTTTATACACTCTTGCATCATTTACGCTACTGTCGTAAGTTCCATCTGATACTCTGTATGTAGTAATATAATCACTAACATCATTTACATAAATAGATGCATTCATATGACTTCCTAAAAACATATTTTCAAAACCTAATTCTAAAGTTGTATGTTTCTCTGAATCAAGATTTGGATTACCAATATGTCTATCTCTGTATTTTGCAGCCATTGCCATTGATGTTTTAACATGGAAAAGTTCTGTCGCATCAGGCGTTCTTTCATTTCGACTTAACGAAACATAATAACTAGACATGGGTCCACTTTTTTTAGAAAATCTTAAAAAACCACTAATATTATCCCAATCTCTTTTACCAGCCGTAACTGTGCCAGTGTAATGAGCTGTATATAAACTATTAGCTGTTACCTGTAGCATGTGGTCAGAACCTGGGTCATCAGCAGACCTTGTTGCGTCGGTTTCAATGTTATCCCATCTAAGTCCATAAGTTAGAGTGGATTGATTACTTATTCTTTTATTAGTTTCATAAAATAAACCTAACTTAGATATTTCAGCGCCTGGCCATAAATATGTAAGATGCCTGTTTGTTGAGCTAATAACCATATTCTGTTCAGCGTCTCGTGTATTATGTTCATAATCCACACCAAGACGAGAGTTTTCTCCAAGTGCACCAATAATTCTCCAACCATAAGTATCTGAAGATGCGGGAGTTTTCATAGTATTGGTTGTTCTTAATGCATAGTTATCCATTAAGTGATCCATATCAGAATTAAATAATTCTAATTTCATCGATGAAAAAAGTCCTATTGGTGTGACACGGTGATATTTGAAATTATAAATATCTAAATTACTATATGCTATATCCATTGGTAAACCTGCATACGCAACATTTTTTTTCTCATTATCTATGTATGAGAACTCAATCTTTGAACCATCGTCTGTTCGCTTTCCTAAAATAACAGTATAATTAGATGTTTCATATTCTGTTTGAGGTTTTAATCCAGTACCTGTTTCATAATTGCCAGCATCAGAATGACTACCATTTAATCTCAAATAGCTCCGTCCATTACTGTAGGTTATGTCGCCAATAGTTGTCATGGCTTCAGCATTACTATCAAATGTTTGGCCTAGCTTAATTTTAAATGGCGATCCTGAAGTTTGTCCGCCTTTTGTTGAGCTTGAAGTTGAAAAAGGTTCTGTAACCCTTTCATAATTAATGATGCCTCCTGGTCCACCAGCACCATAAACTACAGATTGAGAACCTTTGATAACAGTGATTGTGTCGTAGTTTTCAATATTTACATATGTAGATGCTAAATCCATTTTAGTTGAGCAAGCTCCATAAACAATTGCTCCATCTACGAATGAGTTTAATCTTTGATCGCTTTGACCTCTTATGACTGGGTCAAGGCCGTGACCTCCTCTTCTAATTGTGTTAATCCCATTTACTGATCTTAGTAAATCTCCTCCGTCAACAGAATTTTTTGTGTTAATTGATTCAATGGCTTCATTTTTTATGATTGCATTAGCTTCACTTGGTGCAGAAATTTGAATTTCTGTTAAATCTTCTGCCATTAAAGTTTGTGATGATAATACAATAAGTGCAATTAAATATTTGTGGTTGTTCATAATACCTCCTAATCTATGAAATTAATTAAATATAAAAAAATTTAATTAAGCAGATGGAGGCGATCTAGATTGATAAGCTAAATAATTTAAAGATCTAATTGCTTGTTCTTCATTTGCAATTTCACTTTGTATAACTTCAGGGTTTAAAAATATTTGAAATACAGCTACTAAATTATCTGCATCATAAAAATATATACATTTATCACAGTGTGCAAAAAAATTTGATTTATCAGATGTATTATCTACCCCATATTTACATATTAAACTATTATTACTAGTAGTTTCATAAGCAAGTGACATAGGCGCGCTCAATGCTGCAACCATAAATATTATTATCTGATATTTTAGAAAATTTTTCGTCATTTTAACCCAAAGTATATATTATCGTATAATCTGAAAAAATAAAGAATTGTTTTATCTAATGTTAGAACACCTAGCTTAAGATGGAGAATGTTCGAAAGTATCTTAAAGCTAGGCGTCCATGTTATATCATCGGGAGAGATGAAATAATAATTAAAAGTCGAATTTTACTCCCGCCATAAAGGTCAAAGGCTTATTAGGTCTTTTGCCATATTCATGTTCAGAAGCTACGATAACTTTATCAAATAGGTTATCAACATTTATAAAAGCTCTTGCTGATTTTATACCAGCCATTAGCGGAGGAATCTTCATTCCGCTATGTAAATCAAATATAAAAGCCTTACCAGTTCGATAGGTATTGTCATCATTTGTGAAAGTATCATCAAGGTATTTTGCACCTAGACTTATATCCCAATTATTAGTCTCAGCTCCAACAGATGTATACAGCTGAAAGTCTGGCACGTATGCAACTGAGTTACCTCTATAACTTACGTTTTGACCTGTATACTCAGAGTCTTGCAGCATTCCTGAAATTAAAAGCGGGAACCTTATGTGGCCTTGCGCTGTAGCTCCTCCTTTCATACGTGGTGGTGAAAACATATTGTTTAAGCGATATTGAAATTCAATACCCTCAATTTCTGCCGCACCTTTACTGTAAGTAGTACCTGTTGTATCAGTACAACCTGCTGCAGCTAAACATGTTTCATTTAATTGATCATAATGGTTACTGAATGCTATAAGCTCTAAAAAACTATTCGCAGTTTGCTTTCTATAACCAATTTCCCAGACATCAGATTCTTCTGGTTCTACGCTAGCCGCTGTACCTGCATCAACAGGACTAAAGCCTTGGCTAAAACCTAAAAACCAAGATGCTCCACCACCTAAATTATAGATAGTTGATAATCCCATCATGGTTTCATCTCTGCTTATATCTTGTTTAGAGTTACCTGGGTTTGCGTTTGTGCCATCATTATTCTCTGTATCTTCTTTACGTATACCAATGGTATTTGTGAAATTACCCATAGTGAAAGTATCTTTTAGGTAAATTGATACTGCGTCAGTATCTTTAAGTTCAGCAGCTGATGTTGTTGTAGCACCTCTAACTGCACCGCCAGGAGTAACCATGGTCATAGTGTTGTTAGCATCAACTGTATACTTCTCATAATAATCAGCATCGTGTCTTTCTCTATAGTCCTTATGACGTCTATATCCATATTCAAGATCATGACTTCCTATATTGTGATTGAAAACCATTTGGAAGCCAGTCATACCATAATCACGATGGCCCATAGATCTTTTTATATACTCGTTTGCACCCATTGCAGTTGTGCCAGTAAGAATATTATATGCGCGTAGTTCGTTACTACCAGCTAAATGCGTACCATCTGCCATATCAATTGCTGAGAATTTAACTTTAGTTGTACTGCCTACACCGTTAGCTTCAGGGTCAACATATATGTCGCCAACTTTGCCCCATAACCTAGAGTATCTAGTTTTATAAAGTTTTGTTGTAACGGCTAGATTAGGTGTCCATTGTTTGAAATGGGTTAAGATATATCTGTGATAATCATTATCCATTTGGTCAAATGCAGTCTCGGCATATCTTTGGTATGGATCAGCATGAAATGCTGCTGTTGTTAATCCAACATACGTTTCATTTGATGTTTCTGTTGTATTAGAACTTGTAAATTCTAAATAACTTTGACTCTGTGGCATTGAATATCTAAGTTTAAACAAATCAGTTTGTTTATCATAACCTGTATCACCTGGGTTACTTGTTCCTTTAATAGACTTGTAACCATCAGCGCGATGATCTGAATATTCAATTACATATCCTAAGTTACCTAGGTTGCCGCCATAATACATATGGTTTCTACTAAATCCATCATCACCAAAAGTTAGGCTGTAATGTCCTTCAACTCCTTTAGTTGGTACTGAACGTGATATGAAGTTAATTGTTCCAGCAGTTGTTCTTGGTCCATTACCAATAGCAGCCGCACCTTTTAATACTTCAACTCCTTCCATTCTTCCAACGTCAGGAAAGAAGTACATACTACCATTTGAGTAGATTGCAGGTCCTTGTGGAACACCATCTTCTAAAATATTAATTTTTGTAGTTCTAAGGGCGCTTGTTCCTCGCATCCCAATATTATTTCTAAGCCCATAACCATCTTCAGTTTGAGAATATACTCCAGGAATCCTGTTAAGTATTCTTTCTGCATCCGTATAATTATTTCTTTTCATTTCATCATCTCCAATAAAATGAGCAGATCCAGCTTGTCGGGTTTCATCTTGAGACCCAAATATACTTATGGGACTGACTTCTTCAGCAAAGATTGGACCACTAAATACCAGTAGTATTATCCAAATTTTGCTTATAAATAACGCTTTTTTAGCCATTTTTCTCTCCTTGTTCGGCAATTTAATAGATAAATTATATGATAATGATTATCATTTGTAAATAGCATTTATTATCATTTGAATAAAAATTTGATGTATTTAGTGCTTTTAACTAGGCAGGGTATTAGCTAATATCTATTAGCTATAGAGTTTTTTAGATATGGAAAAATGAGTATGACAAAAATAAGCCTTACACCTATTATTGATGTAGTTTTTATACTATTGATTTTCTTTATGCTTGCTACAAACTTTCAAGATTTTAGCAAAACTGATATTAAATTATCACAAGACAAGGCAAAAGCAACGCTGAGCGATGAAAGAGTTTTTATTATAGAATTTAATGCTAAAGAAGAGTTTAAGCTTAACAATCAAAGTTTGCCACTAGATAAAATAAAATTAAAAATCAAATCAAGTGAACAAGATGATGAAAATATTTTAGTTGTCGCAAAACCATCAGATGGGGTTAATGTACAATTAATACTAACTGTTATTGAGGATTTGAAAAAAAGTAAAATTGAAAATGTTATGTTGGGCGTCACATCTGATAATGCAAAAGACTCTTATCAGTTTAAAAGAAAAGAATCACAAAAGCTTCCAATGCTTGAAAAATTATAGATATGAGATTACAACAGCAAAAAAAATTTATAACAAAAGATGATAATCTTCTTCCCTTGGTTAATATAATATTTTTATTACTGATATTTTTTATGATTGCGGGCGTAATACAAAAACAAAAAGAACTATATGACGTACAGCTAGCATCTGCAACTATTGATGAATATGTAGAAAAAGAGATGCATACTTTATTTATTGATAATGATAGATCTTTAGTTCTAAATGACAAAGCTGTTCCTTCCTCTAATTTGTCTTCAGAGCTTAAAAAATTAGGAGAGGAAAAGAATTTAATTGTTGCAGCTGACAGTAAACTGCTGACTAAAGATTTAAATAAAATTTTGCTAATTTTAAGTAAAAATAAAATTGAAAATATAACCTTAATGATGAATAAAAATGATTAATGAGGATAGTTTAAATAAATATATTTTTGTAGCTTTCTTGTTACATTCGCTATTTCTTGTAACTTTTTCAATTGGTAAAACTATTGAAGATATTACAACTATCGGTGAAACAGGTATGAATGTTCAGATGATTGTTTTACAAAAAAGTGATGAGGTTTATGATCAAAGCATTTCTGAAGAAGAACGCAATATAACCGAAGATTCAAAAAAAGATCAAGACCTTGTTATGGATGATCGCAAAGTGGGGGATAAATCTAAACTTGCTTATGATACTTATTATGGAAAAATTAGGGAGATAATAGATTCTAATAAAAGATACCCCCTGCTTTCAAGACAAAGAAGGGAAGAGGGCTCGCCAAAAGTACACTTTACTATCCTTAAAAATGGTATTGTGACTGATTTGAGTATTTCATCTTCTGGATATAGAACATTAGATAGAGAAGCTAGACGTATGATTTTAGTCTCATCTCCTTTCCCGCGAATTCCTAATTCAATGAATAAAAACTTTGTTCGATTAACTATACCAATTAATTTTAGTTTGCAAACTTACTAATCTGAATTGAACCAATTTAATTTGTCGCGTAAATTAACGACATTGCCTACTATAAAAATTGTTGGTGCTATCGGTTTTTCTTTTTCTGCAAGTTTTGGCATATTTTCTAATGTTGATACGAAAACTTTTTGATTAGATGTGGTTCCTTGTTGTACTATTGCGCAAGGCGTGCTTGATTCCATACCATGTTTTATTAATTTAGAACATATTATATCTATAGACACTAGTCCCATATAAAAAACAATTGTTTGATTTGGCTGTATTAATTTTTCCCAATTTAGATTAAGATTTCCGTCTTTTTGATGGCCAGTAACAAAAATACAAGACTGAGCATGATCTCTATGAGTAAGGGGAATACCGCTATAGGCCGAACAACCACTTGCGCTTGTAATACCTGGTACAACTTGAAAAGATATGTTTTCTTCAACTAGAGAATCTATCTCTTCGCCTCCTCTGCCAAATATAAATGGGTCTCCACCTTTTAGTCTTAAAACTCTATTACCTTCATTAGCATATTTTACCAATAGTTGATTTATCTCTTCTTGGCGCACGCTATGATGATCTCTTTCTTTACCAACATAAATTTTTTGCGCATCCCTTCTAACCAAGTCAATTATAGAAGGATGGACTAACCTATCGTACAAAACAATATCTGCTTGCTGCATTAATCTTAAGGCTCTAAAAGTTAGTAGGTCTGGATCACCAGGCCCTGCTCCAACTAAATAAACTTCCCCTTTAGATTTTTTTTGTTCATCAAATTCATCTATTGTTAAATTTAAATATTCTATTGCCTCTTTGTTTTTCCCATTTAGTATTAATTCTACAAATTTACTATTTAACATCTGTTCCCAAAAAATTCTTTTTAATTTAGAATTTTTAAGTTTTTTACGAATCGCTACTCTATTTTCTGAAATAATTTTAGCTAACTTCCCATATCCGCCAGGCACCATGGTTTCAAGTTTTGTTCTTAACATTCTAGCAAGAACTGGTGAGGAACCACCAGTTGATACAGCAACCGTTATTGGTCCGCGCTCAAGTATTGATGGAAAAATAAAATCACATATTTCAGGCTTATCTACAACATTTACTAGTATGTTGTATTTTTTTGCATCATTTGCAATTTTTTTATTTATTACCTCATCATTTGTTGCGGCAATTATAAATATATAATTACCTTTTTCTAAAATGTCTGAATTATAAGTCTCTTTTATATAAGTAACATTTTTATTTTTTAAGAATCCTTCAAGATAATCTGTAAGCTCTGGAGCAACAATAGTAACTTTTGCATTAGATTTAAGTAATAAATCTAATTTTCTTTCAGCTACTTCGCCGCCACCGACAAGTAAAATAGATTTATTATTTAATTCTATAAAAAAAGGAAAGTATTTCATTGAGATTGTTCTATACCGGCTTTTTTATACCAAAATTGTGCTTTTTCTATATCCTGAGGGACTAGCTTGCCTTCCTCATATATCATAGCCAAAGTTGTTGCTGAACCTAACAATCCTTGTTCTGCAGCTTTCGTAAACCACTCTATGCTTTTTTCAATATTTTTTTCTGTACATTCACCTTCAAAAAACATAAAAGCATAAGCATGTTGAGCTAATGGGAAACCTTGCAAAGCTGCGTCACCCATATACTTGAAAGATTTTTTTTCATCAGCAACGCACCCAAGACCGTTTTGCAACATGATAGCCATTCTATACATAGCATCTGCGTTTCCCTCTTCTGCAATTGGAGATAAAAGTTTTATGGCGTGGGCAAAATTTTTTGTCTCAAAGGCAGCAATGCCACTTTCTAACTCCATTGCTCTGTTTTCGTATTTGTCCACTTTAATCCTTGAGCAAATCGTCTAGCTTTCCATCCATATCATGCTCAACAAGATCATCAAATCCTCCTATATGATAATCTCCTATAAAAATTTGTGGCACAGATTGTCTTTTAGATTTTTCCATCATAATTTGTAATTGATCTGGATTTTCATCAACCATAATATCTTCATAAGGAATTTCTTTTTTATCAAGAAAGTTTTTTGCTCTCATGCAATATGGGCAAATTCGAGTACTATAAATAATGACTTTTTTCATTTGTAGTGCTTTATCTCTCCCTTAATATTTTTTTGAATAATTACTCCTAGAATATCATAAGAATTATCTAATAAAATCTCTGGGTACATATCATTTAAAGCAATAAGAAATTTTTTATTATCTTTTTCAATAAGTTTCCTAAACCATCTCACCCCATCGTATTCTACAAATATATAATCACCGTCTTTGCAATGTCCTGATGGATCTATAATTACAATACTATTTTTAGGGAATTCTAATTCCATAGAATCATCTGTGACTTGAAGTGCATAGGGTTCTGAAGTACCACATTCTGAATATAAACCAGTTATTTTTTTATAATCTACTTTTTCCATCAATATTATTATAAAACAATAGTCTTATATAAGAGTATCAATAATTAAAACTTTATTATAAACCATGTCTGAATAAGAATATGATATTCCTCCGACTCCTTCTCCAGAATGCCTAATTCCTCCAAATGGCATCCAATCAACCCTGAAAGTAGTTTGTTCGTTTATTAAAACAGTCTTGGCTATTAATTTTTCATAACAATACATTGCTTTGTTCAGATTATTAGTAAATACAGATGATTGAAAAGCAAATTCATTATGGTTAGCTATGCCTATAGCTTCGTCTATATCATCAAATTCAAAAATATTAACAACTGGGCCAAAAATTTCCTTCTGCACCACTTTAGAATCTAGAGGAGGATTCTTTAAAACTGTGCATGCATAAGTTGTATCTGAAAGTCTTTTACCTCCACAAACCAAAGTTGCTCCTAACTTTAATGCTTCTTGTACCAATGTATCCACGCGGTCAACCTCAGATGGACGTATAAGAGGACCAACGTCAGTTTTTACATCAGATGGATTTCCGACCTTAAGTATAAAAACTTCTTCTTTCATTAAATCAATGAATTCGCTGATAATTTTTTTATGCACAATTATATTCTGGATAGATACACAAACTTGCCCTGCGTGGTAAAAACTCCCTTTAACAATAGGTTTAATAATTTTTTTTAAATTAACACCGTTGTCTATAATTACTGGGGCAACGCCACCATGTTCTAATGCGCATTTTGCCCCGGGAGGTAGTTGTGATTTAAGTTTCCATCCAACATCTGAGCTTCCGATAAATGAAAAAAATGATATATTTTTATTTTTTACAAACTCAGCTGTGACTTCATGGTCAGCATTATTTATCATTTGGCAAAATTCTACTGGTAGGCCAGACTCAAATAAAAGTTTAATGAATTCATAACATGAATAAGGTGTTTCTAAAGATGGTTTAATTATTATTGGGCAGCCTGCTGCAATAGCAGGTCCCACCTGGTGCACAATTAAATTAAGAGGATGATTAAAGGCGCTTAGAGCTAAAACTACTCCTGCAGGGAATTCTCTTTCAATTGCCATTTTGTTCATTGACGCGGAATTTAATTCCATTGGTATCTCAGATCCCCTCCTTGATTTAATTTCATCTCTACATAACTCTAATCCATTTACAGCTCTTATAACTTCAACTCTTGCATCTTTTATAGGCTTACCTCCTTCTTTAGCAATTAATGAAGCAAAATAATTAACTTGATTTCCTAATTTTTTTACAGCCTTGTCAAAAAATTCTATTCTATGTTGTTTGGTAAAATTATCTTTTGAGTTCTTAAATGCATCTTGAGCAGCTGCAACAATATTTTTTACATCATTTTTTTTAATGCATTCTACAGACCCTATTTGAGATCTATCCCATGGTGAAAATACCTCTTTTATTATAGGTTTGTTTATTTCTACAAGAGTAAGGTTTTTTGCATTGGGCCACATATTTTATATCTCCAAACTGTTTAATTTTTTAGTTAATTTATAATTTTCTCTATAATCAATTGGTACTATAAAAAGAGTTGGTCCTTTCAGTTTTCTAATTTTCTTTAAAGTTGAAACTAATCGTGTACTTTTATTCTCAAATACATAATTCCAACCATAAGCTTTAGCCAATAACTTCCAATCAGGGTTGTTGAAATCGAGATCAGTTGTTTCTCCTAATTTAATCTTTTGTTTCCATTTGATTAAGCCATAGGATTTATCCTCCCATAAAATCGAGATAATATTAGTTGAAAAACGTTTTGCTGTTTCCATTTCATGGCTATTCATTAAAAACCCACCATCACCAGATATGCTATAAATTTTATTTTTGGTATTTAATAAATCAGCAGCAATCGCTCCAGGTAAGGCGAATCCCATCGCGCTAAAGCCATTTGGGATTATGCATGTATTGGGATGATGACACTTAAAATTTCTTGCAATCCACATCTTGTGCGCGCCAACATCAGAGATTAATAAATCTCTTTCACCCATGGATTTTCTTAAATCATAGAGAAATTTTTGTGGTTTTATTAATCCTTCGCTTTTATCTTTATTGTTTTTATTAATATCATCCTCGTTTTTTTTGCATATATTTTTATGTCGTTTGTTTTTAAATTTTTTAATATCATAATGATTTATACATTTACTTAATTTTTTTAAGGCTGTAGTTATATCTCCCACCACTTCTATCTCAGGCATATAATGCTCATCAACTTCTGCGGGTTCAAAATCTATGTGAATAATTCTTGCTTTATTGTTTTGATTCCATAACCTGGGATGATACTCGACCATATCAAAGCCAATGGTTATAACTAAGTCCGCACACATAACAGCATAATCTCCATAATCAGTTGCGCCAAGCCCTATAGTTGAAATAAATAAATTTGAATCAGTATCTATTGCTCCTTTGCCCATAAAAGTTGAAACTACTGGTATTTTTGCCTTCTCACATAATCTCCTTAATTGTGCAGAAGCGTTCTTTCTAATTACACCATTTCCTACAATCATTATTGGGGAGTTTGATTCTTGAATTAAATCAAAAACCTCTTTGATTGTTTCATCGTCTGGCACTGGTCTTTTGAGAGAGCATTGAATAGCATTGGTGCAAATTTTTTTTACTTTTAAAGGTATTTTTTTAATTTTTATTTTTGCAATATCTTCTGGTAACTCTATATGTGTTGCACCTGGTTTTTCATACATAGCAAGTCGCACTGCCTTCCTGGTAATCTCGGGAATAGTGCTAGGGTTTGTTATTGAAGTGGTCCATTTAGTTACAGGCTTAAACATTTCACAAACATCCATAATTTGATGTGACTCTTTATGTAATTTATCTGTAGCTCCTTGGCCGGTTAAAACTAAAAGCGGAGAATGATCCATGTTGGCATTTGCTACGCCTGTGAGCAGATTAGATGCGCCAGGTCCAAGAGTGCTTAAACAACAAGCTAATCTACCTGTTAGTCTTCCATATACATCAGCCATAAAAGCTGCGCTTTGCTCATGTCTGGTTAAAATAAATTTAATTTTATCTGAATTATTTAAAGAAACTAAAAAATCAGCAATTTCTTCACCTGGAACTCCGAAGATATACTCTATTCCTTCGTTTTCTAAACACTTTACAAATAAATCAGATGCTTTCATTGTTTTTTTCATCCTATAATTATCCGGTTGACCAATTTTTTATTTGCCTCATTCCAGCTATTTTGCAAGCTTGTTGCGCATAACCATAAGGAAACAAATGATATATGTATTTTCTAGTAGACTTATGTATCCCGTATTCTTTCTTAAAAGCAGTTAATAGTTTTCTTAACTCGGGAACTTTATTATTTTCTATATATTGTTTTCTAATATAATTAATTACTTCCCAGTGATTTTCTGAAAGATATATATTTTCATGCTCAGCAATATATGTGGCAAATTCTTGATTCCAGTGTTCTGGATTTCTTAAAAATCCACTTTTATCAGTCTCAAAATTTATATTATTCATGTCAATGTTCTCCATAAAAAAGGGGCTGAACGATTACTCTTTCAACCCCCCTCTGTTAAAAGATCTTATTTATCCATCATGTCGTAAATAAGTGCTCTTTTATCAATGGATGTCTATTTTTTTAACATCCTCTTTTGCTTTTTTTTGTTGCAGTTTTACAGTTAAAAGACCAGCTTTTAACTGAGCGTCTTCAACTTTGACGTTATTACCAATTGAGAAATTTGCAGTAAATTCCTCTCTGATAATACCCCTGTGAAGATATTTTTTACCATTCTTATTAGCGTTAGAGTCTTTTCCTTTTTTAGTTTCCTCTCTAGTTGATCTAATGGTTAAAATATCATTCACAATCTCTACATGTATGTCATCTTTGTTAAAACCAGGTAGTGCTACTTCAATATTAAAAGCATGCTCTCCTGTTTGAATAACATTGTAGTGACATCTACTATTTTCAAAAACATTTAAATCATGAGGATCTCTAAAGTGATTGAAAAAATCATCCATGTGCGTAGATATTGGTCTTAAATTATCAAATATTGATAGTGTTTTCATAAATAACTACCTCCATCTCTGTAATGATTGTCTCTGTTTTTGTCTAATGCAATTACTTGTTTAAATGCACAGACACACATAATTCCTGTGATTACCGTTATAACCCATGACAACCCGAATGGAACCGTCCATGTGTCTAGCACCATTGGCCACCCATTTATGGCACGTGCCAGGTGTAAAACTGAAACCAATCCAAATATTATTCCAGAAACGGTTAAATATACTTCTCTTATCATGCTTGCCTCCTCTACCCAAATGGGTAGGTAATAAGCCTCTTATTTACAGAATATAAACACAAAGATTCCTAATCGTTGATTTCCATCAACTATATGTAGAATTGATTTGAAACAATATTATCTTTTTGATTCGAAGAATTTTTTAAGTAAAATCGAGGATTCTTCCATCATTATACCTTGTGAAACTTCTGGCTTATGATGACAAGAAGAAGATTCAAATATTTTTGGACCGTTTAAAACACCGCCACTTTTTTTATCTTCAGCTGCAAAGAAAATTCTATCTAGTCTTGCAATACTAATTGCATGCGCACACATTGGACAAGGCTCTAGACTAATATACATGTCACAACCAACTAACCTTTCATTGTTAATAATTTTATTAGCTTTCTGTATAGCTAAAATTTCCGCATGTCCTATTGAAGATTTTATTTGTCTCATTTGATTTGCAAATGCTGCCAACACTTCGTTATTGCGCCTTTGCACAATAACAGCTCCTACAGGAACCTCGTCATTATTATATGCCGTTTGAGCTAACTCTAAAGCTAAACTCATAAATAGTTGTGTGTTATCGATGATTTTTATAGAGTTCATTTATAAAGTTTCAATGAATTTTACAGGTTGTCCAATCGGCGATATAAGCTCATCTTCTCTCATAACTTGATGACCTCTTATAATAGTTGCAACTGGCCAACCCACTACATCCATTCCATCAAATGGAGTCCATCCGGCTTTTGATTTTTGCTGACTATTAGATATAGTATTTGGTTTTTTTAAATCTACTATAGTAAAATCTGCATCATACCCTTTCGCAATTCTACCTTTATTGTGTATCTTATGAATTCTCTCTGGTCCATGTGACCAAAGATCGACAAGTTTTTGTAGCGAAAGCTTACCATTGTTTACATGGTTTAACATGATAGGAACAAGAGTTTGCACACCAGGAGTGCCACTAGGTGAATTAGGATATACTTGTGCTTTTTCTTCAATAGTATGTGGAGCGTGATCTGATGCCAAAATATCTACCACTCCATTATTAAGTGCTTCCCATAATGCATTTTGATGATGTAGTTCTCTTATAGGCGGATTTTGTTGTGCATGTGTTCCAAGTTTTTCATAACAATCAGGGGCATGAAGAGTTAGATGATTTGCTAATAACTCTACACTTGCTATGTCCTTATTATTTTTTAAAAATTCCATCTCTTCAGCTGTTGTAATATGTAAGATATGAACTCTTCTAGAGTATTTTTTTGCAATATTTACAACGCGTTTAGTTGCAGATAAACAGCTTTCAGGTGAGCGCCATTTGCAGTGTAAAGCTACATCTTTTTTATCTCCTAGAATATTCTTTCTATTCTCTTTCATTATAAATTGATCTTCTGCGTGAACAGCTACTACTCTTTGGCCATTAGATATTACAGATTCTATTTCTTCATCAGTAGCAGTCAAAAGCTCTCCTGTGCTTGCTCCTACAAAAATTTTTATTCCACATATACCAATATCTTGTTCCCACTTATCTAGGTTTGGTCCTGTCTTACCGGTTCCGCCAAGATAAAATGCATAATCAGTCCAAGGAGCACGACTCGCTCTGTTCAATTTATCTTTAATTGTCTCAGGGTTTATTGTTAATGGGTTTGTGTTAGGCATTTCAAATATTGCTGTTACGCCACCTGCTGCTGCTGCCATCATTCCTGTCTCTAAATTTTCTTTATCCTCTAAGCCGGGCTCTCTAAAATGTACCTGGGTATCGATAACTCCTGGTAAAATATGTAAGCCTTTACAATCTATGACGTTGTCTGCACAACAATCTGTGCTACAAGATGAGAAATCACCTATAGTTTCTATTTTTTCACCTTTGATACCAATATCTACATTAACAATTTTATCTGGAAGAACAACGGTTCCACCTTTTAAAAGTAAATCATATTGAATTTTTTCGGCCATATCTAATATTAACAATATCAAGAGATAAATTCTCTATTAATAAAAACTTGATTTTCACCTACAAGTTGATAAATTGGCCGTATGCAAAAATTTTTCGACACAGTTGGTATAGCTTTATCTGGAACATGTCTAATTCATTGTTTGTTTGTACCAATTTCGTTGATTTTAGTACCATTGCTTGGCATAACAATCACCAACGAACATACAGTTCATGAGGTATTTCTTTCTGTAATTTTACCAGCCGCTCTTATAGCCATCACCATGGGTTGTAGGAAGCATAAAGACTATAATGTATTTTTTATGGCAGGAGTTGGGATTTTAGTGCTTTTCTCTGCTGTTATATATCATGACTCTCTAGGTGATATTTGGGTAAGAGTGCTAAGTGCAATTGGTAGTTCGATTTTAATTTTTAGCCATATTAGAAACTATGTATTGTGTCATAAAGATGGCTGCAATCATTAGAAAAATAATTAAATTTTAAAGACTATCTAAGTTTTTACGGGCTAATGAAAATTCTGAATCTATCTCTAATGCTTTGTTAAACATTTTTGCAGCATTTGTATCATCATCTAACCCTTTATAAGCAACACCTAAACTATTAAATACTTCTTTTGAAGTTAAATCCATTTGTAATAATTCTTCCAAATGTTGTAATGCTTCTTTATATTTTTTATTTTTTATTAAATAGTTAGACATGTTTAATCTTGGATATATTTCTTGGGGCACTAAATCAATTAATTTTTTATAATGATATTCTGCTTCTGGATTATTCATGTTGCTAAAAAGATTAGCTAAATTATTATGAACTGCAGATATATCATTGTCTACTTCAAGGGCTTTATTATAATTTTCAATTGCTTTATCAACTTCATCTAAGTCTGTATAAATAATTCCTAGTGAATAATATGATTGCAATAATTTTTTATCAATCTTCAAAGATTTTTTTATAGCTTTTATAGCGCCCTGATTATCTCCCATCGTATGTAATAAACTTCCATAATTACTTAGGAAAATAGCTTGGGTAGGCGCTGCATCAATTGCTGTTTCTATATGTTTTTTTGCTTCTGGGAAATTTCCTTCAGCCATAAAAATTAATGAAATTAAATGATGCGCATTTGGCTCAGATTTATCAACTTTCAATATTTTCTTATATATTTCTTTTGCTTTATCAAATTGATTATTTTTTTGTAAATCCATTGCTTCCGCAAAAGCTTGTTTTATTAAAAAATCACTCATTATTTTATCTCACTTTTTATCTCTTTAAGTACTGTATCCCAATCATTATGTATTGGCTGTCTAAATAATTTCATGGATGGGTACCAAGGTGTTGTATCTGAAAAATTTAAATCCCATCTCCATCCAGGAACTGCTGGTAACATAACTAATACCTTCTTATTCATTGCTCCAGCAATGTGGGCAACTACTGTATCAACTGAAATTACTAAATCAACATTTTGAATAATATTAGCAGTATCTATAAAATCATTAATATTAGGAGAAACGTCAATAATACTTTTATCTGTCTCACCAGAAAAATAATCTAGCGAAATTACATTATGTTTTTTCTTATCAAAGAAACCATTAAATTTTTTTAATTCAATACTCCTGGTTCTTTCATCCCCTGTTTCTTTTCTAGTTTGGGTAAGCAAACCTATATTAATTTTGTTTGCATCAAGAAAATCCAAGGGTTTATTTTTCACAGAAATATATGGAAAATTTTGTATATTCATTTTTGGCTCCCACTCTAATATCCTTGGTATTGATAACAAATATACATAAAAATCATAATCAGGAATTTGATCATCAAAACTGTACACTTCATCAACTCCTTGTTGATTTTTTAATAAACAATTTAACTCTTCTTGAGCAATAACGATAATTTTAGCCCCTTCATCACTTAAAATTTTTGTAAATCTTATAAATTGAATTGAATCACCAAACCCTTGTTCGCACACTACGAGTAATCTTTTCCCATCTAAGGCTTCGCCATTCCACTGAGGCTTATCAAATTTATGTTTATAGTGTTTGCTATCAAGTTTTAACCTCCATTCATATTCTTTCCAACCTTTGTCATATTCTCCTGTTAATAAATAACACATTCCTAAATTAACATGTGCAGTAACATAATCTGGGTATGCATCAATACATGAAAGGTATAGCTCTTTAGCTTGATTAAAATGTTTTAATTCTTCTTGTACGATTCCCGACATAAGCAATGCTCCTAAATGATCTTTGCTTATGTCCAGGCATTTTTGAAAATGATTAAGTGATTTTTTAAAGTCTTCCATTTGTCTATAAGCCTCAGCAAGATAAAAATGTACCTGTGATGCTTCTGGGTCTAATTTAATAGCAGACAAAAAAGCATCAATAGCATTTGGATAGTTTTGTATGGAGCTATAAGCACAACCAAGAGATGCGTAAAAACCAAGATTATTAGGCTTTACCTTAATTGCTTTTTTGATATATTCTATGCTTTCATCGAATTTCTTCTCTCTCATCCTTAAGCACCCAATTATATGGTTGGCATCGGGATTATTTGAATTTCTCAAAACTTGCTGACATAAGTGCTCTGCCTCATCAAATTTGTTTTGACTTAGGGCATTAATTGCTTTCGTTATATCTTCGTTTTGTATTTTTTCTGTATCAGTCATATAATAATTCCAGTAATTAATAAATATTAACGCATGAAACAGTTTTTTACTAAGATAAATGTTGAATCTCAACCAGGAAAGCTCATTGAGTTAACTCGCAATGTAAGTGAGTTAATTAATAATAAGGATATATCAAATGGTTTGATTACGTTATATATAAAACATACAAGCGCATCATTGTTAATACAAGAAAATGCAGATCCTGATGTGTTATATGATTTAGAGAATTTTTTTAATAATATTGCGCCACAAGACTTAAGTTTATATAAGCACCAAACTGAGGGTAAAGACGATATGCCGGCACATATAAAATCTGCGCTTACTTCTACGCACTTATCTATCCCATTAAAAGACAAAGCATTAATGCTTGGAACTTGGCAAGGAATATTTTTATTTGAACACCGTAATCGGTCTCATACTAGAACAATAGAGATACACATTATTGGTGAATAACTAGAGGGCTAATTGCCCTCTAGATATATTTATTGACTTAAGGTTGGTAACTAAAATTACCTGATAAACCAACTCGTGCTGGTTTCGTGTTCCAATCTAAACTGTGGTCATCGTATGATTGGCTACTTGTTACATTAACATCAACTCCACCACAACCTGGGTTTACCTCAAGTGGGTGATGAGCACAATGTGCAATTTTACCGTCAGCGTCTGCAACGCCACTCATTTCCCAGCCACCAGCATCTGCAACTTTGAGGAACTTGTCTTTACCATCAATTGAGCATTCAATTTTAGCTCTCTTTACTCCAACTAAGTTTGAAACTAAACCAGCTATTACTCCTAGATGACCGCCTCCTTGACCGCCCCACAATTTTTCAATTGCAGCAGCTTGTTCATCAGATGCGCTCTCATCAATATATAATGCTAGCGAACAATTTCCATCAGTTAGATTCTCAGTACTTGCTTGAAGAAAAGCTGAGACATTTACTCCGTCTAATTTAACATCATCACAATGCCCTTCTTTAATCTCCCATATTAACATTGCATGACATGGTCCCATGCTTGCAGGTTGTAAAAAGATACAAGGACAAAGTACATCGCAGTTACAAGATTCTGCATAATTTCCTGAAACTTTCCAATCCATAATTTAACCCCTAATTAATTAGTTGAATATTTAATATACCATTTTGAAGAATAATAGCTATGGTTTTAGGCAATATTAGAAAATACTAAAATACATCTCAGTAGAATGATTAAATAACTTTGTGATATATTATTTATGGGGTGAGAGATGAAGAAAAGATTCTTTATGCATGAGCATGTCTTGTCTTCTTCAAACGGGACAACAAAATTAGAAAAAGATTTTAAATGGTACGAATCAAGCGTTCCTTGCAGATCTTCGTGTCCTGCTGATACAGACATACCATCCTATCTTGAAGCAATCTATAAAAAAGATTTTAATAAAGCTTATCAAATAAATTTAGAAGATAATATTTTCCCAGAGATTTTAGGTCGTGTCTGCTCAAGGCCCTGTGAAGATAGTTGCAGGCACTCTAAAGACAATAATGGTGAGTCAGTTGCAATTTGTTATGCAAAAAGATCTTCTGGGGATTTTAAATCTAAAAAATTTAAGGTCCAACCATATGCGCCAAGCTCAAAGAAAAAAATTGCAATAATTGGATCGGGTATTGCTGGTTTAGCATGTGCTAGAGAATTGAAAAGGTTTGGGCATAATATAGAGATATTCGAAAAACATAAATCCCCAGGTGGAATGCTAAATCAAGGTATCCCTATTTTTAGGTTACCAAGAAACATAATTGATAAAGAAGTTAAACAAATTACTGACATGGGAATTAAGATCCATTGTAGGCACTCTATAGAAACGCAAGAAGAGCTCAATCATCTATCTAAAAATTTTGATGCTGTAGTTTTAGCTATGGGCACCCTAAAACCAAATAAAATTGATAATAATTTTAGTGCATGCAATAGTGTTGAAAACGGGCTAGATTTTTTGCTAAGAGTAAATGAATATAAGTCTAAAATTGTTGGTAAGGATGTTGTGATTATTGGTGGCGGCTATACCTCAATGGATTGTTCTCGAGTAGCACTAAGATTAGGTGCTAGGACTGTTAGAACATTTTATCGAAGAAATTTAGGCGATTTAGTCATATTGCCAGGAGAATTAGAGGAATTAGAAAATGAAAAGGGTAAAATGTTTTTTAATGCCAGACCTTTAAAGTTAATTATAAAAAATGGCCACTTAGCGGGTCTTGAATTAATTAAAACTAAGATTAACAAAAAAAATAAACTAGCCGATATAAAAAATTCAAGATTTACAATAAGAACTGATCATATAATTCTTGCAATTGGCCAAACACAAGATTTTAAGTCAATTAATAAAATAAAAAACTATAAAACAAAAATAAATAAATCAATTTCTGATTTCAAGCTTGAAAAAAATATTTTTACAGCTGGGGATTATGCATTAGGAGCAACTACATTAATAGACGCTATAGCACATGCTAAAAATTCAGCAAAAATGATTGATAAATATCTAATGAAAAGAACAATTCATAAAAATTTTATAGCCATAAAAAATGTTAAAACTACAAACCGTGATTTACAAATGAATTATATACCGATAAATAAAATGCCGACCTTAAAATTTAATGCTAGAAACAATAATAATGAAGTAGAAATTGGTTATAAGAAAAATCAATCCATGCATGAGTCATCGAGATGTTACTTATGTCACTATAAATTTGAAATTAATAATAGCTTGTGTGTGTTATGTGATGAATGCTTATTAGTTAAACCAGTTAAAGATTGTATAGTTGAAGTAAAAAATACTATAACTAATATTGAAGGAGATATTGAATATACTCCTATCACTCCTAATAAAACTAGTGGTGTATATCATGGAAAATTATATATAGATCACAAAAAATGTATTAGGTGTGGAGAATGTGAAAAAGCTTGTCCTACAAATGCAATATCAATTCAAAAAATAGAGAGGGTTATAAATGCGACAGCCTAAATTTAAAACTATCAATGTAACTTGCCCTCATGATTGCCCTGATACGTGTTCATTAAAAGTTACTGTTGATTCTGCATTAAAAAAAGCAATAAATCTTAAAGGTGATGAAACTCATCCAATAACAAAAGGTTTTTTATGTAATAAGGTCAATCACTATTTAGATTTAGTCTATAACGAAAATAGAGTTCTATACCCTCATATAAGGATTGGACCTAAAGGTAAAAAAGGTAAGTTAAAAAAAGTAAGTTGGGATTACGCATTAAAGCTAATTGCTAAAAATCTAAAGGGAATTGAAAAGAAATATGGCGGAGATGCTATACAACCATATAGTTATTCTGGAACACTTGGCATGCTTGGTTATTGGGGTATGTCTGAGAGATTTTGGAATAAAATGGGTGCAGCTAGATTGGGCAGAACTATATGTATTGCAGCTGCTTCTACAGCAGGTATATATACTTATGGCGCTGCATGCGGTCCTGCAATAGATGAGGTGCCAAACAATGACTTAATTATTCTGTGGGGAACAAATATTGTATCAACTCATGTTCATATGGTTCCGTTTGTTGAAGAAGCAAAGAAAAAAGGTGCAAAAATAATTTGTATAGATCCAAGAGAAACCAGAACCTCAGCTTTATGTGATTGGCACATACAGCCTAAACCAGGAACTGATGCAGCTCTAGCGTTGGGCATGATGTATATAATTGTTAAAAAGAAAAAACATGATTTGGCTTTTTTAAAAAAATATACAAGTGGTTACGAAGGATTTTTAAAAAATGTTTTGCCTAAATATACACCTGAAAAGGTATCAAAGATCACTGGAATTAAAAAAGATGTAATTGAAAAACTAGCAATTGAATATGCATCATCTAAAAAAACATATATTAGACCTAATTATGGGTTAAATAGACATCGTAATGGCGGAATGATGGTTAGATCAATTATGTTATTACCTGCAATAACTGGCGCATGGAGAAATAAAAGCTCTGGTGTATTTGTTGGATCAATAGAAGAGATGTGGAATGTTGATTTAAATAAACTTCAAACACCTGAACTCTTAAATGGTAAAACACCAAGAAGTATAAATATGATACAAATTGGAAGAGCATTAAATGATAAAAAATTAGACCCACCAATTAAAAGTTTATTTGTCTGGAATTCAGATGTTGCAAATTGTGCCCCAGATACTTTAAGTGTTAGAAAAGGATTAAAGAGACAAGATTTGTTTACAGTCGTGCATGAAACATTTTGGACAGATAGCTGTGATTATGCTGACGTTGTTTTACCTGCTGATACTGCACTTGAACATCTAGATTTAAATGCACCTTATGGCCATTATTATTTCAGTCTTTCACAACCTGCAATAAAACCTCTTGGAGAAAGCAAGTCTAATCAAGATTTATTTAGAGAGCTTGCAAAATATATGGGCTATAAAGAAACATGTTTCAAACAATCTGATGAAAGTATGATTAAAAATATGATAGATGCAAAACATAACCCACTTTTCACAGGGATAACATACGAGAAATTAAAAAAGAATGGTTGGATGAAAGGTGATGTAAATAATAATAAAAGAAATTATTTAAAAAATGGATGGCCAACCAAAGACGGTAAAATTCAAATTTATTCTGAAGATACAGAAAAATTAGGTTTAGGAGCATATCCCAACCATATAGAAGAATTTAAAGATAGAAATCTTAAGAAAAAATATCCTATACAAATATTAAGTCCGGCTACACACCAGTTTATCGGTAACTCTTTTGTACCGGTTGAGAGATTAAGAAATATGGCATCACGCCCAACAATTGAGATGTCAAAAAAGGATGCTGATAAGAGAAGAATAAAAGATGGTGACTTATGTCGTATATACAATGATGTTGGTGAGACTTATGCTAACGCCATCATTATGGATTCTATGTTGGAAGGAGTAGCTTCAACCCAAAAACAATATAAAGGATCGCTTGTGAAAAACGGTGTAAATGCCAATGCCTTAAATACTCAAGATGTGACTGACATGGGTGATGGTCCTATCTTCTACACCGTTCTAGCTCAAATCAAGAAAGCTTGATTAATGGAGATCAAATATACTAATTCTAAACATACCCATGGTACTCAAACCTTTGATAATGGTGATTCATACACAGGTCAATTTAAAGATGATAAAAAACATGGAAAAGGTATTTTAACATCACTCAATGGAAGGACATATGATGGTTGCTGGGAGAATGATATTCCCCATGGACCTGGAGTAGCGACATTTCCCAATGGCAAAACTTATACTGGAGAATATAAACATGGAAGGCCTTTTGGACAAGGTATGTGGGCCTATAAAACCGGTGAAACCTATAGTGGCGTTTGGGAAAAAGGGCAGTTTGTTAATGAAAAAAATAAGAGAGATAATCTAGAATATAAAATTATTGGATACATAATAAATGTAATTGTTTATGGTTTTATATTTTTGGGAATTACAATCTGGGTTTTGGTTTTTTTAAAAATTATATAAAATCATTGATTTTTTACCTGCCAAATGACTAAAATATACTGAGAGGGGTAGAATGTGTAAAAAATATTATTTTGTCGTGTGGGCACTATTTGTGTCTCCTGTGTTTGCTGGAGGAGTTGTCGATCAAGTTGCTAACTCTGCTTTACCCTATGTAGATTCAACAATAGAGAATTGGGCTAAACAAAATATGCCTAATTTAAAATTAATAGAAATTGAGACTCGCTTAAGAAATTATTCTAAAGCAGATTATAGAATTATAGGTCTGCTAGAACTTCAAAATAATGGCAATGAGTCATACTTATCTCAATTCTCATTATCTAGTTATGATAGTAGAGAAACACTTAATTTAGGGTTAGTTTGGAGAAAACTGAATAATTCAAAAACTCTCATTTATGGTGGAAATATATTTTATGATAGAGAGCTAAATACAGATCATTCGCGAATTGGTCTAGGATTAGAATTAAAATCTTCAGTTTATGATGTAAATTTTAATCTTTATGAAGCTTTATCAGATAAAGACACGGTTGACGGTGCATTAGAAGAAGCTGCAGATGGTTATGATTTAGAGGCAGCAGTTTATTTGCCCTATCTACCTTGGGCAAAAGCTTATTATAAAGTATATGAGTGGGATTCAAGTATATATGATATCAAACATGGTGAAGTGTTAAGTTTGCATCTTCAGCCAACCGGAAGATTTACAATAGAATTAGGGATACACGATGATAATACAATGTCTAATGACCGTGAATTTGTCAAATTAAATTATATTGTCTGTTGTAATAATGAAACTACAAATCAAAGTTTTGTGTTCATGTCTCCACAGGCATATTCATATCGATCTGTTGAGCAAAGGTTTTATGAAAAAGTAAGAAGAGAAAATAATATGGTTAAAGGAGTAAAAGGAGCTGTTGTTATGGGAAGAGGATCGTAATGAAAAAATTATTAATAATTTTAACTCTTGTGATTATTTATCCTATGGTATCGTATGGGGCAGCAGCAACTCCTAGTTCGTATAAACCCACAGTAACAAAAGTTGAGTTATGTTCTTCATCTTCTTGCTCAGACCCAGTTGTTCTTGGAACTGGAACGAAAGAATTTGATATAGCGTCTAAGGCTGTTGGAGCAGATGTTGGTACTTATTTAAATAATTTTACTTTAACATTGGGTAGAACTTATACTCATGTTAGATCAACAATTTCAAGCACTTTTAAAATAACAGGCACTGTTGATGTTAGTGGAACGACATGTAATACAGTTGCATCACCAAGTGTGGCAGCATCAAATGCTACAACAACAGCAAAAACTGCGCCGAGTGGTACTTTAGCTGAGATGGAATGGACTATTCCTGATACTAATGGTGGAGGTGATTATTCAGACTTAACCGCTACATTTGCTGCGAATGGAACTTCAAAAACAGATGGAGCATCAACTTTTACATTCACTGTAGCTATGGCAGTCCCTTATACACCTAAAGCAACAGATGTCCCAAAAATACTAATAAAGTTTGATGTTGCTAACACGTTAGTCGCAACTACAGGTGGAGGGAATTGTATTATATACCTTGAGCCACCAGTTCAAACAGTAACTATTTCAAAATAATTTTGATTAAATTATGTAAATATTTCTTTTAAAGAGAGAGTGGTCTGCTTAAAGCGGTAATTAATATCTCTTGATTTGTATATACTAAATAAAAATATATTAACACTCCTAATGCGCCGAAGACTTTCTTGTTAATTATTTTATCTAATCTCGTAAATACACCTATGCATTGACCAATGTTATACGCAAAATAACCTACTGATGCAAAAAAAACAAAACCTATAATTCCTAATATCATATTTTACCTTAGCTATTTTTTTATTCTAAAACAACTCTAATTTCCCTTTCTACAGATCCGCAATCATCTCCATTATTACCAACAAAATTTAACAATTGACCCATGGGAGTTATTGCGTCAACTGCTCGATCAAATAAGTAACCTACGCCTGTATTAAATATAAAATTGTCTGTTGTTAAACCATCATCATTAACCAGGCCTTCTTCCCCTGTCAGCTTGCCAGCTTTACATAAAACATTTATTGATGAACATTCTGTTATAAAAGTAACCTTGTTAGGGGATAGGGTTTCAAGTTTTGTTGAAGATGAATTTATGCTACAAACTGCATCCACAGGCTGATTATTTTTATCAACTGTAACTAAATCAATTTCCATTGGGATTTTAGTTGGTTGCGTTATAGCACAAGAACTTAATAAAAACGCTAAACAAAATATAAATTTTTTCATTGTTTAGGTAGATTGCAAATTAGCTAAAACCTCATCCATGGTTTTTTTTGCATCCCCAAATAACATTTTAGTATTATCTTTGAAAAAAAGTGGGTTTTGTACACCTGCATAACCAGTTGACATGCTTCTTTTTAGAACTACAGATGTTTTTCCCTTCCAACATTCCAAAACAGGCATTCCAGCTATTGGACTATTTGGGTCTTCCTGAGCAGAAGGATTCACAATGTCGTTTGCGCCAATAATAATAGAAACATCTACATTATTGAAATCATCATTAATTTCATCCATTTCAAAAACTATATCGTACGGAACTCTAGCTTCAGCTAATAACACATTCATATGGCCTGGCATTCTACCAGCCACTGGATGAATTGCAAAAGTTACATTAATATTTTTTTCTTTTAAAAATTTAGCCATATCATTAACAATGTGTTGAGCTTGCGAAACTGCCATGCCATAACCTGGTATTATTATAACTTTTTTTGACGATAATAATAGATTGCTTAGGTCTTCAGCTGTAATTGATACAACTTCACCTTGATCAGAATCATTACCTACCACAGTTGTTGTCGTTTCTGTTCCAAATCCTCCTGCAATTACGGAAATAAAACTTCTATTCATTGCTTTACACATAATATAGCTTAAAATCGCACCACTACTTCCTACTAGAGCTCCAACAACAATCAATAAGTCATTACTTAACATAAAGCCTGTGGCAGAAGCTGCCCACCCAGAGTATGAATTTAACATCGAAACAACAACTGGCATATCTGCTCCGCCAATTGCCATGACAAGATGGGCGCCAAATATTAAAGCTAAAAATGTCATAAGTGCTAATAAAATTAATCTGTCATCGATTGTTGAATAAATTGAAAAGAAGTGACCTAAAACAAAAATTAATATAACCACAATTAAGTTTAACCAATGCCTTGCTGGAAGTAATAAAGGGTTGCCGCTAATTATTCCGCTTAGCTTTCCAAAAGCTATAAGCGACCCTGAGAAAGTTATGGCTCCAATAAATACTCCTACATAAATTTCTATATTGTGTATAGCCTTTTCAACTCCAAATAATTGAATAGTTTCATCAAAGAAGTTTACGTATCCAACTAAAACTGCTGCTAGACCAACTAAACTATGTAATACAGCAACCAGCTCTGGCATTTGCGTCATTTGAATTGTTTTTGCTAAATAAAGACCAATACTGCCCCCAATAAACATAAGGCTAATAATTAATAAGTAGTTTGTTGTTACATATGGACCAAGTAATGTAGCAATAATTGCTATTGCCATACCTAACATCCCATACATATTCCCTTTTCGAGAAGATTCCTGATGACTTAACCCGCCAAGCGTTAGTATAAAAAGAACGGTAGCTCCAATATACAATGCTCTAACTAATTCTACTTCTATAAACATTATTTTCTAAACATCTCCAACATCCTTTTTGTAACAGCAAACCCACCAAAAATATTTATACTAGCAATTAATATTGCAATAGACGCAAGAATAATCGAAAGCGTGCTATCAGAAGAGATTTGGGTTAAAGCACCTATAATAATTATACTGCTCACAGCATTTGTAACTGACATTAAGGGAGTGTGTAATGATGCTGTTACATTCCACACAACCATATAACCTATAAAACAGGAGAGCACAAAGACTGTAAAATGATTCATAAATGATGAAGGGGCAACAGACCCAAGAGCAATTAATAAAAACATCGTAATTAAAAAGCCAATTATAGGAAATTTTGGTTTATTTTTAGTAGCTGCCACTTTAACAGTAGCGTTTTTTTCTATATCTTTTTTTATAGACGTTGCAGAAACTGAAACTGGTGGAGGTGGATAAGTAATTTCTCCATCTTTTATTACTGTCATTCCTCTTATAACCTCATCTTCCATATTAATATGGATATTTCCATCTTTCTTCGGTGTTAAATCACTTATGACATGATATAAATTTGTTGCATAAAGTTGACTTGATTGTGCCGGTAGACGAGAAGGTAAATCGCTAAAACCTATAATGGTAATTCCATTATGGTTTATAATTTTATCTTTTTGAGTATAAGCACAATTACCACCTTGGCTAGAAGCTAAATCAACAATAACACTACCTGGTTTCATCTCCTCAATCATGTCTTCGGTTATGAGTTTTGGTGCTGGTTTTCCTGGGATTAAAGCTGTGGTAATAATAATATCAACTTCTTTACATTGATTTTTAAAAAGAGCTAGCTCGGCTTTAATAAACTCCTCGCTCATCTCTTTAGCATAGCCGTCAGTTGCTGAACCATCTTCTTTTATGTCAACTGTTAGGAATTCAGCATTTAAACTTTCTACTTGTTCTTTAACTTCAGGTCTTGTATCAAATGCTCTCACTATTGCTCCTAGGCTTGTAGCAGTCCCAATTGAAGATAAACCTGCTACACCCGCTCCTATTATTAATATTTTAGCTGGAGGTATTTTCCCTGCTGCAGTAATTTGTCCACCAAAAAATCTACCAAATTTATAAGAGGCCTCAATAACAGCTCTTGATCCTGCTACATTAGCCATTGAGCTCAACGCATCCATTTTTTGTGCACGAGATATTCGTGGGACAGAATCCATTGATAATATATTTACATTATCTCTAGCAAACGATTGTAATTTTTTAGGATTTTGTGCTGGGCCAAAAAAAGATATTAATGTTTGTTTATCTTTTAAGAACCCTGTCTCATTGTCTAGTGTTTCTTTTGGGGAATTAATTTGTAATATAATATCTGATGATTCCCAAACATCTATAGATGATGGTAATATTTTAGCTCCTGAAGACTCATACATCTGGTTCGTAAAGTTTGATTTAATTCCCGCGTTAGATTCAATTTGCACAGAATACCCAAGATTAATAAGTTTCTCTACAATATTAGGAGTAACGGCTACGCGGTTTTCATTATCTTGAATCTCTTTAATAATTCCTATTAACATACGTCCTCCATTATCTTGAACATTATACTAGTTAGTTTAAATACTTTTAGCAATAGGAAATATTTTTATAAATATTCCTATATTTATAATTTTCTTTGGATAATATCAAAAATTAGTCCATTTAAGGGATTTTTGCTGTTTGAGAATAAACTTGAATTAGCTGTAGCATCTACAGCAAGGTTTTTACAATAATTAGTTACATCTACAGAATTTATGTAATTTAAAATATTAGCATTATTATTTTTCGTTTTAGGTTTTTTGCTAGATTTTTGAGACTTATAATCAATTAAATCATCGGTAGCTTGGAATATTAGTCCAAAATTATTTCCAAATCTTTTAGCCTGATTCCAATCCGTAATTGTATAATTGTCAGACATTATTAAAGGTGCTGTTAAACAAAACTCAAACAATTTTGCTGTTTTTAGTTTATGAATCTCAATAAGCTTCTTTTTTGATAATTTTTTATTCTCATAAAATAAATCTAGAGCTTGTCCTCCCGCTAATCCTTGAAAACCTGATATTTGTGATAGATTTGAAATTAACTTTAGTTTTATTTTATAATTATTATGTGTTCTCTTGTCTGAAATAATTTCAAAAGCAAGAGTTAATAAACTGTTGCCAGCTAATATAGCAATTCCTTCGCCAAATTTTTTATGGGTTGTGGGTTTACCTCTTCGTAGTTCGTCATTATCCATTGAAGGTAAGTCGTCATGAATTAAAGAATAGGCATGGACCAGTTCAACTGCTAAAGCTAATCTCATATAATTATTTTTTTTTAATTTAAGTATTTTAGAAAATTCTTTGACTAGAAAAGGTCGTATTCTTTTGCCTCCATTAATAACGCCATAGTTCATTGCTTTCCAAATCAAAGATCCGTTTTTATGACTAAGTAAATTTTTTTTAGCATACAAATTAAAATCTTTTGTAAAATTATTTAAGCGCGAAATTATGTTCATAGTAAATTAGTATCTGATAATATATCGATATTGATTTTATCATAGTTTTAAATATTATATTCCCACAAATTAAGCTATGATGATGTAATGTCTGAAAGGAAACTAATAGATGCGCGAAACGCAGCATGTCCTGGTCCCATGATGGAGCTTATCGCTATGTTAAAACTTTTAGAGGTGGGAGATGAAGTTGAATTATTATCAACTGACCCCGGAACAGCATCAGATGTTCCAACATGGTGTGAAAAGGTTGGACATAAATTAATTAGTAAGACAAAGGTTGATGATCACTGGATTTTGGTGGTTAGTAAAGCAAAATAAATATTGTAAGGGGTAAAAAATGAAAAAAATTATTGTAATAGGCGGTGGCATGGCCGGCTCTATAGTAGCAAATGGCCTAGCTAGAAAACTTAATAAAGAACTTAACAATGGTTTGGTTAATATAACCGTAATATCTGCAACAGATAAACACTTATATCAACCAGGTTTACTGTACCTTGCTTTTGGTAGAGTAAGGGAAAATGAATTGGTAAGAGATCAACGTAGTATTTTGGATAAGCGTATTGAATTTCATGTCGATCCAGCTATAAATATTGATACTAAAACTAAAACAGTTACTACTAAGTCTGGAAAAATTTTTGAAGGCAATTATTTAGTAATAGCTACAGGCTCTAGGCTTGTTCCAGAAACTATTCCAGGACTTGCTGAAGGTGCTCATAACTTCTATTCTGTTGATGGCGCAAGAAAATTACGTGATGCTTTAAAAACATTTGAAGGTGGTAAAATTGTCATTAATGTCAATGCTCCGCATAAATGTCCAGTAGCACCTATAGAAATAACTTGTATGTTGCATGACTTTCTTACTGAAAAAGGAGTTATGGAAAAATCAGAAATCACCTATACGTATCCTGTAGGAAGATTACATGCAATGGAGCCAGTTGCAAATTGGGCAGTGCCTGAATTTGAAAAACTAGGAATAAAGAGTGAGACACTATTCAACACTAAAGAGGTTAATGTTGATAAAAAAACTATAACATCTGAAGAGGGTGTTACCTTAAATTATGATCTTCTGATAACAATTCCTCCACATAAAGGACAACAAGTGGTTGAGGATTCTGTGCCAGACGCAAAAGGTGGGTGGTGTCCTACAGATAAGAAAAAATTATATTTAGAAGGTACAACTGATGTGTTTATTTGTGGTGACACAACAAATATACCAATTAGTAAAGCAGGGAGTACTGCACATTTTGAAGCTGATACTATAGTTGATAATATCAGTTCATTAATACAAGAAGGAACTATGGCAAGAGACTATGATGGAAAAGTGTTTTGCTTTATAGAGACTGGCAAAGAAGAAGGGTCGTATGTTTGGTTTAATTATACTACTCCACCAGCGCCTGGTCTTCCTACTAAAGCAGTACATAGATTTAAATTAGCTTATAACAAAATGTATTGGTTATCAGCTAAAGGATTGTTATAGGGGGCAATTATGGAAAACTTAAAAAAAGCAGGTGAACTTGAAAGATTCATGCAGGCTGGCTCAGATGCATTAACAGATAATATTACTGAACGATTGGCAACTACAGCTGCAAATGGTTTAGAAGCTGTTGATAAATTAAATGACCCTGATATCCGTGAAGGTGTAATAAAATTATTAGACCTTATCGGTAAACTTAATAGCACAGGGGCAATTGATGAGCTTGGTAAAGTTGCAGAAAAAACTGCCAAACAAAAATGTGAAGGTGGTATTTTCTCAACAATATCTATGCTTGGAAAACCGGAGACACAAAGAAGTTTGCAGTTTTTGTTAAATGCATGCGCATGTTTACAAAAATGTAAATAAATTTTAGTATATAATAAACCATATCTAGTAAAAACAGATATGGTTTATTTTTTTGTCCTTACACGCCGCTAGAATGGATTATCTAATATAGAATATAATAGGAATATGGAAATTTATATAAACCAAAAAAAGGAAATTATAGATGAGGAAATATCTATTGATAATCTACTTTTGTTTTTTAAAATACAAAATAAATATATTGCTGTTGAAGTCAACCAGGTTATAATCCCAAAATCTGAATATGATACTTTTATTGTTAGAGATAATGATAAAATAGAAATTATAAATGCAGTTGGTGGTGGTTAAAGTGGGAAAACTTGTTTTAAATAGTAAGGAATATAGTTCTAGGTTAATTATAGGGACGGGTAAGTATAAAGATTTTAAACAAACAAAATCTGCGTTAGATGCTAGTGGGGCAGAAATGGTTACAGTGGCCATTAGAAGAGTGAACTTAGGCCAAGAGAAATCACAACCAAATCTTTTGGATTATATAGATCCTGAAAAATATACTATTTTACCAAATACAGCTGGATGTTATAACTCACAAGACGCAATTAGAACCTGTCATGTAGCTTCAGAAATATTAAATGGTGAAAAATTAGTAAAGCTTGAAGTGTTAGGCGATGAAAAAACACTGTATCCGAATGTTTCAGAAACAATTAAAGCTGCAAAGATTCTTGTGAAAGAAAATTATAAGGTTATGGTTTATACAACAGATGACCCTATTGTTGCAAAGGAGCTTGAAAATCTTGGATGTATATCTGTTATGCCGCTAGCAGCGCCTATTGGAAGCGGCCTTGGAATACAAAATAAATATAATATTTTATCTATAGTCGAAAATGCTCGTGTACCAATAATTGTTGATGCGGGTGTTGGAACTGCCTCAGATGCATCAATTGTTATGGAGCTAGGTTGTGATGGTGTTTTAATGAATACAGCTATTGCATGCGCAAAAGACCCAGTATTAATGGCATCAGCAATGAAAATGGCAGTAGAATCTGGATACTTAGCATATAAAGCTGGCAGAATACCAAAGAAAAAATATGCTTCAGCCTCTTCGCCAATAGAAGGCAATTTTTTTGAAAATGATTAGAAATACAAAACCTAAATTCTATAATAATCATAGGGCTCGATTATCAAACAAAGAAGAATTTAATAAAGCAACAAATTATCATAAGGAAATTTCCAACATTGAGAATAATAAAAGAAATATTTTAGAAATTGGGTTTGGAAATGGAAATTCAATTATTAATCTCTCAAAAAATGATGGAATAAATTGTTTTGGAATAGAGTCATACATAAATGGGGTTCGAGCTGTAGAACAATATATAAATGAAAATAATATTAATAATATTTTTATTTACAAAGGAGATGCGGTAGAAATAATAGAAACTAGTTTTCCTGATAATTTTCTAGATGAGATATTATTATTTTTTCCTGATCCATGGCCAAAAAATAAACATCATAAAAGAAGAATTATCAATCCATATACTTTAAAATTATTTTTTAGAAAAATAAAAAAAGGAGGGGTGCTTCAATTTTCAACAGACCATATTCAATATGCTCATTATGTTAAAGAGATGCTTTCACTTCATCTTCAACGAGATATATCGTTTAGTAATAACAGAAGATACAGACCTATAACAAAATATGAAAGTAAAGCTATTATAAAAAATAATATAATATTTGATATGGTTGTGAAAAATGCTTAATCAGTATGCTGATAATCTCTAGCAAAAATTATATGTATGAGGAAACCAAAAATAATTCCTGTCCAAATATGAGTTGTAACGCCTTCATACAACTCTAAAGACCAAATTGGAAAAATAAGTGTGCTAAAAAATGTAGCCCAAGCGATAGCGCCTAAATTTTCACTTTCATTATATAATTTTTTCATCTCTTTTATTTTTATTAATGGAAGAACTGCAAAGATAACTATAATACCTAACGTTGCTTTTGGTAAATTAAATAAAAGAGGCGTTGCGTATAGTAATGTCAAACTCACAATAATCATTGTAACAATTGATGCAAAACCACTATAAGCGCCACTTGCTTCATTTACGGCTGACCTTGAAAATGACCCTGATACCGGAAAACTTCCCGATATACTTGAAGAAATGTTACCTAAGCCTTGTCCTAGTAGCTCTTGATTTGTATCTATTGGAGTTGGGTCTTTATATAATTCAACACCCTTGTCATCTTTTGGTGGCTTTTTAATATAAAGTTGTTTTGCAATTGCAATTGCCTCCATAAATCCAACAAATGTAATAATGACTGTGTGAATTAACAGCATAGGCAATGAACCATTAAAAATATCAAGATTTGGTAACTTTATATCTGGTAACCCGGCAGGTATCTGACCAACTATTGGCCCTGTGTATGAAAAAGTAGATACAAACATTATCGATAAAACAACTGCAAAGAAAACAGATAGATTGCTTAACGTCATGTGTTTAGTATATTTATATTTTAGCAAATACATTAGCAAAAGCATTGATACGGATAAAATTAATGATTGAGCATTTATGTGTTGGCATAATGACAAGAGGTTTTGATAATCCAATAAGCTACTAATAGAAACTTTTGGTAGACCAAATATTTTACTAAATTGTGAAAGAGCTATTATTAAAGCAGCAGCTGATGTAAACCCAAGTAACACGTGCTCTGGTATTTTATCAAATATTTTTCCAGCTTTGGAAAGAGATAATAATACTTGAAAAAGGCCGACCGACAAAGCCAATATAACAGCGTAAGCTACATAAAGACTTGTATCACCATCAGTAAGCGATGATATAGCAACTGAAGTTAACAAGCAGACCATAGCTACAGGTCCTGTTGCTAGATATCTAGATGAACCAAATAATGCTGCAATTGCAACTGGCAAAAGCGATGCATACAATCCATAAACTGGCGGTACACTAGCTAAACTAGCATAAGCCATAGACTGTGGAATAATAATCATTGCTATGGTAATCCCAGCAATTACATCTCTACTTAAATATAATTTATCTGTTAGTACCTCTGGAAGCCAAGTACTAAAATTGAACAGCATTGTTCTAATGTTTATTAGAAAATTAATTTTTGTTACCTCTATTAATTTAAAAAAGATGATTTTTTTATTATTATAATAGTATCATATATTAGGCTTTCTGTCTTGGGGGTTAAAAATGAAGTATAGAAAATTAGGTAATACTGATTTAGATGTGAGCGTTATTTGTCTTGGGACAATGTCTTATGGTGAACAAAATAATAAAGAAGAAGCTCACGAACAATTAGATTATAGTTTATCAAAAGGTATTAATTTTATTGATACAGCAGAAATGTATGCAATACCACCTCGTGAAGAAACCTGTGGTAAAACTGAAAAAATAATTGGAACATGGATAAATAAATATAAAAATAGAGATAAATATTATATCGCAACAAAAGTAGCAGGGCCTGGAATGGATTATGTTAGAGGAGGTTCTCGCTTAAATAAAAAACAAATAATAAAAGCTGCTGAAACATCATTAAAAAGACTCCAAACAGATTATATTGACTTATACCAAGTCCACTGGCCTGAAAGAAAAAGTAATTATTTTGGAAGACTTGGCTATGAATATTCTAGCGATATGGGAGTAAATATTGAAGAAACATATTCTGCAATGGATCAACTTGTAAAGGATGGAAAGATAAGGTATATAGGTATATCAAATGAAACTCCATGGGGAGTACATGAATATCTTAAACTCTCAAAAGAGTTAAATTATGAAAAAATTGTTTCTATTCAAAACCCATATTCTTTGTTAAACAGAATTTATGAAGTTGGGCTAGCAGAAATTACTCAACACGAACAGGTTGGGTTACTAGCTTATTCTCCGTTAGGGTTTGGTGTATTGACTGGGAAATATTTAAAATCTACTCCAAATGACTCAAGGCTAGGTTTATATGGGGATTGGTTTACGCGCTATAGCAATGAAGCAACAAAAATGGCAACATCAAAATATGCAGATATTGCAAAGAAACATTCAATGACCCCTACACAACTTGCTTTAGCATTTGTTAATACGCGATTTTTTGTGACCTCTAATATAATTGGTGCAACAAAAATGGAGCAATTAAAAGAGAATATAGATACCGTTAATATAAAACTAAGCGATGAAATAATTGAAGAAATAAATAAAGTGCACGATGCAAATCCTAACCCAGCGCCATAAAATTATTTATCAATAATTGCTGTTACCACATCATATAAGTCATCATATATAGGTATTTTATATTTATTATCATTTTCAATCATTAATCCATTTCCTGTTCTTACCCCAATTGCCTTACATTTCGACAAAATCGATGCCTCAATATCTCTTGGTGAATCACCTATGGAATAACAATTTTTAAGTGAGAACTTTAAACGTCTTGAAATTTCTTCAAACATACCGGTTTTAGGTTTTCTAAATATATTTTTTTCATCAGGAGTATGGGGTGAGTAAATTATTGATGCAATAGACCCGCCTGTATCTTCAATTGCTTTTAACATCTTTAAGTTAATTTTTACAAAATCACTATAATTTATTATTTTACGATTAATCCCCGATTGGTTTGTTATAATTATAATTTGGTAATCTTTTTCGCTTAATTTTTTTATGGCTTCTAAGCTTCTCGGTATTGGCTTCCATTCATCAGCCGTTTTAATGTATTCTGGAGATTCATAATTTATAACTCCATCGCGGTCTAAAATAATAAATTTTTCTTCATTCACTATTAAAATATCCTTTGAACAAATCTTCAACCTTGTTGATAGATATGTTTTCTTGTTGCATAGTATCTCTATTTCTAACCGTTACGGTATTTTTTTCTAAAGTATCAAAATCAATAGTTACACATAAAGGAGTGCCAATTTCATCATGCTTTCTATAGCTTTTACCAATATTCCCAGTATTTTCAACAAGGACTCTACCAACCTTAATTTTTTGTAAATTATCTTTAAGTTTTATAGCTGTTTGAACTAATTCATCATTATTTTTTTTCAAAGGTATCACGGCGGCTTTTATTGGCGAGAGATGAGGTTTAAACCCTAAGACTGTTCTCTCTTTTCCATCATCAAGCTTTTCTACCTCATATGCTTCATTTAAAATAGCAAGCACCCCTCTATCGACTCCAGCAGATGGTTCAATTACATATGGAACAATCCATTCTTTGGTATTGATATCCTGTATAGCTAATTTAGAATTTGAAGAATTATTTTTACTAACTTTTGAGGAAATATTTAAATCTTCTTGGTTTTTGCTATGTGATGCTAAATCAAAGTCTGTTCTGTTCGCAATTCCTTCCAACTCCTCTAAACCATGTGGAAATTTATACATAATATCTACTGTAGATTTTGAATAATGTGCTAACTCTTTTTCTGGAATATTAATAATTTTAAGCTTAGATTTTTCTATGCCTTGCTCTACCCACCATTTTACTCTATTTTCCACCCATTGCTTATGCCAATCCACATCTGTTCCTTTATTGACAAAATATTCTAATTCCATTTGTTCAAACTCTCTTACTCTAAAAATAAAATTTCTTGGTGTAATTTCATTTCTAAATGCCTTGCCAATCTGCGCAATTCCAAATGGCAGCGTTCTTGATGTGGAGTCTAATATATTTTTAAAGTTTGTAAAAATCTGCTGTGCGGTTTCAGGTCTTAAATATGCAAAACTGCTCCCATCTTCAATGGGGCCAATATTAGTTTTAAACATTAAATTAAATGGTCTAGGATCAGTTAAATCGTTAGAGCCACAAGAGGGGCATTTACTATCAGTTAATTGATCAAGCCTCCATCTAGATTTACATGATTTACAATCTATTAGAGGGTCAGTAAATGTATCCTCATGACCAGAATGTTTTAATACATCGGGGTGAGTTAATATTGATGCATCTAGTCCCTCAATATCATCTCTTTCATGGACCATCGACGACCACCATGCTTGTTTAAGATTATTTTTTAGCTCTACTCCAAGAGGCCCATAATCATACATTCCTTGAAGACCGCCATATATTTCACTTGATTGGAATATAAACCCCCTTCTTTTACAAAGAGAAACTAAATCTTCCATAGTATGATGTGTCAATTGTTATTCCTGTTGTTAAATATGCAAAGTATTAAGGTATCTTATCATAGTCTAACAGTCTTGTTTTCATGATGATTTATAAGATTATAAATTATTGTTTGGTATTTTGAGAGGTAAGAATTTATTTTATTAACATATTTTTGTACTAAAGAATGCACTATAAATGTGCATATGTGCTATTATATTGCAATAAACGCATTATTTTAGTACTTAATAAATATTATATTTTTTTATTTGATTATAATATGCACTAAATAAAGGCAATAAATTATACACATCTATGGCACGAATTATGCAGTAATAATTAGGCAAATAAAACAAATGAGGTAAAAAAATGAGTGTTGAAGAGATACTAAGTATAGTTAAAGAAAAAGAGGTGAAGTTTATAGACTATCGCTTCACAAACACAAGTGGAAAAGAACAGCATGTAACAGTGACTGCAACAGATGACGGCATTAAAACTGACTTCAGCGAAGGAAAGATGTTTGATGGTTCATCAATAGCCGCTTGGAAAGATATTAATGAATCTGACATGATTCTTATGCCTGATGCTAGCACAGCAGTTATGGACCCATTTTATGATGAGCCAACTCTTGCTATATCATGTGATGTTATAGAGCCGACTGATGGGAAACCATATGAAAAAGATCCTCGCTCTATTGCAAAAAACGCTGAAGCATACCTTAAAAGTACAGGCATTGCTGATACAGCTTATTTTGGACCAGAAAATGAATTTTTTGTGTTCGATGATGTTAAATTTGAGGATAAACTAGGAAGTTGCTTCTTTTCAGTTGATTCCAGCGAGGCTTGCTACAATAGTGGTAAATCGTTTGATGAGGGTAATATGGGGCACAGACCTTTGGTAAAGGGAGGTTATTTCCCAGTACCACCTGTTGACGCATTGCAAGATTGTAGATCTGCTATGGTCACAACACTAGAAGAAATGGGTGTTAAATGTGAAGTACACCATCATGAGGTAGCAACTGCTGGTCAATGTGAAATAGGGGTGTTATTTAATACACTTGTTAAAAAAGCAGATGAAGTTCAAAAATACAAATATGTTGTAATGAACGTTGCTCATGCCTATGGGAAAACGGCTACTTTTATGCCTAAGCCTTTGGTAGGAGATAATGGAACTGGTATGCATGTTCATCAATCACTTGCAAAAGATGGGAAAAATATATTTGCTGGTAATAAATATGGAAATTTATCAGATGAAGCGCTTTGGTATATTGGTGGAATAATAAAACATGCTAGAGCTTTAAATGCATTTACAAATGCTTCAACTAACAGTTATAAAAGACTGATACCAGGATTTGAAGCTCCAGTGATATTGACATATTCAGCTAAAAATAGGTCTGCATCGATTAGGATTCCATATGTTATGAGCGATAAGGCTAGAAGAATCGAGGTTAGATTTCCAGACTCAACTGCAAACCCTTATCTGGCATTTAGTGCAATGATGATGGCTGGCTTAGATGGGATCAAAAATAAAATTAATCCTGGGGATCCTATAGATAAGGATTTATTTGAAATTTCTTCAGATGAAGAAAAGATGTTGCCAACAGTAGCGGCAGGTCTTGATATTGCGCTTGAGGCACTAGATAAAGATCGTGATTTCTTAAAAGCTGGTAACGTTTTTACAGATAATATGATCGACGCATATATTGGGCTCAAATATGAAGACGTTCAAAGACTAAGACAATCTACTCACCCTTGTGAATTTGAGATGTATTATAGTCTATAACTAAAATAAGGCTGTCCAATCATGGGCAGCCTTTTAAATATTGAGAAATAAGCATGGAAAGAAACAAAAAAATTGAAATTGATACAACTATAAATTTTGATGTTCTAGATAATCTTAGAACAGCTATTCTAATATTAGATGAGAGTCTAGGATATGTTTATGTAAACAATTCTGCAGAGGACTTACTGGGCTCTGCTACTACATTAAAAAAAATTAATGAACTTAAATGCTCTGATGTTAATCTGCTTACCTATATTAAAAATGTAAGATTAGATGACCAATCTGTCATGCTAAGAGATTTAAAGTTCAAAAATTTTGATAGAATTGAAAAAATATGTGACTGTATAATCTCTAGTTATTTTATTTCTAATAAACAATATATCCTATTAGAATTTAATGAAACAGGAAGGTTATATAATATTTCTAATGACCAAAATTTAATTGACCAGCAAAAAGCTACCAGGGAAATGGTGAAAGGGTTGTCTCATGAAATTAAAAATCCATTAGGAGGCATCATGGGAGCTGCGCAACTGCTAGATAGATCGTTAACAGATGAATCTCAAACTAAATTTACAAAAATTATAACAAAAGAATCAGAGAGGCTTTTAAAACTAATAAATGCAATGTCGTCCCCCTCTCCATCTAATGAAAGAGAATTAATTAATCTACACGAAATAACAGAGCATGTTATTGAGCTTTTTAAATATGATGAAACTAACTCTAAAATTCTGTTTGTTAAGGATTATGACCCGAGTATTCCACAGCTTAATTTAAATAAAAATCAAATTATTCAAGCTTTAATAAATATTATAAGGAACGCTATTCAGGCAATAAATCAAGATGGAAAAATTATAATTAGAACAAGGCCTATACTTAAATTTACTATTGGTAATAAAAAACATGATTTAGTTATAAAACTTGACATTATTGATAATGGAATTGGCATCCCTCCAGAAAAACTTAAGGAAATATTTTATCCAATGGTTACCACTAAAAATGATGGTATGGGTCTTGGTCTAACTATTGCGCAATCAATAATTATACAAAATAATGGCCTAATTGAGTGTAATAGTAAAAACAATGAAACTATTTTTTCAATAATATTGCCTTGGGATAACAATGAATAGATCAAAATTATGGGTTATAGATGACGAAGAAAGCATAAGAACTGTATGCAGAAGTGCTTTAGAGGACAGTTTTAAAATAGAGACTTTCGCTAATGGGTCAGAAGCTTTGCTTGCTTTAAATTCTGATAAACCTGATTTAATAATAACAGATATAAAAATGCCTGGTCTAACTGGATTAGAATTACTTCAAAAAGTCTCTGAGAAATATCCTAATCTCCCAACAATTGTAATAACTGCTCATTCTGACATTGATAATGCATTATCAGCATATAAAGGTGGTGCTTTCGAATATTTGCCCAAGCCATTTGATGTTGACACTATAAGGAATCTAGCATTAAAAGCTCTGAATAATAATCAAGACATACAAAAAATTGAGACAAAGTCCGTTAATTTATCAGAATCATCTAAAATAATAGGCAAAGCAAAATCTTTACAAAATGTATTTAAAGCAATAGGTAAAATTTCTAAATCCGAAATAACGGTTCTTATAAGAGGAGAATCTGGAACTGGCAAAGAATTAATAGCGCATGCTATTCATGAAAATAGTGTCAGAAATAAAATGCCCTTTATAGCTATAAATGTTGCAGCAATACCTCATGATTTATTGGAATCAGAGCTTTTTGGTCATGAGAAAGGTGCGTTTACTGGAGCACAATCTCAAAGAATAGGTAGATTTGAACAAGCTAGGGGTGGGACTTTATTCTTAGATGAAATCGGAGATATGCATCCTGAATTACAAACTAGATTATTAAGAGTGCTTTCAAGCCAAGAGTTTTATAGAGTTGGCGGACATAACCCTATCAAATCTGATGTAAGGATAATTACAGCAACAAACCAATTGATTGAAGATTTAATAGTTTCATCAAAATTTAGGGAAGATTTATATCATAGGCTAAATGTTTTTAAATTAGAGTTGCCGCCTCTAAGGGAAAGGAAAGAAGACATAGAAGAGCTAACTAAATATTTTTTAAAAACATCAGCAAAAGAATTAAAAGTTGAGGAAAAAAATATTGATAAAAATACATTAGAATACTTTATAAATTTTGATTGGCCAGGAAATATAAGACAATTAGAAAACACATGTAGATATCTTACAATAATGTGTTCTTCATCATTGATTACAATGGATGATGTGCCAGAAGATATAAAAGTAAGTATCAATAATGTCAATGACCGCACTAATAATGAGGATGATAATTGGAAAAAAAGCTTACAAAAATATATTAGAACAAATATAAAAAGCGACAAAGATATCCTAAAAAAACTTAATGAAGAATTAGAAAGAATTTTAATAGATGAATCCTTAAAAGAAAGCAATGGCGTAAAACTTGAAGCAGCTAAATTACTAGGTTGGGGCAGAAATACACTAGCAAGAAAAGTAAGGCAAAATTAATCAAATAACTTTTCTAAACACGATTTAGGGTTATTACCGTTATAAAGAATATCGTGAGCTGTTTTAACTATTTTGCCAATGTGAAATTTTTTTCTATTTTGATAAAGAGTAGAAGTAGACATATAACCTTCAACTGTACCAATATCTTTAAGAACTTGGTCTAAATTAAATTTATTAATTAAACCAAGTCCCAATCTTCTATTTCTAGAATGATCTTTGTAACAGGTTAAAATCATATCTCCTAAACACGCTGGGCTAGATAAAGTTTTTATCATTTCTTTATCATTTACCCTGTATTCTTCTCTGCAGTTAATTTTTGATGTAATTTGAAAAATCTCATCCTGAGATAATTCAATTAATTTTTGAATATACTCATCTGTGTAGTGATTAGCGGTTAACGCACCTGATAATATTGCAGAAATATTTTTTATAATACCTGAAATTTCAACACCAATAATATCTTTTGTAGATATTAATTTAAACGCATTAGTTTCAATATTATTTTTTAAAATTTGTATGAGAGCATCATTATTTGATGCAATACTTACAATTAAAGGTTTTCCTGCGATTACATCTTTGGCAAAACTAGGCCCAGATATTATGCATTTAGAACAATAATTTCCAATTTCATTATCAATAATTTCATGCAACATAAGGCCTGTGTCATGATCTATGCCCTTGGTTAACCATGTGATAGATTCAAATTCTTTTAAATATTTTGAATTTTCTTTTATCACATCACTAAAACCAGAGCTTGAGGTAGCTATAATATTAATAACATTTTTATTAGTTATTGGTGATAAATCTTGGAGGTTTCTAAATTCTATATTTGTATTATTATGTGTTTCTTGTAATTGTTTAATTTTTGTAGAATCTCTTCCATATACTTCAACTAATTTATCTTGTTGAGATAAATGATGTGCAACTGCTGCCCCCCATTCACCAGCTCCTAATATACGGAATAATTCTGGCATTAGTTTTTTTTCTTTTTAGCCATTTCTTGCTTATGTAATGTATGAAAATCTATCGGAGCAAAAAATATTGGAGGGAACCCAGATTTTTGAATTAAATTCGAAATAGTTTCCATTGCATATGGGAAAATTATTTCGGGGCATCGTATGTTTAAAAAACCACCCTTTAAATTGTCATCGGCTCCTTGTATTGTAAATATTCCCGCTTGTTTTAATTCAACTAAATATATTGTTTTTTCTTCTGTTTCAGCCTTCACATTGATATGTAATGTTATCTCATAAGTTTCATCATCAATCTTATTCATATCCGTGTTTAAATTAAACCCAACTTTTGGTTGCATTTTTAATTCGTTAAAAATTAAAGGTGCTTCTGGTGATTCAAAAGAAATATCTTTTGCATAAATTCTTTTTACTAAAAATTTAACTTCTTTATCTGCCATATTATTTTTCTCCTGATAAAGGCATGTTATTCTCAACCCACGAACTTATACCGCCCTCTAAGTAATAAGCTTGTTCTAACCCTAGCTCAATAAGTGTTTTTGCGGCTTTTATAGCCTCGCTATCTTTTGCGCCATACGTCACTATTGATTGTTCTGTGTTAATTTTAAGTGATTCGATATCGTCTAGACTCATATTTTTTGCATTTATTATATGTCCTCCTTTGAACTCTTCAGGACTCCTTAAATCTATCAATAAAACTTTAGATCCATTAAGTAATTGTATTAAACCATCTGGTGTTAATTTTTTGATTGAACCAAATAATGAATTAATTTCTAAATGAGCAATAAGAAGTATTAATATTATAAAAGTTATGAATAAAATAACATTATCAGCTATAAAGTCTAACAAGTTTAAGTCCCCTGTTTATTTTTGATGTGAACAGAAAACTTCTCGCATCATCTCAATTAATTTTAAAGTTTTTAAATCACTAACCTTATAAAAAACTTTATTAGCAGACTTTCTTGCAGATAGTATTCCTTTTTCTCTAAGTATAGCTAAATGCTGTGATATATTACTTTGAGATGTACCTACGTTATCTACTATATCTTGCACGCTAAACTCTTCTTCGCCTAGTTTACATAGAATCATGAGTCTCAATGGGTGAGACATTGCTTTAAGAGACCTGGATGCCGTTTCTACATCACGTTGTATTTGTTGCTCCAAAGCAGTTAGGTTATCATCTTCATTAATATTTATATTCTCGGTTTCCATTAGATATACCTTTATTAATATATCTATATATTAGACAAAACTAATAAGATAATAAAGAAATAAAATGCTATTATTTGATAAAAATGATGTATAAATTTTTTAATAATTCTAAACATTATCTTCTAGCACTATTTGTACTAACAATACCTTTCATGCCTATCTCAGTTAAGTCTGATGACGGCGTACCAGCAGAAAATATTGAACAATTCGTTGACGTATATAAGCGAATAAAGGAACAATATGTAGATAATGTTGATGATAGCCAACTTTTTCAATCTGCTATTAAGGGCATGGTTTCTGATTTGGACCCTCATTCATCATATCTTTCAAAAGATGATTTTAATGAATTAAAAATTGGTACTACAGGTAAATTTGGGGGTCTTGGAATAGAAATAACAATCGAAGATGATTTTGTAAAAGTTATAGCGCCAATTGATGATACGCCAGCAAAAAGGGTAGGTGTAAAATCAGGAGATCTAATTATTAAAGTTGATGATACGTCACTGAGAGACATGTCAATAAATGACGCAGTAAAGCTTATGCGAGGAGAGCCTGGAACTAAAGTTCAAATAACTATTATAAGAAAAAAAGTTAAAAAACCTATAGTGTTTGATATAAAAAGAGAAATTATTATTGCAAAAGGTATCAAAAGTAAATTGTTTAATAATGGTATTGGATATATACGTTTATCGAACTTTCAATCAGATTCTACTAATCATGTAAAAAGTGCGATTCATAAATTAAATAAAGAATCAAAAAATAATTTATCTGGATTAATTTTAGACTTGCGCAATAATCCAGGAGGGGTGCTAGGAACTGCGGTTGGTATAAGTGATTTATTTCTTAAAAAAGGGAAAATTGTCTATACAAATGGCAGAACTCTTAACTCTAAATTAGAATATTTTGCAACACCCCAGGATGTTATAGAAGGAATTCCTTTAATTGTGATGGTAAATGAGGGTTCTGCGTCTGCCTCTGAAATTGTGGCTGGAGCATTACAAGATAATGAAAGAGCACAAATATTAGGTGTTAAGTCATATGGGAAAGCATCTGTTCAAACAATACAAGAATTATCTGATGGTTCTGCTTTAAAACTTACAACTGCTAGGTATTATACTCCATTGGGGAGAGACATACATAAACACGGAATAGACCCAGATATCATGGTAAAAATTTCTGACAAAGATTTAGTTTCTCTGCCTAAACCTTATGATAAAGATAAGCAGTTATTTGAGGCAATTGAATACCTTAAAACAATGAAAATTTCATTTGAATCACCATATAGAACCATGGGTATGTATGATTATAATAAGGATACAGCTTGGGGTATAAATGAGCACGACGCGACACAATAAATAAAATATCTCAAGAATAAAAACAATTTTCCAAATATATTGTCAATATGAACGCACTTACTTTATTAACCTTGCCACTTTTAATTATTGGATTATTATTAATAAAAATTAATCCTTGTGACTCTGATGCTAAAATTTTTGAAAGACTAGGTTTAAAAGATAATGCAGTAGTATGTTTTAAAACTATTGATAGTTTTGATTTGAATTATGAAAATAAACCAGAATTAACTATCTATGGAAATCTAAAATTTCCAGAAAAAAAACAAAATAAATATAATGCGGTTATTCTGTCACATGGATCAGGAGGTATTAGAAAATATCACAATAACTATATTGAAATATTAAATGAGTCTGGATATATAGTTTTCCAGATTGACCATTACTTGGGAAGAAATATGAAATATGATGGCAATTTTTCTAAAATTTCTGGAATAACACTTATGAATGATGTATATAAAGCTCTTGCTTTACTTAAAACTCATCCTCAAATAGAAAAAATAGGGTATATAGGATGGTCACAAGGTGGAGTAGGCCCGATAATGTCTCACTTTCAACATATAAATAATTATGTCAATAACAGTGAGTACACTTTTGATGCGTCTGTTGCTATATATCCTTATTGTGGATTTACATTCCCTGAAAATTCAATTACAACAACACCTTTATTAATGATTACGGGTGGAAAGGATGATTTAACTCCAGAAAAAGCATGCATAAATTTATTTAATAAATTTAAAAATGGTGCTGGTGAAATTAATCATATGTCTTTTGAAGGCGCAAGACATGGGTATGATAACCCGTTTCTACTTTTGGGATATACTTTTGATAGGTTGCCTAGTCTGCATATAATAAATAATGATTGCACATTAACAATATCTGAATCAAGAAATATTATTACTTTAAATAATCGTATTATAAGTGGTCCAAAAGATTCTGCAGAAGTATTAAGCCAGTGTTCTACAAAGGGTGTACATGTAAAATACAATGAAAAAGCAGCACGCCAAACCAAATTAGAAATTATAAAATTTTTTAACAGTAAATTTTGATAAAGATATTATTTAATATTTAGTGTTTATGGGTAAATTCTACTCAGCATAATCTTTAAGCATTTTTTGTATCTCAAGACTGTGCATTTCTTCAAGCCTAATCATTTCTCTTGCGTATTCTTCTATATAAATACTAGAACCATCTGCAACTTTGCATAATTCTTTATATAAAGACACAGCATTTTTCTCATGCGTAGCGCTTTCATTAAGCAAATCAACAGACCCATGCTTGTTTGATTCTTCAATAAATGATATTTCAAGGGATGGATGTCCACCAAGTCCTGTTACTAATTCACCAGCTTGTTGTGCATGAGCAAGCGCCTCTGTGGCTTGATCTTTAAAAAATTGAGTGAGGCTTAATCTATCACGCCCTGTAACCATCAAAGCATAATGCGTGTATCTAACAACGCCAGATAACTCATATTGAATAATCTTATTTAAAATAGTAATGGTTTTTTTTGTATCTAAGTTTTCCATAATATTATTCGGAGTATAGCATTAGTAAAATGATACATATAGGACTATAATCATTCTATGAAAATATTTTTTGATAATGATAATCACTTAAAAAAAATAATTATTGTAAGGTTAAATTTTGATAAATAGTACTGAAAAATTTTTAAAGAACAAAATAAGAGTAATTCCAAATTTCCCAAAAAAAGGAATAATGTTTCAAGATATTTTTTCATTGGTAGAAGACCCAAAATCTCTCAAAATAATTGTTAATGAGATTTCTAAAATAGTAAAAAATAATAAATTTACAAAAATTGTAGGAATTGAGGCAAGGGGTTTTATATTTGGGTCTCTGGTTGCAATGAAAAATAAAATTCCTTTTATACCAATTCGAAAACAAGGAAAATTACCTGGAAATACTTTTAAAAAAAAATATAAACTAGAATATGGTTTTGACCAAATTGAGATACAAAAAAATAGCATTCTAAAAAAAGATAAGGTATTAATAATAGATGACTTAATAGCAACTGGTGGAACTGCCTGTGCATCAGCTGACCTTATAAAAAATATGTCACCTAAGAAAATTTCTTTTTTATTTGTTGTTGATTTATATAATTTAGGTGGGGCAGAAATGCTCTTGAAAAAAGAATATGATGTTTTTACTTTAATTAAGACTAAGGGGTAATATGCCAAAATTAAAGCTAGGTATTATCGGTGGAAGCGGATTATATGATATCGAAGAAGCCAAAAATTCTAATTGGGAAAAAATTATAACACCATGGGGCAACCCTTCAGATGAAGTATTTTGTTTTGAATTAGATAATAAAGAGATTTGTTTTCTCCCTAGGCATGGGAGAGGACATAAAATAAACCCGTCGTGCATAAATTTTCGTGCAAATATTGATGCTCTAAAACAAAAAGGGGTTACTGATATTGTTTCAATTTCTGCAGTAGGCTCTCTTAGAAAAGATCTTCCTCCGGGAATATTTGTTTTAGCAGATCAATTCGTTGATCGCACTTTTGCGAGAAATAAAACATTTTTTGATGATGAAATTATAGCTCATGTCTCTATGGCTAAACCAACGAGTGATTTATTAACTGATATATGTGAAATGTCGTTAAAAAAACTATCAATAAACTATAAGAGAGGAGGATTATATTTAGCCATGGAAGGTCCTCAATTTTCAACAAAATCTGAGTCTTTGCTATATAAAAGTTGGGGCGTAGACGTTATTGGTATGACAAATATGCCAGAAGCTAAGTTAGCTAGAGAAGCTGAGATAAGATACTCAACAATTGCAATGGTGACAGATTATGATTGCTGGCACCCTGATCATGACAATGTTGATGTCAATATGATTATAGAAACGCTTAATCAAAATGTTAAGAATGCTAAGGAGTTAATCAAATCTATTATTTATAATTATGAAATTGATGATGTAAGCGATACAACAAAAAATTGCTTAGACACAGCAATAATTACTGACCCATCATGTATGACAGATGAGACAAAAAATAAATTGAAAACAATAGCTGGTAGAGTTTTATTTAAATAATTAATGAAAATTAATAACAAACATTTTAAAACAATTTGGTATGACAAAAATACTGATAAAGTAAATATAATAGATCAGTCAAAACTTCCACATTTCTTTGAAATACTCAATATAGATACGCTAGATGGAATAATAAATGCAATAAAAACTATGCAAGTCAGAGGTGCGCCTTTAATTGGAGGCGCTGCGGCATACGGCGTATGTTTAGCAATCAAGGAAAACCCTAAAGATGCTACTTTACAAAATGCAGCTCAACTATTAATTAGAGCTAGACCAACTGCTGTTAATTTAGAACATTCTGTTCATAGAATGGTTAATGCTATAAAAGATTTATCAGAAAATGAAAGATATGAGAAGGCTTTGTTTGAAGCTCAAGCAATTTGTGATGAAGATATCTCTCATTGTAAAAAAATAGGGGTTTATGGGAAAAAAATTATTGAAGACTATATTGAGCTAAATGATTCTGAAACAATAAATATTCTGACTCATTGTAATGCTGGTTGGCTTGCAACAATAGATTGGGGGACAGCAACTTCTCCTATATATCATGCTTTTTTAGAAGGAAAAAAAATACATGTTTGGGTTGATGAAACAAGACCTAGAAACCAAGGATCTTCTCTTACAGCATATGAATTGACACAAGAGGGTGTGCCTAACACTATAATTGCAGATAATACAGGAGGCATGTTGATGCAAAAAGGAATGATAGATATGTGCATAACTGGTGCAGACAGAGTTCTTATTAATGGAGATGTTATCAATAAAATTGGAACATATTTAAAAGCACTGTCAGCGCGTGAAAATAATATACCATTTTATGTTGCACTACCAACTACAACAATAGATAAAAAAAACAAGGATCTAGAAAATATAATTATAGAAGAGCGAGCTGCCGATGAATTAACTCATATGGCCGGAATAGATGATAACGGTAAATTTACCACAATTAATATTTATCCAAAAAATTCACAAGTATTAAATTTAGCATTTGATTTAACGCCTGCCAAATATATTACTAATTTAATTACTGAGTTAGGGGTATGCGAGGCATCGGAAGATGCTATAAATAACTTAGTGAAACAATAATCATCGCATAGAGGCTGCGATATTTCCTCCATCAACAGTCAAAACAGCTCCTGTTGTTTTTTCTGAAATGGCAAGGTGTAAAAAAGCTAGCGCTACAT